>Ga0265297_10000093_pt1 | contig 312413 bp, 319 predicted proteins | sample Munlanlwell13791_FD_192502 | JGI IMG/M metagenome (GOLD analysis project Ga0265297, IMG submission 192502) | Leachate microbial communities from a municipal landfill in Southern Ontario, Canada - Leachate well 137-91 | ecosystem: Engineered > Solid waste > Landfill > Unclassified | place...
TTTTTCGCCAACTATGAAGCTGTCCAAAGCCACAATTATCTTTCTCTACTGCATCGCCGCTTTTTGGATTGCGTTCGGCGTTTTGTGGCTGTTCCGTGAATCGGATTACCGCTGGTTCTACGCGACCGGCGCGTTCAGCAACGCGATTGTGCTTGCTATTTTAACGTATCTTATGAGCCGCAGCCGGCGCTGGGCGTATTGGCTTCTGGTGCTTCTCCTGGCCGCGAACGTCATCCTGACTATCATGGACCAGGTCGGCTGGTTTGACCTGGCTTATCTCGTGCCGGCCATCGCGGCGCTGGTTCTCACCATCGGCGCACGGCGGAACATCCTGCAACAAAACACGCGGATATGACTACGGCCGTATATAAAACGTCTGTAGCGGAAATCCGGCGGAGGAAAAAAGCCAGCCTGGTGCTGGTTGCGTCCCTCATGGCCGGATATATCCTGGCTGGGGGCGTTATCCGGATCATGAGCCCGCGGGAAGTCTTCGTGAGCGCGCTCGCGATCGGGTGCGTCATGCTGGTATTGCGTGCGCTGGCGCTGATGCCGTTTACCCGCCTGGCGAAGAGGGTCGTTCTTGTGACGGACGAATATCTGAAAATTGATTCAACAGTGTGTTGGTATAAAGATATGGCGCGTGTATCGGTGCGGGAGACGAGCCGAGATACAGTCCGCGATGTCCACATCGTGCTGAAGGATCGCCGGAACGTGGTGGTTGATGCGTTGGACAATTTCCCCGGGTTTCTCCACGGATTGTCAGCCCAGATCGATGAAAAGAATATTACCACATCGCGCGAGCCGCTCGATTATGACCACTTTGTATTTTACCCTATTGTTGGGCTGGTAACCGGCGCCCTGGTCACAGGCGTTATTGAGTATGTTCAAAAACGTGGTGGAAGTGCTGTCACAGTCATCGCGATCATATCGGTTGTCTTCCTCTTTGTATTAGGTGTATATTTCATCGCCGCGCGGCCGCTCTCCATGCGCTATGCCGGTCGCACGCGACTGGCTGAAATCATTTGCGGCTCGGCATCGATCATCGCTGGCCTAGCCATTTTGGCGCATGTATTGATATAAGTCGGGATAATAAAACGGTGGCCGAAACGAATCGACCACCTTTTGCGTACAAGAGCGCGTTACTTCAGATGTCGGCGCATCGGATGACACAGTCCGAAGACGGCCAGGGGCAGGCTGTACCAGGCACCATCCCCGGCCCGTGAGAGCAGCCAGAACCCGACCAGGCCGAGCGGTACCATGCCGTACCAGAACGATCCATGGCGCTGCCAGTAGCTTATCCGGTACCCTTTTCTTCCGAAGAGCGAATAGGCCACCAGCGACACCAGTCCGACGAGCCACGCGATCACGGCCAGGGCGACCGGCACGTGCGCCAGCGACGAATTCTCCTGGCTATGGAGAACCAGGAACCAGCCCCAGACGAGCATCCAGCAAGTTATTGCGTCCGTGCTGGTGTCGAGATACTTACCGAACCTGGTCGCGACTTTGAGCCGGCGCGCCAGCCAGCCGTCGATGACGTCCGTCAAACTGGTGCCGAGAAAGAGCCACCAGGCTTCTGTCCAATCCAGCCGATGCATCGCCGCCACACACAGGGCGGCCATGGCCACACGGCTGAGCGTAATGGCTGTAACCGCCGATAGTGCAACTGCCCGCATCGGAAACCTCCTCTTCTGTCCGGTTTGCGCACACCTAGCTTCCGCGATACTATAGTACTGGATGAGGGGGAGGTCAAGAGAGGGGAAACTAGAAAATGATAATGAATACACTATCTGAAAAACTATTTACTGAGTATCTAAATCAACAAAATGTTGATTGGGAATACGAGAAAAAATTCAACGATATTCCACAATTGATCGATTTTTATATTCATGTTGGCAAGACTGATATTTTTGCCGAAGTAAAGGAATTCGATCAAGATTTGTTATTTAAAGAGGCAATCAAAAATCCTGGAAAAGCAGTTGGTGGGTCCATAGATCAATACAAACCAATAAGAGAAAAGATTATTCAGGCAAGGATTAAATTCCAAAGATATAAGAATTTTCCCTGTGTATTAGTGCTCTATAATAAATATTTCACAGATCTTTCAAATATAACAATTGCGGGCGCTATGTACGGAGATATAGCATATGATTTTTCTATACCAATCGATCAACAAAAAGAGCCAACACTCGGTAGTATTTTCTTTCATGAAAGAGGAAAAATGAGACGTGTTAAATCGGGAAACGAAATGATTTATAATACTACAATAAGCGCAATCGCGGTGTTAGAGAATAAATGGCCAGAAAATATTATACGACTGAGAGTGATTCACAATTATTATGCCAGAAAACCAATTTACGATGACGATATTTTTATTGGAGAATATGATGAACATTATCGATCTAATAAAGATGGAAATTTATTATTATATAAAAGATAACTTATCCAGTTGCCTCAATTGAAACACTTATAAACTCCAATGTTAATTAAACACCTCTCCGCCTGCCCCGAATTCATCGCCGGAGACAAGACGTTGCTCCGCGAGCTTTTACATCCGGCCAATGATAAGACGGCCATCCGCTACAGCCTGGCGCACTCGATTGTAAAAGCTGGAAACTCGTCCGTGGCGCACAGTTTGAAAACGACCGAAGTGTATTATATTCTCGAGGGTACGGGAATCATGCACATTAACGATGAGACCGCCGCAGTGGCACCGGGCGATGCCGTATACATCCCGCCGAACGCCGTACAATACATCGAGAATACCGGCACGGGCGATCTGAAATTCCTCTGCGTCGTCGACCCGGCCTGGCGGAAAGAAGATGAAAACATAACGCAATGAATAGAATAACAAGAACAAAGCTTGTCGTAATATCGCTGGTAAAGTTTCCCTTCATGGCCATCGGTGGATTGCGCCGTCTGCCTGGCCGAGTCGGGAAAACATATACTATAGAAAAAGCCGGACGCTATTCGATATTCCGGGAGACAGTGAATCGCAGGGCTGGCCATGATACGCCAGTAGTGCTCGTGATCGGCTTTCGGCTAAAGCTGATCGGTTCGAATGCGTTGTTGCACTGGCTGTTCCAGCGCGTCTGCATCCTGACCACCCCGTTCTGGTGCGGTCTGAAGGGCTTCAAGATCAAATTGTGGATGGTTGACCGGACCACCAAGAATTATCTCGGCATCTACGAGTGGCTGGGCGAGAAAAACGCGCGCACCTATATTGATTTTCTGATTCCCATTTTGCGATTTTTTTCCATTCCCTCGACTATTTGGCATAAAACACATAGCAACACGACCGTGGATGATTTTTTGCGGAGGATCGAGGTCGGGTAAACGTGAGCGCGAAGTCGGTATATACATCGCGCACCCTCGAAAGGGCGCGCTTGAGGAATTACATCAATGACCCAGCGGCGTATTTATCAAGACGAATTTCCGTATTTCGTGACGTTTCGGACGAGCGGCGATAACCCGTTTTTTGAAGAGACAAAATATGCCGCCTTGTTGTCGAGTATTATATTCCAGGCCGGGAAATTGAAGGGGTATGACATTTTATCGTATCAAATCATGCCAGACCACGTGCATTTATTGGTTTATAAAACCGAAACCGATCGCACGCTCGACCTGCCCGCCGCATGGCTTCGGCAGGCGGGAAGCATGCGCTCGGCTGATATGGGTAATAATTACACCACCGAGCGAACCCTTTCGAGGGTGCGCTCTCGTGGATACACCGTTTCCGACCTTTTACAATCAATTAAGGGCAATTTCTCAAGGCAAATACATCATGGAAATATTTGGCAAAAACGCTTTTACACCCGGATTATCAATACCCATAAATATCTCGAAACAGCGGTTCAATACATCAAACATAATCCGGTCAAAGCGTCATTGCCCAAGAAATATCACCGTGCGCCGTATCAATATTTTAACTGGCCGCTGATTAAAGCATTGTTTTAAGGTAATACCCGCGGGTGGCATCAGATATTGATGTCCCTATTATTGTAAAAATATGTTACTATTAATCCCTACCATTAATACGTAAGAAATGGAAAAACCTAAAGTGGAAATCGGCCCGGCGATCGGTTATGGCTGGGCGTCCGTAAAAAAAGATTTTTGGTATTTAGTCGGCCTTGCGCTGGTTTCAGCGGTCATCAGCAGTCTGGCCAACAGCCGCGACCACCATCCGGACGGATGGGGCCTGCTGGGGATATTCCTGTCCACCTGGATGACCTGCGGGCAATTGAAGATGATGCTGAGCTATCAGGCCGGGAATAAACTGCCGTTTGCCGACCTGTTTACGCAGTTTAAATATTTTTGGCGCGTGCTCGGCGCTACGATCTTGGTCGGCCTGTGGATCGTGGTCGGTTTGCTTCTGCTGATTGTGCCGGGCATCTATCTGGCTCTGCGGTACCAGTTCACGCTCCAGCTAATCATAGACAAGAACCTGGGAATAACCGAGGCGATGAAGCAAAGCCAGGCGCTCACAAAAGGCATAAAAATGTCGCTCTTAGGCTTTGACCTGGCCTGTCTGGGCGTGATCATCCTCGGCGCGATCGTCTTCGGCGTCGGCGTTTTTGTAGCCATGCCGGTGGTCTGGCTGGCCATGGTGGCGCTCTACCGGAAACTGTCGTCGGCGCAGCCTAGCCAGAATCAGCCCGCTGCCTAAAGAGGCCGGCGGTAACAGAAACGAATATTTTATTTCTGATACGACAATAATGCCAAACGGTATCAAACAAAATGGTCCGGCGGGCGCGGTCTACGGCCTGGGCCTGATCGGCGCGGCTGTGTATTACATCGGCCACGCGGCCACCTTTTGGGTCGGCGTGCTCGGATTTCTGAAGGCGCTGGTTTGGCCGGCCATGCTGGTCTATCGCGCACTTGAAGTCCTGTATCAATAGCCAGCAGACAAAAAAACCGCCCTCTTGGGGGCGGTTTTTCTTTTGTCTATTTTCAGTTTATTTCTTCTCTGGTGTTGCCGGCGGAGGTGTTGTCGTACCTTTTTTCTTGCGGGAGACAAGAATGATGACGACGATCAGAATCACGATGATGACGCCGCCTCCGATAATTAACATGGTTGTCGTGCTCATCCCCTCGTCTTTGGTGTCCGATTTGTCGGTGTTTGTGGCGGTGGCGTTGGTCGCGGCAGTATTGGTGTTGCTATTTGCGACCACGGTATTCGTATTGGCGTTGGCATTGCCCACGGTGTTGGTGTTTACAACAACTGTGCCGTTGGTATTGGCATTGCCGTTCACAACCACGGTATTGGTGTTCGTATTGGTCGGGGTGGTCAGGGCGATGGAATAATCAGCCAGCTGAGAGCTGCAACCGTCGTCGCAGTCGACTTTCACGTAGACGGGTGAATTCTGGTCGGCGGAAAAAGTGCTGGTCACGATTGCGCCCGCGTTGGCCCCATATTGTTGATCGACTTGCTGCCGCTGCGCGTCATAGACCGTCAGGATCATCTGCGCCGTGGCCGGGGGAGTTATTCTGACTTGGTAGGAACCGGTCTGGGTGGGCGTAAAAACATACGTATCGGCGGCATCGCTGCCAACCTCGTAGCTGCCGCCCAAGTGGCCGGCATTCGTTCCGGCCGGCAGGGTCACGGCGCCTTCAAACGAACTCGGTGCGTCAACCGTCGAACCGGCGTCGTATTTATTATCCAGCGTTACCGTCATGGCATAGGAAGCAACGCCCTCGTCGTCGGAGTCAATCATCAGATAGTACCGGCTTGAGGCCTGGCTGGAATCGACCAGCCACGAGACGGTCAGGGTGATCGAGGAATAATTCGATTCAAATTTATTGACCAATTCCTCCCGATCCTGCGAATACAACACCATCGAGCTGAGGGTGCCGTATGAGCTTACCGAATTGTTAAATGCCGTCCTGACGGTTATAAGCTGTCCCTGGCCGGCGGTAATGATGAAATATTGTGGCGTATCGCCGGTTAGCGCTCCGCCGGTGTAATCGCCGGCTGGTAGGGAGACGGCTGTGTCAAAATTGTTGCCGCCGGTAATCGCCGTTTGGGCGTGAACCGCGCCGCCGATCATCAGCAAGCCGCCCAACATGAAAAAAACGTACAACGCACATCTGACTGGTGCAAATCCTTTCATAGTTTGTAAATTTACTTATCAGTCCTACATAAAAAGTGTACAACGATGCAATATGAGCGTCAAATATCACTGTGGTATTTTTTTATGGCGTCCATTATAATGGATGGTTCGTAAATGGATTTATTGCGTCTTTTTCCTGCGAGCAGGTGATTTTAACAAAAAAGTGTTACAATACAGGTACCTGAAACAGGAATATCAAAAGTAAACAGGAGGCATTATGAAAAAACCACTCCTCATCATTCTCGCGGTGATCGTTTTGGCCGGCGCGGTCATTGCTTTTCTCCGCTTTGGTTTGGGCGGGGATGAAGATACTTGGATTTGTTCAAATGGCCAATGGGCCAAGCACGGCAATCCCTCGGCTGCCAAACCGACAACGGGGTGCGGTCAGGCGGAAACGACAAATCAGAACGTAAACACGTCGAACAATACCAATCGTCCGGTACCGAACGTCACCTACACGACGAATACCGAACACAGTCCGCTCTATGTTTTTGACACCGTGGATGAATGGACCTCGATCGCGCCCGAGGAGATACAAAAATCCGTGACGGCTGAACAGCGACATGGGTATGAGATACAATATTTTGCCTCAAACACGGACGCGGTCACGTTTTCGGTTTCGGAAAAGAGATCAACCGAGCTCATGAATATCGCGGCCATTGTGGCTGACGACCGGTCGGTTTCAAAAAATAATACGAGCGTCACCTGGCTTAATGAGCGTCTCGGCCAGAACGATGCGCGAACAGAGCTAAGGCAGATTGCTGGAACGACTGAATACACCGTGTATTCCCGCTATCTTATTGTTTCCTCGGCGGGCGGAGAAACGCGCTGGGCGCTAGCGGAAATCGGCGTTCCGGCGGCCAGGAAAAACCAATATACCGGCGTGGTCGCGCATTTACTTGATGCGCTCATGCTGGCAGACGGTTCGGCGAGCAGCGTCGATCTTTCGGGGCAATTCAATTGGTCGACGATGAACCAAGGTCCGTACAATGACAAGGTTACCTATGCCACCAGCACCAACCTGACCGACTGGAAGGCGTCAGGAAAAATACTGGCTGAACACGCCTCTGTGCCGGGCGCGGTGGTAAAAGATGGGGCAATCTTCGTCTATTTCGTCGACGTGACACAGGACGGCCTGAAAGAACAGCTCGGCCTGGTCAAATCGACCGACCAAGGTCTGACCTGGTCAGCGCCAACGCGCCTGACGATTTCCGGTCTCGGCGACAAAGCCACGGCTGATCCGGCGCCGGTGCTGCTGGCTGACGGCCGCATCCGTCTTTTCTACTTTGACATCAATGAATCACGGATAAATAAGCCAGCGATCGGCAGTGAACCGGTGAATACAATCTATTCGGCGATTTCCAGCGACGGCATAAATTTCACGCAGGAATCGGGCGTGCGGTTTCAGCATCAGGGCGTATTTGACCCTGACGTGGAGCTGGTGAACGGCACCTGGTATATGTACACCGGAGATGTTGAAGGCAATCAGGTGATTGTGGCTACGTCAACTGACGGCCTGACCTTCACCGAAAAAGGGGTTGCCTTTTCTGGTGGCGCCGTACCCGATGTCTGGTATGAGAACGGCAGCTGGTATCTCTTTACCGCCGGAATCGGCATAGCCACCTCGACCGACGGACTGACGTTTATTGACGCGAGAGTGCGTTTCAGTGATCCCGGCTATCAGGCGACGGCCGACCCGTCAGTGGTAAAGCTTGCCGCCGGCTCATACTTGATGCTGTATAAAGTAAAGCGATAACCGTGCCCTATTCGTCCGTCTTACAATTGAAAAATCTCGCCTCGGACAAGCCGTCGGTTAAATACTGCACGGCCAAGCGGGCCGTGGAATTGTCGAAGGAAAAACCACGCGCGCTCTATCCGAAGCTTGGCGTGTTCGTGCCGTTTCTCGACGGCGACAACCGGATTTTCAAATGGACGGCGATTATAATAATCGGAAATTTAGCGATTGTTGATAAAAACAACCGGATTGGCCGGTTGGTTCCGAAACTTATTTCTTTCCTGCACGGCCAAGAATTAATCACCGCGGCAAATTCTATCAAAGCACTGGGGCTCATTGCTCAGGCCAAGCCGAGGTTCAAGGAAAAAATATTTACCGAGCTTATCGCCGTAGAAAAAGCGCGGTATTACAATAAAGGCAAGGTATCGCCTGAATGCCGAAACGTGGCGCTTGGGCATGTACTGTCCACATTTGAGGCTTTTCCTCAGGACATTGCTCGACAAAAAGACCTGCAAGCGTTTATCAAGCGTCAGTTGAAAAACCGACGTCCGGCCGTTCGCGAAGCGGCGAAAAAGTTGCTCCAGTTGATTAATAAACCGCCAGCCTCAAAAAATTTCATCTCTGATCGCGGACTGATCGCGCCGTGCGGCATGAACTGCGGTTTGTGCGCTGCGTATCTGCGCGAGAAGAAAAAATGTCCCGGCTGCCGGGGCGGCAGTAAGGACAAATCACCCGCCTGCATAAATTGCCGAATCAAAAATTGCCCAAAGCTGGAAAAAGCCAAAGCGGCATTCTGCTTTGCTTGCGGCAGTTTTCCCTGCGACCGCGTAAAACATCTGGATGCGCGCTACCAAGCGCATTACCACATGAGTATGATCGAAAATCTGAAATATATTGAGGACAAGGGTATTGATGCGTTTCTGCGCAGTCAAAAAAAGAAATGGCAATGTCCGACCTGTGGCAGAATGATTTGTTGCCACAACGGCCTGTGTTACAAGTGTGATATTATGAAACTGAAAGCGAAAAAGAGAAAATATCGCTGGGAAGAATAATTAACATTATCAAAACAATCACGTATGAAAAAATCCTATCAAAACCTCCTGAAAGCCATTGCCGGCGAATCAATGGCCCGCAACAAGTACACTTATTATGCGGAAATCGCCATGAAAGAAGGCCTGGTCTGGATTGCGCGGGTGTTTGAGGAAACGGCCGACAACGAACGCGCCCATGCCCAGGAAGAATTAGAAAGGTTGCCGGAAAAAACCGAGATGACCAACACCTACGACATTCATCCGCTGGGAACGACGCTGGAAAATCTCCGGAACGCTGAGTCGGGCGAACGCTATGAATTTGGCACGATGTATCCGAATTTCGAAAAAGAGGCGCGCGCCGAGGGCGAAGCCGAGATCGCCGTCATGTTCAAAGAAATCAGCGAGGTCGAGGAAAAGCATGCTGAACGCTACAAAATACTGGGCGACAAGCTCGAAGCCGGGACGCTCTATAAAAGCGAAGAGGAAACGGAATGGAAGTGTTTGAACTGCGGCTACGTGCACAAGGGGAAAAACGCGCCGGGCAAATGCCCCGTCTGTCAGAAAGCCCAGGGGTATTACATGCAAATCGGCGCGGTCCGATAATACCATGGATTACGGTGTTTATATCATTATCGGCATAACGGTTGCGCTTGTCGTTCCATACTTTATCCGACTAGCCAAGCGTCGGACGTGGGGACAGGCGCTTGGGGAATCACAGCGACGCGGGCAGTTCACGGTCAAACTGCCAGCTGATCAGATCCGGGCGAAATTATTGGAACTAGCGAAATCAAAAGGCTATATCGTAGAAGAGACAAGCGAACTTCAAATCGTTCTCGCCGATCAGCCAACGGCAACCAGCTGGGGATTTTTTTATCCGATAACACTGTCAACGAAGTCAGACGGCACAACGATCCTAATAATCGGTATCAAAAGCCGGCTAATGCAATTCGGACCGGTTGTATCGAAGCACCATAAGCGTCTCATGGAGCAGATTGCGTCAGCATTCTCATAAAAATATTTTTCCACACGCTGAGAAGTAGATGTTGGGTTATTTTTGAAAAATAACCCAAGATACTGTATTTGCGACCGCCAAAACGCAGTTTTTTAGCCAAAAAATATCTTGACAGAAAAGTATACTATTCTACAATTCTAATTGTCTTAACAAAAATTGAAATAAATGCCCTGGTATTACTCTCATCTCGCTACCATAATCATTTCAAGGAGAGCTTGTCAGTGAAAAAAATTCAGCGTAAAAAAACTTCAAAGGCGTTTGGGTACGAGCTCGTACTCGATCTCTATAACTGCCGCACCGGTGCCTGTGACGACGTCCGCTTATGTTATAAATTCCTCAACGATATCGTAGCCTTTTTGGGGATGCACAAACAGGCGCCGGCTGACGTGATCGTAACGAATGCCAAGAAATATCCCGACAAAGCGGGTTTGTCCGGCTGGGTGCCGCTCGTCGAAAGTTCGGTCGTTATTCATACCTTATCGGTAAAGGATTATATCAGCGTTGACGTCTATTGCTGCAAGCCTTTTTCGACCAAGGGCGTGAAAGCGTTCGTGAAGAAATACTACGGTCCGAAAAAAATGGAACTCCAATACGTCGTTCGCGGTAAAAATTATTATCGCTAATCTGACATACAAAAAAGTCGGCAAGGAGAGCGCCTGGGAAAAATACCCAGGCGTTTGAAGATATGATATACTTTGGAAAGCAAAAAATATAATCACTAAAACCTCTCATTCTATGCAGCGCAAACTTGCCATTATCATCGTCGTCCTGGCCATCCTCTTGCTCGGCAGCATACCGTTTTGGGGAAAGAGTAAAAGCAAGTCAGCGGCTCAGGAATCAGAAGCGGTTCAAGGAGTCAACACCATGACCGTCGAAACCGAACAAGAACAATTCACTCAGCTGGCTGAAAAGCCATCCGTCCGGGTTGAGACCAGCCTGGGCAGTTTCACGATCCGGCTCTATGCCAAGGCCGCGCCGGAACTGACCAAGAACTTTCTCGAACTCGCCCGTAGCGGGTATTATAACGGGCTGACCTTTCATCGCATCGTACCGGGGTTCGTCGTCCAGGGAGGGGATCCGAACGGCGACGGGACCGGCGGACACAGCTATCGCGGCGACGGGACCGGATTAGCTGACGAGCCTGGGGCGCTCGCCTTGAAGCATTATCGCGGGGCGGTCGCCTGGGCAAAGTCATCATTGCCGAATTCCATCGGGAGCCAATTCTATGTTGCCCTCGACGATCTCGAGCAATTGGACGGCGGGTACTCTGTTTTCGGCCAGGTAGTCGACGGTCTGGATGTGGTCGATCGGATTGCCGCGGTCAAAACCGATCAGAGCGATCGTCCGGTCGAGCCGGTGATGATGAAGGCGGTAACCGTCGCAGAATAGCGAAGGATTTCGCTTGTCTTAAATCCAGCGAATATGATATACTCGGTACATCCTGCGCCTGACGTATCACGATAGCTCTGCTTTCGGGGTGCGCGGTCGAGGCCAGGACGGCTAATATCTAATGTGTGCGCTACAAAAAAGTTACATTTCAACTTTCAACCGCGCACCGGTAAACAACGTATGGCGTCTCAAACGCTCTATGTCGGGAACCTTCCGTACAGTACCACCGACGACCAACTCAAGGAGCTCTTCGGCCAGCACGGAACCGTGAATTCGGCCTCGGTCATCATCGACCGGTTTTCAGGCCGGAGCCGCGGATTCGGCTTTGTCGAGATGGGCTCGGAAGAGGATGCCAAAAAGGCTCTCGAAGCCACGAATGGCTACGAGATGGATGGTCGGGCGCTGAAGGTCAGCATCGCGCGCCCGCGCGAGGAGAAAAAAGGCGGGTTCGGCGAGGATCGCGGAGCATAACGCAACACGATAGTCCACGACAATAACCAAAGGACGGGCCAAAAGGGTCCGTTTTTTGGCAGCAAACGAATTGACCGCAACGGCGCTTTTCTTCATACTGAGTCTAGTGACACGCGTATGACGAGAGAACAGTTTGAACAATATATTGAGGCGGCAATCGATCGTGTGCCTGAGAAGATCAGGCAGCGCTTTAACAATGTTGCGTTTGTCGTTGAAGCCGCGCCGCGGCCGGCAGCCGTAAATGAACGCGTCGTCCGGCGGGGTGGCATCCTGCTCGGTTTATACCAGGGGGTGCCGCTGACGCGCCGCGGTCCGGGCTATTCGGGCGTGTTGCCAGACAAGATAACGATTTTCCAACAGGCGATTGAATTTTTAGCGGGTCCTGATGAAAACCGCATCGGCGCCCTTATTCATGACGTTGTGCATCACGAAATTGCCCATCATCTCGGATTCTCAGAGCGCGAGGTCCGCGCCTGGGAGCGGAAACGGAAGAAGCCATGAAAATTAATCTGAAGGATATCAAAAAATTGCGGGTTCGGCGGAAGAAAAAATCCGGCTGGAGATATTATGGTCGCATCGCCCTGATCCTTTTGGCGGTCGTGATCGGCGGCGAGCTGATTGCGCTGACGGTGGGTTTTTATGCGGTGAAATGGCATTATACCGACGTGCCCGGAACCGTCGATAGCCGGAGCGACATATATCAGGCGCAAGCCGAGGCCGTTAAACGCCAGCCGACCCATTTGCCGATCAGCGGCGAGCGACAGATACCCGAAGCGCAGCTGCTCCGAAACACGGTTTTCTGCCAAATCAACGCCTTGAAGGGGTATGCGCCCTTGAATGCCAGGCGTATTCTCGAAGCCCAAATCAACAGTACCAACACGGCCGTGCTGACAAATATGATTTTTGCCGTTCAGCTGAGATTGGAAAATCAAACGAACGCCCAAGCCGCCCTGGCGCAATGCGCCGCGGCTCCTGCCAACAGCCGGCCTCAGCTCGTCGATTCAACGGCCATCCTCTCGGTACCCGAAGCGACGCCAAATGTATTTGCCTGGGCGAATACCGAGGAATGGCAGATTGTCCGTGAGGCGTTTACAAAAGATAAGGATACGGTTATGCGCGCCGCCGCTGACGCTGGCGTAAACGCTCGGATGATCGTGGCGGTCGGCTTGGTAGAACAATTCCGGCTGTATTTTACGCAGCGGGAGCTTTTCGAAAAATTCTTCAAGCCCTTGAAAATTCTCGGCAACGCCACCAAGATGGCCATGGGGGTCATGTCGATGAAAGAAAGTTTCGCCCTCGACATCGAACGGCATTTGGGTGAACGGGGTTCACCGTATTATCTCGGCTCAGCGGCTGAACAGCGGTTGGATTTTCAGACCAACGATCCGAGTACCGAACGATATCAGCGGCTGACCGACGAGAAAAATCACTACTATTCATACCTCTATGGCGGTCTCGCGCTGGCCCAATACGAAGCGCAATGGCGGCAGGCCGGGTATGATATTGCCCAGCGGCCGGAAATTCTCGCCACTCTGTATAATATTGGCTTTGCCCACTCGAAGCCGAATCCCGCCCCCCAGGTTGGCGGCTCGGAAATCACGATTAACGGCACGACCTACACATTCGGCTCGCTTGCCCATGAGTTTTACTATTCCGGAGAGCTGCTCAACGAATACCCCTATCCATTACCAGCCACATAATTTGAATAATTGCATGGCATTCACGGTCGAGCAAACTACTCAGCGAAGCTGGAAAGACGATGGTCTTATTATTCTCGTCTTGGTTTTCTGTCTCGTCATGGTTGGTATTCAGCTGTTGCTGAAAGACGATTCAGGGGCGGCCGGAAACGTGGCGACTGACCCGAGCGGTCTCCGGTTTGAAAGCCTAGTGCGCGGCTGTAACAGCGACTCGGAGAAAATATCGCGAGGAATAAGCCTGAATGTGGCCGAGAAACAAGCCAGCCTGGAAGTTAATCAGACGGCCGTGGTCTATCGCCGCACTGTCAGCCACGCCTGTTGTCTGACGGTGGAATTGACGCACGAACAAAGCCAACGAGCGATCGTCATCAAGGAAAAATGGAGCGGTTCGCCATGCCGATGCCTGTGCACGACCCAAACTCAAGCCGTACTATCAAACATCCCGGCCGGAGAGTACGCCCTTACGGTGATTGAACAATCACCAACCAACGAACAAAAACCCCTACTGACTCAATCGGTGGCGATACCCGAATAGCATGTCAATTCGATCAAGCCGACAAAATATACTTCGCCATTACGGCGAATATTCTTTACGCTCCCCGGTTGCCTGACGGGGTGATTAAATTTTGTGTACTGAAATATGTTTCGGCGTAATGCGGTTGATGAACAAAATGACGATAATCGAGCCCAGTCCGAGCAAGGAAAAAGCCATTGATTCGCCAAACGATTCAGCCAGGAGGCCAGCCAGAATCGGGCCGATGACAAAGCCGAGATTTGCAAAGAAATCAGCTAGGCTCGCTATCTCCTTTTCCACCCGGGGAGCTTCCGAGATGTAGTCTGCGTAGGCGCCGTTGATTGATGGCCAAGCCAGGGCAATAAAAAAGGAGGCAACGAAAACGATGACGATAGTTAAAGCAAACTGATGCACGAATCCGAGGGTAAGGATAATGGCTGAGGCGCAGAGGAGGGCGAAGAAAGCGGTGCGCTTCTTGCCGAGGCGCCGAGTAACGCTGCCGACATACCAACCGACTAAGAGAGCCGGGAATTGATAGGCGACAAGGAGGAGTCCGGTAAATTGGCCGGGTCCGGAGATTTTTTCGGCAAAAATCGGACCGATCGTCCAGAAGTACGAATCAAAGACGCTTAAAATCATGGTAATAAGTAGTACTGGCAGAAGTCGCCGGCCGATTCTTTTCCAGAGATGCAGCTCGGCCAAAAAATTTAGCCGCTGACCAGGAGTTTTATTGACTGGCTGATATTTCTTTTTCCGCGTTACCAGCAAGAGCGCCACGTAACAAAGCAGGCAGATGACGAGAAAAAACCAGGCCACAAACAACGGTTTCCAACCGACGACTAGGCCAATTGTTAAACCAGCGATCAGCGGCGCCAGTGTATAGCCGAGCATCCGAAAAACATTCAGCACGCCAAAATGGGAGGCGTGGTCGTCTGGCCGGGTAAACCGGCCGATAAAATCGAACGAAGCGATATTGACGAGATTAAAATAGAGTCCCCAGACGGCCATGGCGGCCAGGAACAGCCAGACGGTACTCGCGTTCCCGAGAATGATGGGGTAGATAAAACAAAGGATAAAGACGAAGAGGAGGACGCGGCGAAAATGGGTGTCGCGGAATAATCGGCAAATCATGAAATCGAAGAGCGCTCCGACAATAGAGGAGGTGCTGATTAACAGGCCCATGGCCGTTTCAGACAGTCCGTGCTCAGTAATCAATAGCGGCACGGCGTATGAAAGGATGCCGTCAAAAATCGCCCAAAAGAAAATCACAAAAGAAAAAGCGTACAAAGGCGTGCGCCTGAAACCGCTGATTCTGAAACGGTCAGTCAGTTGGTGGATTGTCGGCATACTCGTAGTATCCCATATTCATTCGTCCTTGACAATAATGAAATAATGTGATAGAATGTTTTGTTCCGTGGTATACTATAAATGGTACAAGTATTTTAATTTATATTTTAATTTACGATGACCAAAGAACAACCGCCAGAAAGTAACAAATTCGGAGGAGATGCCAGTCTCTGTCCGCATGGTAATTTTGCCGGTTCAGGCTGCGAAGCATGCGCTCGAGAACAAAAGGAACAGTCGCAGCCGGCATTGAAAGAGATCGAATCCCTCGTCGAAAAAAGTAGTTTCACTCGCTCGACGACAGCCTCGCCTGAATGTACAATAGAACGCAGCGGGAAAACATTTACAATTGAGTCGATCGAACAAGCCGATCATCCAGATATTGATAAAATCCAAGCGATGATGGTAAAAGCGTTTAGCGAAGAGGAGGTGGAACCCGAAGAAATCATGCGTTCAGCCATCGAGGGAAAAGATCCTTGGGGACACGAATGTGTGCCGTTGCGGTATTATACCGTAAAGGATGAGCAGGGCGAGGTGCTTGCCTTTTGTTCTGGTGGATTGCTCGATATGAAGGATACAGCTGGGAAATCCACTGGTGAGTCTGTATTTCTGACAACTTTTGCCATGACTGATAAGGATAAGGGTGTTCTCGGTGCAACCTATGAGGCGTATATATCGGCGATCATCGGTGCTGCGCAAGAAGCTCAAGCGCAAGGAAAAAAACTATCATTCGTTGCCGGCCCGACCGAGGCTAGCTCAGAGAAATTTTGGAACGCTACCGGCTGGAAGCGAATATACGCTGACACCTCAAGCGGAGACCAGAAATCACTTCGAGAATTAAAGTATGTTGAACCATCGTTGGATTTTGATCCGGCGACTGGAGAGCCAACCTCAGATCAAGCTGTCTACGAACACCTGATGGTTCAGGCATTTGGTGATCGTCAAATCACAAAAGAAAATGTTCGGAGTATCACTCAGGCATATTCAGACTGGAGCGAATGGCCTGAGAATGCTTTTGATTCTCCAGAAGCCTATGCCCGTTCTCAGGAATATATGCGGAGTACGCGGGAACAGCTCCAGTCAGAATTAAACCGAGGCGGCGAACTCACGTTTCTCAATCAACGCGAACGCCAACGAGCCATCCGACACGGGTCAACAGTAGATGAACATGTTGACGCTGATCGCGAGCTCAATTATTAAATAATTATTTCATGTACCTTCTCTTCGATATTGGAGCAACCAATCTTCGTTTAGCCGTTTCGAGCGATCGGAAAAGGCTGGGACGTTGTCTTAGCGTCCCGACGCCACAAAATTTTCACGACAGTCTTGAGGTATTGAAAGATATGACAGACAAACTCGCTCATGGCCAAAAGATACAAGCCGCGGCTGGTGGTACCCACGGCATGTTAAATAAAAACAAAACCAGCATCGTCAGCTGTCCGCATTTGCCCGGTTGGATCGGGAAACCGTTGGTCCAATCATTGCGGCAGATGTGGCACTGTCCCGTCTCCCTTGAAAATGACTCGAATCTTGCCGGCCTTGGGGAGGCGACTTATGGCGCCGGCCGTCGCTACCCGATCGTCGCGTTTTTGACGATCAGCACGGGTGTTGGCGGTACGCGCATCTATAATAAACGTTTTGACGCGAATGCCATCGGTTTCGAGCCTGGCCAGCAAATTATCAACGCGAATCACCCAGCTTTTTTACCGGATCGATCCGGCCGGCTCGAAGGGTATGTATCGGGCACGGCGCTGGGGAAAAAGTATGGAAAAGCGTCTAAAAAAATAATTGACCAGAAGGCTTGGCGGGAATTCGAGCAATATCTCGGTTATGGCCTGGTGAACGTCGTGCGTTTTTGGTCGCCGCATGTTATAGTGTTGGGAGGCGGCGTGATGGAGAACCGGCATATATCATGCCAACGGTTGAACAACAACTTGCGTCGGATGTTACCAAAGATTCCGATTTTGCCGCGCGTTGTCCGTGGCAGGCTGGGACAACAGGCAGGCTTGTACGGCGCCCTCGCCTGGCTCGCCCAAAATAGTTAACGAAGGAAAAATATATGCCAAAACCAGTTGCAGAAATAAAGGTAAAAACGAAGCCCTCAGTCAGCCGCGTGATCGTCACAATACTTTCAGTCGTATTTGTCGCATCCGTGTTTGTTCTCTTTGGTTTCATTGTCTTAACGACACGGTCGTAAACACAACTCTCCATAATAAAGGCGCTGACGAGAAAACAGGCTTGTCAAACAAGGCGCTTTTTGGTTATATAACCCTGTTAGAACGTTAGGATAAACACCGTGGGAAGTCCAACCGAAGACATAAAAGCAAAGCTGGACATTGCCGAGGTGATTCAGGAATACGTTAAACTGACGCGTGCCGGCACAAATTACAAGGGGCTCTGTCCGTTTCATCGGGAAAAGACCCCCTCTTTTATGGTCTCGTCGGACAAGCAGATCTTCCACTGTTTTGGCTGCGGCGAGGGCGGGGATGTCTTTAGCTTTGTGATGAAGATTGAAGGCGTTGAATTCCCTGAGGCGCTCCGGGTGCTGGCGGCGAAGGCTGGCGTGAAATTGGAACCGCGGAATCCGCAGCTAGAAAATCAAAAGACGAAACTACTCGACATTAACCGATTAGCGGCCGCCTATTTTCATAAAGTTTTGCTTGAATCATCACAGGCGGCAGTGGCGCGCGAGTATGTCAAGAAGCGAGGCCTCAGCGAACTGACGATTGAGGAATTTAAAATCGGCTACAGCGTCGAGGACTGGGAGGCGCTTCAGTCGTTTCTTCTGAAGAAGGGCTACACCGCGGAAGAAATTTTTGACGCCGGTTTATCTATTAAGAAGGAACGCGGCGACGGTTACTACGACCGTTTCCGTGGCCGGCTGATGTTCCCGCTGGCTGACGTTCACGGTCAGATTGTCGGCTTCGGCGGCCGGATCCTTGTGACAAAGGACGGGACCGCCGCCAAATACGTCAATACTCCTCAAACGGCAGTCTATAACAAAAGCGCTTTGTTATTTGCCTTAGATCGGGCAAAGAAAGAGATACAGAAACAGAAACTGGCCGTAGTTGTCGAGGGGTACATGGACGCCCTTTCGTCGCACCAGGCGGGGGTCGAGAATGTTGTTGCTTCAAGCGGAACGGCTCTGACCCAAGAACAGGTTCGGCTATTACGCCGCTACTGCCAAACCGCCGCGCTGGCGTTTGACACGGATCCGGCCGGTTCGGAAGCGACGCGCCGGGGTTTGGAAATCGCCTGGCAGCACGAGCTGGAAACGCGGATTGTCGAATTGCCGTTTGGCAAAGATCCCGACGAATGCATCCAGAAAGACCCGGCGGCTTGGAAACAGGCGATTGCGAACGCTCGGCCTTTCATGGAGTTCTACTTTGACAAAACATTTAAAGAAACGAACTTGGCCACCGTCGAGGGGAAAAAACAGGCGGCCAGAATACTCCTGCCGCTGATCAGTCATTTGCCGGATCAAATCGAGCAAACGCATTATCTTCAAAAGCTGGCGTCAGCCATTCATGTCGAAGAACGACATTTGCGGGACCGTCTTCCAAAAGCCCGCCAGGCGCCGGCGACCCCGGCGACGACCACTCCGACTGTCAGAACGAAAGACCGGGTCGAACGCTTGAGCGAGTTAGTGCTCGGCATCGCCTTAAAATACCCCGAACACCTCGAGTACATTATTCAAAATGTACAGCCGGAATATCTCAAAGGGGAGGGGTTAGCCGAACTTTACAAGACGGTGGTTATCTATTATACTAAGGCTACCTCAGTAATAAGCGATGAGCTTTTTGCCGAGATTGCGCGTCAAAATAGCCAACTTTCAGAAAAAGCCAAAACGCTTATTCTCCTGGCTGAGTCGATTTTTGAGGAACAGGCCGAGGCGAACGAGTACCGCAAGGCGCTCATTGAGGCCGTTCCGGTTCTCAAAAAACAGTATTTATCGCGCACGCTGAGACAGCTCCAGGATGAGCTGACAACGGCCGAAGCCCAGCGCGATCAACCGCGTATCCAAACTCTTTTAGAAAATATTACGAGTTTGACTGAAGAATTAGGACATCTTTCGTAAATAACTACGTATACGACTAACTCTGTCCCCCCGGGGACACTGATAGATCGAGCCTATCGTTGGAAGGATAGCGTCGTCGGATCTATCGGATAGTTAGACATTTTTCTATGTCAAAAACAAGCAAGCCAAAAAAGAAGAAGCCGCTCGTGAAGCACAAGGCGCCCAAAGCGAAGAAACCAAAGGGAAAGGCGCATCCGAAGAAAGCAACCAAGCCGGCTGTGGCCAAGAGCCACGTCCAGGAAAAACCGATAATGTCCGAAGCGGCCCAAGCGGCGCTCATTCGCAAGGGGAGGATGCGCGGTTTTATTACTGAAAAGGAAATTCTCTACGCCTTGCCCGAAGTGGAAGAGTATTTGGAAGCCTATGAACATCTTCTGGACACGTTTGACGAGCTGGGCATCCGGGTCATGGAGACCGACGCGGGCATTCTCGACCACGCCAACGGCGATTCGCAATTTCTTGACCGAGGCAAGGTTGACAGCCAGCGCTTTGACTTAAGCGACATTTCTGATGATTCAATCCAGATGTATCTTCGAGAAATTGGGAAAGTGCCGCTTTTGACCGCTGATGAAGAGATTCAGCTCGCCAAACGGAAAGAAAAGGGCGACGTCGAAGCCGCTAAGCGCATGGTCCAAGCGAATCTGCGTTTAGTCGTTTCGATTGCGAAAAAATTCACCGGTCGTTCGCTTTCTCTCCTCGACCTGATTCAGGAGGGAAACATCGGTTTGTTCCGGGCCGTAGAAAAATTTGATTACCGCAAGGGCTATAAATTCTCGACCTACGCCACTTGGTGGATTCGGCAGGCCATCACCCGGGCCCTGGCGGATCAATCCAGAATTATCCGCATTCCGGTGCATATGGTCGAAACGATCAATAAATTCCAACAGATTGAACGCCAGTTGATTCAAGATCTGGGGCGCGAGCCGCTGCCTGAGGAAATCGCGGCAGAAATGGGTGAGGAAGTCGAGAAGGTCCGTCACATCATGAAAATATCGCAGGACACGGTTTCTCTCGAGACCTCGGTCGGCGAGGATGACGAGGACTCGACGCTGGGTGATTTTATCGAGGACGAAAAAACGATCTCGCCCGACCGCGTCGCCTCACTGCAATTACTTAAGGATCACGTGAAGGATATCATCAAAGAACTGCCGCCCCGGGAACAGAAAATACTCGAGATGCGCTTCGGTTTGATGGACGGCGTGTCGCATACGCTCGAAGAGGTCGGCCAGGAATTTGGCGTGACGCGTGAACGCATCCGGCAGATTGAGGCCAAGGCGCTGGAAAAAATACAGGAACATGTGGGCATGAAGAAGCTGCGTGATTATTGAGTCGACCAAAAGCATAGGCCCCTCTGCTCCGCGATAGCTCAATGGTCCCGTACCACTCAGTTCATTCGGGTACGGGATTATATGCCGCAATCGATAAGTTGATAATTCAAAAAATACTCTGCTCCGCGATAGCTCAATGGTAGAGCAACCGGCTGTTAACCGGTAGGTTGTCGGTTCGAATCCGACTCGCGGAGCAGAGTATTTTTATTGTTTGAAACAAACTTCAAGGTTGCCTGCCCCATAGGAGCCCTGGAGCGTATCCGGGGTAAACTCTGCGACTTACGGGGTTAACCGGTACCCGCCCGCAACGCCTCGCAAGCTCGGCTTGCGTGGTGGGCGGGGGTTGTCGGTTCCCCCGGATCAGGGTCCGGGGCGACTCGAAAAGCACTACAGAGATTTTTTATTATACGGAAAAAGCATTTAATGTGCAGAATATTGTTGAATCCTTGCTATTTTATTGTTTTTGTGATATAATAGAAACGTCAATTAGAAACGAAAGACGCAGAAAAAACAAAACTTATTTAAACAAAACCGTATGAATAAGCTTATAAAGCTTAGCCTCGCTCTCCTTCTTGGTGCAGCGTTTTTTATTTTGCACAGCAATACTGCCAGCGCCGAAGAGGTGATCTTACGTGGTCGTGAAGCGCAGTTGCCGCTCTCAACATCTGGAAAGGTGATTGTGAAATACAATGAGCAATTCGTGAAACTAGCGGATGAAAGCGGTCAGTATCAGGCTTCGGTCATGGCCGGGGTGCATGCCCTGACCGAAGACGCATTACACGAAGACCAAAATCTTGGTGTTTTTTCGATCCATGACGGCAAAACCGTCGCTTCAAAAATTGAAGAACTGCAACACAATCCGCTCGTCGATTATGCCGAGCCGGAGTATCTATATTATCCGGAAAGTACGACGCCAAACGATACCTACTATTCTCTTCTTTGGGGTTTGAATAACACCGGTCAAACAGTCAACGGCACGAGCGGCACGGCTGATGCCGACATTGACGCGGCCGAGGCCTGGGATATTGCACGAAACGCGAGCGATACTATCGTGGCGGTCATTGACACGGGCGTCAACCTCAGTCATCCCGAACTGTCGGCCAGCATTGTTCAGGGCTATGATTTTGTTGACGACGATACCTCACCGTATGACGTCGGCGGCCATGGCACGCACGTGGCCGGTACAATCGCCGCGCGTGGGAATAACAGCGACGGCGTTACTGGCGTTTCCTGGAGCGCGAAAATCATGCCGATCCGTGTCCTTGGCATCGGGGGCGGCACGAACTCGGATATTGCTGACGGTATCCGCTACGCCGTCGATCATGGGGCAAAAGTACTGAACATGAGTTTGGGCGGGACCGGCTATAGCCAAGTGTTGTATGACGCGATCGATTACGCAAAGACGCACGACGTGTTAGCCGTGGTCGCGGCCGGAAACGACGGTCGGAACAATGACGGCGGTACCCACACCTATCCCTGCGATTATGACCTCGACAATATTATCTGCGTCGCAGCAACGACGCAAACTGACGCCCTGGCCAGTTTCTCCAATTACGGGACGACCTCGGTCGACGTGGCGGCGCCGGGCACAAACATCATGAGCACCTATCCCGAGCCGGCGCTGATCGAGTATTTTGATAATGCTTCGCACGCGACGATGTACGGGTATGATTTCACCGGTACGGACTTTACGGTCAGCGGCGATTCTGCGCCACAGGGCTGGATCGTCACCGACGTCTCGGGAGACAAATGGGCGCAGGCGTGGTATGGCGGGCCGTACAATAATGTTGATACGTACATTACGTCGACGAGCATCAGCCTCAGCGGCGAGCATTCGGTTCTCTTGAAATTCACCTACGACTTTTTGACAGAAAGCTCGCCTACGGATGCCTGCGAATACGATTATCTCGGGATCGACGTGTACAACGGTTCCAGCTGGACGACAGTCGATAAATTATGCAATTACTTCGGTGATCCGTGGGGCGGCGGCGAGGCGTTGGATGTCGCTGAATATGATCTGTCGGCGTATGCGGCGAGTGCGACCAAGGTCCGATTTCATTGGCACACGGACGCGACGGGCGGCAGTGCGGGCTTTTTTATCAATAATGTCTTTGTTTATAAAACCGGCGAAAGCTATACCTATCTCAACGGGACCTCCATGGCCACGCCGCACGTCGCTGGTCTGGCCACCCTGCTCCGGGGGTACAAGCCGAGCGCGAGCTATTCCCTGATCAAAGAAGCGATAACCGATTCAGTCGACGCCAAGAGTTCGCTCAGCGGTAAAATAGTCACTGGTGGCCGGATCAACGCCTATGCCGCCGTGTCCTCGCTCGACGGAACGCCACCGACGACGTCGCTGTCGCGCAATCCCAGCAGCCCGAATGGCGACAACGGGTATTATGTGACCGTTCCCTCAATCACGCTGCGCGCCACCGATTCCGGCTCGGGAGTGGCGAAAACATATTACAAATGGGACAGTGGCACATATTCCGAATATCACGGCTCAATTCCGGCGCCGGAAGGGGTCCACGTGCTCAAATATTATTCAACTGATTTGGCAGGAAATCGCGAGACGACCAAGAATAAAAAATTCAGGGTCGACACCCATCATCCGCGGATAGAATTTACCCGTTCACTGTATCGAAACACGACCCTTTCCGCCCAGCGGACAATATCCGGAACGGGCAAGGATGGCGGCTCTCGGCTGAAGTATGTCATGCTGAACGGCACGCTGCTGCCACTGAGCAAAGGGGTGTTTAGTACGGTTGTAACCCTGAAGGATGGTTTAAATAAATATACGTTCATCGCGAAAGACAACGCCGGCAATAAAACCACAGTGATTAAGTATGCGTATTACCGGAACGGACGCGTGCTCGGCACGGCCGCACCGGTCGAACGAATCATCACATCCGCGCACCCCGGTCGTCCTCCCCAGGTCAGGATTTTCGATAAAAAAGGGACGGTAAAAAATCAGTGGTTTGCTTATGGGCAAGATTTCAAGACGGGCGTAAGTTTAGCCACCGGTGATGTGAATAATGATGGCCAAGACGAAGTGATCGTCGGTCCGGCTGGCGTTGACGCGTCGTTAGTGAAGGTATTCACCCAGAAGGGTACCCTATTAAAACAGTGGTACGCCTATCCGGCTGAGTGGCAGATTGGCGCTACCGTGGCGACGGGTGACGTCAACGGCGACGGGACGATTGAAATCATTGTTCTCCCGGCCGTAAAAAAACCGGCTCAAGTCAAAGTGTTCACCTATTCGGGTAATCTAAAATATCAATTTTTTGCCGACACCGCACCCACCCTGCTGAATCTGGCCGCCGGCGACGTCAACGGCGACTGGAAAGACGAAATCATCGTCTCAGCGACCGCCGGTTCCGGACCGGACGTGCGCGTTTATACCTACAGAGGAAAACTGGCTTACCGTTTTAATGCCTACGCCTCAGGTTTTCGCGGCGGCGTTGAAATTACAGCCGGTGATGTTAATAACGATAAAAAAGACGAGATTATTACGGGCGTCATGGGTGCTGGCACCAGCCAGGTTCGGGTTTTTAAAAAGGATGGTACGGCCATAAGTCAGTTTTTCGCTTATGATCTGAGTTACCGTGATGGCGTGACGATGGCCACGGCCGATATCAATGGTGACGGCAAAGATGAAATAATCACCGGGACGGCGCCGGGTCAATCGGGCATTGTCCGGACGTTTAAGAAAGATGGCACGCGGGTATCTACCTTTTTCGCCTTTCCGAAGGAATGGCCGATCGGCGTGAAACTATAATTTGTGAGAAATTTACGAATAACAAAAGACCGGCGCCTGGCCGGTTTTTTTTATTATGAATTTTCCAGTCGGCGGTGTCTGATGTGCCGCCAGACGTACCAGATTATTACCGCGACGATTATAATTCCAATAGCCAGATCAAATTTGTGGAGCTTTTCGCGAATCAGTTCCCAATGATCGCCCATCTTTATTCCGAGCCAGGCAAAGAGAGCGGTCCAGGGTAAAGCGCCAAAAAACGTAAATATTGAAAACCGTTTCAGATTCATTTTCGCGATGCCGGCCGGAAAAGAAATATAGGTCCGTACGATCGGCAGAAGCCGTCCGAAAAACACGGTCCAGTCACCGAATCTCGTAAACCAGCGGTCAGCCAGATCGAGGTCGTGTTTGGAAATCAAGATGTACTTGCCGTATTTTTCGATCAGCGGCCGGCCACCCTTCAGTCCGATCCAATAGGCGAGCAGCGAGCCGGCGAGATTGCCCAATGTTCCGGCCAGCGTGATCAGCCAAAACGACATTTTTCCGGCTGAAACTAAAAAGCCGGAAAACGGCATAATCACCTCGGAGGGCATTGGAATGCCGCAACTCTCAACCAGCATCAAGAAAAATACGCCGGGATAGCCAATGGCGTCAATTGTTTGCGTAACGATTCGCGCGAGAAAATCTATTACCTCGGTCACCATAATAATAGGTTCGTTGTTGTTTGCATCATTGTAGCATAAAGTCGGCAATGAAGATAGACAAAACGGAGAAAAACTGCTATAATGGAGAAGTTAGAAAAACCAAATGAAAACAAAACGGATAATAATTATCGTCATAGTGTTCATCATCGGACTGCTTGTGGTTTCCGGAGCAGCCGTTTATTTTTTTCTCTGGCAGCCAAAAGTTACGTCAGTATCGCCGGCGGACGGGGCAACGCAGGTGGCGCTCGATTCGACGATTCTTATCCGATTCGACAAACCAATCAACCGTCGTGCGCTCGTGCCAAGATTAACACCGGATTTGGACGGCGAGTGGAGTTATGAATCGCCGCTGGTTGGCCGTCAAATGTATCAAGCTATTCGGTTTGTGCCCAACCGCGTTTTTGAGCCAAACACCGAGTACACCATGACCCTGGAAGGAATTACTGACCTGGCGCAGTACGCGCAGCCAAAAACGTATTCCACTACCTTTATCACCCAAGAATTACCAACAGTCTCAAGCGTGGTGCCAGCTGACGGCTCAACGACAGTGTCACCGCAGACGAACATCGAAATCGCCTTGACCGGGGCAAATCACGACTATGCGGAGTTTGAGGTTGTTTTCGATCCAGCGATTGCCTACACGCCGCGGCAAAACGAGACACTGGATCGATATACGATTATTCCTGATACCAGGTTCAACCAGGGTGCCACCTATTCGTTGACCATCAATCGTTCGTTTGTCGTTCGGGATCGGCAAACGCAGGTCATTACCTATCGAGGCGAGCCTGAAAACATGTATCAGGGAACATTTACGATCGCCCCGCCACCACGGGCCGAGAAAGTGAGCCCGACTGGCGAGCAAGTTTTTACTGACGTAAAGCCGACGCTGACGTTTACCGAACCGATGGATAGCGCTAGTTTAAATGAACATTTCATCGTCACGCCGGTTACCGCCGGGGAGCTCTCATTGTCTGATGATCAATTGACCGTTAGCTTCACTCCCGCCGCCGCGCTGACGTTTGATACCGACTATCGTATAACAGTCACCGCCGGCGCCGAAAATGCGAACGGGGGATTTTTACCGGAAGACGTTACCTACACGTTTCATACCATCGGCCCGGTCGAAGCAACGCACCACGCACCGTCGGACGGCGCTACCGGCGTGGCGATCGGCAGCAACATTGAAATAACGTTTAATCAAGCGGTTGATCGCGCCTCAGCTGAAAAGGCGTTCATTACCGAACCGGCGATCTACGGATCATTTATCTGGAACGATCAAACCATGATGTTCAAACCAAACAACGCGCTGTCGTTTGATACAACCTATCAGGTGCGGCTCACCAGCGGCATTCAAAGCATTCGTGGCCAAAATTCCCGGGCAACCTACGGTTTCACATTCGCAACCGCGCCGTCGACCGTGAAGCTCAACGTTGCCATCGACTTACAAGACCACGCCTTATCATGTGAAGCCGCCGCGCTGAAAATGGCTTTGGCAAATAAAGGCGTACGCGTGTCAGAAAACGATATTATGAATTATGTCGGATTCGACCCGACGCCACACAAAGGCACAACCTGGGGCGATGCTTATCTCGCGTTTGTTGGCGATATAAATGGTCGTCAAAATACCACCGGCTACGGTGTCTACTGGGAGCCGATTGCCCAGGCAGCCAATCACTGGCGTCCCAGCCAGTCATTTACCGGCTGGACGTCAAAACAGATAGCCACTGAGGTCAAAAACGGGAATGCCGTCATTGTCTGGGGCGTCTATGGCCGCGGGTATGAGGATTCCTGGAACACGCCGACCGGAAAATACATCTACGCCTGGAAAGGGGAGCATGCCCGGACGGTAATCGGTTTTATTGGCAGCGCCGACGATCCGATCAAGTTTATCATCAACGATCCCTACGCCGGTCAGATAACCTGGACGAAAGCGCAACTTGAGGGCAATTGGGGTATCTTCGGAAACGCTGGCGTGGTGGTGCGATAGCAATATAAAAAAATGGCTAATTTACAGCCTTTTTTATATTTTTTCTCGGCCCCGTCTTGACAATCAATGAGAAATGCGCTAATATTCCCCGGTTGTAGCAATGGACAGCTTTTTGCGACCACTGCCCTAGCATCACCGGGGCGCAACATACAACAGGGATGAGCAGGAGGACACCATGTCCCGTGCCGGTCCGCTCGTCGTTCTCACGACGAGTCAAAACCATACCTTGGACAGCTGAACCGCCGGCGGCGTCGCGGACGCCTCACCGTCGACCAGCTAACCGTCCGGTTAGCACAGAGGAGGTCTGAGTGAAGGGCTTCACCAGCGGGTTCGTCTAGCGTGGAGGCCAATACCGGTTTTCACCGTGACCGACGCCGGTGGCCTCAAGTGGTCACAACGATTCGTACCATGTTCTGCCGCCCAGCGCGATTCGCGGGTTCGTCGACCCAGCGCGCCGCGCGGCCGTTCGAACCGTCGTCGGTCCGTACCCCATTCGGGGCTTACTACGGTCCGACGCCAGCGGGCCGAAGAGCGTTTGGCATCAACAGTCGTAAGACGAGCCAACGCCCCTCGCCCGCCTTTTTTTATAGAAAGAAAAAACTCCCCAGCGGTTCTCGGGATGAACCACTGAGGAGCGTGTGGCCGGTCCCCCCTCCAATTTGCGGCCACGACGTCAAGGTAAGAGCAGGTTGATGCATTCCGACAAGTAGTCGATCGTACAGAATACCGCCGGCAGGCAGAGCAGAAAGTTGCCGGTGGCGCCGCAACCGAGAATCGAGATTGTGCAAACGGTGTTCAGCCAGCCGGGATTTTCTTCGAACTCGCCGACAACACAGTCGAAGAATCCATCGAAATCGGAATTGGCCGTTCCGGCAGTCAGTTCGTTCGCAAACCGGCCGATGACCTTGCCCTGGTCGTCCAGATCCAGGCCGCGTCCGCCGTCGCAGGACTCAAGCTTCAGATCTGGAAGCGTCAGATCAAAGGCCACGGCGCGAATGGCGGCGGTCGTGTCCCGGGCGACGAAGACCGCCACGCCATAGTCGGGAATCGGTACGACGATCGTCGGTCCGAACGGCAGGGCGCGCCGTTCATATTTCGACCAGTCCGGCCTGAGTCCGCGTTGAGTCAACTGTGCTAGTGGTTCTGACGTCTGTGCTCGCTCAAGAAACGTGGGCGGTCGTGGTGCGGTCGCGTGGTCGCAGCCGAGCGTTGTGGCCAGCACCAGCCCGACAGCCAGACAACAGTACCTGACTCTCATAGCATTTCCTCCCCGTCAGTGTTGGCTGGTTTTATAGCCCAAAATCCCGTGGGATTATATCGTAGAAAGTATTTCCTTCAATGTCAAGACTACCGCGATCAGGTTTGAATATGGTATAATAACAACACCTTTTTTAATACTAAATCAAGAAAACTATGAACGCAGTGAAAAATTCCAGTCGAAAAACCGGGAAATTTTTACGCGCCCAGAAAAAAGTAAAAAATCCAGCATCACCTTCTCGAACCTTGCGAAAAACACAGGGCGGGTTTGCCCTGCTCGGAAAGCAATTCTTGCCCATTATTATTGTCCTTATTATCGCCGTTCTGGCTGCGGCCGTGCTGCTCTATCGCCAGTCGTCCCAGACGAACTATGCCGGTATCACTCGACCGGAGTTGACCGGACAATTCGGATTGAAAGCGGTGAAAACCGATTCAGCCGGAATTGAACCAACCACTACTTTTTTATTAAGCTCGAACCGATCACTCTCGGCTGATGTTATCGAAGAATTGGTTACCTTCTCACCGGAAGTGAAATACAAAGTCCGCAAACTGAAGGAAGAATCTTCTTTCAACGGTTTTTTGAGTAAAGTATTCGCCCAAGAGCCCAATACGAATAACACGAACGGAGAATCAGCTGTTAGCTCATATGAACTGAAGCCGGTCACGGCGCTTCACGAAGACACGAACTATCAGGTAACCATTGCAAAAACAAAGTACTCAGACCGAGAATATCAATGGGCCTTTCCGGTAAAAGCAAAGTTCCAGGTACTCGAATCGCATCCCCGGCACCAGGCGACTTACGTACCGACAAATTCGACCGTCGAGATCACGATGAACCGAGAAAAGTTTATCACGCCGGAAAAATATTTCTCGCTCTCGCCGAATGTTGACGGCCGACTCGAACAACACGGCAACCGGCTTGTTTTTTTGAGCGACCAACTGGCTGAAAAAACCGTCTATACGGCTACCTTGAAAAAGGGTTTGAAAGTTGAGGGCAGTGATGAAGAATTAACGCAAGATTATACCTTCAGTTTTGAGACAAGCGAAGCGACGTATTCGTCGGGCCGGGCTCAATTTCGATTTAATTCGGATTTTTTGGAATTTTTGCCAGACAGACAGCCCTATTTCAGCGTCTACTATTATAATTTTGAGCCGAAGGATCTTCAGGCAAACCTGTACCGTTTTGATAAAGCCGATCAGTTTATTTCGGCCTACCAGAACAGCCGCAACTGGGATCTTCGCTGGACGCATTTCGCCTGGGATGGGGCGGGCAGCCAATATGAGCCGGACCCCGATCAGCTGATACTTTCGTTTCCAGTCAATATCGTCCAGGTTGATTATCAGAAGTTTTTCGAGGTCCCTCAAAAACTCGACCCGGGCTATTATCTCATCGATCTCCAGGCGGCTGATCAGCGCCACCAGGTCTGGGTGCAAATTACTCCAGTTTCACATTATTTTTCAGTCACGCATGAAAACAGCCTCGTCTGGCTGGCAGATTTTCCGAGCAAGGAGCCAACGCAGAATACTCAGATTACCTTTGTTGATCAGGCTGGTGAAGACGTAAAACTTGGCAAAACCGACTCAAACGGACTGATCCAATTCGCCACGCCGGCGAGTCTGACCCAATCGGTCATTGCTTCTCCGACGCCAAAATTTTTCAAAGCCGCAACCGAGGACCAGCCGCTTTATATCCGGGTGAGTGACAAATATGGCTATCGGTCGAAGGCGAATGAGGGCGACCCGTACTGGGACTACCTGTCGCTTGATCGGTATGTCTATCAGATGACGGATACGGTTCGATTTTGGGGTGTCGTCCAAGGGCGGACCGAGGACATGCGCGAGAAAAAAGTAACGGCCGCCATCACGAGCGGGTACTATTATTACAACGAAGACGGGACGCAATCAGATTTGCCGGTTCTAGAAAGCAAGGAGGTTGTGGTTTCGCCGTTTAACACGATTGAAGGTGATCTCTCGTTTACCGGGTTAACGCCCGGAACGTACAATGTCATCGTTCGTGACGGCGAGCGGACGATCTCCTCGGCGACCTTTGAGGTCATGACGTACATTAAACCGGCCTATCAAATCACCGTGACGCCATCGAAACAGGCTATTTTTGCCGGCGAGCCGATCGATTTCGCGGTCCAGGCGAAGTTCTACGACGGTACGCCGGTACCGAATATCGCGCTGAAATATTACAGCTGGTGGAACGATGCCGTCCAAGGCGAGCTGAAATTGGACAGCGACGGTGAAGGTACGTTTACGTACACGCCAGCCTATACCGAGGGCGACTACCAATACTATCCCCGATACTTTGAAATGACGTTTTCGCCGTCCTTGGCTGAGGAAGGGGAGATTTCCGGCGCCGGCGGCGTCCTCGTCTTCGGACCGCATATGTCGCTTGAAACGAAATCAACCTACACCGGCGATCATAACTATCTCTTTGCGGCGAAACTGAATTCGATCGTGTTGAAAGACCTCCCGACCAGCAACAGCGGTAATTCCGATTCATATTCCTTATTGTCCGAATATATCGGCGAACCGGTGCCGGATTACGTTTTGAAAGCGAAGATAATCAAAACGACCACCCAAAAAATCGAGGATGGGACATACTACGACCCGATCAATCGAGTCAACCAGAAAAAATATCGGTATGAGTCGAAAGACGATATCATTGAGGAGATTCAGGGGAAGACGGACGCAAACGGTGAGTGGAGTTTCACCAGGGAGTATCCTTATCAGGAGCTCGTCAGCTACCGGGTTGAATGCACGGGCCAGGATCAAGAGGGCCGGAACTTTAAATCTACCCAATACATGTATTCTGGTGAGGGGTATATTCCCGGCAAGGAGTTTAATGCGGTCCTCAGCCTGAATAACAATAACGGAACAACCCAATATTCAGTCGACGACCCGGTTAAACCTGAAGTTCGCATTACCCTGGGACAATTGCCCGAAAAGTCGAAAATACTCTATTACCGCCGCCAAAACCAGATCGATAAGACCTGGGTAACGTCGGACCTGACGCTGGAAGAGAATTTTTCCCAGCAATTCGTCCCGTCCGTAACCTATCGGGCCGTGATGCTTGGCCCGACGGGTTTTGTAGAAACAGGCGACGAGACGGCGGTATTCAAGAAAACCGACCGAGCGCTGTCGATAGAAATAAATCCGGATAAAACCGGCTATCGACCGGGTGAAAAAGTTACTCTGAACGTAGCTGTAACCGACAAAGACAAGAAGCCGGTCGCGGCCCAGGTCAACCTGGCCGCCGTTGACGAGGCGCTCTTCCACGTCGTGCCGTACTCTTGGCAACCGAAAATTCTCGACAGCCTCTACCGGAACGTAACCGTGTGGCCACTCTCCGGCGCTTCCGACTACGCTTTGTTGGAGCAGGGGGCTGAACGCGGCGGCTGTTTCGGGGCGGATACCGCCATCCTCATGGCTGATAAAAAGACCAAGCCGATCCAAGATATTAGAGTGGGCGATATTGTTCTTGCTTCAGCGGGCGATGGCACAGCTGCCGTGAAACCAGCGGTCGTTCAAGGGACGTCCGTTCACCTGGTAAATACGTATCTCGTCATTAACGATTCACTCGTCGTCACTCCGGAACACCCGCTCTTTGCGAATGATCGGTGGCAGCCGGCCGGAAACCTGAAAACGGGCGATCTCTTGCTGGGCAGTGATGGAAAAACCAAGCCGATTGAGTCAGTTGTGACAGCAGGGGAGCGTTCCATCCCGGTCTACAATCTCGTGGTCGGTACGTATCACACCTATTTTGCCAACGGTTTCCTGGCGCATAACGCCGAAAAGGCCGGCGGTCCGCGTTCCAACTTTGTTGACGTTGCGCTCTATCAGACCATTGAAACCAACATGAGCGGCCAAGGGACAGCTATCTTTACCGCACCCGACAACCTCACCTCCTGGCGGGTCACGGCCCTGGCCTATGATCCCGACCTGATTCTGGCTGGCCAAACGGCCAAGCTCGTGCCAGTCGCTCTGCCGCTGTTCGTCGACAGCACTTTGAACTCGATTTATCGGACGGGCGACAAACCGATTGTTCGGGTGCGCGGCTTTGGCAACGACTATCAGGCTGGTCAAGCGACAGATTTTACTTTGACCAGCACCTCACTCAACCTTAATCTCGCCAAAACGTCGGCTGACCGGGAAGTGCGCTTTGATCTCGGTGCAATTCCAGCTGGCGATCATGACATGACGGTTGGCGTAAAACAAGGGCAGGCGCAGGATTCTGTGAAACGTAAACTCCAGGTAATCGATAATCACTTCCGAATCGTGCAAGCCAAGGAATACACCGTCACCAATGACCTGAAAGACATCGAAGGGAACACCCAGGCCTACACTCACCTGGTATTTGCCGACGCCGGACGCGGTAAGTATTTTCAGCCGCTCCTCGAGCTCAGTTACGAAACGGGCGTTCGCTCGGATCAAACGGCCGCCGCCTACACGGCAAACGCGCTGCTCGAAAAATATTTCAGCTACCCGGCGCCCGAGCCGCTCGATCTCTCCGGTTTCCAGGTCCAGGATACCGGCGCTTTAGCGCTCTTTCCGTATAGCGATAGCGATTTAGAAGTCTCGGCAAAACTTGCTGATTTGGCTCGAGCCAACGTGTCCGAAGCCGAGCTGAACCGCTATTTAACAACCTCTCTCTCAGACGATAAAGCCGACCTCAATCGAATCAGTAAGGCACTCTATGGCTTGGCGAGTCTGGGCGAGCCGGTGCTGGCGAAGATCCAAACCGTGCTTCAACAAACGGAGTTATCAGTGGAAGACCGTCTCTATCTGGCCATCGGTTTGATCAGGCTGGGTGATCAGGAGGGGGCAAGACTCGTGTATCAAGATACCATTCGAACAAATCTCCGTTTTGAAGGGGACGAGGCGTGGCTGGAAAGCGAGAGCGATCTGACGCGTCGAGTAAAACTCACCGGTTTGACGGGCATTCTCGCGGCTGAGTTAAAGTTAACGGATGACGCCAACGCGCTCTGGAGCTATCTATCTGGTCACTACCCGGAAACCGATCTTGATGTGATTGAGCGCGCCTTGATGATCCGGGCGCTCCTGGTCATGGCCGATCCGTCGGCGGCCAGCTTTACCTACGATACCGGTAGCCGAAAGGAAACCGTCAAATTAGAGAACGGCGCTACATACGCGCTTGATTTGGCGGCGGTGGAATTGGCCGCTCTTCGTTTCAGTGACGTCACGGGCAATATCGTGCTGGTCAGCTGGTTTGAACGGAGTAAGAATCCGGAGAAACTCCCTCGCAATCCCGATCTCACCTTGACCCGAAAGTACCTCGTGAACGAAAAGCCGACGACGACGTTTGCCGAGGGGGATATCGTAAAGGTTCGCCTCGATCCGAATGTTGGCGCGAACGCCATCGACGGCTATTATCAGGTAACGGATTATCTGCCGAGCGGCTTGCGGCCGATCACTCAGCTGTATAACCGAAATTTATCGTCTGGTTCAGAATGCGACCCGATCTGGTATCCGTCCATGATCATGAATCAGAGCGTGTATTTCACCATCGGAAAGGACTTTGATCGCACTCCTAACTGCACGAACCGAACACTCAACTATTATGCCCGGGTTGTTAGCCCCGGCGAATATTCGGCCGAACCGGCAGTCATTCAGTCGCTCAAGAATCTTACGAGTTTAAACGTAACTGACGCACATACCATTACGATTAAGTAAACTCGCGTCAACCAGCCTCCTGATTGGGCTCCTCTGCCTCATTGGCGGGGGAGCGTGGTTGATAATGGCGCCAAAAAAGTCGACGGGTGAAAACGTAACCAGTCTAAACGCTCAGCATCCCCAGACAGTCCGGTCGACTGGTTTTTTCGAATACACGGAAGCCATCGACCGTGTTTTTTCTGAAACGCAGCCGGCGTCATTTGCCGACCAGACACCCGTTCAGCTTGGCCTTACCTCACATCATCTCCCGACCGCCGCTCCATTGATCGTACGATTTTATGTCACGCTGCAGAAACAATTGGGACCGCGAAAGACGTTCGTTATCGTTGGACCTGATCACGCCGAACGTTGCCCTCAATATGTAACCACGACCGCTCTTCCATATCAAACACCCTCCGGTCTGTTACCGATTGATCCGGAGGTATCAGCGACCGTGCAGGCAGCTGGCGCCGTCATCAGCGAAGGTTGTTTTGTCGGTGAGCATTCCACGAGCGTTCAAGCGTTTTTTATCCGGCGGAGTTTTCCTGACGCACTGGTCGTGCCAATACTCTTATCCTCAGCAACAAGCGATGAGTCGTTGAGCCGACTCGCGCAAGCGCTTTCAGCCTGGTCGGATTCAATCACTGTTATTGGCAGTGTCGATTTTTCTCATGCTCTGCCAGTCGACGAGGCGCGACAACGCGATGCCGCAACCGATCAAATCTTGCTCCAGCAAAACGTATCTAGCCTAACACTTGATCAGGTCGATTCGCCGCCGACAGTGAAACTCCTGTATTTGTTAAATCAGCGGTTGGGAAATAAACCGCCGGTAATTTTTGATCACGCTAACACCTTTGATTTTACCGGTGCGGCTGAGAACACAACCGGCTATAGAAACATAATGTTTTTTAATTCGAAGTAGACAAAATTTGTAAAACATGGTAAAATAGATATGAAGGAGAAACCATGATTGCTAACTTAACACAAAAAACAATCGAGCAGTTTTTTCAAGAAAACAATGTGCCTGAGGATAAACGGGAGAAGGTGCTCATGGCCGTGACCAATCTGGTCTATGAACGGAACATGCACGTGATTGATTGGGAGAAGGCGGACGGCGAGGAAAAAGCCAAGCTCGAAGTGCTTATTGCCGACAAAGAGAAAACCATCAATCAGAAGGTTGCTGACATTCTCAACGGCAAGGACGTGGAAATTCATTATGACTTCTAAACCAGCCGTGAACCAGAACGGTGCACGGCCAGTTGTCCTGATTATCATGGACGGCTGGGGGGTGGCCGCTCCATCGAAAGGCAATGCCACGACATTAGCGCATATGCCTTTTATTGATTACCTCCTGGAAAACTATCCGGCTGTTTTGCTCGAGGCGGGCGGCATAAGCGTCGGCTTGCCGTGGGGAGAAATGGGCAATTCCGAAGTCGGCCACTTGACGATCGGGGCCGGGAAAACCGTCTACCAGAGTTTGGCTCGGATTACGAAGGCGATTGAAAGCGGTGAATTTTTTAAAAACTCAGCCTTTCTGATGGCGCTCGAGCACGTCAAACGCCACAACAGCCGGCTTCATCTGGTTGGACTGCTCGGCTACGGCGGCGTCCACGCCCACCAGCTCCATTTGGAAAGTTTAATGCAGCTCGCCCAAGATCAGGGTTTAGCCAACGTGTATTTGCATTTATTCCTTGATGGACGCGACACACCACGCAATTCTGCTTTTAAATTTCTCAAAAGCTTACAAGAACGAATCAGTGAGCGGGCCTATGGAAAGATAGCCTCATTGAGCGGCCGATTCTGGAGCATGGATCGGGACAATAAATGGGAACGGACACAGAAAAGTTATCGCATGCTCCGCGAGGGCGCGGCTGAACGCACCAGCGAGGATCCGGCTCAGGCAATTCAGGCGTCGTATGATCAGGGTGTCTATGATGAAGAGTTCGAGCCGACGCTGATCACTGAAGCGGGTCAGCCGGTCGCGACGATTCAGGATAACGATGCCGTCATCTTTTTCAACTTTCGGGCGGATCGCGGCCGTCAGCTCACCCAGGCGTTTGTCGAGGATGATTTCAAAGGATTCGCGCGCGGCCTAAAGCCGAAAAACCTGTTTTTTGTCACTATGACCGAATACAAAAAGGATCTGCCGGTCCAGATTGCTTTTCCTCGCGAATATGTTCGTGAACCGCTCGCCAAGGTCATCAGCGAAAATAAGGGCAAGCAACTCCATGTGGCGGAGTCGGAGAAATACGCCCACGTGACCTTTTTCATCAATGGGCTGCAGGAAAAGAGTTTTGACGGTGAGGAACGCGTACTCATACCGTCCCCCCTGGTTGATACCTACGCAAAAACGCCGGCGATGTCGAGCGAGCAGATAACCGAGGCTGTCCTGACAGGCTTGCGCAAAAACGAATACAGTCTCATTATCGTCAATTTTGCCAATCCGGACATGGTCGCGCATACCGGCAATCTGCGGGCAACCATCCAGGCCCTTGAAGCGGACGATGGCTATTTGGAAAAAATCATCACCCAAACGCTTCAGGCTGAGGGCACGGTCGTCATCACCTCTGATCATGGTAACGCCGAAGAAGTCGTCAAACTGCAGACCGGCGAACCGGACAAGGAACACAGCAGCCGGTCGGTGCCGTGTCTGATCATCAATGATGCGTTGAAAGGCCGGACGCCGCCCCTGTCCCGGGATCGACTGTACACCCTGCAGAGCCGCGGTACCCTGGTTGATATTGCCCCGACAATACTCGCGGTCATGGGCCTGCAAAAACCGCGTGAAATGGTGGGTATTAATCTTCTCAAAGTGCTTTAATCTCTATGCGTGAAAAAGAATTTAACTACAGTCAAATAACGAAATACATCTATCTCAGCACGCGCCTGTATACGCGCAAGGATCTGGAACAGATTTTACGTTTGGGCGTGCAGGCGAATGTCGATCTTGAGATGGAAAAAATGGATCGGCCGAAAGACCTTCTGGCTTATCTCTGGATTCCGGTCAAGGATTTTAACTCGCCGTCGTTGGAACAGTTTTTTTTGGGAGTCGATTTTATCGACCAGCTGGTGCGGCGTCGGATTAAAACCATTGTGCATTGCAATGTCGGGTACGGCCGAGCGCCGACACTGGTTGCGGCCTACTTGATGGCGATAAAAGGGTATTCCTTGAAACGCGCCATAACGTTTTTAAGCCACAAGCGTCCGGGTGTCCACCCGAGTCCGGGGCAGATTCGCGGCATGAAAGCGTTTATCCGCGCTTTTCGGTTAACCCAGAAAAGCAAGAGCAAAGTGGTCATATAGAACTCACGCGCCGACGGCCAGAGATTGTTCTAGCCGTTTTTGTATTTTCCCGGTATACTAGCACTATGCGCCTTCATGTTTTTTTAGCCAAATCCGGCATTGCCTCACGGCGGACCTGCGAAGAATACATTCGCCGCGGCTTTGTCACGGTGAACGGAAAGAAAGTAACGGCCATGGGCGTGACGGTCGAGCCAGGAAAAGATGTGGTCGAATATAAACACCGGGTCGTGACACTGGCTCAATTGCCCCGGCTGATTGCCTATTATAAACCCGTCGGGGTTGTTTCGACGATGCAGCGGAGTCAAGAACGGGGTAAATCGCTGAGCGAAGCGCTGCCGTTTCCTGAACGGCTTTTTCCGATCGGCCGACTTGATAAGAATTCTGAGGGCTTGTTGTTGCTCACCAATGACGGCGCGCTGGCGCTCCAATTAAGCCATCCGCGCTACGAACACGAAAAAGAATATGAAGTGACGGTGGCGCGGCGGTTGGAACCGAATGAGCTTGAACGGCTGCGTCAACCTTTCTCGCTCGACGGCTATCGAACCAAGGCAGCGCAGATTGAGCCAGTCGGTGAGCGGACCTATCGTATTATCTTACATGAAGGTCGAAAACGACAGATTCGACGGATGTGCGAAAAAATAGGCGTCCCTGTTCTGCGACTCATTCGCGTGCGCCTGGGGCCGTTCGCGCTCGGCACGCTCCAACCGGGAGCTTGGCACGAGCTTGATATTCAGCAGGCCCAGCAAGTGCTTGCCGAAACATGATACCGCTACGCGATCACAATCCATCGGGAAAAACCCCATATGTAACGTACGGCCTGATTTGTGTCAACGTCGCCGTTTTTGTCTATATGCTGACCCTTGGCAGCGGGGTTGATGCGTTTATTGGCCGCTATGCGCTTACGCCGGCCGACATCCTGCGCGGAACGGGTTGGCTAACGTTCATCACCTCGATGTTTATTCACGGCGGCTTTTTACATATCATCGGGAACATGCTTTTTTTGTACATCTTCGGCGATAATCTGGAAGCGTATCTCGGACGGATCAAATATATCGCCTTTTATCTCGCGAGCGGTATTGTTGCCTCGGCTGCGCAATTTCTCATCGCGCCGCATTCCACGGTTCCGCAAATTGGCGCCTCGGGCGCGATCGCCGGCATCATGGGCGCGTATCTGGCCCTCTTCCCAGACGCAAAAATCGAAACGCTCTGGATCCTCGGCTTTTGGATCCAGCGGGTCACGGTGTCAGCCCGATTCATGTTGCTCTATTGGATTATTTTCGAGTTCATTTACGGCTTTGGCAGCATCGGTGCGCAGGGCGGCGTCGCCTATTTCGCGCATATCGGCGGTTTTGTATTCGGCTACGGATTGATGAAAATCTCCGCCCGCAATCAGGGAAGAAAGATTCCGCCGCCGACTCGATACTTCTATCAGTGATGTTGAGTGCTTGACAGGAAGAGCGAAATCCTATTAGATACAGACGAAAATAGCAGTGTTGCTCGATAGATTCGGGGACGATCTTTGTCATTGTCCATTCACTCACGGCTTCGGTTACCGGCGGGGCGCTACTCAGTCTCGCAGGAGGCATGTCATGCCAGGTGTTAGGATTACGGGCATCGGTTCCTATGTCCCTGATGGGGCGGTAGTGAATGCGGTGCTATCAGAACAGATGAACAAAGTGCTGCGCGGATTAGCTGACGAGGGCAGGATTGATCCAGCGGCGCTGCGCGGTCTCGAGTGTGATCCGAACTGGATCGTTGAGCGGACCGGCATTAAAGAGCGCCGTATTGCCGCACCCGAACAGGCCACGAGCGATCTGGCGGTGATGGCGATCCGTCAATGCTTGACTCGTTCCAGGTACTGGCCGATGGACGGCAGCGCGCTGGTCGTCGGCACGGTCATGGGCGATGAGCCGATTACGCCGTCCACGGCGGCCCGGGTTCAGCACGGGCTGAGCTTGCCGGTCCGGCATCCAGACGGTCGGTTAGTCGATCGGATGACCTGCGACACTAGCTCTGCCTGCACGAGTTTCGGCGCGGCGCTATTTCTGATGGAATCGTTAATTCGTTCGGGTAATCGAAGCGGTGGCGTCGCGGTTGGCGCAGATGTCGGATCGCGACTGGCCAACCAGCGGGTTCGCGGCATCGCGCCAATCCTGGCCGACGCAGGTTTTGCCATGAGCCTGGAGGCAACCAAGGATCCGGCGCTGGACTGTTTTCTGCCCGACGGCCGGAGTTTCTTCTTCGGGTGCGACGGTGGGTTTGCCGAAGAGATCATCTGTCGGGCCGGTGGAACCAGAAAACCGACGACTGCCGAGATGCGGGCCGATCCGCTCAACCAGGACCCGTACATCTTCATGAACGGCAATTCGGTGTTCAGGAAAATCATTCGGCTGGTGCGCGACGAGGTCATTGGCCAGGCACTCGCCAAGGCCGGCCTCACCCTGGCGGACATCGGTCTATTTGTGCTCCACCAAGCTAACCTACGGATGATCGAGCCGATCACGCAGGCGCTGGAGATCGGGGAGGATAGGACGTTCAATAACATTCAGACGCGGGGGAACACGATCTCGGCTTCGGTAGGCTTGTGCCTAGATGACGCACAGCAGCAGGGGGTACTCAAGCCGGGGATGACGGTCATGCTGATCGTCTTCGGCGGCGGGTTCACCTGGGGGACGATCATCCTGAAGTGGCCGGAGCTAAGGGCGTAGCTGTTGAATCGTACAACCAACGAGGGGTTTGCGGGAGAGTCTTCGGACGGCTCCCTTTTTTCTTGCCAAACGCCAGGTACTTTGGTATGATGCGGGCAAGAGTAATTATCCATAATTTTTTTTACCATGAAAATACAAGTTCAACGCGATCTCTGCATCAGCGCCGCTTCATGCGTGGCGGTGGCGCCAGGGGTATTTCAGCTCGATACCGAGGGTAAGGTGTATGTTGTGGACCCAAAGGGCGCCGATGAAGCGACAATATTGGAAGCGGCTCGCTCGTGCCCGGTCCAGTGTATCACCATTACCGATGACGCCGGAAAACAATTGTATCCGGAAGCAGCAAAATAGCACGTATAATAAATTCATCGTTGAGATAATCTATGGTAGTAAATAAGAAAAAGAAGACGCCTCCAGCCAGCCGCACCGCAATCGAAAAGGCGATTGAGGGTTTACGATCAGCGATCCAGGCGGATGGCGGCGATGTGTCATTCGTGAGTTTTCGGCAGGGCGTGGTCACGGTAGCCCTACAAGGCGCCTGCGCCACCTGTCCGCTTTCGACGCAAACACTGAAGCTCTATATCGAGCAACGACTGAGGCAAGAAGTGCCCGGGGTGAAAAAGGTCGAACAGCAAGTCTAATAATTCGATGTTCCCCGAAATATCTTCTGGTACGGCCGTGAGGCAGTAGCACGAAGACATTTCGTCACCATACGGCTCTCTGACATCGAAAGGAGGTACCTGATGAACGTGACCGTTGTCTCCAGCGGTCAGCGTTCACTCCTGGAAGCCTTGCGACAGCAACACCATTTTGACAAGGCAACCACGCAGCTTGTCTCTTGTCATCCAGGGACGGAAGCGACCGATGGCATTCTTTCGTGGCTACCTGGCCAGCCTCTCCATACGGTGGCTGGCATTGACACGACCAGATGGCTCATCCTCATTCACTGTGGGCGCTGTCTGACGGCTGAAGAAATCCGAGCCTTTCCGACGGTGGTGCAAATCTTCCCCGGACCGATCGAGTTTTTGCGGGCCGACCTCGACGAGGTGGATGTTCAGGGGGTCGGTATTCAAGCGGCAATTCTGCGTTATCTCGAGTTGACCAAGCAGGATTCGGGACATACCTGCGTCACGGTGCTCTGGCACTCAGTCGACGAAGCAAGTCAGATTGTATCGGTGCCAATCAGTGAAGTTTGGGTACCGGTCTTTCTGTCGGCGGTTGATCCCGAAGAACTGATGGATGAACTCTGGTCGCGCGAAGCGCTTGAGTTGATTCATCTCAAGTGCGGGCGGACAGCGTTGAGGCCGCTCCCGGCAAACCGGATCCGACAGGCGGATTTCACGCGGACCAAGGAATTGGAGGTGGCATTGAGGTTTGGGAAAGACTATGCCCTGCGAACGCAGGCAGCTTGAGACATGGTGAGTCAGTCTGTTTTCAGCGACCGCCTATGGGTTTCATACCCACGGGCGGATTTTATTTTTTATTGACATAGGTAAAATCGTGTGGTTAGATAGGGGCGTTCATGTTTCTGGCGAAGTGGAGTAAACGGTACGGAAGGAGGTACTGAATGGCCTTTCCAAGACGGCCAAAGAACGCGCTTCTCGCGTCCTTCCAGAAGGACGAGCGGCTATCGGGGTTCGCCCAGGGGTTGCATGATCTGGGTTGGCAAGAGTGGGGTAGCGCGGGGACGGCAGAGTTCTTGATGGGTCAGGGTGTCGAAATCACCGACCTTGAGACTCTCACCGGTTTCCCGCCTCTGATGGATCACCGGCTGGCTACGCTGAGCCATCGGATTCATGGCGGCATCCTCTGCCGTGATGACCCGAGCGATATTAGCGATCTGGCTAAGCTAGGCGGCATTCCGTTCGGCCTGGTCTTCGTGGATCTCTATCCCGTTATGCGGGCGATCCGCGAAGGCAAGCCGTTCGAGGAAATCATCAGACTCATCGACATCGGCGGCCCGACTCTGCTGCGCGGGGCGGCCAAGGCGCACACGTATGGTTGCATCCCTGTATGCGACCTGGACGATTGTCAGATGGTACTCGGGCTGCTTGAGACCGACAGCCTGACCGACGACATACTTACCCAGCTAGCGCAGAAGGTGTTTGCCACCATGTCGGCCTACGACGGCGTGATCGCCGGGTATCTGTCCGGACTCGGGCCGGTTCGTTCGCTCTATCTGCCGATGTTGCTGGGCGAACAGGCCCTCCGGTACGGCGAGAACCCGCATCAGGAAGCCTGGATCTACCAGCTGCCAGGCGAAGATCTTTTGGCCTGGCACCGCTGGGAACTGCTCCAGGGAAAGCAGATGTCGTACAACAACTGGCGGGACTGGGACGCGGCGCTCCAGGCGCTCGGACATCTGGTCCGACCGAGCATGGAAGCGAGCGTCGTCATGAAGCACCGGAACCCGGTCGGCTGTCTCGTAACGGAGCAGGGAATCGAGGCGGGTGTGTTGCTTCAACGCGCCTGGGAAGGTGACGAGCTGGCGGCATTCGGCGGAGTGATCGGGTTGACGCTGCCGATCGATTTGCCGGCCGCTCAGTATCTCACCTCGAAGTTCGCGGAAGTGGTGATGGCGCCGGCTGTTACCGAAGAGGCTCGGGAGGTGTTGGCGCGGAAGCCTAATCTGCGCGTGCTCGTGAACCCGGCCTTGGGCGAGCTGCGTCATCATCCGGCGCCGGAATATGAGCATGTCCAGATCCGCGGCGGCGCACTCAGGCAGATGGCGAACCAGCATCATCTCGAGGCCAGCGATCTGTACCACGCGGCCGGACCCGAAATCGACCCAGCACTGATTCCCGATCTGCTGACCGCCTGGGCAATCTGCCAGTCGGCCGTGTCGAACACGGTCTGTGTCGTATGGGCGGGTCGTTTGCTCGGTATCGGCGCGGGTGATCCAGCTCGCGTTCAGGCGGCTCGGACGGCGGTTGAGGCGGCAGCCCGGCATACGGACAGCCATATGGCCCATTTCTCAGTGGCAGCATCGGACTCGTTCTTCCCGTTCCCGGACGGCGCTGAAGTGCTGATCGATGCTGGCGTGAAGGCGATTCTTCATCCGGGCGGTTCGGTCAAGGACAAGGACACGGAGGCGCTCTGCAACGCTCGCGGCGTGCCGCTCTACTACACCTCGGCTGATCCGAAGAACGCCATGATCCGGGCGTTTCGTCATTGATCATTCGGGTTTCGCGGACGCGCACCTCTCGGTGTTCGCCCGCTTTTCTTTTTGGTATAATAAACAGTATGTTGAATCCAAAGCGAGAATTATTTCGCTGGGGGCCGATACCGGGACGGCTCATATCGATCGATGACTGGAGCGCTATCTTCCAGCTCTACCCTGGGCGTTTACACCGTTTTTGCTGGTCTGATTCATACCAGATATTTCGAAATGGCGAGATGCTGTTTGTGTCAGATATGCATGATTTTGAACGAGTTGCCGGCCGGGTATTTCAGCAAATATTCGATCGTAAATCACTGACGCGCTACCAAAAGGCTTGGCGGACCAGCGTCCGCAATCTTTTCGACTACTGTCGGAGTATTACTGCTACTCGGTTGTCAGGGCTACCCGATCGCGCCCTGGAAACTGAATGGAAAAAATTTCACGAGCTGCTCAAACATTTTTGGGAACCGGCCGTCATTCCGGAACTGGCGGCGTATGGCGGCGCACCGGAACTACGGCGGCTGTTAAGCCGGCACGGTTTGAATGGGGAAGCGCTGCAAACTGTTACCGCGAGGCTGTCAGCCCCGGAGCTTTTGTCATTTTATCAAGAGGAAGAACGCGACTTTCTGAAACTCTTTCGGCTGCGATCAAAAACAGCTCGGTATAAGGCTCTAAAAAACCACTACCAGCGGTATAATTGGATAGAAAATTCCTATGGTGCCGTGCAATTCTTGACGCTGGCGGATTTCCAGCGGCAGTTGCGCGACCGAAAACAAGGCTGGTCACAGCGTGCCCGCGCCATTGACCGCCACATTGCGACAGTACGTCGGGAAAAGGCTCGGGTGATAAGAGAATATCGGTTATCAAAGACGATCTGTCGGACGGCGGATAGGCTCAGCCTGGCTATCGGTTGGCAGGATGAGCGAAAGAAGCAGATCTTCCGGTATTTGCATTTTCAGGAATTGTTCCTGCGCGAATTTTCACGCCGTTCTGGTGTGCCGCTGGTTCAGTTAAGCACAGCGATGGTATCTGAAGTCGTATCAAAACCGACTCGACAAAAAAAATACGAGTGGCGCCGAAGGTATAAGTATCCCCACGTGCTCATATTAGGCCGGCGAGTTCATCGCGTTTTGAGCGGCGCGTCGGCGCGAAAAATTGTTCGGGATTTTTTCCAGACGCCGAAACCGCTGCAGCGCAAAGAGTTAACCGGCATCGTTGCCCATTCAGGTTCAGCCAGGATCGTCGGACGCGTATTCGTCGTGCGCAATCACGAGCAACTAAAGCGCTTTCCGGCGGGCGCCATCCTGGTGAGCACGCAGACGGCCCCGGAATACGTAACCGCCATTCGAAAATCAAGGGCGATAGTGACTGATGCCGGCGGAATCACCTCGCACGCGGCGATTGTGGCCCGGGAATATGACAAACCATGCATCGTTGGAACAAAATACGCGACCAGCATACTGCGAACAGGGGATCGTATTGCGGTTGACGCACGGAAGGGATTAGTGGTTAAGTTATAAGGCTTACGATTAAGAAATACGGTATGTCACTTTTTCAAACCCTTGAAGACAAAGCAAAACAAAAACGCCGCCGGATCGGAATTTCCATCCTTCGTTGGAACGATCCGATTCGGGCCAGCTTGGAAAAAGCCAAAGCAATCGCCGATATTATCGTATATGGTGACCCAAAATACGGCTTTAATGGCGTTACCAATGACAATCAGGAAGAGGTTGGTCGGCAGATGGTTCGGGATTATAAAGCGGGGAAGCTTGACCAATTCGTGCGCGGCCAGGTCGATGATTTCGGCACAGTCGATGAGTTTAAAAAGCAGTTTGGCGTTCCCGATGACCTAAGAAGATTCGGTCCGGCGCTGATGCGTGATGCTTTTGACCGCGAGTTCTGGATGATTCTCGTCTCTAATCCAGAAGGCCAAACCCTAGAGCAGAAAGTGAGGTATGCCGACGGCGTGCTGGCCTGGCTCAAGGAAATGTTCCCGTCATTTGTGCCGAAGGTGGCGGTGATGGCTACATGCCGGCCTGGCTCGGTTGGACGCGATCCGGTAATGACACAGAGCTACGAGCAGGCTGAGTCACTGGTCAGTCATCTATCCGGCGAAGGAATTGAGTCGAAAAATGTGCATATCGAGATCGAAAACGCGATTACCTGGTCAAATTTCATCATTCCGGCCAATGGCACAATCGGCAATCAGATTTTCCGGGCTCTCTGCTATCTCGGCAGAGGCAAAATTCTTGTCTGCCCGACAATACTGCCCGGCTACGGCATCTATGAAGACGACAGCCGGAACGAGGAGGATTGGTATCCACATATTGCGGCTGCAGCAGCCTATGTGAAAAAATAGTGACAATAAAAAACCGGGCAGAGAACTCGGTTTTTTGGAAATAAAAAATGAGGGCAAAGTTCTTTGCAGAACTTGCCCTCGTGCGTAGTTGGCGGGAACAATGCCCGCCGTTGGTCAGTCCTGGGTCGCCAACTGCAGCCAGTAGGCGACCCCCAACACGAGCGCGCGCTCGTCGGGGTTGAAGAGAGGTCTGTGGTGCCCGTGGCCGTGGACAGCCTGCTCAGCCGGTGTGATACCGCCGGCACCCAGGAACATGAAGTTCCCCGGGAAGCCAGCGTTGTGAAACTGGCCGAAGGACTCGCCGCCGAGTATCTGGTCCATCTCGGCGACATGAGCAACGGGATTGTCGTGGGACAGCCGAGCCCAGGCGGCAACTTCGTGAGCCGCCCGTCGAGCGGCTTCCGTGGGAAGCGGATCGTTGATCGTGGGAATGTGTCCGGCCGGGTGGTCGACGCTGATTTCCACGTCCGGCCAGGCGGTCCGGAACGACTCGATGATGCGGTCGAGGCAGGTGTGCATTCCGTCGTAGGTCTCGCGGTCGAGTGCTCGAAACGTGAATTCGAACTCGATCACCGAGGGAACAACGTTCGCTGATTGCGCCGGAGTTGGAGCGGCGCAATGAACGAATCCCTTGGGCTGGAATTTGCGGGTCAGGCTTCCGGCGAGTTTCGTGACCAGCCAAGCATAGGCGTCGATCGGACTGACGATCGAGCCCTGCCCATACTCCATGGCGTGGCCGCCCCTGGCACGGAGCGTGATCTTCGGCCGGTCGCTGTAGCATGAGATCGTTCCGACACAGGTCAGGAAGGTGCCGGTCGGGTACACGACGCCACAGTGGGACGTGAGCACGTGCAGGCCATGGACCTCGTCCAGGCCGTGGCCCCCGCCTTCGGCGAGCAGCTTCGGCTCGCCCCCAGGCGGAATCTCCTCGGCCCTGGTGAAGAGAAGCCGGATATTCCGTGTCAGAGATGCGCGGTTGGACACGAGACGCCCGGCAGCCATCAGGAGCATGGCCACGTGGCAGTCGTGCCCGCAGGCATGCATGACTCCGGGCACGGTCGAAGCGTACTCGAGTCCGGTCTCTTCCTCGATCGGCAGGGCGTCCATGTCCGCCCTGAAGCCGATGCGCGGAGCAGTGGTTCCGAGCGACGAGCTGTCGATGTCGCAGATGATTCCGCCGGTGATGATCTTCGGCGAGAGACCCATCTGCTGCAGTAGAGTGATGACTCGCTCGGCCGTTGCCGTTTCGAGCCAGCCCAGCTCGGGCTGGCGGTGAAGATCTCGACGAAGAGCGATCAGCATTGCCTCGGCTTGGCCGAGAAGACTGTCGAACAGAGATAACGGCATAGGTACCCTCCTGTGTTCGTCCGTGGTATCCAACGCGACTCATCTATGTATGCACATCAAGGTTCGCCTTGATAAAACCAAAGATGTGAAAAGGGCGCAATGTAACCAGGTACTATAGACGAAAAACTTGAAATTGTCAAGGGTTTTCAGTGAAATATAGGTGATTTGTATTTTTTCAAAAGTTATGCTATAATAAGTTCACGTTTATGGAGAAAATTACCCTTCCATTTAGCCAAATTGATATTTCATCTGTTCCCGACGCCGGTGGGAAGGGTGCCAATCTCGGCGAGCTGACAAAAGCCGGCATTCCGGTACCGCCCGGATTCGTTGTCACGGCCACGGCGTTCAAGAAATATCTCGAGCTGTCAGACCTTGATGTCGAACTCGACGCCATCCTTGATGAACTGAAGATAGAGGACGTCAGTTCGGTCGAACGCGAGTCGCGGAAGATGCGTTCGCTCATTCAACGAGAGAAAATACCTGAAGCGATAAGCCAAGAAATCAAAACAGCGTTTCGTCATTTACGGGCCAAGTACGTGGCCGTGCGCTCCTCGGCTACGGCTGAGGATTCAAAAGTGGCTTCCTGGGCAGGCGAGCTCGAAACCTACCTCTTTATCACCGACAAGGAGCTTCTCGCCGCTGTTCGGAAATGCTGGTCATCGCTCTATACGCCGCGGGCTTTGTTCTACCGATTTGAAAAGAAACTGCACAACAAGATGATCCGCGTCGCGGTCGTCGTGCAGAAAATGATCAATGCAAAGGTTTCCGGTATCGCCTTTACCACCCACCCGGTGACGCGCGACCCAAATCAGCTGATTATTGAAGCGGGGTGGGGTTTGGGTGAGGCGATCGTGTCAGGGCAGATAACGCCTGACGCCTACGTCCTGGACAAGGCAGATAACACCTTGATTGACGTAAACGTAAACCGGCAGGAGATGATGATCGTGCCGGCTGTGCCGAAGGGTACAAAAAAAGTGAGCGTGCCGCGAGCGAAGCAAGAAAAACAAAAACTGACCAAAAGCCAGATTCTTACGCTGGTCGACATCCTCCGGCGGATCGAAAAATATTATGGTAGCCCACAGGACATCGAGTGGGCGTTTAACGGGCAAAATTTCTATATTGTTCAGACGCGCCCAATAACCACGCTTTAATTATGGAGCTAGCCGGTACATCACCGCAGGCCAAAACAAACGGCGCAGACAATCTTGCCGATCAGATTCTTGACGCACTCCAAAGTCAGTCGTCGAAGCACGCCCTGACTCTGCTTTTCCAGCTCCAAACCAAAGAACAAACGGCGGCGCTGCCCGCTGACCTCCAGGAACAGAAACAGCGCCTGCAAATCATTGCTATCCCGTTGCTCTCGGCCAACGAGCTGGTTTCGATTTTTCAAAAAAATCTCGGGCCGGTACTCGAATTTAATGTCGGCGATCGTTTGAAACGCCGATTCGTGTCGTTACCGTTACGCGACCAGGACGAGCTGAAACAGAATATTCAGTCGGCTCTCGAATTAAACACGCTCCCGTTTGTATCGGGCGTCGTGGCTTCGCCGGCGGCCTGGATCGAGCAATATAATCTGCGACACGGACAATATGCCGATTTCTTAAAGAATAACGTAGCCTATATTTCCCTGACGAAAGAAGAGCAACTGAAGGTTGAGCGTCTCATGCGGCTGTATCAGCAGATTTCCGCGCCCTCCACGTCACCGGCTGGGATCGAGGACGAGATGTTGGTGAAGGATGAACAAGGGAAATTTCAGGTATTGCGCGAGGGACACTTCATCGAACTGAACGCCGAGCCCATCGAAACCCCGCCGACTCCGAGTCCAAGCATCCAGCCAGTCCCACCAAAACAAGGTATTCCGCCGTCGCCGGTTGTGACGATCCCGGTCGCGCCGACAGTGCCACCGCGGCCGACAGTCCCGCCCAGAACCGATCTCCCGAAGCCAGCGGCGGCGCCAGTCCAGCCGGTTTCCCGGCCGATTATTCCGCAGCCGCGTCCCAGCCCAGCCAGCCAAAGCCCGACCGCTGATTTCTATTTTCATCGCGAAGATGAGGAGGAGGTGAATCGCTATCGGACGCGGCTCGCCGACGCTGCCATGCCAACCGGCGTCAATATTGAACAGATCGCCGATCGGCTGATCCGCGATTTTCGTTTGACCTTTGCCAATGACGCGTTACGTTCGCGCTTTGTCAGCATCATCGTTTCCCGCCTGAAAGACGTACGCGATTTGATTGAAACAAAGAACATGCTCATGCGGCCGATTGAGGTCGGCGGCATTGGTCTGCCGGAAACGCTCGTGATGCAAATTCTTTCTCAGGTTGAGGAGGAAATACTGACTTTACATAATCGGCCAGCTGAGCCGGTCAGTCAGAAAAAACCACCCGAACCGGCTCCCGTCAAACCGCCTGAGGAGCCAATTACGCCACCGGCTGCTCAAATGCCGCCAGTGATCGCGCCGACAGTACCGTCGCGGCCGACAGTCCCGCCCAGAACCGATCTCCCGAAGCCAGCGGCGGTGGTTCAACCAACGCCAATTCAGCCGCGCCAACCTGTGACGAGTCAGCCTGCAAAATCGGGCACGACCATTGTAAAACGGCCTGTTGAGACAATGCGGCCGGTCATGTCGGACATAAAGCCGCCGGCCAAGACTGTCGGACCAGTTGAAGAAATTCTTCGCCTGACGCCTGACGATTACCGTCGTCTCGGAAAGACCTTGGCCGAAGCGAATGATAAAATCGCTGAAAAACTCGACCTGCTGGAAGAGGATTCATATCTCAGACGGGCCGAGGGCGTAAAAGCCTGGAAGAAGAACGCCGTTCACCGGCTTTATCTCGAGATCGGCCGGGAAAGCATGGAGCGGAACATGGCCATTTCGGACGTTATTCGCCAGCGTCAGGAAGCGAATCGCCCGACCGTAACCGAGGAGGAATTTCACGCCATCGCTGATTTAAATAAGCGGATAAGTTTCTAGGGGAGCATGCCACTTCAATTCACTGTGCCACAATTCATCGATGTTGAAGACAAGATCTTCGGTCCGATCTCGGTCCGTCAATTCGTTATTATTTTAATTGGGATCGGTGTGGTCGTGATGCTGTATTTCGTGTTAACATTTACATTGTTCATCCTTGCCGCTCCGCTCGCCTGTGGCGTGATCGCCATCTTTGCCTTCTTTAAGATAAATGGCCAGCATTTTCACCTTTTTCTCCTCAACGTCGCGACCACCTTCCGTCGTCCGCGCATCAAACTGTGGCATAAACACTTGGATGATGACGAGATCCAAGAGGAAAAAGCGAAGGAAAAGGTCGGTTCAGAAGGCGGCGGACCGCCGAAGGTCACTCCGACGAAAAGCCGTCTGCGGGAGCTTTCTCTGATCGTCGACACCGGTGGCGCCTACGGCGAGGAATCCTGGCAGGTAACTCGCGATATCCGATAGCTAACAAACATTCATGCCTACTCCACAGAACAAACAGCGCAAAAACACTCCCTCGACTCAGCGGTTCGTGCCGATCGCTGAAATTAAGGATGACGCCGTCATCCTAAAAGACGGGACCATCCGAGGCGTTATCCTGGTTTCCTCGATCAATTTTGCTTTGAAGTCGGAAGACGAACAAAACGCCATCATTCAGGCCTACACTCAGTTTCTCAACTCATTTGAATTCCCGGTGCAGGTAGTGATTCAATCGCGGAAACTTGATATCGATGAATACCTCCAACGGCTCGAGAAGGTTGAAAAGGAGCAAATGAACGAGTTGTTAAAAATGCAGACCCGGGAATACCGCCAGTTTGTAAACGAACTGATCGAATTGGCTGATATTATGAGCAAGCGTTTCTATGTCATTGTCCCGTACGCGCCGGTAACGAAAAAATCCTCGAAGAAATTTTTTGACCGGGTCCAGGAATTATTTGCGCCCAGCCGGATTATTCAACTGAAAAAAAGCCAATTTGAAAAATACCACACCGAACTGGCGAAGCGGGTTGATTTCTTGATCAGCGGCTTGAACGCCATGGGCTTAAAAGCCGTCGGCCTTGATACGCAGAGTCTGATCGAACTGTATTACAATACATATAATCCAGAGACCTACGACCACCAAGAATTGGTCCAGGTTGATCGCATTCAAGTGGAGCACTAATTATGGCAAACCTCGATCTCTCGAAAAAACAAGCCGCGATACCGGAAGCAACCCAGGCCAAGGTCATTTTAACGCCGCAACAAAAACGCGAGGCGGAGGCATTGGCTCTTGAGCGCGAGAAACGCGCGATTGAAGTCGAGCGGATCTACCGCGAAGGCGTGGTGACGATCCGGGATCTGATCGCCCCGTCGTCTTTCCGGGTCATGCCGTCGTATGTCGAGTTGGGCAGCAAATTCGTCCGGACACTCTTCGTGGTGACCTATCCGCGTTATCTCACGGTCGGCTGGTTTGCGCCGATAGTCAATCTCAATTTCACGCTCGATATCTCGATGTATTTCTACCCGATCGGTTCCGACATTATTTTGAAGCAATTACGGAACAAAGTCGGTGCTCTCGAAGCACAAATCATGGCTGACGCTGAAAAGGGAGCGGCGCGCGATCCGATGCGAGAAACCGCGCTGCGCGACATTGAGAAGCTGCGCGATGATCTGACTCAGGGAACCGAGAAATTCTTCCAATTTTCTCTGTATGTCACCCTGTATGCGGATTCGCTCAAGGAGCTAAATGAATTGACGGACCGCGTCGAAGGCATGCTCGGCTCACGTCTGGTTTATTCAAAGCGGGTGTTTTACCAGGCGGAACAGGGCTATAATTCAACTCTGCCCATGGCGATCGACGAGATCAATGTGACCTTTAACATGAACACCTCGCCGGCCGCCTCGTCCTTCCCGTTTATATCGTCCGAGCTGACGAGCGACAACGGAATTCTTTACGGCATTAACCGCCACAACAACAGCTTGATCCTATTTGACCGTTTCAGTCTCCAGAATGCCAACTCCTGCGTTTTCGCCACCTCGGGCGCAGGCAAAAGCTATGCGGTCAAGCTTGAGGTGCTCCGCAGCTTAATGCTTGGCACAGACGTTATCATTATTGATCCGGAAAAGGAATATAAGTATCTCTGCGACGCGGTCGGCGGGGCCTACGTCAACATCTATCTCAACTCGGATTCAAAGATCAACCCATTTGATTTGCCGCGACCGGTCGGGGAGGCTGACCGACCGGCTGACATCATCCGTTCAGCCGTGATTACGTTGAAGGGGCTGCTCCGCTTGATGCTCGGGGAATTTACGCACGAGGAAGACTCGCTGGTTGACCGGGCGCTGATCGAAACCTACGCCAAGAAAGACATTACGGCTGATTCTGACCTGACGAAGATCGAAGCGCCGCTCATGTCTGATTTTGAAGAAGTTCTCGGCGGGATGGAGGGTGGCGACGGCTTAGTGAAGCGGCTGAAGAAATTCACCGAGGGAACGTTTGCCGGTCTGTTTAATAGCCCAACGAACATTGATGTTAAAAATCAACTGGTCGTGTTCAGCGTGCGGGATCTTGAAGACGAGCTGCGGCCGATTGCGATATATACCATCATCAATTATATCTGGAATGTTGTCCGGTCGGAAATGAAAAAGCGGATTATGGTTATCGATGAGGCGTGGTGGCTGATGCAGAACGAAGACTCGGCCAAATTCATCTATGCACTGGTTAAACGCTGCCGCAAATATTATCTTGGGGTGACGACGATCACGCAGGACGTAAACGACTTTTTGCGATCGCCGTACGGTCAGGCCATTGTCACAAACTCGTCATTGCAGCTGTTGCTCAAACAGTCGCCGGCCGGTGTTGATATTTTGGCAAAAACATTCTTACTGACAGAAGGCGAAAAATATTTGCTTCTTGAAAGCGGGGTTGGCGAGGGAATATTCTTTGCCGGTGCCCGCCATGCCGCCATCAAAGTTGTCGCCTCGTATACGGAGGATCAAATCATTACCTCGGATCCGAAGCAGCTGCTCGAGATTGAGGCCGCGAAGAAGGAATTCGCCGAATCAATGGCTCAAGAGGAGGACGTAAAGTCAGCTGCACCAAAACCATAGATAATTACGTAGGTTAAAAAATACTATCGTATGAAAGGGTTCCGCATTCTCATTATCGTGCTTGGAGGGCTGGCCGTTCTCGCCGCCGCGGCGCTGGTGGTTTTGCGATTGACGCAAAAGCCGACTACTGCGAATACCAATACGAATATTCCGGCAAATAATGCGGTGGTGAATACGACAAACGAAAACACCAACGCGTCAAATCTAAATGCCAACGCGAATACGAATATCGTGAATACAAATACCGTACCGAGCAACACGAACACAAACACCGGGAGCACACCCGAAGCGAATCTCAAGGCGGTCGCGCGAAGTTTTGCTGAGCGCTTTGGAACATATTCGAACCACTCTGATTTTGAAAACATCGAGCACTTGATACCGTATATGAGCGAACGGATGAAAAAATGGGCGCAAAAATATCTTGATGAGCAGCGGGACAAAACCGTCGATCAAAGCGTTTACTACGGCATGATTACCCGAACCATGTCGGTGAAACAGATCAGCTACGATTCTGATAATGGCACGGCTGAATTTCTGGTCACGACGCAGCGGAACGAGTCGACCGGTACAAGCTCGAATGCAAGAATATTTTACCAAGACCTCCAGATAAAATTTATTAAAGAGCAGTCGGTTTGGAAAGTAAACGAAGCCTGGTGGCAGTAACGGGTTGATATGGCTACGAATGGAAACAATTTTGATGACGCGCTAGGGAAATCAAAGGAGAAACGACGCGAATTAGATGATCGAACCGGTCGTTCAAAATCGAGTCAAGAAGCGCTCAGTCGTCAGCTGGGACAAGATCCGAAGTCTTGGCACGATCAGCAAATTCGGCAGGGGAAAGACGCGTACACAAAAGACCGGCTAGCCAGTTCGATGGGCAGTTCAATCGGCGACGTCAATCAACCGCGTGGCATCCGGGGACGAGTGGCTGACAAGATGGATCGATCGATACAGGATTTTGACGCCCGTCAGGGTGTTGCTGGCGCAGCCGGTGAACGGTCGGCCGCGAAACAGCTAGGTGGTGCTAAAGCCGCGGCGTTGAAAAAAGCAGCCGAAGGGGGAAGCGCTGAAGAAGTCGGCGAAGCAGCCGGTGCTGCCGCTCTTCAGGCAAAAAAGATACAGCAATACCGGATGCTCCTGATGGTTTTGAAAGGAGTCAAGGTCGGCGCGGCGGCAACGGTGGTGGGAATAATCATCACGATCCTGATCTGGGTGGCTCAGGTAATCCTCTCAAAGGTCTTTGGCAAAAAAGAGTTTGAGCTCGATTTGTGGGAAAAGATCATCGCCTATCCAATTTGTTTTATCATTTTAGTCTTTGTGGTGACACAAATTGCAGTTCTTGTCCAAGCCCTTGGTTTAGTGAGTAGTGCCATCAATTGGATTTCCTAGCCTCACTTGGGCACATGCGCTGGTTACGTAATAGTGAAAAAGATGTGGTATAATACAGCTATGAATAACACGGCAATAAAAAGACAAAGTCAGGCTCAACGGTGGTTTGGCGTCTTGATGTTGATATCGCTCGTGACCATGATGGTGTTAATGTTCGCGGCACCACATGTTGCGTTTGGCGCAGATCCAGAGACGAACCCTTGCGGTAAAGGCAAGGTAAAGCTCAATGTCAAGCTCGGCACGACCGAGTGCATCTCTGATATCACGCAATATACGAAGATTTTTTATAACCTTTTTATCGGGGTCATCGGCATCTTCGCTGCAGTCATGATCATGTATGCCGGTTTTCAATGGATTTCCGCCTCCGGGAATTCGCAAAAAATTGAACGGGCCAAAGACAGTTTTACGTCAGCCATCATTGGCGTTGTGATCGCGCTCATCTCGTACGTTTTATTGAATTTGATCAACCCCATGATCGTTAACCTGCAGCCAATCGCCCTGGAGACAATTACCGGCCAGGCGACCGTCGCGAACATGGAGCTCTGTAAAAACATGCTCGGCGATAATTGGTCGCAGCAAGTGATCAGTCCAAACGCCAGTTGCGGCGTGCCAAATAATTTAAAAGACGCGCAGGGTAAGCCAACGGGCGGCCTATGTTATGGACACGAATGCGGATCCGGCACCCAGTGTTTCAACGCGGCCGGTGTCTGGAGTTGTGGTGCCCCCGAGGAGAAATGCGAGGACGCGGACAGCGGTCGGTGCGCCGCTATCGATGCGATGCTCAGTAATCGTGATGAATTCGGCTGTATTGAACACGAGAATAAATGCGTCTATGGGCCGATCATACCCCTCCGTCAAGGACAGGGCACGGTCGGCGTTGCGCCAAATGAGTATGAGCGGATTAATTGCGAAACATCGCCAGAGGGTGTCTGCTGGAAAACGCACGCCTCCGGAGCGGCCCCAACAAAATGCAACGATTATTCCCGGTACAATATGCTGCTTTACTGTACCAACAATGATCGCGCCGTTCAGGGCGCGCAGTCGGTTTGCGTCCATAGAGTCGGCAGTGATCCGCCGGAATATTATCTCTGGACAGGCGAGGCGCAGGGTGACGATATTAGTATTGGCTTGTGTGCGGAAACGCTATGACACTCTCTCCACAAACAAAAAAAATCCTGATTATTGCCGGCCTGGCGGTCGTTGTATTGGTCGTCGGCGTCGCCATTTATTTTTTCTTTTTCCGATCAATTTTTGAACCGACGAGCAACGGAAACACAAATGGCAATACCAACAACACCAACGACCTTAATCGTTTACCCAACATTAACGGTAATCGGAACGTAAACGTAAATACGAACGGAAACACGAACAGTGTGTCGAATCTGCCGGACATTTCTGACGTGGCGGACGGCGGTCCGACGAAGGTTACCCCGATCATCAACAGCCGAACAAAAGACGGCGCGCCCACAAGCGATGGAACTAGCTATGTGTATTACGACCCCGCTACGTATAAGTTTTACAAAGTACTGGCAAACGGCGAACGCGTCGAAATCTCCTCAAAAGAGTTTTATGATGTTCAGAGCATTGCTTGGTCGCCTGATCGGCAGCAAGCCATCCTCAAGTATCCGGACGGCAGTAATTTGTATTATAACTTCAGCGACGGCCTATCCGTGACGCTGCCAAAAGAAATACAGGAGCCGGAGTTTACGGCTTCTGGCAATAAAATCGCCTATAAATTTATTGGCGAGCAAGAAGAACAGCAATGGCTGGCAGTCGCAAACCCAGACGGTAGCGAACAGCAGCTGCTTCAAGCGCTCGGCGACCGTGCCTCCCGCGTCGATGTCAATTGGTCACCCGACGGCCAAGTGGTGGGTATTTATCGGGAGGGTACCGGCCTTGATGAAGAGGAAATATACTTTATCGGCCAGCACGGGGAAAATTTCAAATCCTTCACAGTCAAGGGCTCTGGGTTTACCAGCGCCTGGTCACCGCAAGGCGATAAGCTTCTTTATAGCGTCTATAGCGCCGACACTGATTATAAACCGACGTTAAGCATTGTCGACGCGCGCGGTGACGCGGTTGGGCTTAATAATACCGCCCTAGATCTAAACACCTGGCCGGATAAATGCACCTTTGGTGGCACTGCTCTGTATTGCGCCGTTCCGACCGATCTGGCGACTGGCGCCGGCTTGTCTCGGGATAGCGCCGTCACGGCAAGCGACAATTTCTACAGCATTGACCTTGCGACCGGACAAAAAACACTCCTGGCGATTCCCTACAACGGACCCGAAGATATCGGGTATAGCGCTGACGGACTGTATTTATCACCTGGTGAAGACGCTTTGTATTTTCATAACGCGAAAAACGACAAGCTTGAAAAAATAACGCTCAAATAATATGGCTGAGAAAAAGGTAACGACCACCTCAAAAACAAAAACCATCGTTATCGTTGTTGTCGGCTTGCTCGCCTTTCTCGGTTTTCTTTTTGCCTTGATTATGACCCGCTCGACAATAAACTCGATCTCGCGGCGGCTGAACACGAAGGTGGTTTATGAGGGGGTCTCAGATCCGGTTGACCAGTCCCAGGATGTTTTGGTAACTGTCGCGAATAAAGAAGTGAGCGGGACGCCGGAAATTCGTGACACCGATCCAGTTCTCGGGACAGCGGCTCCAAAAATCACCATCATCGAATTCGCCAGTTTCGGATCCGGCTATTCGGCGGCGGCTCAGCCGATTGTTCAGCAAATCATGGACAATTATGGCAGCGAGGTGAAGCTAGTTTTCAAGGATTATTTTAATCAGTCTGATGCAATGGCAAGCCTGGGAGCGAAGGCGGCCCGCTGCGCCCAAGCCCAAAACAAATTCTGGGAAATGGAAAAACAGATTTTTCAGACCACGGATGGATTTGAGAAATCGGACATTATTGATATCGCAAAAAATATCGGTTTAACCGAAGACACCTTTACCACCTGCCTCGATAAAACGGAAACCGATTCCGCCGTCAGTCAGAATATCAGCGATGGCATCGAACTTCACCTGTCCGCCGTTCCGACGTTTTTTGTCGACGACAAGGTACTGACCGGCATTGTGACGTATGACGAATTTGAGGCACTGGTCATACAAGAACTCGAAGGAAAATAACAGAGTCAAACATCACAGATATATAAACGCGGCCTTGTCCCGTGTTTTCGTTTATCTATGGGATATAATAGTGCCCTGAATTTACAATGCAAAATTCAAAAGTAAAAATTATTGTTCCCCGCCTATGGCGGGGTTCATCCATTTTTAATTATTAATTTTGAATTCTGAATTTTCTCCTTGGCCCAAAGAAAAAAGCAGGCGACTATCTCTTCGGACGCGAGTCCAAAAGAGACAGCCAACCTGCTGTGACAGACAAGAGCAGTACAGACGCGTAACTACGCAGACGGGACAGTGCGTGCCCGGGACCGACAGCGTCCGTTGACAGCCACCAGACCGAACAGCTCGAGAACCTCGGCCGGACCGCTGAAATGCTGCAGCGACTCGCCGAACTGCTCAACCCATTGGGTCAGAGTCGTCGTGGTGCCCTTGATGGCGCCGCAGTGACCCGTTGCCGTGGGGTGGAGGCAGACCGCGAGCTTAACCTCGCCTTCTCCGTGGAGTCGTGCCGTGACCAGGCCACGGAAGTCGTGGTGCCCGGCATAGATGAAGCCAGGACGTTCGGGCTTGTACCGACGCAGTTCCTGACAGACCTCGCCAACCGGGTCTACGCCAGCCGCTGTGAGCAGGTCCATGGGTCCACCGAGGTGGCGGATCCGAGGATCCGCTGCGAACACGGCGAGCGGCTTGGAGACTTCAGGGACCAGGCCATGGATCTGCCCAGGCCCGACCAGGTTGATGCAGGCGTTGAACTGTCTCGCCCCACCGCTTCCACGGAACTCGACATCGAACGGACTGAAGACACATGACCCGAACGTGTACTTACCCGTCGTTGGGTTGTAGATCCTGCACATACTCGCCTCCCTTTCAGGCAGTATGTAGAAGTGTCGTGAGGATCCGTCCTCACCGATCTCATGCTAGATGCAATGAGTGTTAAGGATCCCCTGTTACCATACCGTGATGTAGAAGAACGGCGATCGAAGAACCCGCAACCTCAGCCGAACTTCATGCGCATGTCAACCCCCTTTGCCGTTGTTGTACCCCCTGTACCCGCATTCCTCGGGATGCTGATCTACCGGATTGCTCCGGAGAAAATCGCGGGGGGAGCCCGTAACGTTTCAGTGGTCCTTCCATCAACTGGGTAGGGCTTGGTCTGGGGAAAGGGCCCAGGCCGTTCTCCTACTGATGTCGTGGGCAGACCTATACAGATTTGAATCGCGGGGCTCCCACCCACTAACCTTGCTTTCAAGTGTCTGGTGTGTCGTAGCACGCGAACTAAGATAGCAATGTGCTATCAACGAGTATATTCAGATATTGCATTTTTGTCAAGGCAGGGGAGCGCCTTATTCCCAGTGAATTGATTCCTTAAACTCGCGCATTTTTTGCCTGATGTTAGGGTATTGTGTCAATTCGAAATCATGGTGAAGAATATTTTTCGCTATGGTTTGCGCTTTATTGATAATCGGAAAATCGGTTAGTTTCGCGATTTTAAATTCTGGAAATCCAGATTGACGTAAGCCGTAGAGTTCGCCGGCCCCGCGCATTTCTAGGTCCTTTTCCGCTAAAGCAAAGCCATTTTGCGAACCAGCAATCGCATAGAGACGTTGCTGGGCGTTTTCGTTTTCGGTTTCGGTCAAGAGGAAGCAGGAGGCTTGATGACTGCCTCGGCCGACGCGGCCGCGAAACTGGTGGAGCTGAGCCAAGCCAAAGCGTTCGGCGCCTTCAATCAGCATGACCGTCGCATTCGGCACGTCAATGCCGACTTCAATAACCGACGTTGAAACGAGTATCTGAATCCTATTCGCTAAAAAATCGCGCATGACTTTTTCGCGACTCGGCGCCGGTAGTCGGCCGTGGAGCAAGCCGATTCTAAATTCTGGGAAGATCTTCTTTTGCAGCCGCTCGTGCTCTTCACGGGCTGATTTCACGCCGAGCTTGTCTGACGGATCGATCAGCGGGCAAATGACAAACGCCTGTCGGCCATGAGTGATTTCCTCGGCGATGAACTGATAGGTTTCCTTTCGTTCGTGCGGGGGCACGATCTTGGTACGAATCTTTTGACGGCCTTTTGGCAGTTCATCAATGACCGAAATATCCAGATCACCATAAAAACCGAGTGCGAGCGTTCGTGGGATCGGCGTGGCGGTCAGGCTCAGAAAATGAGGGGACGTCGTCGCGCCGGTTTGTGATTTTCCAGCCAAGGCTTTCCGCTGGTCTACGCCGAAACGATGCTGCTCGTCGACCATGGCCAGGCCAAGTCGATGAAACGATATTTTTTCCTGGAGAACAGCGTGTGTGCCGATCAGCAGGTCGACGTCGCCATTTGAGATTTTTCGGGCGAGCGATGTTTGAGTTAAAGGCCTTTTCGTCTGATTCGTCATTTTCAGGCTTCGAGTCAGAAGCCCGACGGTTATTTTTTCTTTTTGGAAAAGTTTTGAAAAGGTATCAAAATGCTGACCGGCGAGAATTTCGGTCGGAGCCATGAGAACTGATTGCCAGCCCTGTTTGGCGGCGTTGAGCACAGCCAGGCTGGCGACGACGGTTTTACCCGAGCCGACGTCGCCGTCCAAGAGGCGGTTCATCGGATGATTTTTCCCCATGTCCCGCAATATTTGCCAGGCGGCGCGGCGTTGGGCGTTTGTCAGGCGGAAGGGCAGGCGGTCGACATATTTTTTCGTCAGTTCCTGATTGAACGGTATGGTTGGTGCCGGGATATGCTCGAGCAGGCGGCGGTTTTGGAGCGTATAGACTTGGATCGGAAAAAGCTCGTCGAACTTAAGGCGCTCAAGCGCTTTTTTTAAAAGAGAATGACTGCGTGGAAAATGAATTTCCTGTAGGGCGGATTGCTCCTCCATCAACTCAGCCTGTTTTCTGAGGGCAAAAGGGAGATAGTCAATCGTTCGACGGGCGAGCGGTCTCACCAGCTGGGCGAGAAAGCGAATCTGGCGCTGGGTTAGCCGGCTTGTCGTCGGATAGATGGGCACAAGCCGGCCAGTATGGATCGCCGGACCGGCTAATTTTTCATATGAGGGGCTGGTAAAATGCAGACCATATTTGTCCATTTCCAGCTTGCCAGCCACGACGATATGATCGCCCGGCGAAAAGGTTTTCAGTAAGTAGGGTTGGTTAAACCAGATGATTTTTACTGAGCCGGTTTGGTCGCCGACAATCGCTTCAGTGATATAGAGGCGCCGGCGGAAACTTCGGCGGTTCTGAATGTCTTGAATCTTTCCCTTGATTGTTACCTGGGCGCCTGGGACGAGCTTGTCGATGGTGGTGATCTTCGAAAAATCTTCGTAGCGCGAGGGAAAATGAAACAAAATATCCTTAGCTGTTCGGAGACCGAGTGTTTTCAGGCGTTGGGCCACTGTTTTCCCAACCGAGTATAATTCCTCAACCGGCGTATCAAATTGAATGAGTTTCATACCCCAATGGTATCAGATTATTCCCAAAAGCGGAATGCAGATCTAGACTGATCCGCATTCTATTGATATACTACGGCCTGATGTTAACCCAATTATTTCAACATATCGACCTCGTCGTCTCTCAGGTTCTGCAGTCGTTCCAGCCGTCCTGGCTGACAGATATTGCCCGGCACGTCAGCGGTGTCTGCGCGCCGCGATTTGTCGTGCCGGCGCTCATCGTCAGCTTGATCGTCTGGTGGTATTCTCGTCAAAAACACCGTGAGGCAATCCAATTCGCGGCGGTCCTTACCGGTAATATTTTCTCATTTATTCTGAAGCCGCTGATTGAGCGGCCGCGCCCAGTTGATGGCGTTGTACGCGTCATGGTCTATGAGCCAACGTACAGCTTTCCGAGCGGCCATGCCTTGGCTATTGCCCTCGGCGCCGGGTTTCTCTGGCTTTGGTCGAATCACTTCTCGCGGCCTGTCTGTTGGGTTATCCGATTGGTCGCGATTGTTGCTTTTTTGGCAGTCGGCTGGTCACGCATCTATCTCGGCGCGCACTGGTTGAGCGACGTCGTTGCCGGATATGCGATTGGACTTCTCTGGGTCGGGGCAGTCTGGCTCTACTGGCCGAAAGTATTGGCTAGAACTCTAAAAAAGATATAAGGCGATCGTCATAATCACAAAAACCGCGACTGAGCGGTTTTATGTTTTATCATGGTGCGCCCGGCAGGGGTCGAACCTGCGACCTTGAGATCCGCAATCTCACGCTCTATCCAGCTGAGCTACGGGCGCGCGTGTATCCATTGTTGGAGTCGGACGCGATTCTTAGAGTTTGTACTCGCGACTGATGGTTTCCGAGATATTTTCGTCCTCTTTTGAAATATCCTCTTTCAAGTAATCGAGCAAGATTTCCCGCACCTTCGTCGGTTGGGCGCGTTCGAGCGGGATAACGAGCTCGGGCTTCCAAAAGGTTTTAAAATGGAAATAGACGAATTTGCTGTGCGGCGGTTTGTATATTACCCAGAATTTTTCGATATCGTCAAATGGGTAGAACTTGGTATTAACCCGAAGCCCGTCTTCCAGGATGGTAAACTGAAGCATCTGCGGTTTGCGACGGCCTGAAACGTAGATAACCGTCCAGGCGATCAGGATGATCATGAGGAAGAGAAAGTTGGCCGTGAAGAGCGACCAGATCATCGCTGCCCCGCCAATCAGGAAAAAGAAGACATACCAGGCTTTCCCGCGCTGGCGCACTTGGTGTTCGGGGAACTTCCAGGTGGCTAATTTTTGGCCGCGATCATTCGTTTCGGGCATAGAGTTTAGCGATAGGTATTAGCGCCTGTATAGTACCATGTTTTTAGGCTCGGTAACAGCCTTAGGGTTTGTTCTTGTCCACGGCGTCTTGCAGAGACTGTTTCAGCTGTTCGTAGGTTGAAAACGGTTGCAGCATTTTTCCGCCGAGATAATAGGTGGGTGTGCCTTCAATTGGGATACGCTCGCCGGCTAAGACGGCGTCAGAAACGATTTTTTTAACGGTGTCGGAAGAATAGTCGCTCTGAAATTGGGTTTTATCAAGGCTTAGCGACTCGGCGTACTGGGCAAACGTGTTTGCCGGGTCATCAAGCCCTGACCACTCGGCTTGTTTTTCAAACAAAAGATCATGCATTTCCCAAAACTTACCCTGTTTGCCGGCGGCTTCAGCTGCCCAGGCGGCCGGTTTCGCGTTTGGATGCATGGGGAGGGGAAAGTGGCGGAAAACAAAGGCGACACGATCGTTAAACTCAGACTCGGCCTGTTTGACGAACGGATACCGGGCGGAGCAGGCAGGACATTGAAAATCGCTGTATTCGATTAAGACAACTTTTGAATCGTTTTTGCCCCTGACCCAGTCGCCGCCGGCAACGGCATCAAGAGGTAATTTTGGCGTTTTGGCGGCGCTTTTACTGCCCAGCCAGAAGATGCCGAATATGACGAGCGCCCCAGCGACGCCGATAATGCTCCAGAGCAATATTTTATTACGGCGCTGTTTGCTGCCTTGTTGTTCGCGACGTTCGGTTTTTTCCTGCCGGCGCAGTTCGCGACGTTCGCGTTTGGTCAGATTTTGGTTTGGTTCATCCATATGGAAATTGCTATTTTATTAGACGATTATTCTGGCGGAGGCGGTAGGATTCGAACCTACGATACCTTTGCAGGTATTCCGGTTTTCAAGACCGGCCCGTTCAACCACTCCGGCACGCCTCCTGAAGAGGGTGATCATACAATGGCGGGCAACTCGGGTTCAGTACTGCGCCCGTGCAGGTATTATAAGGGTTTTTTGACGATATTTCAAGTGGACGATTTGAGGCACGTGGGTCGGGGTCTGGAAAACCAGAATGAGACAAATGAGACAGTACAAGAGGGTGTCTCGTTTCTTGCCGAGATTGCGCTTTGCCAGCTCTAGTAAGGATTCTTCTCCCTCTGCGCCCCGCAGGCGGCCATTGAGGAAACCTAAGCGATATGTGACGCCGTCGCTCATCAAGTGCCAGTTCGTGCCTTCCAAAGCCTTCTTTAGGAGCTTTTGCAGGCCATGGACGCTATCATATTCGGATCGACCTGGTCGGTTATCTTGTAAGGTAAAGTCGATGCTGACGCCTCGCCGAAGCTCAGGCTTGCTGAATTCAAATTTACCGTATCCCGCTTTCTCGACGATCGGTGTTAGCAAGCCCAGCAAATCAGCAATCGCCAGCTTCTTCATTTTTGCGACCATTTCGTAGGCTTCTTTGTTTTCTTCCTTGTCATTCAATTCCTTTGAAAATGCCGTCATCCGGTCGGTTTGGATCACGTACTCCGATCCCTCATTTTCCGACAGGCAGTATTTCTTTCGATCGGCTTCGAAATTCGGATCAATCGTTTCTTCCGCAGTTTTATCGTCGAGATTCAGCTTGTCCGTTTTCTTATGACCGCAGTTCGGGCAGGAATACACCGTGGTGATGATATTTTCTTTCCGGGAATTAGTCGACGTCATGTGTGCGGCGCATTTCGGACAAGGCGTGGGACGGGGTTGCCATTCTTCGCCGCCTACCCAGCACGCCCGACGTTTGCCGCAGTCCGGACAGCGAAAAAAGAAAAGGACGCGGTCTTTTTGACCGTCGACGCTTTCGTGCAGGTCGCAGTCGGTATATTCCATAATCGAGCCACACCCGAGACAGCGGATACCGACTGGCTCGATGGCGGCAGCGATTCTTTCATCGCGCTTGCAATCCCGTTCCATCCAGCCGCGAATCGCTTCGGCTTTGTTCCGATAGCGCTCGCCCGTGATGAAATACATGGCGACATTGACGAAAAGATTCTCGTCAAACGGTTCTTTGGATGTATCCGACCGTTCTCGTTTCGCGTCCACCGCCGATCTTCGCAATCTTATTTCCATTCGGCGGCACTCGTCGACAGTGAAACGGTCATAGAGGTCATTGTAATGAGATTCGACTTTGAGGTAGGGCATAAAATATCGCATTCAAGCTAAAATTCGCTTAGGGCGCTTAATAAGCAGTTTGGATTGAATGAAAAATCGACTGCTGTGGATAACTTAAGTATAATCCAATTTAGCTAACAAAAGCCAAAAAAATACGAAACGGATTTAAACGGTTAATATCCGTTGTCGTTCGTTTTCATTTCCTCGTCCATTGACCAGAAATGACCAGTATGTATACTCAAAACGTACGCTGAATTTGAAAGATTTGGCGCCACGAAGATTCATTAACGCAACCAAGAAAGGAACCAAAGCCCGAAAGGATTACACCCCGATGCGCGCCACGGAAGAACATCGGCGTACGTCGCGGGATCGAGCGACAAGCTCGTTATGTACCGCAGAGGCAGAGAGTGGTTTAAGCTAATGCTCGTCATGTAGCTTATATACCCCCACTCTTTCCGAATACTCGCCATACGTCTTGGCTCAAAAAACGCGCTAGCGTGAGGAAAGAGGTCGAACCGCGTGTGGGTACGACTCAAAGCTCCGCTAACGAACGAAGAGGCCCGGAGTAAATGACGAATTTTGGTCAGCCCCTAATCCTGGGAACCAATTTTAGTCGTTTATACTGCGCCTCTTTTTGCTTTGCCCTAAGGAGGCCAGGAAGGAGATCAACACCATGAACAACCCAAACCTCAAAATCCACTACGTCGACGTCAACGAATTGAAACCGTCCGAGTACAACCCCCGCGTCTGGGACAAGCAGGCCATCCACGATCTGACCGAGAGCATAAAGCGTTACGGTCTAGTTGAGCCACTGTTATGCAACGGTGCCTCCAGTCGTCGCAATATAGTCATAGGGGGTCACTTCCGACTGAAGATCGCAAAAGACCTCGGCATTGAGACAGCGCCGGTAGTGTACGTGAACATTCCTGACATCGAAAAGGAAAAAGAGCTGAACTTGCGTCTGAACAAAAATACGGGCGCATTCGACTTGGACCTGTTGGCGACACTCGATGAGCGTTTTCTCGCTGATATCGGTTTCTCCTCCGAAGAACTGGACGACATTTTCGAGATTGAAGAGACGCCGGGAGTGTTCGATCTTGAACGGGAGCTCAAGAAACTGGATATCAACAACATTGAAATCCAGAAAGGCGACGTCTACCGACTTGGAGACTCGAAAATCATGTGCGGTGACAGTACCATTGAAGCGGATATGCTGAAACTCATGAACGGCGAGAAGGCCGATATGTGCCTAACTGACGCGCCCTACATCCTCGATTATCTCAGGGGTAAAAAGAAAAACGGCAAGCCGACCGAGGGATTTGGATTCAAACGTGATCGCAGGTACCTCGAGACGGACAGCTTGCCGGAGAACTTCAGCGAATTGTGGATGGGCAATGTCGCCAAGGTTCAGAAGGACGACTTCTCTATCATTGCGTACGAAAATTGGAAGAATATTCCGACCATTTGGGGCGAGATGGCTAAACACTGGAAAATCAAGAACATGATCGTCTGGCACCTCCCGAACCGTACCCAAGGATTCGCCGCTAAGTATAAATTCTTCTCCAAGCACGATATCGTCATGGTAGGCACGCAAGGGAATGTTGTCTTGAATCAAGAGTCGGAAGAGACGCTGCTTCAGAACGAATATGAAACGGCGCTGTACGCCATCTCGGGGAGGCCCCAATGGGAGGGCTATGAAAAGGGCAAGAAAATCTGCCCGACCGACTTCATCGAGTACAACGCCGCGGATGAGAAGAGTTCAGGCCAAGGGATCATCTTCGGTACAAAACCCGTGCAGATACTTATCCCGTATCTCAAGGTACTAACCAAGCGGGGCGATCTCGTGCTAGAACCTTTCGGCGGGTCGGGCAGTACGTTAATCGCCGCCGAGAAAATGAACCGACGCTGCTTCCTAATGGAAAAATCTCCGGTCTATGCCGAAGTCATCCGCAAGCGCTGGGAAAATCTGACTGGTCGTAAAGCAACAAAAATATGAACGACCTTTATCAAGAAACCATCGAGCAAAGGCAGGTCAGAGACAAGGAATCGATCTTGGAATACTTGCGGAAGATGCCCATCGCGCAGATCGCCTGCGAGCGAGCCGGAATAGCCCGAGCCACCTACTACCGTTGGCGAAACGAGGATAAAGAATTCAAGAAAGCGGCGGACGAGGCAATGCGGGACGGCGAGGCATTCATCAACGACTTAAGCGAAAGCCAAGTCGTGACGCTGATTAAAGACCGGAACCTGCCAGCCATCACCCTATGGCTGAAGAATCATCATCCCGCGTATGCCGACAGGATCAAAGTGGAGGCGAGCATAAGCCGTACGGACGAGCCGTTGAGCGCGGAGGAGGAAAAGCTGGTGCGGCACGCGCTGGCCTGCCTGCGCGGAACCGCTAACGAGAAATCCAATGATTAACTTACCGCCCGACGTCAGCAAGGCGATCGCGGGCAACCAGAAGGTGCGTATAGCGATCGCGCGGCAAAGTCATCTTGCCTTCTTCACGGTCTATCTGCACAACTACATCAAATACCCATTCGCACCGTTCCATGATGATCTGTTTGATATCACCGAGCGGAACGATAACCGTTATGCCGTGATTACCGCGTTTCGCGGATCGGGAAAATCCACGATCCTCACGCTGTCATATCCGCTGTGGGCGATCATCGGACGGCCGCAAAAAAAGTTCGTGCTTATCTTGGGCAACACCATGCATCAGGCGCAAACCTACATGAAGCACATCAAGAGCGAGTTGGAAGGGAACCTGCTGCTCCGTCGCGACCTCGGGCCATTTCAGGAGGAGAACAATTGGCAAGCGGCATCGATAGTCCTCCAAAAGTATGGCGCTCGCATCACTTGCGCTTCTTACGAGCAGGGCATACGCGGCCTGCGGCATCGGCAGTACCGTCCCGATCTCATCATTTGCGACGACATCGAGGACTTGGATTCGGTCAAAACGCTGGAAAGCCGGGACCGAACGGCCGACTGGTTTAAGGGCGAAGTGCTACCCGCCGGAGACAGAAACACACGCGTCTTCGTCGTCGGAAACTTGTTGCATGAGGATTCCTTGATCATGCGCCTGCGGAAGGAAATCGAGGAGGGCCAGTTCGACGCCGATTATCGGGCATATCCTTTTCTCGACGAAGCGGGGAAAGCCGCGTGGCCGGGGAAGTTCCCTGATCAAGCGAGCATTGATGCGGAACGGCGAAAGATTAACGACGAGGCGGCCTTCCAGCGGGAGTACATGCTGAACATAATCCCTGACGTGGATCGGGTCATTCAGAAGGAGTGGATACGCTATTACGACGACCTGCCGGACGAGGAGTCGGGATGGCGATACGGTCGGGCGGGGATCGGGGTCGATCCGGCTTTGTCGCAGCGAGACGGCGCGGACCGCACGGCCATGGTCGCGGCGAAATCCTTCATCAAGGGAAAAGAGTTGCGGGTGTACGTCCTGCCGTATCCGGTGAACGAGCGGCTCACGCCGCTCCGGTCGATACAGCGGGCGAAGAAAGTCGCGAGTCGCGTCGAGTCGGGCCGAAAGACGCCCTTGTTCGTCGAGGACGTCGCCTTCCAGCGGCATCTCATCGATGACCTGAAAAAAGAAGGATATCCGGCCATCGGCGTGCCAACGCGCGGCTTGGACAAGCGCGGCCGATTGCTTGCGGTGAGTCAGTACCTCGAGAATGGCCAGGTGTTTTTCCCTCGTCATGGAGCGGAAATCCTGATCAGCCAGCTCTTGGGATTCGGCGCGGAGCGGTACGATGATTTGGTGGACGCGTTCACGATCATCGTGGGCGAGCTGTTCCAGCACCCGCCCTCGCCGCCGCCAACGTGGATGAACGACGATGATGATAACGATCCGCAAATCGACGACGGATTCGGTTATCCGACAGACGGCAAGCCGATCTTCTGGGACATTTTAAATAAGCAGTTCTAGGAGGGCTCAAGGCGGAAAAGTTATCGACAAGTTGTCGACTGGACTTCCACGACCTTCGCGGTACCGTAGGAATAGCGGAATATCCTTGCAGAAGGCCTGAAAAAGGGGTAAACTGAGAGTAATTCGAGGCCTTCGGAAAAGGTTGTTTCGCCCGAATGTTCATTCTGCAATAACCATCTTTACCTAAACCGTTCTTCGGAACGGCATGGTATATAAAACCCTTGGAAGATACTGAACCCCGTGTTCAGCGACTCTTCCAAGGGTCATATCCCGAAAGGGGTATGGGCGGCCGAAAGGTTGCTAGCTGGCGCGGGGTTTTGTGTATCTGGAGCCAGCAACACTAATGGAACAACTTACTTCTTGAAGGGAGGTGATCACATGGCAGATGAAAAACAACCGAAGAAGAAAGGCCGTAAAGGTCTCTGGATTACCTTAATCGTTGTCGTATTCGCGATTATCGGTTTGGCCAGCATGAACAAAGAAAACAAAAACGCGAATACGAATTCGACAGCGCAGGCGAACGTGACGGCGAAAAACGCTAATACTCAACAAGTCACTCTGGCAGAACATAAGGTAATACCAAAGGATACGCACGGTACGACGAAGATTGTTTATGCGATAGTCAATCCGAATATCACCCGAGCGGAAGTCATCGCAATAAATGACTCGTTAATCAGTCAGTACTCCTCCGGCCTAACGCATCTCACGATCGAGTACTTCGATGACGAAACGGTTTCGGGGGACTACTTCAGTAAAATAACCGACCTGTTGAGTCAAGATAAGACGACAGAGGCTGATAATCTTGCGAAACACTATCTCGCGACCTACACCATGAATACAGTGTCAGGTCTTAACCAGCTTGAGTATAAAGAGAACGGAGAATTGGTATCGATCAAGAATTATTAACATTGCGGGTATACAAAACCGCTTTCGATGAGAAAGTGGTTTTGTCATTATGGTTCAGTTGTTTTGCCCTAGAAGAGATCAAATGATTCTTCGTTTGTTTGATGACGATTTTCCCTCTCTTGAGCACCAATGTCCCAGTCGAGATTCTCGCGTAATAGTTTGATATCTCGATTCTCTAAGTCCTGTAAGAAAGAATCTAACGCGTCAAAGTTTACAATATCAATTAAAAAATATTTCATGATATCAGTTGAGTCCCCGCTGCTTTTAGGTTGCTTGTATGAATAATCAATTTCAAGTTGGAATGGTTCGGTAATGGGAGCATGTCCCGAACTCGCATCACGCTTATGCAGGTTTTGTAGCGAATCAGTAATTATGAGAGGAAAATCAACATGATAGGAGGAGGGGATGTTTCTCCCGTTACTAAAGAAAATAAGACCGTTGAGACATTGGTTCATCGCCTCGAAAACGTCATCACGGTTGCCGCTTTTTGCCGCTATTTTAGCAACGGGGACATTATCCACGTAATGATGCTTTGCTAAACCCTGATCCTGAGTAACATAATAATCCGGCTTATCGTTTAAAATGCTATTATCCTTTGCCAATTCCGTAGCGGACTTCATATTCTTTTGTCTGAACCAAAAAACTACGGGATCCTTTATATGTTTACATTCAATAAATAGCCTGACGGCAAATACCTCGTTCCTAACTTTATACTTTTTCGTTGCGATAATATCAATTTCTCTAGGCTTCCCAGTCGCCGGATCGTTATAGTACGGACTGATAGTTGCCTCCCATTCGTGACTATGTAGAAAATCGGCGACTTTAAATTGCAAGTCGTTTCCACTATTATCAATTATTTCTTGGAATTTATCCTTAGTCATATACGGATTAGCTCAAATATAAAGAGAAACCAACTCTTTCCATACCGCGACCATCGCGTAGGTGTCGAATCCGCAGTACTCTTTCAGATTACTGGCGATAGTTTTGCTTTCCTCCGGAGTAGTCGCCGGAGATACCATCTTCCACCATGCATCCGAGGCCTGTCCGCCTTCCTGAATAGCCAGATTCCCATATCGAAGGTCGGGCATGAGGGCTGGCAGAACATATTTAATGGAATGACTTCCGAAGAATTTCGGATGAACGTAATGCTGTTTTTGGAATATTTCCATGAGGTCATAGATTCTCGCATTCAGATCCTCAAGGAATTCTTGATGCTGAGGGTGTCGCGAAGCAAGCTCGCGATGAACTCCCATTTCGAAGCATTGATTCCATACTAATATCCGGCCCCCGTCTTGCACGTGTCGCTGGAGTGTAGCGATAACTTGCCCGGAAGGATCGCTTCGTTCTTCGTGGAGATACTCGTAATGCTTAAGCTCACCGTTTGGCGCATCAAGGACATGGAGCGACATCTGAAATGGAATCCGTTGGTACGGCTTGAAACCGTTGAATATCGGAATAGCGGGTGCGAAGGTCTCGTAGTCGAGAAAATACAGCGGAAATGTCAATGCGCCGAGCTTCTCCTTGATCGTTTTCAGGTCGATCATGGACTGTTGCGTTTGGTGCGCTCGTACTTGATTCCATTGGATATCGGAGAGCTCGGTATCCTCCGGCACGTGGGCGATGTCGAAAATACGGCGTTCAACGAATGTACGGAGCTTCTTCTTGCTTACTCCGATACGGGCGATATCGTGAACCGAGTACTCTGGAACGTCGGGGTTGGAGTATGAAAAGGTCGTACAGTGGTTATTGCGTCCGAGATAAATGCACTGGCATTCACCGGCTGGTTCTTTTTCTTGCAGAAGGTAATTCTTCGCGGCGGTCATTTCAGCCTCTATTTTCGGCAGTCGCGCACGAACCTTTTCGGTTTCGTCCTCGATCACAAGGAGCTGCTCGATATCGAGATCGCCCTGACGGACGTAGTCTTTGTTCAGATGGATGATATTATATTTCCCTGTTCGTATTTTGGCTCGATTCAATACGGATACTTGGAACGCAACATCATCGATGTGGTCGCGATCGGAACCCTCTTTGAGCGAGTTGGTACCTTTGACTTCGTATAAGTCCCAGCACTCGTTGGTTTCGTCATAAGCGAGAATATCGTTCCGAGCGATGAAACCGTCGACGATAAAGGTCGCCTGAAACAAGGTCGGGACCTTTGATGTCATGTGCCGGATCGTCTCTTGGCAAGCTTCGTCGCCGTAACCCACGATCTCAATTCCGTCGGGGAAAAGATTGCGAGCGATTGAATCAACTTCGTTTCCTTGTTCCAGAAGGTGTTTCTCGAACTCTGAAAGCTGATAATGCTGGTGTAAGTCTGGACGGTGAAGTTTCAGCCAGGTGTTTTTTGAGCACTGTAAAAATTCGAGGAAGACTGTTTTTGAGATGAGAATTTGTGGACTATTTATCATAAAGCAACCTTAGGAGACGATGTTCTAAACTGGCTTATTCTTTCAATGTGCTGATTGCGAAACAATTTGAATTTATCTTTCCATTCAATATTAAGCAAATCCTTAAAACATAGTTCTATAATCTCTAGAATCAAGATATAACAATGAATTGTATATAGGATAGACCGATGAAGATTTGGTAAATCATTAATATCGGAGAAGATATTTTGATGATGATTCTTGTCAACTGTTATACGACTAAATATTGTCGATGAAAAATTTGAGTGTGTACCGTACTCTCGAGTTAAGTTATATGCGTCCTTGATTTTGTCGGTCTCTCGCCCCACCCATCTTGGTGAAAATGCCTTTTTAAAACCCTCGGTATCGTGCCGCTTCAACAGCCAGATTTTTGATTTTACTGGTGATATTCGTATGTGGTTTGCATAACCCGCGGCCTCAAGGGATCGACTAGTCATAGAATACGATTCTGCGATATGGGCTGAAAATATTAATTCCGAAGAACAGAAAAGACCTCTCAAGGAAATCCAGAATAACTCATATTCCACGAGTTTATTTTCTGGTACCGTAGACCCTAGCGCCTCTGTAAACGTGCAATACAAATCGATGAGCTGATTAACAGCACTAGTCTCGGCAGGAAAGTGCTGTGTCGTAGCTTTTACGTTTACGTTGTTTAATTCCGAGATTTTGGCAATATCAAGCGGCATTCTCGTCGAAATGTTATCCATTTTTTAATACTTATGTATTATGCGATGGTATGCCACCCCGTCCAATCACCCTTGAGCGTCGCGTCCCAGCGATATTTAGGTTGGCCGTTGAGATACCACGTTTTTCCGCGTTGAATCACAATGCCGCTTGAAACATCCTTCCGTTTGAGTGAAGTAGTATAGGTCTGCAATGCTTCGGCCTTCGCCTTTGTATAGGTCGAGCCCTCACGGTCGTGCTCATCTTTCGTTTCAAAAATGCCTATCCGACCATCTTTGTATTGGACAATATAATCAGGATAGAACGTGTGAACCCCGTCAATATATTCGTATCTGACCCCGAAGAATTCCTTCGATCCTTCACCGTTCTTCCACCACCATAAAACAGTTGATTGTTGATCAATATACTCTTCAAAGTGCCGCTCGGGATCAGAACGTTCTTTGTCTAACAGGCATTTATCATAAGCATACCGCTTAGCCATAAATGGCTCGACTGTATACTGGTTGAAGTATTGTGGCTCCGGAAGTTCATATGGATCTAAGCGCTCACTGGCTGCTGTGCGTTCCCGTACTTCGGCATCCCGGACGTGCTTGTAGGCAGCGATGGCTTCAGTCAGAATGCGATCGAATATGGCTCGGTTCTTTGGATGCGTCACGATCTTTTGGACCATCAGCAGTTCCTCTTTCCAATCGGCGCTTCCGAACGCGTCTTTAAACCATAGGTAAATAGATGATTTGACCGCTGGTACTGATCGCTTGACGTTTGTGAATGATCCGAGTCGGTGACGGATAAATTCTTCAAACTCGGCTAGAACTTGATTCGATGATTTTTCTAATTGAACCGTTGCCGATGGATCAATTCGACCTACCAGTTCGTCAAAGGTTTTTGTTTTCAGGGTAGTATCAGCAATCAGCTCTTCTTGGATTGTTTTCAGATTCATGAGCATTTGCCTGCTTGCCGCAACGATGTTTTCACGTTTACTCTTGGCTAGTTTAAGGATGCGGTTGGCAGTTGCGGCAAAGACCGGCGTGAAACTTGACGCCACATCTCCGTAGTCAGCGCGGGAAATATAGAACGAGCGCAAACGGATCGGCTTATACGCCTTTATCCTATGAACCGGGATGTCGACGATGATATTCGGATTGTATTCTTCGTGTTTGATGGTGAAGTCTAGCTGGTTCGTGAAGACGTATCCTTTGTTGAGGATTTCATTTTCATAGTGCTTCTGTTCCGGCATTCGGAGAATTCGACCGACGGTCTGTATCTCGAATACTTCATTACCAGGTTTGCGAAACTTCACGAGGATTTGTGCGCGGGGGCAGTCCCAGCCAGTATCGATTGCTTGCTTGAAAATAAGAAATTCAACTTCGTTCTCCGGATCGGCAATGTCGTCAATCGTCTCGGTCTTTTGTTCTGACAACCAAATAGCCAGTTTGCTCACCGGAACACCTTTACTCTTCAGGAATCCTAATGCAAACTGTTTGACGTCTTCTCCAGCTTCAGAGGCCGGAATCTGAATCAGAACGAGTGGGTTAACGCTTGATCCGACTTCTCGATATGCTTTAGCGAGATCCTGACGTTTCTTCCAAGCCACTTCGAGAACAAGTTGCTGTGAATCTTTGGCGGAACGGGAGAGAGATTCAAGGTTTTCGTTGATAACGATTTCCTTCTTAATAATACCTTCACGGATAACATCATACGGATCGACTTCAACCCACTCTGCCTGATGACGGGACGTGTCGCTCGCAGTGACAGTTGTTTTAGGAGTGGCGCTGACTTCAATAGCAACATCGGCTTGAATTAAATCACGCAACTCTGTTGTCCGTTCTGCCCCAGCACCAACATGGCTCTCGTCAATGACGAGGATCAGCGCCCGTTTCTTACGGGTTGCTTCGAGGACTTCAAGGAAGTTCACTTTTTCACCCTCACGCATGAGCGTGTTCTTCCATTCACCGGTAGCCCGATCTCGTGTCCGTAATTTTTCCCAATTAGCTACCACAACTTCGTTACGGGCGATAATTGTTCGGCTTCCGCCGAATTCCTCTTCAATCAGGCTGACTTTCGGCGCACCGCCAAAATACGACTCTAAGCTATGCTTGCTTTGCAGATGCAGATCGCCTTTGCCAATCGAGACCCAGAGATAACAGAAATCATCCTCGGGTAGCTGGCGGCTAATCTCCTGAATGGCTTTTGCCATCATTAATGTTTTACCGCTACCAGTTGGGGCTTTAAAAACGCATATCTCACCCCGTCCTTCATGTATAAGCAGGGATCGCACCGCAGTGACGATTTCGTCGACCGCTTTTTGTTGGTAGTCCTTAAGTACCCAGTTCATGGATTTCTTGGTAGATATCTAAAATAGGCTGTGGAATCGGCTCAAGACGAATATTTTGCCAGTAGTCGAATTCGTGCTGATCAAGACCAAGCGGATCAAGGGTGAAGCAGTAGAGGATCTTGTCACCCGTGAAGCGGTCGAATTCTTTCTTCAAAGCAGATAAACCTGATCGGTCGAGCGCGTAATACACGCCCATAATACGTTGACCTTGGGTAAATGTCCGAAACTGCGTCGTCTCCTTCTTCAGGTCGTAGATACCTTCGCGGACGCTGAGCATTTCCGTACACTCGTTTGTAATGCGAACCTTGATCTCGTCACGGTTAATTGATTTCTTCACGAATGCAGTTTTGAAATAGCGTAGGTTACCGCCGAAACCGGCCACCTTTTCGCCATTGCCATTCTTTTTATATCCCTTTATTACTTTTTCAATGCGTGGATAGCAAATGTCCGTTGCTATATTATTTTCGTTATTGGTAGAAAGAATAAATTGGCGGTTACCACCATCTTTTTTATTCAACTGTAGAACGGCGTGGCCGGTCGTACCCGAACCTGCAAAAAAGTCTAAAACCACAGCATTTTTATTGCCATTTGCTGCCGCAGTTATACAATCAATTACTGCATATAGAGATTTTGGATATGCAAAGGAACCTCGCTCAATAATTTGGTTAAGTAATTGCGTGCCGTAGTTATTGGCTGAGTATTTGCTATCTGTCCAGACGGTTTTGTAATTGAACCGGTTCTTGGTGCGTTTGATATCCCAGACACCCCTTCTTTTTAAAAGAATAGCCTGTAGCTCGTCCCTTATGCTCTCAACAGTATGTCGGGCGAAACGCCACTTCCTCTCAATTCCCTGTGGATCAATTGGATACACTTCGATAACGCCGTCCCTTCTTTTAAGATTTACTGACCTCGGGTGATAACTATCCTTACAAACTTCACCGAAGCCAACGATTTTACCGTTCTTCACAAGTACGGGGTAGAAACAATTTGCGCCGGCGGTTCTTAATGACTCATCACCTGTTACATCCCTAAAATTACGAATGTCTTCGTTGTCTACTTCACGTGTTTGAAGCCCGATATATCGACCTGGTTTTGGATAAATAAAGTAAGCGAATTCGTGAGTATAAGAGAAATTATCCCCCTGTATGCCCGCAGGATTGTGTACGATTGTTATGCAGGTTATTTCTCGATCAGCAAACAGTTCTTTTAACAACAACCCGAGTGGTTCTTGTTCATTATGATCAATTGTACAAATAAGGACGCCTTTTTCAGAAAGCAAGTTCTTTGCTAATCTAAGTCGCTTGCTCATGAAGCTTAGCCACTTGCTATGTCGCCAAGTATCATTGTCGTCAACAAAGTTATTGTTGTATTTCCAATCCCGAGAACCAGTATTGTATGGCGGATCAATATAAATCACATCAACTTTCCTTTGGTGTGTATACTGCAAAACCGACAACGCGTGGTAGTTGTCGCCTTCGATCAGTAAGTTGACTGGTTTCTCTGGATCGGTTTCGATCGCCCGACCTTTTACTTCTTTGAGAACCGGGTAGGCGTTCTCGGCGTCCTGCTCGAATTTTTCTTTTGTGCGCTCTTCATCCCAAATAAGTCCGTACTTTTTTCGGGACTCAAGTTTCTCTATAGTCTTGAGTAATTCTTCCTTGCTGAGTTTTGAGTAATCCTTTGCCACAAATTTTGTTAATGAGATAACTTTCGGCAAACACCCGAAGTATAGTTGATTTTGGCTGAGGAATCAAGAAAAAGACCTTCTTTTTCAATTGTTGAGTCAGTGTTTTCCCGATCTACTTATTTGTCTAATTCGTAAACATATACTGAATTATCAGCAAGCTCACGAAAAGTGAAAGGGTATTGGTGTGGTAGTACAAAGTTTTGTCTCGTTTTTTTATAATCTATGTACTCATCCCACCAAGGTTCAAGTTCATGTGCCGTAAGAAGAATGGGTTTTATCCCTTTTTTAACAAGTTTTTTAAAGCGGTTAATTTCACCACTGGTAAACGCTTTCTTGGTTGTCGAAAATACAAGATGGCAAGTTAATCCGCTATTTTGTAATAACCCTCTTGTGGTCAGTAGATTATCTATCTTTTTTGCAGTAATTTGATGACCAGTTTTGCATTCGCCAATCAATACCTCATTATCATCTTTGCCTAATCTTTGGCTTAAATTTAGAATCGTTAAATCGGACTCAAAAGCCTCCTTTTTCCCATTGCTTGTCAGAGATAAGTCAAGCCCCGTGGAATAAAGAAAGTCATTCCCCGAATGCATTTTGTTTGTGAGAAACTGTAAAGTCAGGATTACGGGTATTGCACCTTGTTGCTTGTCACTTTTACCCATTAGCCCGCTAAGTCGATAGTGTAGTCGCAAGCCATCAACTTGTTTCCCATCGATTTTGATTGGATCAATAACCTCGACAAACTTACTAATCTCCGAACAATAATCACATAGATATCTATCACTTACATCCTTAAGATTTAGCCAATTTTTTAAGCCGCACTTAGGGCAACGAACCTCAACACCAACTTGAAGTAAATTGTGTTCAACCATCTCATCAAACACATCACTAGGCGTAATGGGCGTTTTTCCTTTTAGGCCAAATGCGTTCTCGAATTTTTTGAAGGTCTCTTCGTTTTCATTCTTATCTCGAATAGCTTTCAATACCTCATACTTTAGTTTTTGATGTAAAGGATGCGTCTCCTCAATAAATTTTCTTACACCGGTGATTTTGAAGATTCGAGCAGACCCCATTAATCCTTGCATTAACGAAACGACCCTCTCAGCAACTAAACCTGGTACACTTTTACTCGCAATAATTGATGCTCGTTCGAAAACCTTTGTAATGATGTCATTCTTTGAAATTAGACCAATCCGTATCGTGTCGTCATCAATGTCTGTGATTAGGCTAACAGAAGTGCCTAAGGCCCCCCTTGTGACCCTTAAACCATGTGGGTCAAAAATTGTTTCTCTCGCATACCATTCGTTGAGGTCAGGAAGAGTAGGTAGGCTGAGAGTAAAACCATCGTCCTCCGTGCTCATTGGAGGATGCACTGATACCCCAAAACACTGATGTAAAAATCTACTATTATCGTGTTTTGCGAAAGGTTTATCTGATAATTGAATATTTAAACTTGGTTTTCCATATCTTTGGTTTAAGCCCGCAATAGTGGTAGTAGAACTAAGAATGTTATATCCGGGGACAATGTTTAATCCATTCCAAGAGATAGTGGAGACTTGGGCGTATGCGAATGGTTTATCTTTGGCGGCAATCAAGTCGGCAATAGTTTTTACTTCTGACTCATTCTGTTTGCTGCCTGAATACCAAATAAGAAATGAATGACGGTATCCAGTCGTTGGTTTCTTGATTCTACTCAAATGCTCCTTAATATATGGGAGGAAACGTCTAACATTTGATTTCGGAAGAAAAGTTATGTAACTGCCGGCTGCGCGTATATTCCAAAAATTTAATAGGTCTATAAAGCTTTTACTATCGCCAATATAAACACCCGCATCATGCCTATTTCCACCATATGAACGTATTTCCTGTTCAGTAAGCGCGAGCGGAGTAACGGTTGATGCGAGTTTTTTTGGGACTGGTCGACGACCGGTCAGTGTAATTTCTTTTGCCTTAAGTGCTTTTTGAAAATTATGATGGTATTTATACGCTAATTGCTTCTTTGGATACTCACCAAAAAGTAACGGTAAAAGATCTTTGTCAGCATCTTTATTGGACCAAGATATTAATGTGCAATTACTATCATCAGTTTTTGAAAATTTAAAATTCGTGTCCCACATCTTTCTGAGAATATGACTGACATCCAGAACATTCACATGCTTTTTCTTTCGATTCATGGAGTCTTCGGATAAAAGCAGTTCTGAGTTGTAAGAGGACGGAAGTCTTGCCCAAGAGTATTTTTCTAAGAATTTATTTATTTCCGGTGTTTTGGAGATCGGTATTAATGCGTCGACTTGAAATAATTTTACTAGCGCGTGATCAAGACCCTCTTTTGATCCCACGGGAATAAGTGGGTTGTAAATACCGCCCCACAAAATGGTATTAAGCTTAACGGCCGTTGCTATATCTTGTTTATGACCATCACGAACACAAAACCCGAGTCTTAGTGGTCGATATTCAATCCTAACATCATCAAAAGTCATAAAGGATATAGGTCACGAACACTTTATTATTCCATATAATCGAATTACTGCCTCATAAATCACCGTAAAAACCCCAGCAAAGATCGTTGCCCATACAATGATGATAAAAATACTATATCGATACTTAACCAATGATTTACATTCCAGATCGTGGATAACCTCACCCATCATCAGTCCATCAAGAGTAATTTCAATTCCGCCATCTACTTGTCGAGCAAACTTTTTCACTCGCAAATTACCCATTGCTGGATTAAGATTATTTAAATAATCAAGATCGCTTGTTTTGAGAATGTTTATTTTGATGTATTCGCCGTTTAGGGGCGACTCAAGATGGTGATGGTTATCGACCGTCCACTTTAGTATTTGTTTCTCAATTTCCCAAACTTGACGTCGTGTTTGATGAGTTTTCTTCTCTGAAAATTCATACTCTTGATAGAGTTCTAGCTTTCTAAAAAACTTTATTTGAATTGGTAGCTCCATATTCTAAATCATCAATATTCAGTTGTTCTCTGCGACATGGACACGAAACCCACAGGTTCGACAAAGTCCGTTTGTGCTTGTAGCATTTTTGTTATACTCAAATCTAGCTGAGCCGCAATCTGTACACGTGGTAACGCCGTATCTCTCCTTTAGGCCTTTAATTATTGCGGCAACACTTTTACAATTTCGCGCATATCGATCAACCATTTCTTTGTTACCCAAATACCCCTGAACCCATATATCTGTAGTAATCATACCCGCAGCAGCTTCTTTATATAGAATTTTTCCTTCCTTTAGAAGCTTTTCCCAATACTGTCTCGTGAAGCCATAATCATTTGAGAGGTCGGAGGATGTCATAAATCGGGCTTCTGGGCTTAGATATCCTTTGTCTCGCATCAACTTAACCGACTCCGCTATTCCGTCTGCCAATTCTTTTTCTTTCTCATCCGTCGTGACTTCAGCAGGCATAGTAAGCATTAAAGATAAATTGCCACCGCTATTTATACCGGCGTGCCAAGAGTATTTACGTGTCTGAGTTCGTGTTTTAAGCATAAAACAAGGATATCATTATTGGTTGCATTACGCAACCACCCAAATAAACACAAAGATCAGATTGCATAAAGATATGGCTCGAAAGAATCATTGAGCGGTTTTTCAAGGCGTTTCAGGAAAAAGTTATCAACTCCACCCACTCTGGACGCCCCGCAGGGGTTGCGTCATCCCTTAGAGCATGAATAACCATACCCAACAGGGAGAGGCCGACCAGGGGCAGGTTCTGGCCCCTCCCCCAATCAAGTATTGCCTCTATGCCCGCAAGAGTTCGGAGTCCGAGGAGAGACAAGTTCTGTCGATCGACTCCCAGATTAAAGAGATGCTTCAGATCGCCGACCGAGAGAAGCTCAATATCGTCGAGATGCGCCGGGAGAGCCATTCCGCCAAGGACACAGGCCAGCGTCCGGTATTCAACGAACTGATCAGTGATATCCGCCTGGGAAAGTTCAACGGTATCCTGACTTGGGCGCCGGACCGGCTCTCGCGTAACGCCGGTGACCTCGGCATGTTAGTCGACCTGATGGATCAAAAACTACTTCATGAAATTCGCACGTACGGACAGGTCTTTTCGAACTCGCCAAATGAGAAGTTTCTCTTGATGATTCTCGGTAGCCAAGCAAAGCTCGAAAACGACAACCGGGGCGTCAATGTGAAACGTGGATTGCGAACCCGTGTCGAAATGGGTCTCTGGCCGAACATGGCACCAATCGGGTATTTGAATCAAAACCGGCAGGATAAAAAGGGGCAATTACTCGTCGATCGGGTGCGAGCGCCGATCATCAAGCAAATGTTCGAGCGAGTCGCCTACGAACATCAAAGCGGCAGGAAAATCTACAATTGGCTGCGTCACGATCTGAATTTTCATACGCGGGGAAACAAACATCTCACCTTAAGTGGCGTCTACCGGATCCTGACCACCACGTTCTACTACGGCATGTATGAATACCCGAGAGACAGCGGTAATTGGTACAAAGGCAAGCATGAGCCGATCATCACGCAGGAACTTTTCGATAAAGCCACGGAACAGCTTAAACGCGATCAGATCGTTCGGGAAAACAAGGAATTCGCCTTTACCAAGTTGTTTACCTGCGGCAAGTGCGGTTCCGGCATCAGCGCTGAGGAGAAATATAAGGAGCATAAAGACGGAACGGCCGCTCGGTACGTCTACTACGGCTGCACCAGAGCGCGTGATCGTGATTGCCGGAATACGTACATCCGGGAGGAAGAGCTTATCCAGCAGCTTCTCGGCATTCTCGATCAGGTGAACGTCAACGAGTTGGGCATGCGGTACAAGCTGGAAGAGGAAATCAAGCGGTTCAACAAATTCCAACACGTAGTCATGGGCACGAAAGCCGATAGCATATCGGAGGAAACCGAAGTGAACATTCGAAAGTACGCCAAATACCTCTTGAAAGAGGGAAGCGTTACCGAGAAACGCGAATTGTTGGCGAACCTGCGGAGCCGGTTGATCTACAAAGATAAGACGCTGACTTTAGTACGGGAAGGGTAAAGGATTTCTAATCGTAGCAACCCCCCGCCGGGTTCTCCGGCAGGGGGTTGGGGTATTGCCAACACAAGCTTCTATTCTTTTTGAGCCACGTGGGTCGGCTCCGATAAAAGATTGTGTTGGCGGAGAGTGCAGGATTCGAACCTGCGAGGGACCTTACGGTCCCATGGTTTAGCAAACCATTGCCTTAAGCCACTCGGCCAACTCTCCGTGTTAGTTGTTGTCAAATTTCTTCTTTAGAAGCTCCTTTTGCTGACCAGTCTTTAAGAACATTTCTCTTCGGTATGCCTCGCTTCGTGTGTTATATGTCTCATATCCTACCAATTCCCAGGGGCGGTTAGATTTAGTCGATCGAACAAGACCCAGATTGTGTCTTTTGTATCTAACCGTTAAATCTTTGCATGAGCCGATATAAAGGTCGCCATTGACTCTGCTTTTTAAGAAGTATATGTAGAACATACGATGATATCTAGGGTTGTGAAAAAGCTACTTTACCTCGGTCTTCCTTCGGGAGATCCCCCGTAGGGGGACCAACTCTCCGTATCATATTACTGTTGTGATCGGGCAAACACGACACCCCAGACTTTTCCGGCGCCGGCCTTACGAAGCGTCTGGGCGCAGGCTTCGAGCGTGGCGAGCGTCGTAGCCACATCATCAATAAGTATAACGGTTTGACCAGATATGACAACCCCTGGTTTGACCCGGAAGGCGACTGTCAAATTAGCTAAACGTTCAGCGCGCGCCAGCTGGGCCTGCGGACTGGTGTAATGGGTGCGGCCAAGTATATCAGTTCGTATCGGCCAGTCAAGCGCTTGCCCAAAGGCTCGGGCGATTGTCTCAGCTTGATTAAAACCGCGCTCATTCTTCCGTTGCCAATGAAGCGGAACCGGGATAACAATCGGTTTTTGGTTGGAGGAGCTGATCAGCGCTTGTTGTGTTGCTACGCCTGAGGCGAGCTCTTGTCCGATGGACGCGCCTAGCTCTTCAATAAACTGGTATTTTAAGGCATGAACGCACGTTTGGACCAAGGGTTGTTGATAATCTGCCCGGACAAACAACCCGGCAAGAGCGGTCTGTTTTGAGCAATCGGGACAGGTCAGGTTTGTCGATTGCGGTCGGTGACAGAAGGGGCACTCAGGCTGAGGGATTGGGCTGATATGCTTCCGGCAGTCATCGCAGAGCCAGCGGTCATACCGGCCGCAGCCGCCGACGCAGCGGATCGGGAAAACACAGTCGAGAACAAATTGCCGGACACGTTGAAGTATTTTTTCGTACATAAAAAGGCGCGTGCTCCCAACCGCCTTTTTCGCTATGATTTTCGGATGACGATTTTTTGTTTTTGGACGTCGAGTTTTAAAGCGGCGCCCGATTCGAGCTGGCCGGAAATAATTTCCTCGGCCAATTTTGTTTCGATTTCGTCTTGGATGATTTTTCGTACCGCCCGGGCGCCCTCCTCGGGTTTAAAGGCTTTTTTGGCGATGTATTTGATGGCGACTGGCGTTGCCCGAACAGTGAGTTGATGATGACCCAGGCGCTGTTCCAGAGCGGCCAGCTGAAGCTGGACGATTTGTTCAACAACCGGCTCGGTCAATGGCCGAAAGACAATAATATTGTCGAGCCGATTGATAAATTCTGGCCGGAAAGATTTCTTTAAATTTTGCAGAATATCCTGTTTGATACTTTCGTACGAATTTTCTGGATCGTCGGTCGGAGCGGCGGATCGGAAACCGACTTTAGCGGCGCGGTTGAGTTCGGCCACGCCGACGTTCGAGGTCATGATGATGACGGTGTTTTTGAAGTTCACCTTTTTGCCGACTGCATCGGTCAACTGGCCATCCTCCAGCACCTGAAGGAGAAGATTAAAGACGTCCGGGTGGGCTTTTTCGATCTCGTCGAATAACACCACGACATACGGCTTGCGTCGGACGATTTCGGTCAGCTTGCCGCCTTCTTTGTAGCCGACGTAGCCGGGCGGCGCCCCGATTAATTTTGAGGCCTGAAAACTCTCGCCAAACTCGGACATATCGATGCGGAGCAGGGCTTTTGGGTCCTCGAAAACAACATCGGCAATGACCTTGGCCAGCTCAGTTTTTCCGACCCCGGAGGGTCCGAGAAACATAAACGACCCAATCGGTCGGTTTGGCTCGGTCAGGCCGGCGCGCGCCCGGCGAAGGCAACGCGCGACCGTCTGGACGGCTTCGGTTTGGCCGATAATGCGTTCGGCCAGATCGTGTTCGAGGCGGAGAAGCTTATCCTTTTCTTCTTTAAGCAGCTCAGTGACCGGGATTTTTGTCATCCGAGCGACAATTTCGGCGATGTCTTTTTGAGTTATTTCGCCTTGGAGCTCGGTTTGTTCCTGGCGCTGTTTTTCTTTCAATATGCTGATGCGACGCCGCAGTAATTCCTGCTGGGTTTTGAGGCGCATTGCCCCTTGAAACTGTTCGGCCGCCACTGCCTCGTGTTTTTTCTTTTCCGAGTCCTTGATCTGCTTGGAGAGATGGAGTATTTCTTTTGTCCGTTCGTCCTGTTTTCGGCCCACCTTGTGCTTCGAAGCCGCCTCGTCGATGAGGTCGATCGCCTTATCAGGAAAAAACTTATCCTGAAGATACCGTTGGCTGAACCGAACCGCCGCACGGAGCGCGGCATCGGAAATGTTTACCTGGTGGAAGAGCTCGTAGTTTTTCTTAATCCCGCGCAGCACGTCAAGGGTTTCTTCCGGGCTCGGTTCTTCCACGAGGATCGGCTGGAAGCGGCGCTCGAGCGCCGGGTCAGATTCGATGTGTTTGCGGTATTCGTCGAGCGTGGTCGCGCCGATGCAGCGAATCTCGCCTTTTGCCAAAGCCGGTTTCAAGATATTGGCGGCATCAAGCGTCCCGGTTGCTCCGCCGGTACCGATGATCGTGTGTAGTTCGTCGATAAAGAGAATAATATTCGGGTCTTTCTTTATTTCGTCGATGATTTGTTTGAAGCGGGCTTCAAATTCCCCTCGGTAGATTGTCCCGGCAATTACCAGTCCAAGGTCAAGATTCAAAATGCGTTTATCGAGGAGAATGTCCGGAACTTCGTGATTGAGTATTTTTTTCGCCAAACCCTCGACAATAGCGGTTTTTCCCACGCCCGGATCGCCGATTAAGACCGGATTATTCTTCGTCCGGCGTGAGAGGATGTGGATCAGGCGGTCGATTTCATCAATTCGGCCGATCACCGGATCGATTTTTTTCTGGAGGCGCTCAGAGGTCAGGTCGGTGCAAAAGAAATCAAGGGCGGGTGTAGTCGGACTGCCATCGGGCTGAAGTGCTAATTCACCATTTTTATCGAAAATCTCTGTCAGGTCTGGAAATTTTGAAGTGCTTTTCAGTACCTGCAACAACTGTTGGTTTAAGTGTTGAAGATTGACCTGGCTGCGCTGCAGCATGGAGTGAATATTCGGTTCTTTGAGCTGGGTGAGGGCGTAAAGGAGATGTTCCGTGCCAATATATTTATGGTTGTGCTGGCGGGCGGTGGTTGTTGCTTTAACAAGCGCCTCTTTGGCGAGTGGGGAGAAATCAATCGGCTTCGCCGGCGCTTGACTGGCAGCGGGTTTGATTTTTTCGAGGATAACTGTTTTCGCCACATCCTTTTTCAAGCCGACTTTGTGGAGAATTTCCGAACCGAGGCTGCCGCGCTGAGAAAGAAGGCTGTATAACAAATGCTCCGGCTGCGTGGCCGGGTGGCCCCACTCCTGAGTCAACTCCGTGGCTCGTACCAAGGTTCGCTTCAGGTGGGTGGTAAATTTATTGAGCGTGTCGAGATTCATGACTTAGGCCATTGTGCGCAAGGCTTTTATACGTTCTTCGATTGGCGGGTGGGTGGAGAAGAGGTTCCGGAAGGATTTGCCGGACCCGCCAAACGGATTGGAGATATAGAGATGGGCGGTAGCAGTGTTGACGCGGCGCAGCGGCTGCTTGTATTGGCCGATTTTTTCCAGCGCCTTGGCCAGACCCTCGGGATAGCGAGTCAGCAAGGCGCCGGACGCGTCAGCCAAGAATTCCCGACGACGGGAAACGGCGAATTGGATCAACCGAGCAAAGAGGGGGGACAGAATAATCAGCACCAGTCCAAAAATCGCAAAGATGTCGTTTCCCTCGCGCCGGCGACTGCCGCGAAACAAACTGCCTCGAAAGAAAATATCTGCCAGGAGAGTGATTACGCCAACGGAGACGATGACGATCATCATCAGCCGGATATCGTAGTTTTTCACGTGCGAGAGCTCGTGCGCGATCACGCCCTCAAGCTCTTCGTTTTCGAGGCTCTGAATGAGGCCGGTAGTAATGGCAATCGAGGCGTGTTTCGGGTCGCGGCCGGTGGCAAAGGCATTCGGAGCGGGGTCGTCAATCACGTAGACCTTTGGTATCAGCAGGCCGGCGGTGATGCAGAGATTCTCAACCATTCGATAGACATAGGGATTTTCCTCTTTGGTGATGGCCCGCGCGCCGGCGGTGGCCAAGGCGATTTTATCGCCCGAAAAGTAACTGACCAAGCTCAGTGATCCGGCGATGATTACCGCGAGAGCAATCGCGACGCCCGGGGACTGCGACCATTGGCCAACTGCCCAGCCTAAGCCGAGAACAACCATCACAAATAACAACATGAGTATGACGGTGGCTCGTTTATTTGATGAGATTTGGTTATACATAGTCAATGGATGAAGCAAACGGCTGAAGATCAGCCGTCCACTTGCGAATTATATTGTCTGAGAGGACCGTTTAGAACTTCACTTGCGGGGCTTTGCGTTCAGCTTCACCTTCCAGTTCGAAGAATTCCCGTTTCTTGAAGCCCAGCATGCCGGCGATTAAAGTGTTCGGGAAGGTTTGGAGCATGATGTTGAAATCCCGGACGTTGCCGTTGTAGAAGCGGCGGGCAGCCTGGATCTTATTTTCCGTGTCAGACAGCTCGTCCTGGAGTTTGGCGAAGTTATTCGAGGCCTTTAAGTCTGGGTAATTCTCAGCTACGGCAAAGAGAGATTTCAGGGTGCTCGAGAGAGCATTCTCAGCTTTGGCTTTATCAGCCGGCGATTTGGCGCCCATGGCCGTGGCGCGGGCCGCAGTCACATTTTCGAACACCTCACGTTCATGCGTCGCATACCCTTTGACGGTCTCGATCAAGTTTGGGATCAAATCATAGCGCCGTTTTAATTGGACGTCGATATCCGACCAGGCTTCGTCGGTCTGGTTCTTGCGTCGGATCAAGCCATTGTAGACGGCAATGAACCAGAATACGATGATGACGATAACGCCGAGGATAATCCAGGTAATAGTTGACATACGTTTTTTTCCTTTGTACTCTTACATTGACACTAAAGTAGAAATATGTTAAAATTTCAAGTAGGTTGGCTGAATTTCATTTTGATTATATAATTTAGCTAACCAGGTGTCAAAAGAAACACACCAACCGGGTAATTACCCAATAAATTACATACTACAATGAACATGGTAGGGAAACTCATAAGGAATCTTTTGCAAAAAAAGATTTTTTATTTTGGCATTGTGGCAATAATTCTGGGGCTCTCATTTTGCCATCACGCCTTTATCCACTCCACCCACGCCGCGCCGGCTTGTAGCTCCTATCAAGTCTGCTCGAGTCCGCAGTGGAATGAAGGCCCTCATATCTTTTATAGCGTCACCCCGGAGAGCTTAATCATGGGTAATCACGTGGTAGAGCTGCGGGTTGACAACTGTAACTTTCATGAACCGTCTGACCCACCTGATAGTGGCTTTAACCGGTATGTTTTGCGAAGGGACGGAGGCACTTCTGAAGACGGTAATGATATAGAATCCACGTATGGCTATCAGGCCGGCCAGTATCTGTATCTCGGTTTTGATCTGACTGGTGTGGGGGCGGGGTATTACAGCCTGATCCACTACTATTCGACAATGACTCACTGTAATCCTGACACTTGGAGTCCTGGCAAGGATAATTTGGAGTTGCCCGATCCCCCGTATGAGTACCACGATCTCATCAGCGATGATTATGCTCCAAAGAAAACGTACGGAAGAAAAATATTGGTCTATTCTCCAGCCATCGTCGGCTGGGGATGGTTTGGCGCAGCCACGCCGGGTGATACCAGTTGTCGTGATTCGCGCGGTCAGCCATATCCCTGCGGTTCGCCTGCCTGGATGAGTTTGAATTGTATGAGCGACACTATCGGCGGGACCAGCCGCAATCGATGCTATGATGCTGTCGAAAACCCAACCGGGATTGATTATGGTTTGAGTTTGTTCTATGACATGGATCATTTCCGTATTCGTGGCCAGGCTTGGCTCGGCATCCATAGCGACAACGATTCCAATCCGGCAAATAATACCGGAATTGGCTGGACGAATTTTGATCCGACGATCGATCAGGGCAACCCCTATTCTGCGGTGCCGACACTGGCTGGCACGACGGTGGCTCAAGCCAGCTACAACGAAGATACGGGCGCGGTCTATGGCTGGGCGCGGATACAAACGCTCCAGGAAGAAGGGACGAATACCCGTTGCTCAACAATGGCTCGCGATTGGAGCGGCGTGCCGATCAGTTTGCTGGGCAGTCTCAATGGTCTCTCTGGCCATCTCGTTGAAGCGCCAGACCACACTCTTCATGCGACCTGGGTCGGTCCAGGCCCCGACCAGTCGGTCTATTATGATTATCAAACCGCCGGCTTATGGCTGACAAACCCGGTTAATCTGTCAAATATCGCTGGCGGGGAAATTGGCAACTCTGTTCCAGACATCTCGGTCGAGTCTGATGGTACCGTCTACGTATCATACATACACCAGGGGACGGATATACGCCTGTTTTCATGCAGCTCGAGTTGCGATGATTCAGCGAATTGGTCCTTTACTGATGCAGTGACAGGTGTCGTCGGCTTAGCGGATCAAGTGCTCGCCACGACAAAAGATATCAGCCGTACGATTTACGTCTTCTATCAGGTAAACGGTGACGTGTTCATTATCACCAGTCAAGACGGTAGCGCCTGGACGGTTCCTGAAAATATCTCAGACTCCGGGACGGCGTCTTGGCCTCGCCTGGCCGTCGATTTTCAGGATAATATCCACGTCGTCTGGCAAGACGGATCAAATATATACTATCGGAAATACACCAACGGCTCTGGCTGGTCGCCGGATTTATCCTCACCAGGCACGCAGGTAAACGTACTTGGCGCCAGCGCTCATCCCGCCATCGCGGTTGACCCCGAGGCCAATCCTCACATCGCATATGAGACCGCTCCAAACATCGTTTATCGGAAACACACTCCAATTGGCGGCTGGTATTCGGAAATACAGGTAACCAGCGGTACAAACGACACTAATCCGATTATCGCCTATGGGAATGATTACCGGGCCCATGTTCTGTATCTCGACAACGCCCACGTTCCCAACAAGAAGATTTTATACTCGGAATCAACCAACGGGAAGGATTGGTCTACGCCCAACCCAATCTATGATGAAAATACCGTCGATCAATTATCGCCTGACGCAATCGTGACAAAAAATAACTATGTCCAGGCGCTCTTTAGTCGTCCGGGGGACGTGATCCATCAAACCGTATCCACCGGCGTCTACGGCGACTCCTGTACGGCGCCGAGTCCGACCGATGTGTCGGGAACGGACTGGGGCTGGGTAAGTCTCCGGGGCGGGTTAGGCATGTGTGGGGCCACGCAATGCGCCACCCCCCAAGATTATGCTGATGTTCTCGAAACGATCGGTCCGGGTTTCCGGGGTTGTTACGCCTGTGATGAAACGGCGAAGTCCTGCAAGATTTGTGAAATCATCGATCAAGATTATGGCGCTCCTAATATGACAACACCGCCTCGCTACGCCTGCAATGTCTGTACCAGCTGTGGAAAATGCGATAATCAGCCGACCATATCTTGCTATGATGATACGCCGTGTAATGGTGGGAGCTGCGTGATTAATAGTAAATGCTCACGTACCGGAGTAGCCTGCGATCAAGATAATCCGTGCGAGTGGACCGAGGGCGAAAAAAACGAATGCGTGCCGGCCTGTGCATCTTGCGATTCCTGTAATATCTGGGGCGTATCGATCGACGGTGATCTTGCGACTGGAGCAAATTTTCACGGCTACGCCTGGTCTGCCGGCGGAACAGTGGATATCACCGGTCAGCCGGGTTCATACAATTCTGGCGACACCGATTCTGCCTATAACTTGACGCTGGCCGGCTCGTGCAGTAGCGCGAATGATTGTGTTGCCGGCGGCTGGGTGATTAACAGTCCAGCCAATCCGAACTTTAATACCGCCAGCCAGCTATGCGGCAAGGATGCAGACTTTGGTCTGGGAGGTGGAACACTTAATGGTTGGGGGGCTTGCCAGGTCCGTGGTCCCGGGGCGTCAACGAAATATTTCACCAAAGACCTTCCGGCTTCTATCACCCAGGCTGGTAACTATTTTCTATCACTTAAGGCGGTCTATGACACCTCGGTGAATGAAAATGTTGTTGTTGAAATTCTCGATAATGCGACTGACGGAAATGTTATTAATACATTAACCTCGGCCGATCTGAATAACGCCGGAAAAGCTGTTAAAACCTGCACATTCTCCAACGAGGTCTATCTCGAGCCGGGCAACCTATTGCGCTTTACGTCGGTAAACGATGTTGATATCGAAATTGACTCGTTCCAGATTACGAGTCTGCCGGTCAGCAACGTGAACTGCGAGCTGAATAATGAGTTAACCGAGGTCTATGTCGATGAGGTCGGATTCGGCTTCATGGATTATAGCAATGTGTCCACGCTCGACCCGTGGATTCAGACGCAATACGGCAATATTTATTCAGGCGGGGCAGTTGGTCCGGGCGGCGGAGCGCCAGCCGGAGCCATGAACTCGACCTATATCATTGGCACGGCCGAAGGCGCAGGAATTGATAGTAGCTGGATTGCTCCGATCATTCGGGAAGGGACGGAAACGACGTTCGGATTACCGTCGCCCGAACATAATTATCGAAATCCGCTCGGAAAAATACCATATGCAGAGCTGAGTAAGTCAGCCGGCAGTAATCCCTACAGCGATCGTGTAATCGAGTTTAACAAAGACACGTTGCCGGATTGCCAACCGAATGGATCAATCTACTGGAGCGAAGTAAAAAACACTGTCATACCGCCGAATGGAAAAGGCCCATTGCGGAAAGGAATCTATCATTTTGGGCGGAGTAATGAAGCCTGCAACCTCGTCATTGATCAGGAAATGGAACTTGAAAACGGTAACAATGAAAACGGTTCTGGAACCTTCTTGATTGAGGGCGACCTGGTTGTTGACGCTAACATCTCGGTGAAAGAAACTGGCAACCAGATAGATGTCATTAGTGAGCTCGCTTCGGCTGGGTTCATCGTAAAGGGGAACGTAAAAATAAAGGGCTCAGTCACTGAGATAGTCGGCGCCTATGCTGTCATCGGCTGCGATGATGCCGGCGGGAACTGCCAGGGCGATCCATTAAGCCATGTTGGCTTGTTCGATACGGCGTATGACACCGATGCGTCAACCGATCAATTCAAGCTGTATGGCGTGGTTATTGCCTATCGCTATGACTTCGGACGCAAGTATTCTGGCCTGGAAGGCGCCGAGGTCTTCACAAACAATGGCGTTCTTCAAGCCAATCCTCCGCCCGGATTTGTGAACATTTCAACAGCCACGAAGATTTCGGCCGAAAGACCATTTACCACTCCCTAAAATCAAAGCATAATATCGAAAAGGGCTGAATATCAGCCCTTTTTGTTTAAATCTTGAATTTTTTGTAGTTTTGTGCTATACTTAAATTGTAGAAAATAAACATCCACCATAATACCAACATGGGTCTATTTGCGAAAAGATTGAGTTATATCGGCATTGATATCGGCACTGCCGGTATTAAAATTGTCGAATTATTGAATGATCAGGGCAAACCGCGCCTGGCTACGTACGGGTACCTCGATGAACCGATTAATGTGGTTCGAAGCGATTCGCCGGATGCGCACGCGAAAGCTGTCCAGGTGATAAAGGAGATATTTAAGCAGGCTAAGGTCGGCACGAATCGCGTCATTTCCGCCTTGCCCAGCTTTTCCGTCTTTAGCGCGATTATCAGCTTACCGAACATGTCTCGCAAGGAGCTCGTTTCAGCTGTCCGCTGGGAAGCGAAAAAATTCGTACCCATGCCGATTGAGGAAATGATATTGGATTGGAAAGTGCTCGACGAACAGAAGAATGACGGGGCGGCGCCAAAAGCCGAGCCGGCGCCAGCGAATAAGAAAACGGGCGAACCGGCGGCCGCGGGAAAGAATTTAAACATATTACTGACCGCCGCACCGCGCAACCTCGTTCAGCGCTATCTCAATATATTTAAAGAGCTCAATGTCAAGCTCGTCGGTCTTGAGACGGAGGCCTTTGCGCTCGAACGGTCATTGATCGGGCACGATAAATCCGCCGTCATGATTGTCGATATTGGCGGCCTGAACACGAATGTCTGCGTCATGCGCGACAGCATCCCGCTCTTGAATCGAAGCATCGATGTCGGCGGGGAAACGATCACTCGGACAATTGCGAATGGATTAAACGTCGACTTGGAACGTGCGGAACAGTTCAAGCGTGATTTTGGCATGTCGACGGACGAATCCGGCGGACAGCAGCAGATTCCGAAAACGATCGAATTCGTTATCAGTTCGATTGTCAACGAAATAAAGTACTGTTTTAATCTCTATCACAACCAATCGCTCGGGCCGACCGACGCGAACAAGGCGATTGAGAAGGTGATTTTAATTGGCGGCTCCGCATTTTTACCGTCGTTGCCAGAATATCTTTCTAAAGTCTTGAATATGCGTGTCTACGTCGGCGATCCTTGGGCACGGGTCGCCTATCCGGAAGAGCTGAAGCCGGTTTTGGCTGAGCTCGGTCCGAAGTTGGCCGTTGCCATTGGCTTAGCGATGAGAGAAATATATTAATAAAAAACCTATGGTAGACATCAATCTACTCGACGACACCACGGGTGAGGGGGATGAGAATAAGAATAAAAAGGCGAAGAAACCTCCCGAACGGATAGAATATACGAAACCGTCGATCGAGCCAAAAGAAAACGAACAAGAGGCAAAAGTAAAAAGTGGTTTATTGGGCGGAATATTCAAGAAAAAAACGGTCTCGACAGCAGGCGCAGAATTGCCACCACCGCCACCCCTGTCTCGGCCATCGGCCAGGCCGATCGAGACTCGCTCGATACCGAAAGAGACGCCGGCCGCCTATGACGCGGGCCAGCCGCCAGCAAAACCAAAAACAGGAATTTTTGGAAACTGGTTTGGTCGCCGGCCGCAGCCAGCAAATCCGCCGGGTCCAGCCTCAACGCCGAACCCTCCAGGCGGGAGCGCCGAGGCGCGGTTTCGGGCGTCCTATGCCCAGAAAGAAAAGGTGAAGAAAACAGACAGTCAGGTACTGGAAGAAAAGGTGATTTCATCCAAGCAGCCTCGCGCGTTGCCGGTCGAAGAACCGCCGACTGAAGAGAAACCGTCGTTTCTCGACGTCAACCTTATGCCGGCCGATCTCATGGTCGAGCTTGAGCCGAGAAAGAAATTGATACTGTATGCGATTGTCACTGGAATTTCCATGGCGTTTGTGGCCGCGATCTATTTCGGCCTGCAGTTCTATGAAAGCCGGATACAAAAAGATGTCGAAGAAACCTCGGGACAGATAGCGGAAGTAGAAAAAAGCATTGCCGCTCTCAGAAAAGAACAGTCGGCGGCGATTCTCTTCAAATCGCGCACCGACCAAGTGAAGGACGCCTTGGACAAGCACATCCACTGGACGAATTTCTTCAGCAAGCTCGAAGCAAACACGATCAGCGATGTCCAGTATGACAGTTTTGCTGGGTCGTTTTCCAGCGGCAGCAATCCTACGTTTTCGCTGAATGCGGTCGGTCGCGATTTTAGCTCCGTTGCTCGGCAGATAAAGGCTTTTGAGGGTCCGAAGGCGGCCGATTTTATCACCAGCGTGCGCGTCGACCGCGGGGAACGGACGCTTCCCGAAACCGCCGATGAAAAGGAGTTTGTCCGATTCGGTATTCAGTTTACCGTTTTAGAAAGTCTCTTTTATGACACCGCGAGCAGCGTAAGCTCGACCGGTGTCGAGGGGGAGGAATAAGACCATGTCAACCGCATCACAATTAGGTAAAACAGTCCTTTATCTTTTCTTCAAGAAACACAAGCTTGTTTCAGGCATTTTGGTTGTGTTAATTGTCGCTGTCGGCTCATTAGCCTTTCTGGTGCCGAAATATCAAGTGATCCGTAATCAAGGATTGCTCAGCTCGGGGAACAAGAAGAAACAGCTGACCGAGCGGCAAAATTACCTCGATCGTCTCCAAAAAATGGTCAATCTCTATCGCGGCATTCAAAAAACCGATCTGGATAAACTTCAGCAGATTTTGCCAGACAGCCAGGAAATTCCGGAACTTTTCGTAATGATTGACCAGATTGGTAAAGATCTCACGAATAAGGGCGTAAATGTAACAGTCACGCGCATCTCACTAACACCTCAAACGCTTGTCTCGACAAATGTCAATACAACGAGCGGCGATCTTGATCAAAATCGCCAAGGCGGAGTCTCGGGCCTGCTCAGCCCGATAACGGGGACAAATCCGGTCCTGGCGACACCGTCAGCGGTTAAAACGTATCAAATCGGAAAAATCACCGCGGTGGTTGACATGTCGGTTAATGATTTAACCTACACGGCATACAAGAAGATACTCGAAGGCCTGGAAAACAATATGCGTCTGTTCAATATAACCAGCATAAATTATATGCCGGGCGCTCAATCGGTATCGTTTAATCTCGAAACCTATTATCTCTCATCGTCATAATTGGAGGAGGTTTAAACTATGGCCCTTGTACAAAAAAGACTCGCCCCAAAAAAGAGAAACCTTCTGGTCATTATTGTTGTGGCCTTTATTGGGATATCGGCCGTACTGGTGGTACAGAATTATTGGAAGCCGGGGACCTCGACAACGACTGACGACGGTTCGTCCGAAACCCTCAACGTCCGCGACGTGCCTATCTACACCGATCTCGGTATCGATGTTTTGCAGGACCCGCGTTGGCAGGAACTGAAAATGCCAAAGATGACGCTTCCGATCGAGCCCGGCACAGTCGGTCGCGCGAATCCCTTTGTCGACGCGCCGAAACAATCGACCCAGTAACACATCGTACACACATGGGTGACAACCCGATCGCGAATAATCCATCCGCCAGACTCAATTTTTTAGACTACCTGATCAAAGGTAATCTTGCGACGGCTGAGCAAATTGAGGAATGGAAGCGCACCGCTCGTTCAAAGAACAAGAGCGTTATTGAGATAATTGAAGATGCTCAGGCAATTAAAGACGAGGCACTGCTTCAAGCGAAGGGTGAAGCCTACTCGTTGCCTTCGGTCGATCTTTTTGGTCGCGTGGTTACGCCGGACGTGTTGCGGGTAATTCCTCAAGAAATCGCCACGAATTATAAAATCATCTGTTTCGCGCAGAGCGGCAAAGAGGTGAGTATCGGGATGGTCGATCCAGGCAACTATAAGGCGATTGAGGCAGTTGAATACATCGCCCGAGAAAACCACTACCAGGTCAAATATTTTATCATCAGCGGAAATTCATACAAATTTCTCCTCCGCCAATATGAAAGCTTGAGCTCAGAAGTGGCGGAAGCACTCGAGGGCGCCGGAAATGAACTAGGCGTCGAGGTGGGCGAGAAGGTAGAGATTGCCGAAAAAGGCTTTGAGGAAGTGGTCCGTTCGGCCCCGGTGGCGAAAATGGTCAATGTCATTTTGGAGCACGCGGTAGAAGGAAAAGCTTCCGATGTCCATATCGAGCCGCTGGCCGAAGACACCCGGGTCCGGTACCGAATCGACGGCATTTTGCATACCTCATTGATTTTACCAAAGACGGTTCATTCCTCGATCGTCGCGCGCATCAAAGTATTGGCCAATCTGAAAATCGACGAAACGCGCGTGCCGCAGGACGGACGGTTTCGAAAGAAGTTTGAAACCGGCGATGTCGACTTTCGTGTTTCCACCCTGCCTGTCGTCGGGAATGAAAAGGTCGTGATGCGGATACTCGATACCTCGTCAAACGTTCTGGATTTGGAGCGGCTTGGTTTCTGGGGCAAGAGCTTGGAAAAAATGATCGCGAATATTGACCGGCCGCACGGCATGTTCCTGATCACCGGCCCGACCGGTTCCGGTAAATCGACCACTCTCTATGCCTTGCTGCATATCTTGAACGAGGATTCCGTCAATATCATCACCCTCGAAGATCCGGTCGAGTATTACCAGAAGGGGGTCAATCAGTCTCAGGTAAATCCCGAAGTCGGTCTGACCTTCGCGCGCGGCCTACGGTCTATCCTGCGTCAGGACCCCGACATCATCATGGTTGGTGAGATCCGCGACAGTGAAACCGCCGAATTGGCCGTCCACGCCAGCTTGACGGGCCATATCGTACTCTCGACCCTGCATACCAATGATGCCTTTGGAGCCATCCCGCGCTTGGTCGATATGAAAATTGAACCCTTCCTTTTAACCTCATCACTCAACCTGGTCATGGCCCAGCGTTTGGTCCGGCGCCTCTGCGACCATTGCAAAGAGGAAATGGCGCTGCCGAAACGGTATGAGGATGAAGCCTTCCGGTCGTTGTCGCTCTTGCCGAAAGACGCGCTGCCGAAGAACTTCAAGCTGGCCAAGCCGATGAAGTTTTATCGAGGGAAGGGCTGCGCCCGCTGCGAAAATACTGGCTACAAGGGCCGCGTTGCCTTGGCTGAAGTGCTCGAAATAACCGAGGAATTAAAACGTATTGTTTTGGCCGGATCCGATCAGGATAAAATCAAAGAAGAATTTCGGCGGCAGGGGATGCACTCAATGCTCCAGGACGGTTTTATCAAGGCGATCCAGGGGCTGACCACGATTGAAGAAATAATGAAAGTAACCAAAGAATAACGTTCATCCGTATGGCATCGAGCGAGAAAACAGCGAAAAAAGAGAGTCCGAGTCGAGGCAAACGAAAAATCCTACTTGTCGAGGACGACACCTTTATTTCCGGAATGTATATTGCCAAACTTGCTCTCGAAAACTTCGATGTCCTGCTGGCAACGGACGGGGAGATGGGCTTGGAGTATGCTCGGAAACAAAAGCCCGATCTAATCTTGCTTGATCTGATGCTGCCAAAGCTTGACGGCTACGGCGTGCTCAAGGCGTTAAAGAAGAGCCCGGCCCTCGCCAAGATTCCAGTCATACTTTTGACGAACTTGAATCAGCAAGAGTCGATCGACAAGGCCAGGAAATACCAGATTGAAGATTATCTCATCAAAGCGCATTTCATGCCGTCCGAAGTCATCGAAAAAGTGAAAGTCGTATTGCGTAAATACCGACGCTAAAACCATGCCAGACACAACCACTCAACTCGGTTTATCAAAACTACTCAGCCAAGTGGCCGAATACAAGGCCTCGGCTTTGCATTTGTCTGTCGGTAACCCGCCGATTCTTCGGGTCGATGAGAAGCTTCTGCCGATCGAGAGCGAAGGCATCATGACGCCCGACCGGATCGAAAAAATCGCTTTATCGTTTTTAAACGCTGACCAAAAAGCCGAGCTCGAGGCGGAAAAAGAAATCGTCTTCACCTATTCCTTCGAAGAGCGGGCACGTTTTAAGGTCAGTATTTTTTATCAGAAAGGCTATCTCTCCGTCTCCTTGCGCTATATCCCGACCGTCGTGCCGACACTCCACGAGCTCGGTCTGCCTTCGATCGTCGAACGGTTTACGCAGTTGAAGAAAGGCTTGGTACTGGTGACCGGCCCCTTCGGTTCCGGCAAGACAACGACGCTGGCTTCGCTCGTTGACGCCATCAATCAGAGCCGGTCGGAATACATTATTTCCATTGAGCGGCCGATCGAGTATCTTTTCACGAATAATAAGAGCATCGTCGAACAGCGCGAAGTCGGCCGGGATACCCAGAGCATCCAGAAAGCGCTCTTCAATATCCCGCAAGAGGACATGAATGTGGTGATGATTTCCGAAATGGAAACGCCAGAGATCATGGAGCTGGTCTTCACGGTTGTTGAGTCGGGCCGGCTGGTTTTTTCGTCGATGAATACCGACTCAGCCTACAAGACGATTGAGCGGATTATTAATAGCTTTCCGGATCAAAAACACGAGCAAATACGGCTCCAATTGGCTGACGCGCTCGAAGGGGTGATCAGCCAGCGTTTATTGCCCCGCGTCGGCGGCGGGAAGGTGGCCGCGGCGGAAATACTCGTTCCCACGCCGGCCGTCAAGGCGATCATGAAAGAAGGCTCTATTTATCAGCTCAATACAATACTCCAAACGTCGCGGGAAGAGGGAATGATCTCGCTTGACCGGGCGCTGGCCGATCTCGTGAAGGCGGGCGAGGTCTTGATGGAAGACGCCCTCGCCCATGCCGTCGACAAGAACGGTCTCAAAATGATGATTCGTATATAACCTATGGCAATTTTCGATTATCGAGCCAAAGACTACCAGGGCAACACCGTTTCCGGCGTGATCGAGGCGCCGACTGAAAACGTGGCGGCCGAACTTTTGACCGAGCGGCGGTATATAATTTTAAATCTCGCGCCGCGTCGAAAAGCCGTCCTCTTTCAGAGCTCGCTCGGGTTTCTGAATCGCGTCCCCATGCGGGAAGTCGTGATCTTTTCGCGGCAGCTCGCGGTCATGATCAACACGGCCGTACCGATCGTCCAGGCGCTCCGGATCCTCGTGAAACAAACCAAGACAGTTGCTTTTAAAATCATTATCTCGGAGATTGCCGACGAGGTCGACGGCGGGGCAAAACTCTCAACCGCGCTGAGCCGGTACCCGCAAGTGTACTCAGAATTTTTTGTCCACATGATTCGATCGGGCGAAACAACGGGCAAGCTCGACGAAACCCTGAATTACCTCGCTGACCAGCTGGAAAAGGATTATGATCTCAATAGCCGGATCAAGGGCGCGATGATCTACCCGGCCTTCATCCTGACGGCCATCGTCGGCGTCGGTGTCGTGATGATGATCTATGTCATACCAAAACTGACTTCTGTATTGGAAGATAGCGGGACCAAGCTTCCCTGGTCGACGAAGCTCATGATCAATATGAGCAAATTTCTGAAACAGGACTGGTGGCTGCTAATCTTGATACTGATTGGCCTCGGTTTTCTCTACCGCGTGATTACCCGTACCAGCGCTGGCCGGCGGCAATTGGATGCGATGAAAATACGCATGCCGATTTTTGGCAATTTGTTCCAGAAAATATATTTAACCCGTTTTACGCGGAGCATTGCCACACTCATCATGGGCGGCATTCCGCTGTCCCGGACGCTGGAAATCGTGGCTGATATTGTGGGTAATAGCGTCTATAAGGAATTAACCCTTGATACCATTGCCGTTATTGAAGACGGCAGCTCGATCGCCACGCTTTTTGCCAAGAGCCGGGATGTTCCGCCGATGCTGACACAAATGATGACGGTGGGCGAGCAGACCGGGAAGCTCGATGTGATTTTGTCGAAATTGTCAGATTTTTATTCAAAAGAGGTGGATAACCTCATCCGCAATCTCGTCTCGTTGATGGAGCCGGTGATCATGCTGCTTCTGGCAGTCGGCGTCGCCGTACTGGTCATGGCCATATTGTTACCCATGTATAACCTGTCGTCGGCAATATAATAGTTGCATTGGCTAAATTTGACATTGCCCTTTTCCAATAATTGTGCTATAATGAAGAACAGTGAGTGGTAATAATAACGGATATAGGTCGATTTATCATAATTTACCATCATGCTTTTAGGCTGGTTCTAGAGTGGCCTAAAGGCCTCAACGAAAGGGGGTGAACAAATGAAAAACAAAAAAGGTTTTACTTTGATCGAGTTGCTCGTGGTTATCGCGATCATCGGGTTGCTCGCTTCCTTGGCTCTCGTGGCCTTGGGCGGCGCACAACAAAAGGCCCGAAACGCGAAACGTGAAGCCGATATGCGAACATTGCAATCAGCTATAGAGCTATGTATCAACGATGGGGGCACTGTGCCAGCGAAGCCAGCCACTTGGGCGGCGCTGCCAACAGCGCAGTGTGGCTCGGCCACCTATACCATCGGTACATATCTTGCCAGTTCTACCCCGCCAACACCACCGCAGACAGGCTGTTCTACTTGGATGAACGGTGATTGCTACGCCTATTGTGCCAATACAAACGGCTACTTGTTAATGGCGAACAAGATCGAAAAGGCCGGACCAATCGGCGGTGACATGGATTCAAACACCGCTTACCTGGTCGCTGAATGTGTAAACAGTAACAATGCTGCCCCAGGAGTAAATTTGACTGGAACGGAGTGTCTGGATGGGGCTGCGGGTGCAGATTCTGTATTCTGTCTCGGAAAATAAATGCATAACACATGCGAGCAAAAAGGGGATGATCCCCCTTTTTGCTTTACCGTTTTTGTGGCAATCCCGTCTCATGGTATAATACCCATATGATGATATTTGGTATAATCGATAGGAAACGCTTTCCCGGCTTTACGCTCATTGAGTTATTAGTTGTAATTGCCATTATTGGCCTTTTAGCGTCGCTCGGTATTTTGGCCTTTCGTGACGCCCAGAAAAAGGCGCGCGACGCCAAGCGCTGGTCAGACACGCGGGCAATGCAATCGGCGATTGAGCTGTGCATAAATGAAGGAGGGTCGGCTCCGGACGCAACCGCTACCTGGATAAGCTTACTCAATCAGTCTTGCGGCGGTATCACCTTATTCAAGAATTATTTCGCGAATAACGCTCTCCCGGAGCCGCCACGAGGAGATACCTGTACGGCGGCAATGGCGGACGAGGAAGATTGCTACATGTACTGCAAAAAGACAAGCCGAGATAACTACATTCTCTACTCGAACTATGAGGGTTCAGCCCCGGCTGGCGGCGAAAATGGTGTCATGAGTAATTTGGTCCTGGGACCGAATGCATTTTAAGTAATAATGCGCGTCCAAACGCGCTCCCAACGTGTTCACCGATAGCGGCAGGCACGTTCTGTCTTGGCAAGCTTGATGGGAATATATAAACCTTAGAAGAATCACAAATATATTGACGGGAAATAAATATTTCGCGTCATTTTATTGTGACACAAAGGAGAATATATCAAACCGAATTTCCGTATTTTGTGACGTTTCGGACGAGCGGCGATAACCCGTTTTTTGAAGAGACAAAATATGCCGCCTTGTTGTCGAATATTATATTCCAGGCCGGGAAATTGAAGGGGTATGACATTTTGTCGTATCAAATCATGCCGGACCACGTGCATTTATTGGTTTATAAAACATCCCAAGCGCACCTCTCCGTGGGTGCGCGTCGTGGAAAACATGTGAGCGCGGGCGCGGAGACCCGCGCTCGGGGGTTTAACATTTCTCAATTCATGTATTCGGTGAAATCATATTTCATCAGACAAATACGAGATGAAGATGGAATTATGGATTCGATTTGGCAAAAACGCTTTTACACCCGGATTATCAATACCGACGAATATTTTGAAACAGTGATTCACTATATCCAAAATAATACCGTCAAAGCGGCGTTGCCGGACAAATATCGACGAAAGCCGTATCAATATGTCGATTGGGTAGCGATCGAGGAGATAATCGGGTAATTGCCATTATTGACTTCCAGGGACGACGATGGTACACATAAGCCGCCGTCCGATAGCCGGATGGCGTGATCGTTCACATTTTCCCAAGGGAGGGACTGAATCCCATGAAGACTCAATCGTCTTCTCAAGTCGGTCGTCTCGCGGCCATGGCCTGTTTTCTGTTCATCGTTTTTGGGCTGGGGCTGGTTTCCACGCCGGTCTGGGCGCTGACCTGGACGCCGGACCTGCGCCTTTCTACCCCACCCGATTCGATCGGTGTCTCGCCGGCAATCGCCAGCGGGCAGAATGGTGAGGTGCATGTGGTGTGGGTTGGATTGCCCGGAGACGGATGTCACCTCAACTACAAGCGCTGGGACGGGACCGCGTGGTCGGAGACCCAGGAGTTGGCCTTCAGCCAATACGGCCTTGAACGTCCGGCGATAGCCGTTGACTCGCAAGGCAATGTCCATGTTGTGTTTGACGGGTACATCAATATCGGGGAAGAGCGTGGGATCTACTATACGCGATGGGATGGGGTTTCATGGAGCCAGGTCTATCTGATCAGTGAGGATGAGACAGGGGGACTGGATGCCTCCATCGCAGCAGACATCAATGGGAACGTGCATGTTGTATGGTATGGATTGGACATCTACTACAAACGCTGGGACGGATCGTCGTGGATGCTGACCGAGCAGCTCAACGATCAGCACTATTACACCTCAATCGATCCCTGTTTGACCGGAGATGCAAACGGCGATCTGCATGTGGCATGGATTACGTGGTTGGGCTATAACCAGCCTCGTCAGATCTATTACAAACGTTGGAATGGAGAGTCTTGGTCGGCGGATTCGCTTCTCGTTGACACACCAGGGGCGGAGTCGCCAGCTCTCGCTCCCGATGCATCTGGCAATAGCTACCTGACTTGGATTGACGGCCGCCACGGCCTTGCAGAAATCTACTGCAAACGGTGGGATGGGGCAGCGTGGGCTGAAGACGAGCTGGTGTACTCTGGCTGGTCGTTCGTACTGCAGCATCCGACCATCACTGTCAGCGATTACGGCATTGTTCACGTCGCCTGGACCCAATACCCTAGCGGAGGCGGGGATTCGCAGCTTCTCTACAAACTCTGGAACGGACAGGAGTGGGAGCCCGAACGGACTCTTGCAACCGGCCCGTTTTCCCTGAGCGGCGCGGCGCTGGCTACTGATACCTATGGTAACGTCCACCTCGTATGGCAGGACGGCCGTCACTACAACCCCACCATCTACCACAAGATGCGCAAACACTGCCTGGACGGCGATGAGTACGAAGACTGCCGTTGGTACGCGCCTGATCGGCTGTTCTACGCGCGCTTTTCAGCCGACGCCGACACGTTATCCCAACCGCCGGGCGTGCCGGTCTTCTACGACTCGACACGGGTGACGATCAGCCGCGGCCCGAACGATCGGTTCTATGTCTCGGGCGAACAGTACGCGTTGGCGGACTGGATCTGCGACGACAAGCTCTACATCGACGGGGTTGATGCCGGGCTGGGATTCGCGGGGGTGGTTGACTCTGCTCTCACGCTCTGCCAGCCGATCGAGAACGTTCTGGTGCCGGTGTCGCCTCGAGACGTGACCAGCTACATCCCCGAGGGCCAGAACTGTGTTACCTTCAAGCTGGCCGACACCCAGCGCACAATCCTGGGCAACACACAGATCTACTTGGTTCGGCAGGATGTGTCCGGCGTGGCTGACGGTGGCGCGCGGGTCAGCCCGACGCTTTCCGTGTCGCCGAATCCAACCCAGCTATCGGCGCTATTCGAGCTGAGCGTTCCGGCCACCGGCCAGTACGCCCTGACCATCTATTCGGTTGACGGCCGGCTGGTACGTTCATACCCGGAGGTGAGGCTGACGGCCGGCGAACAGCACCACTGGACCTGGGACGGCCGTGATCAGCTCGGTGAAACGGCCGGGCAGGGGGTGTATTTCGGCGCGATCCGTTCGTCCGCCTGCCAGACGGTCAAGAAGTTGCTCATCGTCAGGTAGGCTGGGGGTTCGGGCAGACCACCAGAATTCGCACGCATGGAGAAATCCATGCTTTTTCATTTGCCAAAAAGCACCAGTGCAAACCCTGCGGGTTGTATAGGCATCTTAAAATCCTGACCCTCCGTGGTCGGGTACTCAAAATGTTTCGAAGGACCGAGCGCATGTTGGAAAACATACGCTCGGTGCGTCCAGATCCCATCAATTCCACCGAGCGAACCCTTTCGAGGGTGCGCTCATCAAATACATCGTTCCTATGTGTACCGAAGCACAGAGGTATTGGTATTTAATTAAATTGTTCCTAAGTCCGGTGTGACAAATATTAATAAGTTTGGTATAATATTCTCATGGCATGGCCTCATCCAGGATCGCTGAAAGTACGGCTCGTGGTGTACTGTGTAATCATCGCGGGTATCCTCACCGTGCTTTTTTTACGTGTTCGCTATGAACAAGCGCGCGCCCGAGATCTTCAGCGGATCGCGGATGCGTTGATCATCCGTGGCGCGTTTGAACGGATGTATCTGCACGATCGAGGCTATGCAGCGGCGGCTGATCACGGCTGCGACAAAACAGGCGTTTCCATCCGGCTCTGCAACCTGCGTACCTATTATCGGGAGATAAACGAACTCGTCGACCCGGGAAAACGGGAGTATGTTGTTACTCAAGTGCCAAGCGCGACGAATTACGAAGTTACATTCCAGCTTGAGCTTGACCACCCAGGCTTGGTAAAAGGGAGGCACACGATTACCGCCGACGGGATACGCTAGGCGGGTAGATTTTTCTTGAAGCCGGCTTCCGCTCGTTTGCGAATCTGAAAAATAAACAACGTCAATGATTGTTCTCACCACCCTCATCGTCTTCATCGTCGGGATCAGCATCGGGAGCTTTTTGAACGCGGTCATTTGGCGCCTCCATACGCAGGAAGGTTTTTTGCGCGGGCGGTCGTATTGTCCGAAATGTCGGGCAACGATTCGGGCCAAGGATCTCGTACCACTAGCCAGCTTTTTTCTCTTACGTGGCAAGTGCCGTGACTGCGGTAAGAAAATATCATGGCAATATCCGCTGGTCGAACTGGCGGCCGGTCTCGCCTTCGTTGCGTTGTTTCTGGTGTATGGTTTTACCGACGCCTTTTTCGTCTACGCGGTTGAGACCGCTTTCCTGATCATTGTTTTTGTTTTCGATCTCAAGCATTATTTGATTCTTGATCGGGTCATGCTGCCGGCCGCCGTCGTTGGCCTGCTCGGCAGTCTTTTGCTCGGCGTGAATCCGGTCAAAATCCTGATCGGCGGTCTTGCCGGCGGCGCGTTTTTTCTGCTCCAATACCTCGCCTCACGCGGGAAATGGATCGGCGGCGGCGATATCCGTCTCGGCGCGGTCATGGGCTTGATGCTCGGGTGGGACAAATTACTGGTGGCGATGTTTATCAGTTATTTCGTCGGTTCGCTGGTCGGCCTTGCCTTAGTGGCGAGCCAGCGCAAGAATTGGCAGAGCCGTTTGCCGTTTGGCGTATTTTTAAGCGCAGTCACGTTTCTGACCTTTATTTGGGGTGGTGATATTATCGCCTGGTATGTAAAATTCTTATCATAGTGTATAATTAGCAATGATGAAATTGTTCGGGAAAAAGGGCTTCACGCTTATCGAAATGATTTCCGTCGTTGCGATCATTGGCATCTTAACGACCGTTGGCGTCGTGGCATTTTTACGAAATCGTCAGTCGTCCGATCTTGAACGGAGTGCGTCGGAACTGGCCAGTAATATCAGAAAAATACAAGGCTACACTCGGGCGGGACGGAGCGAGGGTGGAAGCGTACCGCGCGCCTATGGTTTAATGATCGATCTGACCGCCGGTTCGACAGATCAGTACACACTCTACGCTGATTTTGGCACCACCGGTGATGATTTTTACTTCGAGCCGGCACCGACTGGGCCAGATATCCAGATTGATAATTTTACTCTGGCGTCAAATACACAGATTACAAATGTTGAAATAAGCAATTTGCGGGAATCCTTCGGCCGCATTGATTTCGGTTTTTTTGCGCCCTCATCTGATTTAAAAGCGATGGGCACGAGCGTCGGCGGCATCCCACCGGATGATTCGAGTATTTTTGACACCGGTCCGATTGAGGTAAAAATCACCATCACGCACGTGCAAGCCAACCGATCAAAAATCGTGCGGTTCAACGGCGGCTCGCTTGGCGGCGCGACCGTGGAGGAGGGCTCATGATGGGGCTAATGACCAGAAAAAACCAGGCTGGCGTGACGCTGCTGGAGGTTGTCGTGGCGATCTTTGTCATTACGGTTGGCTTGATATCGGCGTTGGCCCTGATTATCTCAAGCATCACCGGCGCCCGGACGAGCAAGTATCAGCTGGCGGCCGGTAACCTAGCCCGGCAGGCAATCGAAGTGGTGCGCGTCCAGCGCGACTCAAATTGGCTTGAGATTGAATCAGGCAGTCTCGACCCAGGTTTATGGGACCAAAACCTCTCTGGAAACGGGATGATCTATACGGGAATAATAAATTTTCAGGACGATCCGGCGCTGGCCGATTATATGAAATGGACCATCTTCTATGATTCGACCTATAATTTTACTGATAACCCAGTGCAATTAAAAACGTACTTTGTCGACCATGGTTCTTGGAGAGTCTACAATCAATATACGCAGGCGAATCCGCCAGGGTTGACCGAGAGTGGTTTCCGGCTCGCCATGTCGACAAAGCCTATTTGCATCCTCAACGGAGTTGAATCAATGGTAGAAAATGGCTTCAGTTGTGAAACGACGGTCCCGGCAAAAACGAAAATCGGCATCCAGATAAAGGCCACGGTAAAATGGATCGAGTCGGGGATTGAACGATCGTATGAACAAGAAGAGAAAATATATAATTGGAAATAAGATGCGCTGGCTTCGCGATAAAAAAGGATTGAGCTTAGTCGAAATGATCGTCGTGGTTGGGCTTTTTGGCATTTCCATGTCAGTCTCAATGACGGTATTGGTGAATGCCTTGCAGAACCAGCGTTCGATTCGGGCGGAACAAAAAGTCATTAGTTCGGCGCGCGATGCGCTTGAGGTGCTCGCTCGGGAAATACGGCTCGGCTACATCGATTACGACACGCACTATACTGGCGGCGTACTCAACTCCGTCCAGGACAACCTCTGGGTAACAACCGGAAGCGGGGATAACTATAATTTCCGGATAACCCAAGAGGCCGGGGGCGATCCGATTACCGGACAGCTCGTGGCCGATGATGGCATGGTGGCATCGCCGCTGAGCAGTACGGATATTCGAATTGATGCGATCAAATTTTATGTCCGGCCCGTCTCTGATCCCTACTATGTCTTTTCTTGTACCGACAGTAGCCAGTGCGATCCGAACGTGATACCGGTGAAAGATCCGGGGATGTGTATCAACAACATTTGCGAATTAGAAGACCAGCAGCCCCGCGTGACGATTGTTTTAAACGCGACCAACCGCGGCCAAGGTTTTGCGAAAGTCGAGCTGCAAACAACCGTGGCCGTGCGTACATATAAACGGTAACCGCTATGGCACAGAAAAACCAAACCGGCATCAGTCTTGTTCTCGCCATCCTGATTATGGGCGCTGTTTCGGCGGTGGCCACGACCCTGTCGATTTTGATTATCAACGAGGTGGGAACAACGAAGGGTATAAACAACGCCATGAAAGCGTTCTATGCGGCTGAATCGGCGATTGAGCAAAGCACGTGGATCGTTCGCGAGGCCCGTCGTACCGGGATGACAATTGATGAAACCGTCACCCTGCTCAATCAGACGAACGCCGGTACCCTCGAAGACACGTCGGCAACGTGGGCGCGGCAAGCAACCGGTGAGAACCAGAGCATCACGGTGAGCTTACGTCAAGATGAGTCTGTCTTTCTCGATCTCTACAATCCGGAACCAACCGGCAATCCGCCATACAAAATACGCTGCGCATATCAAGAATATGGCACTGGAACTAACCTCGAAATTACCTGGTCGGGCTGGTCGGTCACAGATGGATTCTGTCCGGAAACGACCAAGGTGTTCGGCGTCCAATGTGACGGCACGACCTATCTAAACCTGGACACGCCGCTTACCTGCGGCAATCCAACCAGTTACCGGGTTCAATTGCGCGCTTTTGACGGGCCGGCGACGAACTTAACGCTGTCTATCTTTGATCTTAATCAAACTCCAATAGAAATTCCCAGCCAGGTAAAGATCATAGCCAATGGAACTTACCCGACCGGCAGCAGCCGTTCAGCCACCCAAGCGCTGCGGGCTGACGTTCAGTGGACTATGCCCGTATCCGGTCTATTTTCCTATGTTCTCTTTTCTGATCAACCACTCGAAAAGACCGAATAAGAATGCCGGATTACCTGTTAATTGATAAGCCGAAAAAGCTTTTTTCGTATGCGCTCAAAAAGCGAAGCAAAAAAGAGATTAGAAAAACTCCGGGCGGAAATCAACCGTCACCGATATTTGTATCACGTACTTGATCGGAGCGAGATATCCGATGCGGCTCTCGATTCGTTGAAGCACGAACTCGACGAGCTCGAACGGCAATATCCGGATTTGATCACGCCCGATTCGCCGAGCCAGCGGGTGGCCGGTGAGCCGTTGAAGGAGTTTAATAAGGTGCGTCATTCGGTCCCGATGTTGTCGTTGAACGATGCGTTTTCTGAAGACGAGTTCGTCGCCTGGGAGGAACGGGCGCTCAAACTATTGCCAGACGGAAGCACGCTTGATTATTACGCCGAGGTGAAAATGGACGGTTTGGCTGTTTCGTTGCGCTACCGGGACGGTGTATTCGTCCGCGGCGCCACGCGCGGAAACGGTTTGGTCGGCGAAGACGTAACCCAAAATTTGAAAACCATCGAAGCCATACCGCTCCGGCTTGAAATCAACCGATTGCCCGAAAAATATCGTGCCCGGGCGAACCAGGAAATTGAAGTCCGCGGCGAAGTGTTTATGTCAAAAGAGGTATTTGATCAGCTTAACACCCGGCAGAAAAAAAATCACGAACCGTTGTTTGCCAATCCGCGGAATGCGGCCGCCGGGTCGATCCGCCAGCTTGATCCGAAGATTACGGCTGCCCGGAAGCTTGATTTCTACGCCTATGATCTCGTGACTGATGTCGGGCAGGCAAAACATGCCGACAGCCACGCGCTGATCAGGGCGCTCGGTTTCAAGGATAATCCGGAAAACGCTCCGTGCGCCGACCGAAGTGCGGTGATCCGCTTTTATCAACGGATTGAGAAAAAACGCGCCGCGCTGCCGTATCAAATCGACGGCATTGTGGTAAACGTAAACGATCTGGCGGTTTTTCGACGCCTCGGTATTGTTGGTAAGGCGCCGCGCGGGGCCATCGCCTTTAAATATCCGGCCGAACAGGCCACGACCATCGTTGAGGACATTCAGGTCCAAGTTGGCCGGACAGGCGCGCTGACGCCGGTGGCCTGGCTGAAGCCCGTTCGGGTCGCTGGTTCAACCATCTCTCGGGCGACCCTGCACAACGAAGACGAAATCAGGCGGTTAGACGTCCGGATCGGCGACACGGTGATTATTCAGAAAGCCGGTGACGTTATCCCCGATATCGTGAAGGTCTTGCCGGCTCTACGAACTGGCCGCGAACGGGTATTTCATTTTCCCAAGACCTGTCCGGTCTGCGGATCGCCCGTCATCCGGCGCCCCGGGGAAGCAGCCTATTATTGCACAAACAAGAAATGCTACGCCCAGTCCAAGGAAGGACTCTATCATTTTGTGTCCCGTCCGGCTTTTGACATCGATGGTTTGGGCCCAAAAATCATTGATCAATTATGGGAACAGGGGTTGATACGCGATCAAGCCGATATTTTTTCGCTCAGCGTACGCGATCTGGAACCGCTCGAACGCTTTGCCGAAAAGTCAGCGGCGAATTTGGTAGCGGCGGTGGCGCGAAGCAAGAATATTGAGCTGTCCCGATTTATTTATGCCCTGGGCATTCGTCACGTCGGCGAAGAAACGGCTGTTGACTTGGCCCAACATTTCGGTTCGATCGAAAAATTGATGAACGTCCGCCGCGACGAGCTCACCGCTGTCCATGAAATCGGCGACGTCATGGCCGACAGTGTTATTGAATATTTTCGTCAACCCGAGCATCGTCAATTGGTCAAAAAACTCCAGACCAACGGTGTCCAGATACAATCAGAAAAACGGCAATCGCGAGCGCTGGCCGGTAAAACGTTCGTCCTGACCGGTTCGCTGCACAGCCTGACGCGCGAAGAGGCGAAAAAGAAAATCCGCCTGGCCGGCGGCGACGTGTCCGGCTCGGTCAGCGCCAAGACCGATTATGTGGTGGCTGGCTCGGAGCCGGGTTCAAAACTCGAGAAGGCTAAGAAACTGAACGTCTCAATCCTCACTGAGGAAGAGTTTCTGAAGATTCTTCGCTAGCAAAGTCGATAATTAAACGATGACGAGAGTGGCTCATCTTTTTTAATATCGGTGATTTTCTAAAAAGAAAAAGGAGCTTCATCACGTCGATCCAAGACAGGCATAGTGTTGCGTCGTCAGAAAAGGCTATTGGGTGAACGGTCCTCTTGCGATCTCTCTGTTGGATCTGAAATTCTGTTGTACCGGCGGCGAGAAAATGCTATGCTTTACGTATCTATGACAGATTTTAATACTCGTGACATTGACCACCTGGCCGCCCTGGCCCGCCTGGAACTGTCCGAAGAAGAGAAAAAGCGTTTTGAAGGTCAGCTGGCCTCGATCTTAGCGTATGTGGAAAAACTTAACCAGGTTGATACGCATGAAGCCGCGCCGACCGCGCATGCGACCGGTCTGGTTACCGTCACCCGGAACGACAGCGTGCACGACGAAGGCAGACAGGCGGAGATATTGAAGGAGGCTCCGGCGATCGAAGGCAAGAACTATAAAGTCAAGTCAGTTTTTTAAACGTTGGTTCCATGGATTCTTTGTATTTAACAATCGAAGAAGCGCGGCGCGGTTTAGCCGAGAAAAAATATTCAAGTCATGAGCTTATCCAAGCGAGCCTTGATCGGATTTCGGCGCTGAATCCCAAGCTGAACGCCTTTTTAACAGTAACGGCCGAAACCGCCCTGGCGCAGGCAGACGAGATCGACGCGAAACGACTCCGGGGCGATCAGCTGTCGCCATTGGCCGGGCTGCCTTTGGCAGTAAAGGACGTCCTGGCAACCCGTGGCGTCCGTACGACCGCCGGCTCGAAGATACTCGAACAGTACATACCACCCTATACCGCCACTGCGGTTCAGCGGCTGTTTGATGCCGGCGCGATCATGGTCGGCAAGACGAACTGTGACGAGTTCGCCATGGGTTCATCCGGTGAATGGTCAGCCTATGGGCCGACCCGTAATCCCTGGAATACCGAACGCGTGCCGGGCGGTTCGTCATCCGGCTCAGCGGCGGCGCTGGCGAGCGGCATGTGTCTCTCCGCCTTGGGAACAGACACCGGCAGCTCGGTCCGACAACCTGCTGGTTTTTGCAATCTCGTTGGACTGAAGCCCACCTATGGACGGGTGTCACGCTACGGTCTAATCGCCATGGCCTCGTCGCTTGATCAGGTCGGCATTTTTGCCCGAACGGTTGAGGATAGCGCGCTCATCCTCGAAACCATCGCTGGCCATGACTCATTGGATTCGACCAGCGTGTCAAAAACGATTTTTGACCTCAAGGAAAGCCTCAAAGACGTACCGAAGGGGTTGCGGCTGGGCATTCCGAAAGAGTATTTTATTGACGGTTTGGATCCGGCGGTTGAAACGGCGATCCGAAAGGCGATTGAGGACCTCCGCGGCCTCGGCTTTACGATTGTCGACGTATCATTGCCCCATACACCGGATGCGCTGGCCGTGTACTATCTGATCATGCCGGCGGAAGCGTCGTCGAATTTGGCTCGATATGACGGGATCCGCTACGGTCTGTCGCTCGGCGATGAGGCAAAGGATCTCATTGATATATACCGGAAGACGCGAGCGGCTGGATTCGGGCCGGAGCCGAAACGCCGGATTATTCTCGGGACCTACGTATTATCGTCAGGGTATTATGATAAATATTATCTCAAAGCGCAAAAAGTCAGGAGTGTTATCATCCAGGAGTATAAAGACATATTCAAAACGGTTGATTGCCTGGTAACTCCCACTTCGCCAACCGTACCGTTCGTCATCGGCGAGCGGAAAGAAGATCCGCTGCAGATGTATCTCGCTGACATATTTACCGTGTCTGCAAACATTGTCGGTCTGCCAGCTATTTCGATCCCGGCCGGATTCAGCGACGGATTACCGATTGGTTTGCAGCTGATCGGGCCTCATTTTCAAGAGCACCGACTCTATCAGGTTGCCCGAACCTATCAGGCGGCGACGTCGTGGCATCGGCAATATCCAGTCGGCTAATCCTATTGCCAAATCATTTTACTCGTGGTATACTAAAAAACGAATCACAATTAATGGTATTCGACAATGGCACCGAATAAACAGAATAGAAAGAAAGTCCTCCTGATTGAGGATGAAAAAATGCTTTCTTCGATGTACGCGACGAAATTTACGAAAGAAGGCTTTGATCTGATCCAGGCTTTTGACGGGGAAGAGGGACTGGAAAAAGCGACAACGGTAAATCCCGACATTATTCTGCTCGATATTATCATGCCGAAACTGGACGGATTTGTGGTCCTCAAAAAGCTCAAACAGGACGCGGCCCTGAAAAAATTGCCAGTCATACTTTTGACAAATCTAGGCCAAGATGAAGATATCAAAAAGGGCAAACAGCTTGGCGCCGATGATTATTTTATCAAAGCGAATCACACGCCTCAGGAAGTTGTTGATAAGGTGAGAACCTTTTTTGAAAAATAAAACCGGTGCGTCAGTGGAAGCCCGGCCTAAATTGGTCGAGTTATTTTTATCGAAATAATTATTCATAAATTATTTTATACAAGCAGGGCATTATGAAAGATTTCCAGTTTCCATTTGTCAAAACGAAGGTTGAAGGGTTAACGACGAAATTTAATCTCGAGGATCCGGTCGAACGGCGGAAATATTTTGAAGCCAAGGTCGGCCCCGAGATCGAGAAGATCCGCGACTATCTCCATGACGGCACGTTTGTGAGTTTTTTGCTTGGGAAAAAGAATTCCGGCAAGGGTACCTACTCGAAACTTTTTATGGAAGCGATCGGCCACGAACATTTGGCGCACGTGTCCATCGGTGACGTCATCCGCAAGGCCGACCAGGACCTGCGCGACCCGGCCAAAAAAGATGCGCTGGTTGCCGAGATGCGTCGGCGGTATCGGGGGTTTATCACGATCGAAGAAGTCGTCGAAACAATCTTATCGCGCTCGCAGCAGAAGCTGCTCCCAACCGAAGCGATCCTCGCCTTGCTCGAGATTGAAATCGACCACCTCGAGCACAAAGCTGTCTTCATCGACGGTTTTCCACGCAATATGGATCAGGTTTCGCTCTCCCTCTTTTTCCGCGCCTTGATGGGCTATCGCGACGACCCGGACTTCTTTGTCTTCATCGATTTGCCAGAGGCGGTCATTGATGAACGAATGAAGTACCGGGTGATTTGTCCGATCTGCAAGACGCCGCGGAACATCCGACTCCTCCGCACCAAGAACGTCGGCTATGACGTGGCCACGAAAGAATTCTATCTGATGTGTGATACGCCCAGCTGTAACCAGGCTCGGATGATACCGAAAGAAGGGGACAGCCAGGGTATCGAATCGATCCGGGAGCGGATTACCATTGATGATCAGGTCATGCGGTCGCTCCTGGGTTTGCAGGGCGTACCAAAGGTGTACCTGCGAAACTCGTTGCCCGTTGATCAAGCGCGCGAGTACGTTGACGATTATGAGATTACGCCCGCCTATGCCTATCGCTATGACGCTGCCTCGCAGCACGTGAACATAACCGAAGAGCCGTACACCGCGGCTGACGATGACGGGAAGAAATCATACAGCTTGTTGCCGCCGCCGGTGGTCGTGGCGTTAATCAAGCAAGTTGCTCAAATTCTCCCCTGACCAGAATACGTCAATATCTGGATGAAATAAAAAATCTGGCCGGCAACGGACAGGTTTTTTACGCCGGTTTGTCCCCCGGCGATATCATGATATACTAGGAATAGGTTTTTGTACGCGATTGTCCAATTGGTCGGGGTAGTGGGACTCGAACCCACGACCTCATGCACCCCATGCATGCGCGCTAGCCAACTGCGCCATACCCCGGACAGCTGGAGGCAAAACCGTTAGTGCGCTTTTTTTGTCTGGGTTTTCAGACAGCTGGAACAAACGGACAAGCGCTGACCGTCAATAACACGCGTCTGAAGATTGATGAACTTTCGCCGTTTGGTGGCAATGTTTGAATGACTGCGCGAAACCGAGACTGTGGAGCCGCGGTGGCAGAGATCACATGATCGAGACATACGGAATTTGTTTAGCAATATAATCAACCGTCAGAATATCACATCGGCTATAAATAATCAAGTCTCATGCTCATCCAATATTTATTTCAAAACCCAAGCTACTTCATCACCTGGTTATTCGCGATCGTTGTCGGTATCAGCGTGCACGAGTTCTTCCACGCCTGGGCAGCTTATCTGCAGGGCGATCGGACGGCGCAATACGCCGGCCGGCTCACCTTAAATCCGCTCGCCCACCTGGATCCGCTCGGCAGCGCCATGCTGTTGTTCCTCGGTTTTGGCTATGGTAAGCCTGTACCCTTTAATCCGAATAACCTCCGCAACCGTCAATATGGCCCGGCTCTCGTTGGAGCGGCCGGCCCGTTTTCAAACCTTCTCATGATTTTCGTGTTTGGTCTAACGCTTCGATTTTTGCTGCCGGTCCTCGGTGATAGCAACCTCCTGTCACTCTTTCTCTATAATCTCGTCCAGGTGAATGTCATTTTGCTCGTGTTTAATCTTTTTCCTATCCCGCCGCTCGATGGTTCAAAAGTCCTTTTTGCCATCTTGCCGAAATCGCTGGAAAATGTACGGATATTCCTTGAGCAGTATGGTCCGTGGGTCCTCTTGGCGCTGCTCTTCTTTGGGCAAGGCATTTTCACCCCGATTTTTGATTATTTCCGCAATCTTTCCCACCTCCTCATTATCTAATAATTTACAGCTTGCTTCGGTAATTCAAGTCTGCCTGGCGCGGCGCATTTGATCGACGATCGGCGCCGGCCGGAGTTCAGGGTTGACGCGCGCTGAAACGCGTGGTATTCTGTGGGGGAAATTCTTGTTAACGAATTTTAAAAGGTCTCGATGCCAACAATTCACCAGCTTGTCCGAAAAGGACGAAAAACCATTAGCAAAAAGTCAAAGACGCCGGCCCTGCGGAGCGTTTTAAATGCCTTAAAGCGCCGACGGGCGGATTTACCGAAGGGGAGTCCGTTTAAACGCGGGGTGTGCGTTAAAGTGACCACCATGACGCCAAAAAAGCCGAACTCGGCCTTGCGGAAAATTGCCCGTGTGAAGCTCTCGAACGGCATGGAGGTGACGGCCTATATCCCTGGGATTGGCCACAATCTTCAAGAACACTCGATTGTTCTGCTGCGCGGCGGACGCGTGAAAGATCTGCCGGGCGTCCGTTATCACGTCATCCGCGGCGTGTACGATACCCTGGGCGTGGAAGGTCGGAAACAGGGCCGAAGCCTCTACGGTGCGAAACGTGAAAAATCCTAAATTGTAACATATTATGCGATCAAAACGAGCTCCAAAAAAGATACTCTTACCGGATCCGAAATTCAATAACTTGACGATTTCGAAATTTGTGAATCACGTCATGGAGCGCGGTAAGAAAACCGTTGCCCAAGGGATCGTTTACGATATGTTTGAAGCGATTTCCCGGCAGACCAAGAAAGACCCGCTGGACGTTTTCGATCTCGCGATCAGGAATGTAACACCCCTCTTGGAAGTAAAATCGCGACGGATCGGTGGTGCCAACTATCAGATCCCGATGGAGGTGCGCGGCGACCGGAAAATGTATCTGGCTATGAACTGGATCATCGGCGCTGCCAAAGCGAAAAAGGGAAAGCCGATGTCTGAACGGCTCGCCGAGGAAATTACTGCAGCCGCCGAAAACCAAGGCGACGCGATTAAGAAAAAAGAAGATGTCCATCGGATGGCGGAAGCAAACCGAGCCTTTGCCCATTTTGCCTAAGGGTATGAAATATAAACGACCGGTCTACCTTTTTTTAATTGTTATTCTGGTCGCGCTTGTTACGTACGGGATTTTATATACTCGGAAACACGTCGAGACAAAAACCTCGTTTTCAGACTTCCAGCTACAAAATCCGTCGGAACGCGACGCCGCGTTTTCCGCTCGTTTGGCTGAAGCTATAGATAAAGCCACCGCGGAATGGCACAGCGATGCGGCCTTAGTGGCCGTTAACATCGTTTTTAATGGCGCAAAAATATCTGACATGAATCCTCCGGTTGCCTTCTTTGTTTCAGAGGAGGACCAGTACGCGCACGACTACACCATAGAATTCAAATCCGATTTTAGCGCCCTCGGTTTAGCGGAAGAGACAGAAAAGTCGCAAAGTTATCAGGAGACGCTCTATACCGAATTTTTTCCCGAGGACTATAAACTTGGCTACGCTCAAATTCTTGAAATTGCCGACGGACTGGGCGGCGCAAATTTCCGTTCGCAGCACCCGTTGTCGCAGTTATTACTCGAGCTATCGAAAAACCCTCAGTACGGCGTCGAGTGGTCGCTATATTATACGGATATAAAAGACGGGAAAAAGGGCGCGACCTACAATCTCTTTTTCGATGCCACAACCGGACGATTAAAAAAATCTAATTCCTAATACGAATAAAGGAGAATTAACGTGCCACGCGAGTACACGCTAGAAAAAACACGCAACATTGGAATCATTGCCCACATTGATGCCGGGAAGACGACAGTCAGCGAACGGATATTATTTTATACGGGCAAAAAACATAAGATCGGCGAGGTCCATGAGGGCGAGGCGGAGATGGACTGGATGGAACAGGAACGAGAGCGGGGTATTACGATCACCGCCGCCGCCACCACCTGTTTCTGGAAAGATCACCGGATTAACATTATTGATACGCCGGGACATATCGATTTTACCGTCGAGGTGCAGCGTAGCTTGCGCGTTCTCGATGGCGGCGTGGTCGTGTTTGACGGCGTGGCCGGCGTTGAACCGCAGTCCGAGACCGTCTGGCATCAAGCGGAAAAGTTTAAAGTACCCTTGATCGCGTTTGTGAATAAACTGGACCGGACAGGCGCGGATTTTTACGCCGACGTGGCATCTATTCATGAGCGTTTAACGCCGAACGCCCATCCGTTGCAGCTGCCGATCGGCGCCGAGGATAAATTCAAAGGCATCATCGACCTTTTTGCTATGCAAGCCAGGCTCTATAAAGATGAGCTGGGCAAAGAATGGGAAGACACAGAGGTACCGGCGGAATTGCTCGAAAAAGCCAAGGAATACCGGGCTAAACTCGTCGAAGCCATCGCCGAACACGACGATGAGCTTTTGCCGCGGTTTCTTGACGGTAAGGAAATATCCGTCGAGGACCTGAAACGCGTCTTACGGAAAGCAACCATTGAGAATAAAATCGTTCCGATATTATGCGGTTCGGCGTTGAAGAACAAAGGCGTCCAGTTTTTGCTTGACGCGGTCAATGATTATCTGCCGTCGCCGCTCGATGTGCCGCCGGTGAAGGGGAGTAATCCGAAGACCAAGGCGGAAGAGGAACGGCCAGCTGACGATAGCGCGCCATTTGCGGCCCTGGCATTCAAGGTCGCCAGCGACCCGTATGTCGGCAAACTGTGTTTCTTCCGGGTGTATTCCGGGAAGATGGGAGCCGGTTCGTATGTTTTGAATACCTCGACCGGAGAGAAGGAGCGTATCGGCCGGATCGTCCGAATGCACGCCAACGATCGCGAAGAAGTCTCCGAGGTCTTCGCCGGCGATATCGCCGGCGCCGTCGGGTTAAAACGCACCGCCACCGGCCAGACACTCTGCGATCCCGATCATCCGATCGTGCTTGAATCGATTAATTTCCCCGAACCCGTCATTTCCATGGCGATTGAGCCGAAGACAAAAGCCGACCAAGAAAAGATGGGCTTGGCGTTGGCGCGCTTAGTCGAAGAAGATCCGACCTTCCGGGTACGGACGGACGAGGAAACCAACCAAACCATTATTGCCGGTATGGGCGAGCTTCATTTGGAAATCATCGTTGACCGGATGAAGCGGGAGTTCAACGTCCAGGCCAACACCGGCAGCCCCCAGGTCGCCTATAAAGAAACCATTCTCGGCCAGGCTGAAGCCGAGGGGAAATATATCAGACAATCGGGCGGACGCGGCCAATACGGCCATTGCTGGCTGCGCGTCCAGCCGCTGGAACGAGGCAAAGGATTCGAATTTATCGACGAGGTGAAGGGCGGCGTCATCCCGAAAGAATATATTATGCCAATTCAGAAGGGCGTTGTGGAAGCATTGGCCAACGGCGTAGTCGCCGGCTATCCGATGGTTGATGTGATGGCGACCGTCTATGACGGCAGCTACCACGAAGTCGATTCGTCTGAGGCGGCTTTTAAAATTGCCGGTTCGATTGCCGTCCAGGAGGCGTGCCGTCGAGCCAAGCCGATTCTCCTTGAACCGATTGTGAAGGTCGAGGTCATCGTGCCGGAGCAGTATATGGGCGAGGTGATTGGTGATCTCAATTCAAAGCGCGGACAGATCCAGGAAATGCGTGATCGCGGCAACATGAAGATTATCGACGCGAAAGTACCGCTCGCCGAAATGTTCGGTTACGCCACGCAGCTTCGATCGATGACTCAGGGTCGCGGCACGTATAATATGGAATTTGAAGAGTACAGTCAGGTACCGCACGCGATCGCCGAGCAATTGCGCGAAGGCTATATCGCCAAGAAAAATGAATAAGTAGTAACCCAAAGGAGGAAACCATGGCCAGATTGCGCATTAAACCAATTAACGGCATCATCATTCTTCTTCTGTTAGCCATCGGGGGTGGGTATGGAATTTATACCATGGCGAGCGTAACTGACCAGGCGCAACTCGGTCTGCGGGTGATCAGTCGGAATATTCCCTCCAACGGAAACGCCGCGGGTGAAGCAAATACGTACGTGAACACTCAGTACGGCATTCAACTGACGCAGCCAGACGGTTGGAACGTAGTTGAAACGACACCGATCGGCCTTACTGAGGCGGCGCTGACGGTGACGCTCACTGATCCGCTGTCGACAAATCGAATGATTTTTTCAATTTTGCAACCGTCTATGAAAGAAACGCTGCGGAGTTCGCTCAGCATCGAAAGCGAAGGAACGGCCATGCTTGGCACGCTCACGGCTGAAAAATGGGTCGGTGAAGACCAAAAGGATGGTTCGCCGGTAACCATTGTCACCGCCGAATCCAATGGACGGCTTTACGAAGTAACAAGCTATGCGCCAGCTGAAACGCTTGACAGTTTTCTCTCAGCGTTTAAGATAGTACAATAGGTAAAACAAACACTAAGCAAATATTAGCCAAATAATAGCAATATAGGAGTAAGTACCTACCCATACTTGTCAAAAAACAAACCCTTTGCTATAATCAGTTGTGCTAATATATTTTCTAAGAATAATAAGCATTTCGCGGGTATATCAACGCCCGTGACAATTAGAGGAGTATCATTATGGCAGAAAAATTTGAGCGAACTAAGCCGCACGTCAACGTCGGAACGATCGGACACGTTGATCATGGAAAAACAACGTTGACCGCGGCCATCCTGAGCGTTTTGCGCTCCAAAGGGATGAAAGCTCAAGAAAAGTCCGTCGACCAAATCGATAACGCGCCCGAGGAACGGGAGCGCGGTATTACCATTGCGACGGCGCACGTCGAATACGAAACCGATAAACGGCACTACGCCCATATCGACTGTCCGGGTCATGCTGATTATATCAAGAATATGATTACCGGCGCTGCCCAGATGGACGGGGCGATTCTGGTCGTTTCCGCGGCTGACGGCCCCATGCCCCAGACGCGTGAACACATTCTGCTGGCCCGCCAAACCGGCGTACCGGCGATTGTGGTTTTCTTGAATAAAGTCGATCAAGTTGATGACAAAGAGCTGATTGACTTGGTTGAGGTTGAAATCCGCGATCTCTTGAAGAAATACAAATACCCTGGCGACAAGATCCCGGTCATCAAGGGTTCGGCCCTGAAAGCGCTCGAAGGCGATGCGGATGCGCAAAAGTCTATTATGGAGTTGATTGAGGCGCTCGACAGCTATATTCCGGAGCCTGAACGCCCGGTTGACCAACCCTTCCTGATGCCGATTGAGGATATTTTCTCGATTGAAGGCCGCGGCACGGTTGTGACCGGCCGGATCTCCAGTGGCACAATCAAACTGAACGAAGACGTGGAAATTGTGGGCATTAAACCGACGCAAAAGACAGTCGTAACCGGCATTGAAATGTTCAACAAATCGTTGGACGAAGGCCGGGCTGGCGACAACGCCGGACTGCTCCTGCGCGGCACGAAGAAAGAGGATGTTGAACGAGGACAGGTCTTGGCCAAGCCGGGCTCGATCACCCCACACACTGAATTTGAGGCTGAGGTCTATATTCTGACCAAAGAAGAGGGTGGACGCCATACCCCGTTTTTCACTGGTTATAAGCCCCAATTCTATATCCGCACGACCGATGTAACAGGCGATGTCACCTTGCCGGAAAAGACCGAAATGGTCATGCCCGGCGATACGGTAAACATTATCGTGAAACTCATCGCCCCGGTAGCGCTTCAGGAAAAGGTGAGCTTCTCGATTCGCGAAGGCGGACACACGGTGGGCGCAGGCGTTGTAACAAAAATAATTAAATAAAGTACGTCGGAGCGATAACCCGGAACATTAACAAGTTGAGCGAAGGTATGCCACAAGAGACGAAGAACGGTGCAGTCGAAGAGAAACAGCGGATTCGGATAAAGATCCGGGCTTATGATCACAAAATCATTGATCAGTCGACCCGGACGATTATTGATACCGCCGAGCGGAGCGGTGCCCAAGTAAACGGCCCGATTCCGCTGCCGACGGAAAAAAGCAAGTATACTGTTATTCGCTCTCCCTTCGTTCACAAAAACTCCCGCGAGCAGTTTGAGATGCGCGTGCACAAGCGGTTGATCGATATCATTAATCCAACCGCGAAAACCGTCGATTCACTGATGAGTCTCAATTTGCCAGCGGGCGTCGACATCGAAATTAAAATGTAACTTCGACAAGAGAATATCGGCCTACCTACGCGCAGACGCTTCGGTGGGCAGGTAAATAGGTTCTGAGGATGATAATACACGTTCTCGCGCCAACGGGTGTTTGAACAGCCAATCCTCAGATAACGATTTGCCAGCGTAAAAAGACCGGAGCATTCTGGATTTTTCCTGGCGTACCCGGTTTTTTTGTTACCACAACAATGAAATTCATTCTCGGAAAAAAAATAGGCATGTCCCAGCGGTTTCTGGAAAACGGCAACGTTGTTCCAGTGACCGTGGTTCAGGCTGGCCCATGTGTCGTCGCGACCGTCCGAACGAAGGACACGGACGGGTATCAAGCGGTTCAGCTTGGTTTCGGCGAGAAAAAACGCCTCTCCAAACCGCTGAAGGGCAGCCTCAAGGATTTACCGTTATTGCGCTATCTCCGTGAATTCCGAGTTGAAGCCGACGCAACCTATAAAAAGGGCGACAAAATTACCGTTGAGACATTTGCGGTCGGCGATACGATAAAAGTCACCGGTACGGCCAAAGGAAAGGGATTTCAGGGCGTGGTCAAACGGCATCATTTCGGCGGCGGTCCAGCGTCCCATGGCCATAAGGATAATCTCCGCGCCCCTGGTTCAATCGGGGCAACCAACGCCGGCCACGTGTTTAAAGGCACTCGGATGGCTGGGCGGATGGGCGGCCAAACGACAACCCTGCGCAATTTGACAGTTGTTGAAGTGGATGTGACCAAGAACCTTTTGTTTATTAAAGGCGCAGTACCGGGTGCCCGACATGCGCTTTTGAAAATTCAGACTATTGAGAAATAGCCATGCTGGAAATCGAGATAAAAGATCACGCCGGGAAGAACGTTGGCCAGACAAAACTGGATCCGAAAATTTTTGATGTTCCGGCGAACCCCGAAGTGATCTACCAAGTTACGGTAGCCTATCAAGCGAACAGCCGCCATCCGATCGCTCATACGAAAGATCGTTCCGAGGTGCGCGGCGGCGGACGCAAGCCCTGGAAGCAGAAGGGGACTGGTCGCGCCCGGCAAGGCTCGATCCGATCACCGCAGTGGCGTGGTGGCGGCGTAGTCTTTGGTCCGCGCAATACCCGGAACTTTTCAAAGCTGGTGAACAGAAAGGTCAAACGCTTGGCGCTGTTTATGTCATTGAGCGAACGATTGCGCCATAAAAAAATGACCGTCCTGCAAACCATCGAAATGGCCAAACCAAAAACAAAAACAATCGCCACAATTTTGAAAAACCTGAAAATTACCGGCGCGCTCTTGGTCATTCCAAAGAAGGATGACGCCATCCAGCGCTCAGTCAGAAACCTGCCAAAATGCAGTGTTTTGCCGGCAAACAGCCTCAATGCCTACGAAGTATTGAAATACCGACAGCTGATTATTCTCGAACCGGCCCTGCCCGAGATATCGAAACACTTTCTTCACGCCAACTAATTTATGGGAATATTAGATCGATTCAAAAAGAAATCCCCGACCCAACCCGCCCCGCGCCAACCGGAACGGAAGATTGAAGCTGTTGAAAAAAAGACCGCTGAGGTTAAAAAGGCGGAACCGAAGAAGGCTGAACTGAAAAAAACACCCGTTCGTCCGACACACGTGGCCAAGAAGAAACATCCTGAATCGGAACGGTCAATCATAAAGCCGATCATTACTGAAAAAGCGACGAATCTGGGCGCTGACAGAAAATATATATTTGAAGTAGCAACCGGCGCGAATCGGATTGAGATCGCCAAGGCGGTTGAAAGCCTCTATGGCGTCCAGCCGCTGAAAGTGAATATTATTAGACAGGGTGGCAAACAGATACGCTATGGACGAGCTGAAGGACGGACCAAGGACAGAAAAAAAGCGATTGTGACGTTACGAGAAGGGGAGAGCATTAAAATCCAAGACGGAGTTTAATAATGGCAATAAAACGCTACAAACCACATACCCCGGGCCGCCGCCATGCCAGCGTCATTCATGAACCCGGCCAACACAGCCAGCGTCCGACGCGGAGCCTGCTTGAAGTACTGAAGAAACATAGCGGTCGAAATCAGCAAGGTATTATCACGGTGCGACACCGCGGCGGTGGTCATAAGCGTTTCTATCGAATGGTCGATTTTCGGCGGCAGCGATTTGATGCGCCAGCCACGGTCCGTTCCATCGAATACGATCCGAACCGCACGGCGCACATCGCCCTGATCGAATATCCCGATAAAACGAAAAGCTATATCATTGCCCCGCAAGGCCTGAAGGTGAACGACCAGGTGGTATCGTCAAAACAGAAAGTGGAAATTCAGGTAGGCAATCGCATGCCGCTCGAGCATATTCCCGTCGGCTTGATGGTTCACGATATTGAATTGATTCCCGGCAGTGGTTCGACGGTCGTACGTTCGGCCGGCGCCGGCGCGAATTTGATGAACTTGGAAGGAAATTTTGCCCAGCTGAAACTTCCCTCGGGCGAACTGCGGCTGTTCCCGAAAACCTGTCTCGCGACCATTGGCACGGTCAGTAACGCTGATCTGAAGAATATTCGGCTCGGCAAAGCCGGACGCATGCGCTGGCTCGGCATCCGGCCGACAGTTCGCGGCAAAGTCATGAATCCGGTCGACCATCCGCACGGCGGCGGCGAAGGAAAATCGCCAATTGGCTTGAAGCATCCGAAAACTCCGTGGGGCAAACCAGCCTTGGGCGTGAAAACGCGACGCCATAAACCCTCGGACCGGCTTATTCTTAAACGAAGGCGCTAAGCTATGTCACGAAGTTTAAAAAAAGGACCCTATACCGATCCCAAACTGCTCAAGAAAATGTCGAAAGTGCGCGCGGGCGACAAAACGGTCATAAAAACATGGTCGCGCGACTCAGTGATCACCCCGGAAATGGTGGGATTTACCTTTGGTGTGCATAACGGTCGTGAGCATCTGCCGGTCTTCGTTGTTGAAAACATGGTTGGCCACAAACTTGGCGAGTTTGCGCCGACGCGCAAGTTTGTCCGGCATGGCGGTCGGATGCAACGGGAACAGGAAATAGCTGCCGCGGAAGCCGAACGTCAGCAAATTAATGCACCCCCGCCAGCTGAAAAAGGAGCTAAATAACATCTATGGAAGTCACCGCTCAGCTTAAACATCTCCAAACCTCGGCCAGAAAAGTTCGCCTGGCCACCCAATTTATCAAGGGACTTGATGTTTTGGTTGCGCGCCAGCAGCTGATGTTTTCGCCGCGGGCGAGCGCACGACCAGTGCTGAAGCTCTTAAATTCGGCGATTGCAAACGCTGAGAAAAACTTCGAGCTCGATAAGGAAAATTTGTATATTAAAAGCGTGCTCATTAATGAAGGAACGACGCTGAAACGGTATATGTCGCGCGCCTTTGGCCGGGCCGCCGTGATCCGGAAGCGGGCCAGCCACATTATTCTGGTTCTGGCGGAAAAGAAACCTTCTTCACCCAAGAAAAAATCGACCAAACCAGCGGCCGGCAAGAAACAAACTCCCGAGCAGATTGTGAGCTATAAAGACTTGACTCGGACGCAAACTGACCGAAAGGATAATAAACCGAGCTTTGAGGAAATCAAGAAAGAGCGAAAACCCTTCATTAATATCAAAGAAATAAAAGATAAATTTATCCGTCGCAGCGGCGAAGGTTAAACAATATTTTATGGGACAAAAGGTAGATCCACGCAGTTTTAGACTCAAACAATCGCAGACCTGGCGGTCAAAATGGTTCGCCCGGAAAGGTTTTGGCGACTATCTGGCGCACGATCATGCCATTCGCTCATTTTTGACGAAAAAAATGAAGGAAGCCGGTCTCTCGCGGGTTGAAATTGAACGCTCGGCGAATGCGATTACTGTTACCGTCTTTACCTCGCGACCTGGTGTTGTTATCGGTCGGGGCGGCGCTGGCGTTGAAGACTTAAAAAAGACACTGAAGCAAAAATACCTCAAACCGCGGCAGGAGCTCCGCTTGAATATCCAGGAAGTCACGAAGCCGTATTTAGATGCGGAAATTGTCGTCCGGATGATGGCCGAACAAATTGAGAAACGGATGCCGTTCCGGCGAGTTCTGAAACAAATGGTGACACAGGTTGAGCGGGCCGGCGCCAAGGGCGTGAAGCTTATTGTGGCCGGACGACTGAATGGCGCGGAGATCGCCCGGACGGAAAAACAGACTTCCGGTAAAGTGCCGCTTCATACCATCCGGGCGGATATTGACTATGCGCAAGGCGTGGCCATGACGGCCTACGGCACGATCGGCATCAAGGCCTGGATCTATAAAGGTGAGGTTTTCCAAACGAAAAAAGGAACAGTACCTGAAACAACAAACGCATGACATTGCTCAATCCACGAAAAGTTAAACATCGGAAATGGCAGCGCGGCCGTCAGCGCGGTTTAGCGGTGCGGAAAACCCGGGTCGCCTTCGGGAGTTATGGTTTAAAAGCGCTCACCGGCAGTCTGGTAACGGCGCGACAGCTCGAAGCGGCGCGGCGCGCGATCATTCGTTTTGTCCAGCGCGGCGGAAAAACGTGGATTCGCATTTTTCCTGACAAACCGATGACGCTGAAAGGCTCTGAAGTCCGGATGGGCGGCGGGAAAGGGGCCGTCGATCACTACGTCGCGGTTGTCAAACCTGGCACGGTCATGATTGAAATTGATGGTGTTACCGAAGCGGTGGCGCGCGAGGCCTTCCGTTTAGCTGGTCACAAGTTGCCGGTTCGAACATCTTTTATCGAAAAATAATATGAAAATAGCCGAACTAAAAACTAAATCAACCGCCGAACTCCAGAGTTTTTTACGCGAGTGTCGGGCGAAGGAACGCGACCTTCACTTTAAAATTGCGGTGAAGCAAGCCAAGGACGTGCGCGAAATACGCGATTTAAAAAAAACCATTGCAAAAATAATGACCTTATTGAATACGCCAGAACATAAGCAAACTCATTTACCCAAGACGTAATATGGATCAGACCAAGGTAAAAAAACGAATTCTCTCCGGCATCGTCGTCAGTGACAAGATGGACAAAACGATTGTCGTTCGGGTTGATCGAACCAAGGTGCATCCGCTCTATCACCGCCGCTATCACGTGAGCAAAACCTACCATGTCCACGATCCGGAAAAGTCGTTTCACGTTGGCGACCGCGTCGAGATCCAGGAAATCCGGCCGTTATCACGCACCATTCGCTGGCAGGTAATCAAGAAATAAACAACCACCATGATTCAAGTTGGCACATATCTAACCGTCGCAGACAACACCGGAGCCAAGCGTCTCAAGTGTATTCGGGTGTTGGGCGGCAATCGGAAGCGCTATTCACGCGTCGGCGAAATCGTTACCGCGGTCATTAAAGAAGCAATGCCGCACACCCAGGTAAAGAAAAGTGAAATCGTCCACGTGGTCATTGTTCGGCAGCGCAAGGAATTACGCCGCGCCGACGGCAGCTATATCAGGTTTGATGATAACGCCGGCGTTATTGTCGATCAGAAATCGAAGGAACCGAAAGGCTCACGCATTTTTGGCCCGGTAGCGCGCGAGCTGCGGGCGAAAGGTTTTATGAAAATTATTTCACTTGCCCCGGAGGTACTCTAATGGAAATAATGAAGATTAAAAAAAACGATATTGTCCTGATCTTGCAGGGGAAGGATCGCGGCAAAAAAGGCAAAGTGTTGCAAACCCTACCTGAGGATAAGAAAGTAGTGGTTGAGAACGGCAATGTCATGGTTCGCCATCTCCGGCCCCGGAAAATGCGTGAGAAAGGGCAAAAGATACATTTCAATGCTCCACTAGATATCTCAAGCGTGAGCCTGATTTGCCCGAAATGCGGTAAGCAGACCCGCGTGGGCTATAAAATACTGGAGAACAAAAAGAAAGTTCGTCTCTGCCGGAAATGTAAAGAAGTTATTGATTAAAAAAACATGAATCGACTTGAGAAAAAATATCGGAAAGAAATAGTGCCTGAGATGAAGAAAACCCTTGGCTTTGCCAATGATTTTGAGGTGCCGCGGATTTTGAAGGTGGTTGTCAACGTCGGTATTGGCAAACTGGCGCGCGAGGAAAAGAACCAAGAGAGCGTTAAAACCACCCTTCGTCGAATCACCGGTCAGGAGCCACTTCTCACGAAGGCAAAGAAATCTATTTCAAATTTCAAGGTCCGACGCGGCATGGTTGTCGGCGCCTGCGTGACGCTTCGTCGCGCGCGGATGTATGATTTTCTCGACAAGCTTGTTCACGCAACCTTGCCCCGGGTACGTGATTTCCGCGGGCTGGACACGAAAAATCTTGATGGTCATGGGAATTTAAATATCGGTTTTAAAGAACACACGGTCTTCCCGGAAGTGAAGTCGGATGAAATAGAAACAATCCATGGTCTTGAAGTCGCTATCGTCACGAATGCGAAAACTGACGAGGTGGCGCAGGCATTATTTGAACGACTCGGTTTTCCCTTTAAAAAAACATAACTATGGCAACAGCCGCATGGAAAGCAAAAGCAAAGAGGAAACAAAAATACTCGACTCGGGTAATCCGTCGATGCTGGCGCTGTGGCCGGGTTCATGGCTACATGCGGAAGTTTCGTCTTTGCCGGATTTGTTTCCGGGAAATGGCGAACAAAGGAGAAATCCCCGGGATAACAAAATCAAGCTGGTAAGATAACTACTTAAACGGTACACGATTGCTATGACTCATGATCCCATCGCAGACATGCTCACGCAGATTCGTAACGCTTCGAAGGTGACGAAAGCGGAGGTTTTGATTCCTTTTTCCAAAGTGAAAGAAGCGATTGCGGGCATTCTCGCCAAAGAGGGATATATCGAACGGGCTGATAAAGTCGAAGGTCAACCAGCCAGACTACGTTTGGCGTTGAAATACTCCGGCCGGAAACCGGCGATAACCAGCTTGACGCGGATCAGCAAGCCGGGACGGCGCATTTATGTCTCAAAGGACCGCCTGCCGTGGGTCTTGAACAATTACGGCATTGCGATCATCTCGACGTCCTACGGCATCATGTCGAATCGCGAAGCACGCAAAAAGCGGATCGGCGGAGAAATTATTTGTGAGGTATATTAAGTCTATGTCAAAGATTGGTAAAATCCCAGTGCCATTGTCACCCGGCGTCCAACTGACGGTCGGTCACGATAATGTGGTTACAGTCAAAGGCCCGAAAGGGGAGTTGAAGCAGCTTTTAGATAACCATGTCCAGGTTCGCCAGGAGGACCAGATGATCAAGGTAGGCGTCAAAAACCCAGATGACCGGAACCAACGGGCGTTATGGGGATTGAGCCGATCGCTTATCAACAATATGGTAATTGGCGTATCAAAAGGCTTTGAAAGGAAACTCGAGATCAATGGTGTCGGGTATCGAGCCGCACTCCAAGGCCGAACGATTCAGTTGAATCTGGGGTTTTCGCACCCGGTGAACTTCCCCGTGCCAGAGGGCATTGAAGCGAAAATTGAAAAGAACGTCATCACCCTCACCGGCATCGACAAACACCTGATCGGCGAAGTAGCCGCGCAAATCCGCCGGCTCAAACCGCCGGAACCGTACAAGGGAAAAGGTATTAAATATCTTGAGGAAGTTATTCGACGCAAGGCCGGAAAAGCGGTCAAGGCGGCCGAAGGAAAGAAATAACAGCGTTTTATTATGGCAAACCTTCAAAAAAAGAAACAGGCGGGCCGCATTCAACGCCGCCGCCGCGCCCGGTCAAAGATTGTCGGCACCGCCAGCCGTCCGCGCCTGGTTGTGTTCCGAAGCCTGAAGCATGTTTCCGTCCAAGCGATTGACGATAACCGCGGTCAAACGCTCGTGGCAGTTACTGATCGGGAAGTCGGGAAGAAGCTGTCCGGCGTTGAGGCAGCCAAAGCGGTTGGCGAACAGGCAGCGAAAAAGCTGCAGGCCAAAAAGATTACCACGGTGGTTTTTGATCGGAATGGCTACAGATATCACGGTCAGGTGAAAGCCTTGGCCGAAGCGGCGCGAGCCGGAGGCTTACAATTTTAAAGGTGAACATGGAACCAGATAAACGACCAAGACGAAGAAATCAGCGACGTGAGGAAAAAAAGGATTCTGAATTCGATCAGCGCGTGATTGAAGTGAAACGCGTCACTCGAGTAATGGCCGGTGGCAAGCGGATGCGTTTTCGGGCCTGCGTTGTGGTTGGCGATGGCAAGGGCCGGGTCGGCGTCGGCTTGGCCAAAGGGGCAGACGTGACCATCGCGGTAAACAAAGCCGCGCTGAAAGGGCAAAAAGCGTTGATCCGAGTAAACATGGTGAAAGAAACGATCCCGCACCGCGTCTGGTGCAAATATAAGGCCGCTGAAGTGATTCTCAAGCCCGGCCCAGCCGGTACGGGGGTGGTGGCGGGCGGACCGACGCGTTCAGTGGTCGAACTCGCCGGCATTAAGAATATTATTATCAAGATGCTCGGCTCGCGCAATAAGCTCAATAACGTGAAGGCGACGATTGAAGCCTTGCGCCAGCTCAAAGACATTAAAAAGGATATCCATGGAACTCAGTCTGAATCAACTCCAGACAAAAAATAGAAAACACCGCCGACGCGTTGGTCGAGGCAGCGGCTCGGGCCGCGGCACCTACAGCGGCCGGGGGATGAAGGGCCAGAAGTCCCGTTCGGGCGCGAATATCCGGCCGGGTTTTGAAGGTGGTCGGATGCCGCTCATCCGTCAGGTTCCCAAACGCCGGGGCTTCACGAGCCGATATGAGAAGGCGACAGTCGTTAATATTGGCGATTTGGAAAAAACCTATGCCAATAACGAGCTGGTCACGCCGGCAAAATTAGCGGAGAAGGGTTTTCTGAAAACAGCCAACCAGTACGTGAAGATATTAGGGAATGGGGAATTGCGGAAGACACTGACCGTTGAAGCCGATGCATTCTCAAAATCGGCAAAAGATGCTATAACAAAAGCAGGCGGCGCTATCCGCATCCGTCGATCTCTATGAACATTTGGCAGAAAATCGTACAAATTTGGCAAATCCGCGATCTTCGGAAGAAGATTTTGTTTGTTTTTGGGATTCTGATTGTTTTCCGGCTCGCGGCCCATATTCCCGTTCCCGGGGTTGACGTCTCGAACCTAAAGAATTTCTTTAATTCCAACCAGGTCCTTGGTTTGTTGAATGTCTTTTCCGGCGGTGCGTTGGAAAACTTTTCCGTTGTCATGCTTGGCCTTTCGCCATACATCACCGCCACGATCATCTTTCAATTGTTGGCTATGATCATCCCGAAATTGGCGGAATTACAAAAAGAGGGGGAGCGCGGTCAGCAAAAAATAAATCAATATTCGCGGATTTTAACTGTTCCACTGGCGATCCTGCAGGCCTATGGCACGATCACGGTTTTACGGCGCAGCGGCCAAGGCGCAACCGGCGGGCTATCCAGCGTGCCGGGGGGGATTATTGGAGATTTATCACCCTTCCAGCTCGCCACGGCCATTGTGGCAATCGTCGCCGGCAGCATGTTCCTGATGTGGCTCGGTGAGCTCATATCCGAGAAACAAATCGGCAATGGCATCTCCTTACTGATCTTTGCTGGTATCGTGGCAGGAGTGCCGTCGGCCGTTCAAAAAACACTGGCTGTTTTTGATCCGACCAAACTCGCCGGTTTATTGGCCTTTGTGGTCGTGGGCGTGATCACGATCGCCGGCGTTGTTTTCATTACTGAAGGGCAACGAAACATACCCGTTGCCTATGCCCGGCAAATCCGGGGACGGCGCATGTACGGCGGCACAAGCACGCATCTGCCGATGCGCGTCAATCAAGCGGGTGTAATCCCAATCATTTTTGCAATTTCGTTGTTGCTGTTGCCGTCAGTGGTTGCCCAATTCTTCGCCCAGTCAAAATCTGCCGCGCTCGCAAATTTTGCCCATGGCGTGGTCAACCTCTTTAATAACCAGATATTCTATGGCGGGTTTTATTTTCTGTTGGTCGTCGTCTTCACGTATTTTTACACCGCCGTCATATTCCATCCTGATCAAATTTCCGAAAACCTCCAGAAGCAGGGCGGCTTTATCCCTGGCATTCGTCCGGGCATGCAAACAGCGGTATATTTAAACAAGGTGAGCAATCGTATTTTGCTGACCGGCGCACTCTTTCTGGGCGTGATCGCGATCTTGCCTTTTGTGATGCAGGCTGCTACCGGTTTGAGCACCTTAGTCGTTGGCGGCACCAGCCTTCTGATCGTCGTGAGTGTGGTCATCGAAACCGTCAAGCAGATCAACGCCCAATTGCAGATGCGCGACTACGAAGGCTTCTAAGACCGGAGCCTTTATGGAAACAATAATTCCAAAAATCGTAATTCTGCTCGGCCCGCCCGGGTCGGGCAAGGGAACACAGGCCAAGCTCTTGCAAGAGCGGTACGGTTACCATTACCTTTCGACCGGTGATCTGATCCGCGAGGCGATCAAAAAAGCGGCCACCGGCGACCCGCTGGCGATGGAAATAAAAAGCCGCTACGACCAAGGTGAGCCCCAGCCAGACAATTTAATTTTGAAAATGGTTCGTGAACGGCTTAACACGATTGATCTTCGCCAAGGGATTATCTTTGACGCCTTCCCATTATCTGACCGCCAAGCCTGGGGCTTGGATGAAATCATTGAGGAGTCGGGAAAGCCCGAGGTGGTGGCGCTGAGTGTTGAAGTCGGCGAAGATGAAACGGTGAAGCGTCTGAGTCTGCGTAAATATTGCCCCCAGGATAACTCGGTCTACTATCCGAAATCACCGACCTACGACCAGGATCTCTGCGCTGTTTGTGGCGGGAAGCTGATTCGGCGAGCGGATGACGCGCCGGGGGTGGTGCGGGAACGGTATCAAGCGTACCAATCGCGCATTCGGTCGCTCGTCCATTTTTATGAGAAACGACATCAATTAATACGGGTGGATGGAGAACAGACGGTTGAAGCCGTGGCCGAGGAAATGTTCAAAAAGCTCGGCGCTTATCGACCGACTCCGACGAACGCATGATTTCAATAAAAAACCAGCGCGAAATAGAATGCTTACGACAGGGCGGGAAAATCCTCGCCCGCGTTTTGAATACCGTCATGGCGGCGGTCCGGCCCGGCGTTTCAACACAGGAATTGAACGATCTGGCCGAGAAACTCATTCTTGAAGCCGGCGCCGAGCCATCCTTTAAAAACTACCAGGGCTTTCCGGCCGTACTGTGCACCTCGGTCAATGATCAGGTCGTCCACGCCATTCCTCGGCCAGACGTCATTATCCGCGACGGCGACATTATCGGGCTCGACCTCGGCCTTTGGTACAAGGATTTATGCACGGACATGGCCCGGACGGTCGGCGTTGGTCGCATCCCGAAAGAAAGTCGCCGTCTGATTCGGGTGACCGAGCGGGCGCTCGATAAAGCCATTGCCCAAGTCTCGCCTGGTAATCGGATAGGCGATATATCCGCCGCGGTTCAACACTGGGTCGAGTCGCAGGGTTTCTCGGTGGTCCGTTCGCTCTTCGGCCATGGTGTCGGCTATGCGGTACACGAGGAACCGAGAATTCCGAATTACGGACGGCCGCACACCGGCCCGGTTCTTGAAATCGGCATGGTATTGGCGATTGAGCCGATGGTCACCGCCGGCCATCATGAAGTGCATACAGCCCCAGACGGCTGGTCAATCTCGACCCGGGATCGCTCATTGGCAGCCCATACGGAAGATACCGTCGTGGTGACCGATGACGGTTGCGAAATATTAACGAAAAATTCGGATGGGTAAGATATTAGCAATCGACTTTGGTCAGCGTCGGATCGGTCTGGCGTTATCGGACGACCAGCAAATTTTTGCCTTACCGCGGCCGACGCTAGAAGTGAACCGTTGGCAGGACGCCCTGGTCATGATCCGGCAATTGTGTGATGAAGAAAAAGTTGAACGGATAATCGTCGGCCAGCCGGTCTCGCTCGCGGGCGTACAGACCAAACGAAACGATCTCGATGCGTTTGTGGCTGCCTTGCGTGACGCCTCCGGACGACCGATCGAAACCGTGGATGAACGCCTGACTAGCCGACAGGCGGAACGCGAGCTCGCCGGTCTGCCGAAGCGCCGAGCCAAAGGCGACATTGACCGCTTATCAGCCGTCATCATCCTAGAAAATTATCTCGAATGCAACCGTGGCCGTTAGTAATTACATTATTGCATTTATCGTCAGTCTCTGCCTCGCTTTTATTATTACCCAGGTCATCCGGAGGCTGGCGAATAAACATCAAATCGTCGATCGTCCTGAAACCGATCCATCACGGAAAATTCACACTCAACCGATCCCGCTCATGGGTGGATTGTCGCTCTTTATCACTATTGCGGTCATGATCGGCACCTTTTGTGTTATTCAGAACCGCTTACTTGGCGGCTATCTCTTGCCAAAGCATCTCGTCGGCGTCCTCGTGGGCGGCCTGATCATCATGTTTGGCGGGTACCTGGACGACCGGTATCGCTTGTCGCCCGGAAAGCAGATTATCTTTCCTATCCTCGCCAGCCTCGTTATTATCGCGAGCGGCATCGGCGTGCAGTATATTTCAAATCCGTTCGGCCGCGCCATTCAGCTCGATTCTATCCGCCTGGTTCTATTTACCTGGCATGGCTTGCCGTATGGGATCACTCTTTTTAGCGACCTCTTCGCCTTTGTTTGGCTGATGGGCATGATGTATACGACAAAATTTCTTGACGGTCTCGACGGCTTATCGACCGGCATCGGCACCATCGGCGCGGTGATTATTTTCTTTCTGAGTCTGGCCAAGACGGTGGCGCAACCGGAAACAGCTCTCCTCAGCATAATTTTCGCCGGCGCGGGCGCTGGTTTTCTCCTCCACAATTTTCACCCGGCAAAAATCTTCCTGGGTGAAGGCGGTAGCGTTTTTATCGGCTTTTTCCTGGGCGTTTTATCAATTATCTCCGGCGCAAAAATCGCCACTGCCTTGCTTATCATGGGTATTCCGATACTCGATGCGCTCTGGGTAATTCTGCGTCGCGTTTTCTGGGAACACCGGCCGATCGCCTCGGGCGATAAGAAGCATCTCCATTTCCGCTTGCTCGACGCCGGTCTGTCGCATCGCCAAGCAGTGGTTTTTCTCTACGTGATGACGGCCGGTTTTGGTATGGCCGGATTATATTTTCAAGGCCGAACGAAAATATACACCTTATTAGCGCTGGCCGTCTTTATGATCATCCTGGCGGGTGTGGTGGTATTTATGTATCGCCGGAAAGTTAGGCAACACGTATGAGGGTGGCCATGATCGGGCCAGCGTGTCGGGATCGCAATAGCATGGACGGTCGGGTTTACGAGAATCTTGGCGGCCCCGTTTTCTATACCGGTAACGCGCTCGCCGCGCTCGGGGTTGAGGTTACATTTTTTGTGGCAATTGGACCGGAGGTTGCTGACTGGCGGACGAGTTTTCCGGCCTCAGATGTTTTCCGGCTCCCAGTCGCAGGCACTCATATACACGAAAACATCGAGACATCGGCCCGGCCCGGCGTGCGCGTTTGTCGCGCTCGGCCCGCCGATATGAGTATTACGGCTGAACATTTTCGAGACCATGATCTCTCGCGATATGATTATATTATCTTAGGGCCGCTGTTTCATACGGATCTGACGAAAGAATTTGTCTCGTTCGCCTCCCGATTTCCAGGGAAACTGGTACTGGAACCGCAGGGGATGATTCGTTATCTTGAAAACGGCAGCCATGTTTTTCGCCATCCGAAAAATGTCGTGTCGGTGCTATCCGAGGTGGATATCTACATCTCCGATGCAGAAGAAGCTGCCTTTATTACCCAGAGAAAAGAGAAAGACGAGGCGATCTCGTTTATCTTAGATCACGGCGTAGCCCAGGTAATTATTACGCAAGGGGAACGCGGCTCAATTGTCGCCACCGCGCAAGGACGGCACCAGATTCCGGCGTTTTCTCCTTCGACGATCGTTCATCCGATTGGCGCGGGCGATACGTATCTCGCCGGTTTCATAAAAGCACAAGAACTGTTTACTGATCCGTTCCAGCAGGGTTCGTTTGCAGCCATGACGGCGACATTGTCGCTGGAACAATCCGATTCGTTCAGTCAATCCACGGAGGCGGTACTCGCGCGCCTCAGGCGGAAACCTTGACATGAGAACAATAATCGAATATACTTCATACTGTTATTCATTAATTTTTCGTTATGTACGCAGTCATTAAAACCGGAGGCAAGCAGTATCTCGTTAAAGAAAAAACCAGACTGAGCGTTGAGAAGCTCATCGCCAATGAAGGGGAAATCCTCACGCTGACGCAAGTGCTCATGTTGGCTGACGAAACCGGGAAAACGGTGACCGTCGGAAAACCAACCGTTTCGGGCGCGACAGTTACGGCCAAGGTTCTCAAACAAGGCAAACTGCCAAAAGTGACCGTGATCAAGTATAAAGCCAAGGTCCGGTACCGCCGGAAACGGGGCCACCGCCAGCCGTTCACCGAGCTGGAAATTACCAAGATTTCGGCCAAATAAACAAGATAAAAAAACGAATCGCGCAAGCGGCTCGTTTTTTGTTTTCTTTAGTGGCGGCCCTTGAGCGCGTCAGCCAGGGTTACTTCGTCGGCGTATTCGAGGTCCGCTCCGACCGGCAGTCCGCGCGCCAAACGGCTCACCTTGGCAACGTGTGGCTGGAGTATTTTCTTCAGATAGAGTCCGGTCGACTCGCCCTCAACGTCTGGGTTTAAAGCGAGGATGACCTCCTTGATTTTTGGCTGGCTTTTTTTCAGCCGTTCGACCAGCAGGCGAATGTTCAATCGGTCCGGCGTGACCCCCTCGACCGGATTCAGAACCCCACCGAGAACGAAATAGAGGCCGTTGTATTCACGGGTTTTTTCGAGTATCTGGATTTGGGGCGATTCCGCGACCACGCAGAGCATGGTTTTATCGCGGCTGCTCGACCGGCAAATGGCGCAGGGATTATATTCGGCGAAGGCGTGGCAGGTGTCGCAGACGACCACCTTATCGCGCAACGCTTTGATTGCCTGAGCCAGCGAATCGACGGTCGTGCGCGGCTGGCGCAATAAATAATAGACAAAACGCTCGGACGTTTTTGGTCCGATACCGGGAAGCTTATTGAATTCTTCGATGAGATTTTGGATTGGTTTCGGGAACTGAGGCATAGGGATCAGGACAAACCCGGTAAATTGTAGCCGCCTGATCGGAATTTCGCGGCCATAAGGTTTTGAACCTTTTTCACGGCGTCATTCATTGCTTCCTTCAAATCACGTTCAAGAGCTTGTTTTTCATCAGGGGTCAGCCGTTCAGGCTGAATCTCAAGGCTGACCACTTCCTGATTGCCATTCATCACCAGGGCAATGCCACGGTGGTCGACCCGGACCTGCTCGTCGCCGAGCTGCGATTGGAGCTTCTTCGCTTGGTCGCGAAGATCCTTGTATTGTTTAAGCTTTTCAAACATAGAGGTAACGTTTTAAAACGGAGCCGCTTCCTCGCTGGTTGGGGCGAATCGTTCGCCGATATCGCTCTCGAAGCAGACGCTGTGCTCATTAAAGCGAAGTTTCACCAGTCCAGTCGGACCGTTGCGATGTTTGGCGATGTGGACCTCAACCAGATTTGCCTCTTCGGGCCGGATGTCTTCGCGGCGATAATTCCGATCCATCATCTTGCGGTAAATAAACATGACCACGTCGGCGTCTTGTTCGATCGAGCCGGATTCACGCAGGTGGGCCAGTTTCGGTATGGCCGGCTTGCTCATTTCCACGGCCCGCGAAAGCTGGGATAAGCCGATGACCGGCACTTGAAGCTCACGGGCGACGGCTTTCAGACCGCGGGTGATTTCGGCCACTTCCTGGACGCGATTGTCGGTCAGGCCGCGGCCCTCCATGAGCTGGAGATAATCAACGATAATGAGATCAAGGTTGGCCTCGGATTTTAGGCGGCGCGCCTTGGTTCGAATTTCCATAACATTGGCGAGCGGGGAGTCGTCGATGAAAATATTCGCCTCGGAAAGTTTGCCCATGGCATGGCCGATGGCGGCGAAATCATCATTTTCGCCCTCGGCTGTCAGCCGCCCCGTTCGGAATTTCCAGAGGCTGATCCGCGCCTCTGAGCAGAGCAGGCGGTCAATTAATTGCTCCTTTGACATTTCCAAGCTGAAGATCGCAACCGCGGCCTTATGCTTGATTGCCGCCAGGCGGGCGAAATCAAGAGCGAGCGAGGTTTTTCCGACTGACGGACGAGCCGCCAGGATGATCAGGTCGGATTTTTGAAAGCCGGCCAGCAGGTTGTCGAGATCGGGAAAGCCACTCGGCAAGCCCCGCAGCTTGCCGCTTTCGCGGTGGAGCTCGTCCATCCGCTCAAAGGCATCCGTCAGCAATTCTTTGATCGGGACGAAATTCTGCTTGAGGTATTTTTGTGAGACGCTGAACAACGACTGCTCGGCTTTATCGAGGATAAAGTCGACCTCGTTCTCTTCGTGAAAACCCATCGAGGCGATTTCAGACGCCGATTCGATCAGCCGGCGCAAGGTTGCCTTTTTCTGGACCACGTTGGCGTAATGAACAACATTGCCGGCGGTCGGCACGATATTTGTCAGGGTTGCCAGGTATGAGCGTCCGCCGACTGTCTCCAGTCGTTCAGCCTCTTCGAGCTTATTGGACAGACTTAAAAGGTCAATTGGCTCTCGGCGGGTGTAGAGATTGAGCATCGCTTCAAAAATAAACCGATGGCTATCGCGGTAAAAATCGGTTGGCGAGAGAATATCAGCGATTCTGGTAACAGCTTCTTTGTCAATCAAAAGCGACCCCAAAACCGCCTGTTCGGCTTCCAGGTTTTGCGGAGGCACTTTTTCGATCGTCGTCTTTTGTGTCGATTGGGATTCAGCCATATACCCGTCAGTTGGCGTGTTTGTTCGTCCTTCCATAGTAGCCAATGGCGCGAAAAATAGCAAGCCTGCCAAGCGCACAGGATGTTCACGCTTTATCCCCATTTCTATTGGTCGCTTTGGGCTTGCGCCGATGGAAAAAAACGGGTATACTACGCCAATATGAACCACAATGAATTCATTGTCGTCGATGTTGAAACGACCGGGTTTAAACCGACCGAGGGGCATTGTATTATTGAGATCGCGGCGGAAAGGTTGCGCGAGTCGAACGTCGTTGATACCTATCATTCGTTGGTCATATCCGAACGATCGATTGATCCGGAGACCGTGCTGATCCATGGGATTACTGAGGAATTGCTTCGTCTGGAAGGCCGGCCGGTTCACGAGGTGATGCAAGAATTTGTGTCGTTTATCAAGGATGCTCCGCTCATCGGCCACAACATCGGCTTTGACCTCGCCTTTATCAACGCCCACCTCGAACGGCTGAGTCTGCCGCGGCTGACGAACAAAACGATTGATACGATCGAGCTGGCCAGAAAATATTTGATTATCCCGAGCTATAGCCTGGAAAAGGTCTCCGCCTATCTGAAAGTACCGCAGCCGTCGGCACATCGCGCGAAAGTCGACGTTGAAGTCACGCGGCAAGTGTTTCTAAAACTCAACGAACGGGCGCAGGCCAGGGGAGGAAAAGTCGCCCCAGCGGCAGCCCAACCGGGGACAAACCCCCAAAAACCCGTTCCGCCGATCATCCCGCCTCCGACTAGGCTTTTCTAGCCAAAATACAAAAAACAGTCATTGACTGTTTTTTTGTTTGTTTGATGCGCCCTATCGTATTCAACTCACGTTATGGTTTCTATGGTGCGCCCAGAGGGATTTGAGTCCTGCCCCGTACCGTTCTGGTACGGGGTGCCCTTCAAATCCATTCGCTTTTGAAACCGATACCTTATTTTTCAGCACACGTTGTGGTTTCTATGGTGCGCCCAGAGGGATTTGAACCCCCGACCGTCTGCTTAAAAGGCAGCTGCTCTACCAACTGAGCTATGGGCGCATGGTACGTAGCGAATAGTATCAAACATGACGGATGTTGGCAAGAGTTCGCTGTTGAATATTTGCCGATAACGTTGTATAATATTTACTAGTTATGTCAGAACACGCATGGTACAAATTGCCGCAAGCCAAGATTTTTGAGCTTCTAAGAACACGGAAGACCGGTTTGACTGACCAGGAAGTTGCGGCCCGCCAGCGGAAATACGGTTCAAATACATTACCCCAGGACAAACGCGCGACCTGGGTTATTTTATTGTTGAAACAATTTCAAAGCTCGCTTATTTATATCCTTTTGTTTGCCGCCGGCATCAGCCTGTTGTTGGTCGACTATGTCGATATGTACGTGATTTTGGCGGCCGTGTTATTAAACGTTGTCGTCGGCTTCATCCAGGAAAATCGGGCGATGAAAGCGATGGATAAACTGCGCCGAGTCGTGGAATTCACGACGCTGGTTCTGCGTGACAGCAGGGAACTAAAGATAAATGTGGCGGATTTGGTGCCGGGCGACATTGTTCTCATTCAACCAGGCGATAAAGTACCGGCCGATGTCCGGTTGATCGAAGCAGAACAGCTGCGGGTGAATGAAGCGCGGCTGACTGGCGAGTCCAACCCAGTCGTAAAATCCACGGAAACGCTCCACAACGAACTGGTGCTGGCCGATCGCCTGAACATGGCGTTTATGGGCACGGTTGTTACCGGCGGTGTCGGCCGGGGCGTCGTCTGCGCGATCGGGCTGGAGACGGAAATCGGTCAGATCGCGAAGATGATAAAAGAAACCAAAGAAGAACAAACGCCCCTGCAGAAAAAACTCAACAGTCTCAGCAAATTAATCGGCGGGAGCGTGCTCTTGATCTGCCTGGGCGTTTTTCTGCTTGGCCTGCTGACGGGTCGCGCCTTCATCGAAATGTTCACCACCTCGGTCGCTATCGCCGTGGCGGCCATCCCCGAGGGTTTAGCCGTGGTGGTGACGGTTATTTTAGCGATCGGAATGCAGCGGATATTGAAACAACAAGGCCTGGTCCGAAAACTGGTAGCCGCCGAAACGCTGGGTTCCACCACGGTCATCTGCACTGATAAAACCGGCACACTGACTGAAGGGGAAATGCGGGTGGTTCGGGTTATTACGAACAATCATGATTTAGAGGCAACCGGAGACAAATTCAAAACGCACCTAAAAGAAACCGGGGATCAGACGAGTTTTATTACCGCGCTGAAAATCGGCGTTTTGTGCAATGACGCTCACATCGAAAACGAGTTCAGTCCGTTGCACGAATGGAAAATATTCGGCAACCCGACGGAAAAGGCGCTCATCCTGGCTGGCAGCGAGGTCGGGCTGAGTCGTCATGTTTTGGAAAAAATACATCCGCGCCTGGCCGAGATACCGTTCAATTCAGAGCGGAAGTACATGGTTACGCTCCAGGGCTGGTCAAAAACGCACCACCTCATCTACATAAAAGGCGCACCAGAAAAAATACTCGAGATGTCCTGGCGGATCGATGTCGATGGCCAGATCGAACAGCTGACGCCTCAACAACGTGATAAAATTAAAAAGCGCTTTGAGCATCTAAGCAACGAAGGGCTGAGAATCATCGCCCTAGCCTTTAAATCCACTTCGGCTGAAACGGCAGAATTAAAAGAAGCGCCCGGCCTGCTTGAGGATTTTGTTTTTGCCGGATTGATGGGCATCCAGGATCCACTCCGGCCGGAAGCGAAAGAGACGATACGGCAATGTAAGGAAGCCGGTATTAGAATCGCGATGATTACCGGTGATCATCGCTTGACCGCCCAGTCGATCGCCCAGGAGTTAGGTTTACCCTCAAAGAACGAGAATATTCTCCAGGGCGACGAGCTGGCCACATTGAACACGACACAGCTGCAGAAACGCGTCAAAAAGGTGTCCGTCTACGCTCGGGTGACGCCGAAAGACAAGCTGCGCATTGTTGACGCGCTCCAGGCTGACGGGGAGGTTGTCGCGATGACAGGGGACGGTTTGAACGACGCGCCGGCCCTGCGCTCCGCCGATATCGGCGTCTCGCTCGGTTCGGGAACCGACATCGCCAAAGAGACCGCCAATCTTGTTATCCTCGACAACAATTTCAAAACGATCGTCGCTGCGGTCCGGCAGGGGCGCGTGCTTTTTGAAAACATAAAAAAAGTGGTGCTCTACCTCATGTCGGACAGTTTTTCCGAGGTGATCATTATCGCTGGAGCGTTAGTGTTGGGCATACCGCTGCCGCTCGTGGCGGCGCAGATACTCTGGATCAATTTAGTCGGGGATGGCCTGCCGAACATGGCGCTGACGGTTGAACCGGAAGAGCGGCACATCATGCAGGAACCGCCGATCCGCCGGAATGCCCCGATCCTTGATGCGGAAATGAAAACGCTTATTGCCGTGATCAGTATCGTCACTGGTCTGGTCACGCTTGGACTCTTTTACTATTTCTGGAAATCAACCGGCGATCTGTCATTAGCCCGGACCATCGCCTTCGCTTCCGTCGGCGTTGACTCGCTGATATACGTCTTCAGCTGCCGCTCTCTCCGGATACCAATCATAAAGAAAAATCCGTTTTCAAATCCCTGGCTGGTTTATGCCGTGATCGGTGGCATCATACTTCAAATTGCCGCCATCTATTTTGGTCCGTTGCAGAATGTTTTACGAACGGTTCCGCTGACGCTTGACCATTGGCTGGTCATTGGCACGGCCGTTATATTTGTCATCCTGCTCATCGAAGTGATAAAATATTTATTCTTACACCAAAAGAAATTCCATGCGGCGCAATAATGTTCTGACAGCCATTGCCTTCGTGTCACTCGCGGTTCTCATCGTGGTCGAGCTCGGTACGCATTACGATAGCTGGGATCGTCAAGTGGCCCTCTCGATAACAAATATCATCGGCGGTGGCGTTTATTTATTGATCTATTATTTCCTGAAACGGCGCGGCATCACGTTGCCGTGGATAGCGGCCTGGCTGGTCGCTCTCGGTATCTGGTTCGACGCGCTCGGGAATTTTCAGCACTTTTTCGGTCGGATCCTCTGGTGGGACAAGCTCGCGCATTTCACCGGATCATTGCCCCCGGCAACGGTCTTTTGGGCGGTCCTGTATGGGTTTGGAAAAAAGGGGACGATCCGACTGCCAAATTGGCTGGCCGGCCTATTTGCCGTTTGTCTGACAGTAACGCTGTCGGTGCTCTACGAAATATCTGAATATATCGGCGATCTGAACTTTCCGACCCATCGGATAACGGATTTATACGATACGGTCGATGATTTAATGTATAATTTATTAGGCGCCGTCGCCGTAGTAATCATTTGTCTGCTTATTTACCGAAAGAAACAGAAGGACGACCGCGAAACGAGTGTTTGAAATATTTTGACAGCAGTCGGAAAAATCGCTATAATTTAACAACACGATAGCGATTTTTTCTTATGGAAAACACCAGAATAAATCAGGTTAATACGAAGGTCGGGAAAACGGTTGTGATCCGGGGCTGGGTTAATAATTTCCGTTCATCCGGAAGCATCGTTTTCCTCCAATGCCGCGATGGAAGCGGCCAGATTCAGGCCGTTGTCAGTAAGCAGTCGGTTTCGCCCGAAGCCTGGGAAATAAGCCAGAAAATGGCGTTGGAAAGCTCAGTTTGCCTGGTCGGCACGGTTCGTGAGGATAAACGCTCAGCCTCGGGATATGAGCTCGAGGTCAGCGACCTTTCCGTTTATCAGCTGGCCGAAGAATACCCAATCGCCAAAAAGGAGCACGGACCGGAATTTCTCATGGACCACCGTCATTTATGGCTGCGCTCAAGCCGGCAAACGGCCATCTTGCGCATCCGGGACGAGGTCGTCTGGCAATTACGCAAGTTTTTCCATGAGCAGGGTTTTGTCTTAACCGATTCTCCGGTGCTGACGCCGACCGCCTGTGAAGGCACGACCACGCTGTTTGAAACCAAATATTTCGAGACTAAAGCGTACTTGGCCCAATCCGGCCAGCTCTACAGCGAGGCGACCGCCGGCGCGCTTGGCCGGGTCTACGATTTCGGACCAACCTTCCGGGCCGAAAAATCGAAAACCCGTCGCCACCTGATGGAATTCTGGATGCTCGATGCCGAAGCGGCGTTTGTCGAGTTTGAGGAAAATTTGAAAATCCAAGAGGAAATGCTCAGTGCCGTGGTCCAGAACGTGCTCCGGGAACGGAAAGCCGAACTCGCCCTCTTAGAACGCGACACTGCTATTTTAGAAAAAACGAAACCGCCGTTTCCTCGCCTGACCTATGCCGAGGCCGTTAAGCGATTGCATCAAGCTGGCGTGGCGATGAAAGCAGGGGATGATTTTGGCGGCGACGAGGAAACGCTGTTATCAAAGCAGTTCGAGCAGCCCGTATTTATCACGCACTACCCGACGAAGATCAAAGCGTTTTATATGAAACCCGATCCAGCGGATCCGAAACAGGTGCTGAACGACGATCTCTTGGCGCCGGAGGGGTACGGTGAGATTATCGGCGGCTCGCAAAGGATCGACGACCTGAAGCTGCTGGAACAGCGGTTGAAGGAACATAAACTGCCGCGGAAGGATTTTGAATGGTATCTCGATCTCCGACGCTACGGTTCGTTTCCGCATTCGGGCTTCGGTCTCGGCCTGGAACGAACGGTCCGCTGGATTTGCGGGCTTGACCACATCAGGGAAACAATTCCGTTTCCGCGCCTCATTAATCGATTACGACCCTAAACGATTACCATGACACGCATCACCACAATCGAGACACTCGACCGCATCGGCGAAAAGGCGACCGTAGCCGGCTGGGCTGAAACGGTTCGCAAACTCGGAAAAATTTTATTTATCGACCTGCGCGATAAAGACGGACACTTGCAAATCGTTTGCTCGCCGGAGCAAAGCGCGCTCTATGAAACAGCCAAGAGCATTCGGCCGGAATACGTCATCCGCGTCACCGGCCGGATCGCCAAGCGGTCTGAAAAGAACGTAAACAAAAAACAGCCAACCGGCGCGATTGAGCTGCAGCCTGAGCAGCTTGAAATATTGAACACCTCACTGACGCCGCCGTTTGAAATCGACAACGAAATCCGGCAGGCGTCGGAAGAGCTGCGCTTGAAATACCGCTATCTGGATCTGCGGCATGAACGCCTGCGCCATAATTTGCGAGTGCGTTCCGACCTGCTCTGGTTCGTTCGCAATTGGCTGCATGAGCGCGGCTTTACCGAAATTCAGACGCCGATCCTCTCAAAATCCACGCCGGAAGGGGCGCGCGATTTTCTCGTCCCGTCGCGGCTGCAAAAAGGGCGATTTTTCGCCCTGCCCCAATCGCCCCAGCAGTACAAGCAGCTTTTGATGGTCGCCGGCGTTGAAAAATATTTCCAGATCGCTCCCTGTTTCCGGGATGAAGACGCCCGTGCCGATCGCAGTCCGGGCGAGTTCTACCAGCTGGATATCGAGCTGTCGTTCGTCAACCAGGAAGAAATATTGCAGCTGACCGAGGAAATGTTCACCCAGATGGTGGCGAAGATATTTCCCGGCAAACATGTGACCACGACGCCGTGGCCACGCCTGCGCCACGCTGACGTGATGAAAAAATACGGGACGGACAAACCTGATCTTCGCCAGAACAAAGAGGACAACAACGAACTCGCCTTTGCCTGGGTGATTGATTTCCCGCTGTTTGCTAAACAGACAAAAGATGATTATTTCTACGGCGCCGGCGACAAACTCGCGCCCTCTCACCACATGTTTACGGCGCCAAGGGAAGAGGATATCCCGCTGCTCGAGACCGCGCCCGAAAAAGTCCGTGCGTATCAGCACGACCTGGTTCTCAACGGGGTCGAGGTCGGCGGGGGCAGTATCAGGATTCACCGGCCGGAGATTCAAGAAAAAGTGTTCGACCTGATCGGCTTTACCAAAGACCAGAAGAAATTATTCAAACACCTGATGACCGCGTTTCAATACGGCGTGCCGCCGCACGGCGGGATCGCCCCCGGTATTGAGCGCTTGCTCTTCGCGATTTTGGGCGAGAAAAGCGTTAAAGAGGTGGCTGCATTTCCACTGACGAGCGAGGGACGCGACCCAATGATGGACTCTCCGTCGCGGGTTACGCCGGCACAGCTCCGCGATCTCGGCCTGCGGCTTGATAAAAACTAATATGCGCCTGTCACCGCTCCAAAAATATATTTTGCTCGAAGTCTACACCAGCCGAGTGCAGCTTTTTCCGCGGTCGGTGATTACGAAATACTATTTTTCTCAGACCCGACCGCCGAAACTTGAGGATATGCAAAACATCGTGACGAAGAGCCTCGAACGCTTGATCGATAAAGAGCTGCTGACCGGCTACGGCCATCGAACGCCGCATAAATGGTTTATCAGCGAGGTGAAGCTCACGCCTTTGGGTCGCCGAACGGCCAAGCGGCTCCAAGGCGAACAGCAGACCCTGCCGTTACGGCTCGGGAAAAGAAAGGCTAACCATTAAATATCGAAAACCATGAAACCACCGCAAAAAGTGCTGTCTTACCTAGACAAAAATAAAATGAAATACACACTGGTCGAACATAAAACCGTCTACACGGCCTATGATGTCGCCCAAACCTTGAAAATGAAGCTTCAGGAAATCGTTAAAACGCTGCTCGTCAAGGTTGACGGAAAGCTTGCCCTGGCCGTTCTGCCGGCCTCAGCCCGGCTGGATCTGAAAAAGCTGAAAGTTTTGGCGAAAGCGAAAAAAGTCGAATTGCCCAAAGAAAACGTCATGAAAACCAAGCTCAGCATCATTCCAGGCGCGCTCACCCCGTTCGGCCCGTTGTATAAACTCCCCGCGTATCTCGATAAAAACCTGCTCAAACAGAAAGCCGTACTGGTCGGTTCGGGCAGCTTCGAGTTCTCACTGAAAATGAGCCCGAGCGTCTTAGTGAAGGCGACGCAACCAATTACTGGCGCTTTTTCGGCGAAGAAAAAATAATTTCGTCTATCGTCCGCATGTATCAGATCAAGCTAGAGCAATTTGAAGGTCCGCTCGACCTCCTCCTCAGACTGATTGAGGAGGAGAAGCTTGATATAACGACCGTTTCACTCGCGAAAGTCACTGATCAGTATCTGTCGTATATCGAGACCATGGAAGAGGTGCGGACAGAGGAGTTGGCGGATTTCTTGGTCGTGGCGGCCAAACTCCTGCTGATCAAGTCAAAAACGCTTTTGCCGTTCCTCCAGCCTGAGGCGGAAGAAATCGATCTGGAAAAGCAACTCCGGATCTATAAAGAGTATCTCGAGGCGTCAAAGCAGGTCCAGGCGTTGATTCGGCGGAAGCGCTACCTTTACCCGCGGGAGATGAGCCGGTCGATGCTGGAGCCGATTTTTAATCCGCCACCGCAGCTCGACGCGCCCGGACTGCAGCGCATCATGCTCGAGGTCCTGCGAAAGATCGAGCCGATCGTCAGCTTGCCGGAAGAGGTAATTGAACGGACCGTATCGATTCAACAAAAAATTGATCAGATCCGGACACTCATCATTCAGCAAGAGACGACCAGCTTCCAGGCGCTGCTCAATACCGCCGGTACAAAAACCGAAGTGATTGTTACGTTCTTAGCGCTCCTCGAGCTTATCAAACAGGAGAATATTGTTGTTGTTCAACAGAGCGTTTTTGACGATATTACAATTAAGACATACGAAACGAATGTCATTGAAGAATAAAATCGAGAGCCTTCTCTTTGTGGCAACAAAACCACTGGCGCCGAAGAAACTCGTCGAGCTGACGGGTGGGACCGAAGAAGATGTCCAAAACGCTTTGGCTGAAATCCGTGGGCAATATAACGCCCAGGCGCAAGGCATTCAGTTGGTCAGCCACAATGGCAAGGTTCAGCTGATGACGAATCCGGAAAACAGGAAAATCGTCGAAGCCTATTTGAAAGAGGAGCAGTTTAGCGAATTAACCAAGCCCGGTCTCGAAACGCTGACTATCATTGCCTATCGCGGGCCGATCACCAAGCCAGAGCTGGAGCAGATTCGGGGCGTGAATTGCAGCTTGATCCTGAGAAACCTGATGATAAAAGGCCTGGTCGAGGCGCAGGATGATCAGGAAAAAATGCAAACTAACTATGCGGTCACGTTTGATTTTATCCGGTATCTCGGCCTGCGCGAAATCTCCGAGCTGCCTGAGTATGAAAAGCTGTCACGGCACGAAAACATCGAAAAGATATTAGCTTTAACAAATCAACCGAGCGAAGAATAAATGCTGCCCTCGCTATTGATCAGCGCGTTTATCATCACCCAGGTCGTGCCACCCGCTTTTTTAATAAAGCCGTTGACGTTAGATTTCGCGAATGCCGACCAGCCGACGATCGCGATTGCCGAAGAATACCCCTCGCATATTTATCCTGGCAAAAAACCGCAGAAAATTTCTCCCAGCCTCGGCATTGATACGACCGGCGCCTCAGCGGTGGTATTTGATCCGATCGGCGGCCAGCAGCTTTTTCGTAAGAACCCAAACACGGTCCGATCCATTGCCAGCCTGACAAAGCTGATGACCGTGCTCGTGTTTCTCGATCACAATCCGGGTTTCGGCCAAGAGGTCGAGATCACCGAAGCAGATCAAATCGCTGAAGGCAGTATTGGCTTGGAGGTAGGGGATAAAGTGATCGTCCGCGATCTTTTTTACGCCAGCCTAGTGAATTCAGCTAACAACGCCACCCAAGCCTTAGCTCGATCGACCGGGATGTCACGGGAGGTTTTCGTCGCGGCCATGAACCAGCGAGCCAAAGACATGGGCTTGAGCAACACCCATTTTGTCGACGTTACCGGGCTTGATCCCGGAAATGTCTCGACTGCCAGCGAGGTCGCTCGCATGGCTGATTTTGCTTTTCGGAACGCTGAAATTTCGCAGGCGACCACGCTGCCGAATCATGAATTCACGACCTTGAACACTAATCGCACGATCCGTTTTAATAATACGAACAAACTGCTTGAATCATTCCTTCATCTGTCCGGCGGCAAAACCGGGTATACCGAAGAAGCAGGGTATTGTCTGGCGATCCGGACGGATGACGGACAAGGGCACGATATTGTTGTAGTTGATCTCGGCACCGCCGGTCCGGATGAACGTTTTCAGGAAGTGAAGGGGTTGATCAGCTGGACGTTTGAGAATTGGCGCTGGCCAGCGGATTAATAAGATCATCAAAATATGGTATTGTTGAAGGGAAGAAAAGCCATGAAGACAAAACCGCTTATCGTTGCAAATTGGAAGATGAACCTCTTGCCAAGCCAGGAGGCAGATTTGGCGAAGAAATATGCCCAAGCATTCGCACGACTGGCGAAAAAGGTTGAAATTATCATCTGTCCAACCCATACGGGTTTAGCGGGCGTCGCTGAACAGCTGCGCGGCTCTGCGCTGGTATTAGGTGCCCAGGACGTATCAGGGGAGATGGTCGGCGCCTTCACCGGCGAAGTCTCGGCTGCCATGCTGAAAGAACTTGGGGTAACCCACTGCATTGTCGGGCACTCGGAACGACGCCAGCGCGTCCATGAAACCGATGAAATGGTCAACGCAAAAACGCGGGCCGTGTTGGTCGAGGGGATGATACCGATTGTCTGTGTCGGTGAATCATATGAGGAGCGGCTAAACGGCCAGAAAGAAGTCATGGTTCTACAACGGCTGACTGCAGCCATGAAAAACGTATCCGGGGAGCGGCCGGTTGTCATTACCTACGAGCCGATCTGGGCGATCAGTCCGGGCGGGCCAGCCTCGCCGGCTGAAGTTGAGCCGATGGTCTCGCTCATCCGGCAAACCCTGCGCGATTTGTTTCCCGCTGAACTCGTTGAGAAAAACTTCCGGATTATTTATGGCGGGAGCGTTGAGGGCGACAATGTCAAGGATTTCCTCGGCCTGGATCATGTCGAAGGCGCGCTGGTCGGCGCGGCCAGCCTCCTGACCGCTCGATTTACAAAAATCATCCAATCAGCCTCTAAATTATAAGCCATGCTCGTCAAAACAAGTTATCTTATTCAGAAGGCTCAGAAAGAGGGATATGCCGTCGGGTGCTTTGTTGTCTATAATCTCGAAACAGCGCTGGGCGTCGCCCTGGCCGCGGTCGAATCGCGGTCGCCGGTGATCATCGCCGTATCCGAATTCACCATTTCATTTCTCGGTCTCGAGACGATCAGCCAGGTAATCATGAGTCTGGCCAAGCATCAGGCGGTGAGTGTGCCGATCGCGCTGCATCTCGATCATGGCCGCAGTTATGAGTCGGCCAAGGCCTGTCTGGACGAAGGTTTTTCTTCGGTCCAGATTGACGGTTCGCACCTGCCGTTCGAGGAAAACATTGCGCTGACGCAGAGAGTTGTTGAATACGGCCACCTGAAAAAAGTCTGGGTTGAGGGAGAGCTCGGGGCGATCTACGGGGGCCACGGCCAAACCGGTGAGTACAAAGGCGAAATCCCCTTGGTCAAGCCAAGCGAAGTGAGCGAATTTGTTGAGCAAACGAACGTCGACTTGCTGGCCGCTGCTCTCGGGACAGTCCATGGAAAGTTTTCGAACGAACGGATCCACTTTGACCTGCTGACACAATTACAGAAAATTACTAAAACGCCGCTGGTGCTACACGGTGCTTCCGGCCTGCCCGACGAAGAAATCACGCGAGCCGTCAAGGCGGGTATTGCGAAAGTAAACATCGGCACTGAGACGAAAAGACTGTTTATCGATTCGATACGCGAGACGCTTCAGAAAAATCCCAGTTTAGAGGGTCCGCGTGAACTCATGAAACCGACGATCGAAGCGACAAAAAACATGGTCATGCAAAAATTCCGGGTGCTCGGCTCAGCTAACAAAATCTAACAAACAATGAAGAAGATCGGCGGGTTTACACTAATAGAGCTCCTCGTCGTTATCGCGATTATTGGTTTGATTTCGAGTATGTCATTGATTGTCCTCCGGGGTAAAGTAATGGCGGCGCGTGATGCAAAACGACGAGCGGATATGGCAACACTCCAGACTGCGCTAGAGTTGTATTATATGGATCATCAGTATTATCCGGGAAACAACGGTTGCTCCCAGCTTCCCAGCGGGCATTGGGTTTGCATTGTGGACAGCGCCGCTGAAGACGGATGGTTTGTGCCAAATCTTTCTGCATACATGACTCCGACGCCGCCGCAAGATCCTGGCCATCACAAAAATCCCGACTGGAACATGTATGGCTACGCGCCGAACCTATTCATAAATGGCAGGAGCCACGCCTACGTCATCTTTTTCAATCTTGAAGGCAGCCCACAAGAAGACCTATGTAATATCGGAAATTTCAAGCTAACCGGGGACATGGAGCCGACCGTCTGGTCAACGCGCTGTTCTAACTAATGTATATGAGGTGGAATCTAAATAACAAAGGGTTTACCCTAATCGAATTACTGGCTGTGATTGCAATCATCGGTCTTATCTCGACGATGACTTTGGTAGTTCTTCGGGGCAAAGTTTTAGCCGCGCGCGATGCCAAACGACGGGCTGATATTGCCACCCTCCAGACGGCTATTGCCGTTTTCCATTTTGACAGAGATATTTATCCTCCGCCGACTATCCAGGGTGGGCCGGACGATTGTACGCTAAACTTTATAAATAATCACAACTTGTTTTTATGCGCAGTTAATGAAGAGTCGTGGTTTGTTCCAAATCTGTCAAATTATATGACGCCCTCGCCGCCAGAAGACCCCGGACATCATGTCCGTCCCAGCTACGACGGTTATCGGTATATTCCCGATGCCTATGATCAAAATGGCAAATACCATGGCTATGTCGTATTTTTCATGCTTGAGCAGGAGCCTCAAGAAGATCGATGCAATATGGGTCCGATGAACTTCGGGGATGGCGCCGCAGTGTGGTCAACACGCTGTCCAGATTAGCCATCATGAATAATTATTTATATCAATATACATGAAAAACGCGAACAAAATCCGGGTGGCCATCAACGGTTTCGGCCGGATCGGACGGACAACATTTAAACACTTACTTGATAAAGCCAGCGTTGAGGTGGTGGCGATCAACGACCTGACTGACCCGGCTACCCTGGCCCATCTATTGGCCCACGACACCAGTTATCGGCAATATAAACGCACGGTCAAAGGACGCAAAGACGCGCTCGTGGTCGACGGGAAAGCCTATAAGGTTCTGGCGGTGAAAGAACCGAACAAGCTTCCCTGGAAAAAACTCCGCGTCGATGTTGTGCTTGAATGCACCGGTCGTTTTACGACCAAGGCAGAAGCCGGGCTTCATCTCAAAGCCGGCGCCAAGCAAGTGATCATTTCTGCGCCGGCCAAGGGCGGAGGCGTGCCGACCCTACTGCTGGGCGTAAATGCAAACACGTATAAGGGTGAGCCGGTCATTAACATGGGCTCGTGCACGACCAATTGCATCGCGCCGGTCGTTCAGATCATCCACGAGAAATTCGGCGTCAAGAAATCGATGATGACCACCGTCCATTCGTATACGGCCGACCAAAATCTGCAAGACGGTCCGCATAAGGATCTCCGACGGGCGCGCGGGGCAGCCGAGAATATCGTGCCGACCACGACCGGGGCGGCCATCGCCGTCACCGAGGCAATTCCTGAATTGAAAAATCGGTTTGACGGTCTGTCAATCCGGGTCCCAACACCGGTGGTGTCGGTGTCCGATTTCACGATTCTGCTCAAACGCAAAGCCACGGCTGAGGAAATCAACCGAGCGCTGATCCGGGCAGCCGGCAGCCCCCGCTACAAAGACATTCTCGGCGTTTCGTCAGAACCGTTGGTATCATCGGACTATATCGGTAATGAATTTTCAGGCATTGTTGATTTGGCGCTCACCAAAGTCATTGACGGCGATCTGGCGAAGGTAATTGCTTGGTATGACAACGAGTGGGCCTATTCATTGCGCTTAGCCGAGATGTCGGTCTATATTGGCAAAAAGATAAAAGCCAGAAAATAAACGATACAGTCGAATAACCGTAGGTTGGCAGGACAATCGCCGTCTACGGTTTTCGATTGACGTATTCAGTTATTTTTCGTACACTTTTAACGTTATATATAAATGCGCCGCTATCGTCTAGTGGCTAGGACGCCAGGTTCTTCCTCGTGGCCCCATCGTCTAGTGGCTAGGACGCATGGTTCTCATCCATGTAACAGGGGTTCGACTCCCCTTGGGGCTACCAGCCGTTTAAATTTATATGAATAATAAACCGAAAAAATTACTATGGCTTGGGATCATAGTATTTATTATTTTAATCGGTTATATCGGCATTATTGTGGCGCATGGTTTTCCAGATGTTTCGTCGGGCGTTACGTTTGCGGCAGACGAAACTCAATGGATCAGAGGATTGCAACAAGATGCCGGTATGCATTTCGATCACCCGCTACAACAACTACTTACGTATCATTTTCAGGTCACCGAAAAAACAGGCGACTGCTTTATCGTAACCGGACAGACATTTTACGGAATCCCTCTGGAACGGGCGCAGATGTGTAACGGTTCAATCCTAACTTTACCTTTAGCTGATTAAGTTTCATGACCGGAAAAAGATATTTCTCGGTAATAGTGCTGGCCAGCTTCCTGTGCCTTACGTTTCTCGTCCACTTCCGGGTATTGAAGGTCTACTTTTTGTCAGATGATTTTGGTTATGTTTTATTGGCCAGAGACACCTCGGTAACCAAGAGCTTTAACTTAATCACGAAGGAACAAAAACTCGGTTCCGGTTCGGGGCTGTATCGTCCAGCGGTCGATATGGCTTTTGTTTTTGCTTACCGAGTCTTCAAGGAAAATCCGGCCGGTTACCACGCCACCAGCCTCGTTTTTCACGCTCTGATTGCTTGGCTTTTTTACCTGCTGATATCAAGAATTAGCCGCCACCAGACGCTGGGTTTCTTAGCCGGCGCGCTATTTATCGTTTATCCAATGAATCTAGAAAGCATTGCCTGGCTGTCTAATTGGACCACGCTCATATCCAGTTTGTTTATAATGCTGGCGCTTTATTTATATTGGGAATACCGCACGAGAAAAAAAATATATTTGTTTTTTATAGTCCTGCTGGCCATGCTGTTATCCCTGCTGGCTAAAGAGACGGCGATTATTATGCCGTTTGTTTTAATTGTGCTTGACCTGGTCAGGGTTAAATTAAATGGACAAACGGCCAAGCGGGTAATAAAAAACTGGCTCAGTTATGCGACAAGCATAGTATTAGTCGGCCTGTTTTTTGCCTGGCGATTCGTCATGCTCAAAGGCCGGGGTGGCTACCGTACCTCCGATGGCGAATCGATCTATGGCGGTTTGACGCACGAAGAATTCACCGGGTGGCTGACCTCGCTAAAATTATTCCTGTTTAATTATCTGAATAACGTGGTTTTCCGGTACCACAAACGGCTGGCCCTGATTTATTGGGCGGTGTTTGCCGTGGTAATTACATTGGCTATTCTCTATGTCCTGAACAAAAGAAAAGGCATTGGTTATGGCTGGCCGCTGTTCGGCCTGGGCTGGATATATATTTTCGCCTTGCCGGTGATTAACCTTATTAACGGCATTCACAAGGATTTGTCCGGTTCGCGTTATTTATATCTGCCAAGCCTGGGGTTCTGTCTCATTTTAGCTGCCCTGATTTTAGGCTTTGTTAACCGGCCGGAGAAAATAATGATTTATACTAAAGGGCTGCTGATCGGCCTATTTATCGCGGGCTTCAGCTTTTTGTCTTATAAAAATCAGGTGCCCTGGCTGGAAGCCTCGGCCCAGGTCCGCGCCGTCGGCGATAAAGTGCTGGCCAGCGTTAAAGACCCGCCTAAAAAATCCGAATTTTATTTTAAAAACCTGCCGGACAATTGGGCCGGCGCTTACTCTCTGCGCAACGGCATCGAAAACTATCTGCTGCTTTTGTACGACAAATCGCCCAGATACCTGACTGCAAAAAGGGTAGAGGAGTTTCCAGTGCAGAAGAGCGGAAAAAGCATGTACTTTTTTGAGTAAGGTCGCGCTTCTTCCGCGTCCAGTCCAGGCATGAAAATATTTTTCAAACGCCGCAAACGGTCCCAGTGGCCGGGTTTACCTAAGTAAAAAAATCGGTTACAATGTAAGGGTGTTTTTTAATTCTAGGCCAAACAAATGCGCATCGGTATTGTCACACAAGCGTATTTTCCGATCCATGGCGGCGTAACAGAAAACGCGCACCATACCGCGCTTGAGCTGGAAAAACTCGGCCATGACGTGACGATTATTACGGCGAATGTTAACCGGGACGATCGGAAATTTGACCACCGGCGGCTGCGACGGGTGGGTTTTGACGTGACGATACCGGCGAACGGCGCGTTCGGCAATATCACGGTGGGTTTTAAGCTGCCGCGGGAGCTCCGGGCGATTGAACGCGAGAAAAAGTTTGATCTCGTCCAGATCCACTCGCCGATGGACCCAGTTCTGCCGCTCGTCGCCCTGAAGGTGTTCTCGGCGCCGAAGGTCGGCACCTTCCATACCTATATGGATTCATCGGTCGGTTTGACGTTGTTCCGAAAGCCGCTGCAATGGTATTTTGACCGCTTGTCCGGCCGGATCGCCGTCTCGACAGCGGCTGAGAAATTCGCGCAGAAATATTTCCCCGCCGACTACCGAGTCATTCCAAACGGCGTGGATATCGACCGCTTCAATCCTTCGGTGAAGCCATTGGAAAAATACCAGGATGGATACACGAACATTCTTTTCGTCGGCCGGCTGGAGCCGCGCAAAGGGTTGAAATTTCTCATCCAAGCCATGCCGATCGTCCTGGCGGCCATACCGAAGGCGCGTTTAATCGTGGTCGGCGGCGGCGTCCTTCGGGAATATTATCGCCGTTTTGTCATGGATGAGATAGCCGATCGCGTCATCTTTACCGGTTTTGTCCCGGCCGAGGATCTGCCGCGCTATTACCGGACCGCCGATCTGTGCGTCTCACCGGCCACGCAAGGGGAAAGCTTTGGGATTGTCTTGATCGAAGCCATGTCCGCCGGCAAGCCGATCGTAGCCTCGGACATCGAAGGGTACAATACCGTGATCAATGACGGCCACGAGGGCTTTCTCGTGCCGAAGGAACACCCGTTGAAACTGGCCGAGAAGATTATCGAACTGATCCAGAACAAACCGTTGCGGCTGGCCATGGGCCAGCGGGGGAGAGAAAAGGCGCTTGGTTATTCGTGGCCAAAGGTCACCAGCCAGATTATTCGATATTTTGAAGAAATACTCGGCCAGAAAGGCAAACCATCACGAAAAATGGCTAGCCGTCGGTAAAAGAGGCGATATATCAATAATTCTTGACCGGGGGCTTGACACCCCTTTTTTGTTGGGGTATTCTAGATTTAGCACTCGATGAAATAGAGTGCTAATTGCAAAACTATGACAGAACGGACCCAAAGGCTCTTACGGGCAATTATTACCGAATATATTCAAAATCCCCATCCGATCGGCTCTCATGTTATTGTTGAAAAATATCTGAAGGACGTCAGCTCGGCCACGATCCGGAATGATATGGCGCGGCTGGAGGAACAGGGTTTTATCGAACAGCCCCACACCTCGGCCGGCCGCGTGCCGACGATCAAGGCATATGAATACTATGTGGCGAATTTCCTGTCTCAGCCGGAACTCGACAAAGCGGAACAGCAAAAATTGCGCCGGGTGTTGGCCCAGCATCACGGGGAAGCGGCCCAACTCATCCGCGAACTGGCCAAGGCGGTTGCAGACGTCAGCTTGTCGGCGGTCTTCGTCGGATTTTCGCCCCGGGACGCGTATTACACCGGCTTATCCAATCTGTTTCGTCAGCCGGAGTTTTCCGAGATTGATCTGGTCCAGAATTTTTCCGAAATCGTCGACCACCTCGACGAGGTAATGGAAGACTTATTCCCCCGGGTGACTGACCGAGTTGAGATCCTGCTCGGCAAACACAATCCGTTTGGAACCACCTGCGGCGCGCTCGTGACAAAATACACACTCGGTAAGAATCAAAACGGCATGTTTGGCATTCTCGGACCGATCCGGATGCCCTATGACCGCCATCGTGCCCTGCTTGAATACACTTGTAGCTTACTTCATAAATAGCATCATTCATGACAGATCAGAAAAGCCAACCGTCACCGTCCGATAATCGGCCCAACGAGACAGCCCAAACCGAGGCTGATCGCTTGCGGCAGCAGGCGGAGGAATATTTGAACGGTTGGAAACGGGCCAAGGCCGACTACGCCAATTTGCAGAAAGAAACGGAACGCCGGCAAAGCGAGTTTATCCAATTTGCCAATGCCGCATTAATTCACGAACTCTTACCGCTGATCGATCATTTCAAGCAAGCATTTATGCATCTGCCGGCGGAACTCAATGATTCCGAGTGGGTGAAAGGAATCCGGCACATTCAGACGCACTTAAATAAAATATTGGCTGAACACGGCATCCAGGAAATACGCACCGTCGGCGAGAAATTTGACCCGACGCGGCACGAGGCAATCGAGGAAGTTGACAGCGATCAGCCGGCCGGAACAATTATTGAAGAGCTGAAAACCGGCTTCCTGCTGCACGAGCGTGTACTTCAGGCCGCCCGGGTGAAGATAGCAAAGTCTCATAAAGAAAAACATAATAATTAACCCAAGGAGAAAACACCTATGGCAATGATTCGATGGCGTCCGCTGCTCGAGCCAGGCGATGATATGGAGCGCTGGCTGGAGGAATTCACGCCGTTCCACCGCGGTGCTTTCGTCCCGGCGATCGACGTCTATCAGACAAAAGACGCCGTCGTGGTCGAAACCACCCTCGCGGGCGTCCGACCCGAAGACGTCAATATCTCGATTGAAAACGACATCATGACGATCGAGGGCAGTATGGAAAAAAAGAGCGAAGTTGAAGACAAGGAATATTACCGCAAGGAAATCCGGTCCGGTTCATTCCACCGCTCGGTCGCCCTGCCGGCGGCGGTGAAAGGCGATAAGGCGCAGGCGGTCTATGACAACGGCGTCCTCAAGATCACCGTTCCGAAAGAAGAGCGCGTCAAGCCGAAAACGGTCAAGGTCCAGGTAAAATCAAGCCCAAAGAAATAGTCGTTCAATAGCCCTTCCCGTTTCATGTTCTATGAAAGGGAGGGGCGACCGGATGATTATTAACAGCCAAGACAATGAAAAAATCAACAGGCAGCTGGAAAAAAGAGCGGACCACCGGCCGCAAATACAGCCATTCGGACGCCCACCGAGAGCCGCGGGCCCGCACCCGGAGCAAAATCTGGGTATCTGGCTACAGCGTCAAAGGCGGCCAGATTGACGGCTATTTCCGGGCCAATCCCAATTTTAAAAAATCTGCAAAATAACAGCTAACGAGCATTAAGGAGAATTAAGCAATGTCAAAGATTTTAGGTATCGATTTAGGCACGACTAATTCCGCCATGGCGATCGTCGAGGGCGGCAAGCCGAAAATCCTCGAAAACCGCGAAGGCGCGCGCACCACGCCGTCCGTCGTGGCTATTTCGAAGAGCGGCGAACGGCTGGTCGGCATGACCGCGAAACGGCAGGCTGTGACCAACGCAGCAAACACCATTTTTTCAATCAAACGGCTGATCGGCCGGCGGTTTGAAGACGCCGAAGTCCAGCGCGACTTGAAAACCCTGCCCTACAAAATAAAGCAATCTGGCCAGGGCGTGGTCGTCGAAATGAGCGGGAAGGAATACTCGCCGCAGGAAATCTCGGCTATGATTTTACAAAAGCTCAAAGCCGATGCCGAGGAAAAGCTCGGCGAAACGATCACGGACGCGGTCATCACCGTGCCGGCGTATTTCGACGATGCCCAGCGCCAGGCCACGAAGGACGCGGGCAAGATCGCTGGATTAAACGTGAAGCGGATTATCAATGAACCGACGGCCGCGGCCTTGGCTTACGGTTTTGACAAGAAAAAGAACGAACAAATCGCCGTGTACGATCTGGGCGGCGGCACGTTTGATATCTCGATTCTCGACGTCACCGGCGACACGGTCCAGGTGCTGGCCACGAACGGCGACACCCATCTCGGTGGCGACGATTTCGACAAACTCATTATCGATTGGATTATCGCCCAATATAAGCGGGAAGAGGGCATTGACCTGTCTAAAGACCAACTGGCCCTCCAGCGCTTGAAAGAAGCGGCTGAGAAAGCGAAACACGAGCTTTCAACCGCCACTGAAACGGAAATCAACCAGCCGTTTATCACCCAGGACTCTTCGGGACCGAAGCACCTGGTCATGAAAATGACCCGGGCCAAGCTGGAAGAGCTGGTCGGCGAGCTGGTGGAAAAAACGCTTGAGCCGGTGAAGAAAGCCCTCGAGGACGCGAAACTAAAAACCTCCGAGATCGAAGAAGTTGTCATGGTCGGCGGGATGACCCGCATGCCGCTCGTGGTCCAGACCGTGGAAAAATTCTTTGGCAAGAAACCGCATATGGGTGTGAATCCGGACGAGGTGGTCGCCGTCGGCGCGGCGGTCCAGGCCGGCGTGCTCCAGGGCGACGTGAAAGACGTGCTCCTGCTCGACGTCACGCCGCTGACCTTCGGCATTGAGACATTGGGCGGTGTACGCACGCCCTTGATCGAGCGCAACACCACCATCCCGACGGCGAAAACGCAGGTCTTCTCGACCGCGGCTGACAATCAGCCGAGCGTGGAAATCCACGTACTCCAGGGCGAGCGCGAAATGGCCAGTGACAACAAGACCCTTGGCCGGTTCATTCTCGACGGCATCCCGCCGGCGCCCCGGGGCGTCCCGCAGGTCGAAGTTACCTTTGACATCGACGCGAACGGCATCCTGAACGTCACGGCCAAGGACAAGGCCACGAACAAATCGCAGAAGATAACGATCACCGCCTCGACGGGATTAAGCAAGGAAGAGGTCGAGAAAATGCAAAAAGACGCCGAAGCCCACGCGGCTGATGATAAGAAAAAGCGCGAACTGATCGACGCTCGCAACATGGCCGACACCCTCATTTACACAACCGAAAAGGCCTTGCGCGACGCCAAGGACAAGGTGAAAGACGAAGACAAGAAAGACATTGAAACCAAGCTTGAGGCGTTGAAGAAAGTGAAAGACCACGACAGCCTCGAGGATATCAAGAAAGCCACGGACGAATTGAGCCAGGCGATTCAGAAGATCGGTTCAGCCCTCTATGGCGACAAGCCTGGCACTCAAAAACCAGGCGAAGATGAAAAGTCCGCCAAAGGCGGATCCGCTTCTGGCGGAAAAAAGAACGAGGGGCCGGTTGAGGGGGAAGTGGAGGATAAGAAGTAAGTTGACATAAACCCAACGTAGGCGACCCTTACTTGTCCGCCTCTGGTGGAAGGGCCGCCTACATGCAGGCGGACAAACCTTGTCCCGTCGAAGGACGGGAGTTGCCCGCCTACGAGAGTGATTATTACCTTGTCACCCTGAACTTGTTTCAGGGTCTCCACAACAATGCGCGGGTTTATGAGATGCCGAAACAAGTTCGGCATGACAGTTCGGGAATGAAAACCGACAAAAAACCGTGTTGGAATCATTAACAACAATACTATGCCCAATCAACCCCAACCCAACCAACAATCAAACTCCCGCCAGATCCAGATCAAGGTCACGGATGACGTGATGCGCGGAGTGTACGCGAACGCAATGTCCGTGGTACACTCAAAGGAGGAATTCACGCTCGACTTCATGAACATCTACCCGCACCAGGGCGCTGGCATCGTGACCGGCCGGATTATCATTTCCCCGGGGCACATGAAGCGCATCCAGGCCGCGCTCCAGGACAATCTCAAGAAATACGAGAACCAATTCGGCAAGATCGAGGAAGCCCAGGCGCCGGAACCGATGGGTTTTAAGACTGCCTAAGCAGGCAAATAACAAAAAGTACATCCATGCGCACCCAAGAGATCGCGAAGTTGTCCGGTTTGAGCGCGGCGTCATTTATCGCGGCGCTGATCGCCGGATTTTTGCTCGATAGCGTTTTTTCGAAACTCAACCTGACGCTGGCCGTGCCGTCAATCACCATTATCGTAAATTTTTTGTTGGCGCTGTTGTTTTACTTCTGGGCGATCGCGCTGTTCGGCATATTAGCGGCGCTGGAAAATCAGAAATCCTTTTTGCTCGGCCTTTCGATCGGCCTGCCGCTGACCATTTTTATCGCGCTAGGCGTGAATCTATACACGGCCATCGGCGCGGGCCTGTTGTTTATCGGTCTGATCCAATACGGTTTGAAAGTGCGGCAAGAGCGTCAGGACCGGCTGAAGGTCGGGATCAATAAATTTATTCGGCACGGCCTCGGTCCTTGTATCAGCACACTTCTGCTGGCCATTTCCCTGTGCTTTTATGGCGCAATCGCTACCCAGGGATCTGAGCAGCTCGATCCGGTGGTTGTCACCTCGCGCATGGCGGCGAACGGACTGAATCAATATTTGACGATGAAGCTAAAAGGGTATGATCCGGACATGTCCGTCGACGAGTTCGTTTTTCTCATTGTTACCCAAGATATCCAGCCGGCCAAGGAAGTAAACGCCCAAACAGTCCCGGGTTTGCCGGCCGCTGACAAGGGCGATACGTTTTTCGGGATCGACATCAACGAGCTGACCAAAGACCTGCAAAACATACCGATCGATGAAATAAAGCAAAAACTGCCGCCTGACTATCTTGAGCGGATCCAGCAGGACCCGGCCTATGTCCAACAGATCTTTCAGACGTTCCAGAGCGATGTGATCGGCCAGCAAATTGCCATTTCCCGGGATAATTTACTGAAGACGCTCCATGTCCAGGCCGAGGGAACGGATCCGATCGGCACGGTTTTGGAAAAGGTGATCGCGGTCCAGTTAAATGATTTGTTCCGGCCGTTCAAATACCTGCTCCCGCCGATTCTGGCCCTGACCCTGTATTTCGCCTTGCAGATATTTGGCTTCATCTACAGCTGGATTGTCCACCTCTTCGCCCTGGCGGCGTATTATATCCTAAAATGGCTGAACTTCTTCCAGATCAAACGGGAAAAGAAAGACGCGGAAGTGATCAGTATAAGCTAGCTTATGTCAAAAGATTACTATGAAATATTAGGCGTGGCGCGCGACGCTTCAGCGGCTGAAATAAAGGCCGCCTACCACAAACTCGCCCACCAACACCATCCGGACAAAGCCGGCGGGGATGAAGCGAAATTCAAGGAAATCAACGAGGCGTACCAAGTACTCTCAAATTCCGAGAAGCGCCAGCGCTACGATCAATTCGGCCAGTCGTTCGACGGGTCGCAAGGTTTTAATTGGCAGGATTTCGCCCAGGGCGCGAACGGTTCCGGTGGGTATCGGACCAATGTCAATTTTGAGGATTTGGGTTTTGGCGACCTCGGCGACATTTTTGGGAGCTTTTTCGGCGGCGGCGGATCGCGCCGGACGCGGACGAAGCGCGGCAACGACCTTGAGGTCAGCGTGACGCTGGATTTTAAGGAAGCTGTTTTTGGCACGACACAGACATTGCGGCTTTATAAAACCGTGATCTGCGATCATTGTTCGGGCAACGGCGCTGAACCGGGCACGAAGATCGAAACCTGCCCGACCTGCCATGGCGCCGGACAGGTCCAGCAAATACAGTCGACCGTGTTCGGACAATTCCGCACAGCGACGGTCTGCCCGGATTGCCGGGGCGAGGGCAAGCGCGCCAGCCAGAAATGCAAGAAATGTCACGGCAGCGGAACCATGAAAGACCATGAATCGCTCGAGGTAAAGATACCGGCTGGAATCGCCGACGGTCAGTCAATCCGCTTGTCCGGCCGGGGCGAAGCCGGCGCCCACGGTGGCGGGCTCGGTGATCTCTACATCCGGGTACGAGTCAGGGAGGATAAAGATTTTTCCCGCCAGGGCGATGACATACTCTCGACGCTCGAGATACCCTACACGATCGCTGCGCTAGGCGGCAAGGTCGACTTGCCGACCGTTGATGGCGAGGTCAGATTAACCATACCGGCTGGCACGCCGTCGGGTAAAGTGTTTCGCGTGCGCGATCACGGGGTTCATCGACTCCACGGCCGCGGCCGAGGCGATCACCTCGTCACGGTCCACGTCCGGGTGCCAAAACACCTCTCCTCGCGGGCGAAGCAAATTCTCGAAGACCTGTCAGCGGAAGGGGAATAAGGATTGTTGGCTTGGGTCGGCGGTGGTATACTGACGACAAGCAGACAATTCAATAACAAACAATGAAAACCATTTTTAAGACCGTAGCTTTTGCGCTTGTTATCATCGTAGGCGCGTTTTTTGTTTTCGCGTACGCCCGCCGGGCTGATATTGCCGAGGTCCAGGACAGCGATTTACGAAAAGATCAGCCAGTCGTGGCCGAGGCTGATAACGCCTATCCGCTCGTCGTAAAAATTCAGCCAGATATCACGATTTCGCAGGATGATTTTAACTGGATCGAGTCAGTGCTAACGGGCAATGACTGGGACGAAAAACGGGCCAATGACATTCTCATGTCGCAGGCCGTTGCGCTGAATGCCTTTGCCGAAATATCGCAAAAGAGGGTTTACCAATACAGCCCCGCTGATCTGGAAAAGGGCGGCGGTCAGCTTGGTTACGCCCGCCGGTTGGCCGACCTGGCGCTGTTGCGCGGCTTACAACTCGAGAAAGGAGGCAGTTATGACGAAGCCTTTAAACTCTCGGAAAAAGCCCTGTCTCTCAGCCAGGCCGTCGTCGGCTCAAGCAATTCCCTGATTCAGTACATGGTCGGAGCGGTCATGAAAAAAACCGCCTTATCCAGGCTGCAAGCGCTGATAAACACAAACCAGTTATCCTACGAATTTTTAAATCAAGAAGCGGCGACAATCAGCAACTTTCGAGACGATCTCCCGGGTCTCCAGGTAGGGCTAAGGGGCGAATATTACCTCGGCGCAACCTGGGCCGAGAGCGACCCTAATTTTGCCAGAGACGCGGGAATATTTCCGAAAGTATTTTACACCCGAAGCTACTATTGGAAGCCAAAGATGACTTTGCAGCAAAAAGCGGAACAAATGAGGATCATTATCAAAAACGTCAGCACGGCTTGCGGCAACAACCATCGTGAGTTCGTGGCCCAGCTGCCCTTGTTCCCAGTCTCGAAATTGTCGTACCCGTTCACTGAAAATCTCATCGGCCGAAAACATGTCGACTTAATGGTCGACTCGATCAACCAGACCGACTTGTATGACCGGCGCTGTGCTAATGAAGCGGCTTTTGATAATCTCCAGGCCATAATGATCCGACGGGCCGGTTCCTAGGAAGTATTGACAAAAACCCAATAATAGGCATACAATAGGCGCATGAATGGCAATAACCAACAAACAACCGCGCTGGACTGGCACGATCGCTGGAAAGCCTTTCCGCATCACAACCAAGTGCATTGGCTGGTGTTGGTTGTGATCGTTTGGGCCATGGGCCTGGTGTTCATGGGGCAGATGGTCAATATGAAAAACTCGAGCCAGCAACTCGCCCAAGCGGTGGTGTTGGGCGAACGGACGAAACGGACCGCACCGACCCCAGCAACGAATGCCATTCCGGAAGTAAAGGGCGAAACAACCGGGCCGACCGTAGATGATAATTCAGCCAATCACGTGTTGCCGTCTGAAGTTAATAAGCAAGATTTTCGGCCGGCGAGGATAATGAATCAACACCTGAAGAAATAAACGATTTCTTTCATTATGACGTAAACCGCCTGGAGCGGTTTTTTTAGTTAGGGCTCGGTCACGAAGTATTGACATTTATAAGATTTCGTGATACATTGGCTAGCTTGTTTGGACTAGGAAAGGCCTGGTTGCGAACGAGCGCGTTCTCTATGAACGCTTCGGTAGTACATCTGCCCTTTGGGAGACTCTTGCCCGGCCTGATGAGCTGCCGCAAGTAGCGTACCGGGGTCGGAGGAACAATGGTTGACACGGAGATTACGAAGGGCCAGCTAAAACAGCTCTTCGAGATTGAGGGCGCTTTGACCCGTTATGGCATGCGGGGCCTGGGACCACAGCTCCAAGCCTTGCTCAACGCTAACAAAGGTCGAACCAAAAGCCACCGGGTCGAACCCGCTTTCGCGCTGTGGAGAAACGGGCAGCTGCCGGAATTCAGCCGCCGAGAAGCATATTTCGAGGATTACCTGGGGACCATCCCGGCAGACGAACTGGTGCCCGGTCGAGAGCTTGAACGCGCCTGCCCCCACAGGGTGCTGGTCGATCCGCGGTATACTCACGAACAGCTGGCCGGACAGATCATTAAACTGGCTGCCGGCCGTCTGCATCCCTGCGGGAACCTGGTCGTGGGAGACAGCCCCTACTGGATCGCTTGCGGTTTCGTTAGCGAGGATCTGGCATCCAGCCTTCTAGCGCGTCACAACCGCGATGGTGATTCAAGCCAAGTCGTACGCATGATGACGGTGCTGGAGGTTTTGTCCTGGTATCTCCAGCGCCCGATGACCGCCGTCTTGTCTACGGAGGAGCAGAGAATCCGGCTGATGGGGTCGCTCGGCACATTGCCCGACGGCAGTGACTTCATACCGGAACTGGTTGTGAAGTATCCGATGACCCGGCTGGTCTGCGAAGAAACCGACAAGCCCTCGGTCTACGGGATCTGCCTGGTCAAGCGCATAGCGGCCAAGGCCGCGTAGTTTCGTTCCAGTGGGTGGACTTACGTAAAGTAAGCCCACCGTTTTTTATTATGTAATATCTAATAAACCATGAGCGTTTGCGCAGAACTATAATTTGTGCTATAATAATAAAGTCCGAAATATCCACCGTTATTATTTCAAACAAAAACAATGATTTTCGCAGCCGCGGCCCAAGTTAATTCCTCATTTATCGCGAATATCGACTGGTCGAAACCAAGCTGGGATTTATTCATCATACTGTTTTTTGTGGTCGCGGTGTTTCTCTACGGTTTATCGCTCGGCCGCGATCGCATCGTGGTTATCTTGGTCAGCATTTACATGGCCTTGGCCGTAGTCACGACCGCGCCGTATATCGGCAATTTTTCGACCGAAGTCGGCGTCAATCAATTCTTCGTGGTCCGCATCTCGATGTTCCTGGGCGTCTTTATCCTGCTGTTCCTGCTCTTGTCCCGTTCGGCCCTGCTTCAAACCATCGCGGCGGCCGATAAAAAAGGCGGCTTTTTCCAGATTATGGTATTCAGCATCCTCCATGTCGGCTTGCTGATCAGCATCACTCTGTCGTTTCTTCCGCCGGACTCAATCAACGGCTTATCGCCATTGACGCGGACGATCTTTGCCAGCGAAGTCGGCCGGTTTATCTGGATCGTGGCGCCGATCGTGCTGATGATCCTGCTCAAGAGCGAGAAAGACAAGAAATTCAAGTACGACATCTAACAAGAAATTACGAATTCATAATTCAAAATTAATAATTTTGACGGCGACGCATGTCGCCCTTGATATACTAGACAAATAAAAAATGGCCAAGAGGATGGCCGTTTTTTTATCTGACGCTTATTTTCGCTTGAGGCTTGGTCCGGTTGGCGTATCCTTGGTTACAAAGCCAGCCCGCTCTATTTTTTTCCGCAGCACGTCGGCTGTTTTCCAGTCCTGTTTTGTCCGGGCGATTTCCCGTTGTTTCAGCAAGCCGGATATTTCCGGCGGAATAACGTCGACGGTTTTCTTCAGTTGATCCAGCCCGAGGCCGAGGATCGCGTCGAAGCGCAAAAGGCTGGCGTGCTTCGCGGCCTCGGGGCAATTTGATTTCAGCATATCCCAGGTTATTGCCAAGCCTTGCGGCGTGTTCAAATCGTCGTTGATCGCAGCCGCAAAGGCCTGTTCGAAATCAGGGCAATGTCCCTTGGCTGCTGGCATTTCCCGGACGCGATCGCGGAGCCGGTTCAAGGCGGTCTGGGCCGCATCTAGTCCATTCCAGGTGAAGTCGAGCTTGGCCCGGTAGTGAGCCAAGAGGCAATAGTATCGGAAAGCGATTGGATCATAGCCGCCTTCTTTCAGTGAGTCGAGAGTAATGAAATTGCCGGTTGACTTGGCCATTTTGCCTTCGTACAGCTGAAGGAAATCGCTGTGCAGCCAGTATTTCACGTACGGTTTTCCGGTCGCGGCCTCAGACTGAGCGATTTCGTTCGTATGATGGACGGGAATATGATCGATGCCGCCGGCATGAAGGTCGAACGTCTCACCCAAGTATTTCATTGCCATGGCCGAGCACTCGATATGCCAGCCGGGAAAGCCGACGCCCCAGGGGGAAGGCCATTCCATCTGGCGCCGCGAGTTTTTCGGCGAAAACTTCCAGAGTGCGAAGTCCGTCGGATTTTTCTTGGCGCTATTCTTCTTTACCCGGGCGCCTTCTTTCAGTCCCTTGACATCGAGCCTGGCTAAATCGCCGTAGTGCGGAAATTTCGAGGTATCAAAGTAGATGCCGTCCGCGGTGGTATACGTAAAGCCCTTCTTTTCCAGCCGCTGGATCAGAACGATTTGTTCGGAGATGTGCTCGGTGGCTTTCGCCCAAATAGTCGGCTCGAGAATATTCAGTTCAATGAGATTTTGTTTGAAGACCTTCGTGTAATATTCAGCGATCTCGGCGGCTGTTTTCCCTTCGCGCTTGGCGCCGAGTTCCATCTTGTCTTCACCCTCGTCGGCGTCCGAGGTGAGGTGGCCAACATCAGTGATGTTCATGACGTGCCGAACCGAATATCCGTCAAAAAGCAGAACGCGCTTTAACACGTCTTCAAAGAGATAGGTGCGGAGATTTCCGATATGGGCGTAATTGTAGACGGTTAAGCCGCAGGTATATAAACCAACCCGCTTTTTCGCAAGCGGCGTAAAGGCTTCTTTTTTTCGGGTCAGGGTATTGAAGAGTGTTAGCATCGCGCCTATAGTGTAGCAATTTTACGCTAATAAAAAAAGCCCCCTCGGTGAGGCGGCAAGATATAAACTCAACCACTGGCGCCAGCGGTTACTTCTTTTCGGCGCGTTGTTCAGCTTCTTCTTTCAAATCCTCTTCCACCGCTTCGGCGTTTTGCTCCCACTCTTCAACCACCTGTTTGACGTCGTTTTTGGTCAGTTGTGGATAGAGGCCCTGCTGGTATTTCTCGGGGTTGCTTAGGGCGTCGAGCCTGACTTTGGCGGCCGCTTCATCGATAATGTCGATTGCTTTATCCGGAAAGGTCCGTTTGACCAGAACGTTCTGGCCGAGTGCGACGGCTTCCTCGATCGCCTCATCGGTAATACCGACTTGATGGTGCTGTTCATAGCGTTGCCGTATCCCTTTCAGGATCTCAATCGTCTGTTCGGGGGTTGATTCCTCCACGTGGACAGGTTGAAACCGCCGTTCGAGCGTCTGGTCGTGTTCCAGATATTTACTGTAGTCCTGGCTGGTCGTGGCGCCGACCACCTGGAGGTCGCCTCGAGCCAGGGCCGGCTTCAGGATATCGGCGGCATTGATTGCGCCCGTAGCCTCGCCGGCTTCTGCCAGGGTATGAAGCTCGTCGATGAACAGAATAATATTGCGCCGGCTGGCGATAATCTCATCAAGAATGCCCTTCAACCGTTTTTCAAACTCGCCCCGGTATTTGGTGCCGGCGACCAGGCCGGACAAATCGAGCTGTAATACACGTTTACTCTTCAGCGGTTCAGGCACGTTACCAGAAGCGATTTCGTTTGCCAGTTCTTCGACGATCGCGGTCTTGCCAACGCCGGAATCGCCGATTAGGACCGGGTTATTTTTTGTCCGCCGGGACAATATTTGGATCACCCGTTCGATCTGATGTTTTCGGCCGATCACGGGATCGAGTTTGTCTTGAAGGGCGAGCTGGGTCAGGTCGCGGGCATAGAGATTGAGTAGGGGCGTTTTCCCACCACTAATGCTGCGGCCCTTGCCCTGGGCAAACCACAAAGCCAAACCAGTGATGATGCCAAAGCCAATGAGGTAGGGGATGAAGTCCATAGATTATTCGAGCATTCGTTTCTTTTTCATGTACCAATACATGGCGAGCGCCGAGCCGAAACACAGCGCCAGGGGCAGCCAGAAATTGAAGGTGGCGCCCAAAACCGGAAAGTACCCTTTCATTAAGCCGAAAATAGAGGCTGAAACGTAGATCGGGAGCACCAGGGCGGAAATCACAGTCAACGTCTTCATGATATCATTTATCCGAAACGAGATTAATGACTCGTTCGTCTGTTGGAGGGCCTCAATCGTTTCCTTGAAGCCCTGGAGGGTGTCCCAGATGTCCTTGGTGTCGTCGATCAGTTGCTCAAAATATGTCCGGAGGCCGTTGATACGAAAGACGCTCGGTTCGCGGCTATCGATCATCTTTTTCAGCACGTTTTTGTGCGACTGCATGATCTTCCGGAAATTGGTTATATTCCGTCGGATGACCAGTATTTCTCGAACCATGCCTTTTTCATTTCCGGCGAAGATACGCGATTCAATGTTTCCGATATCGATATTCAAATGGTCCAGCATCGGATAACAGTAGAGGAGGAGAGAATTGATTATTGCGTAGGCCAGCTTCTCCATGCCGTCGCGCATGTATTTATCGCGGGCATCGTCATTAACTGAGCATAAGTCGAACATGTCGACGAGCGGGGGAAGGTTATTGTCGTGAACGGTAATGAAATAATCCGGACCGATAAAAAAATCCACCTCAGATGGCCTGATCTCCCGGGTTTTCCGGTCGAACACAGGGAAGAGGAGGATAAGGAAAATATAGTCGGTATATTTGTCGACGTTTGGGCGCTGGGCGGGCGATAAGCAATCTTCCAGATCGAGCGGGTGGAATTTGAAATTCTGGCGGAGATACTCGATCTCTTCGTTCGTTGGTTTTACAATATTTATCCAACGAAGCCCATTACAGGTGAGGGTTTTGACGTTCATGTTGTGTTTTTGCTTTTGTTTTTGAATTTCACCGAACATCTATATTGTAGCACATTTTTAGGAATATTGCAAGCCTTAAAAGGCAAAGTGAGGCGCCGGCGAAATGGGGTTCGACGGCGCTCATAGGGTGGGAAAAAGGGCGGGGCGGTCTTCACGGTTCCTTCAGGCCGCAGTTCGTGGCCTGAAGTTTCACCGGGATCAGGAATCGTTGGACGATCCGTTCTTCCGGTGGGGTCGGCCCACAGGACGGCTGGTAGATCGCCACCAGCTCGACTTGTCGGTACCCGTCGTAGCGGTTCGGAACGTTGAACCGGAAACCTTGTCCGAACCTCCGTTCGTTGACGCGAACGGCTTTCGTCCAGCGCTTTGGCTCATCACTGAACCGCCACTCGATCGATTCTACCTTGTACCCGTACGGGTAGGCAGGCAGGAAGCCGAAGGTGAGCGCGGTTGCGTTCGTGTTGACCTGTTCGGCGATCCATGTCGAGTCAGTCGCGGTGGTGTCGGCCTCAAGCTTCAGCCGGTAATAGCGCTTCAGCTGGAGGTCGTTCATGACATATAGTGCCGGATTCTCGCGGCACTCGGCGCCGATGAAGTTGACCGTCACGCTACGCGGCGTCTTCACCACGTAACACGTACAGCCATTCCCGACGGCGAGGATCGTCGCCAGCAGACAGAGAACGAACAACGTCCGGTACATGGTCTATCCCTCCAATTCATGGTGGTGCTTGCATTCCCTCCTAAGCCTGAAAAACAAGGTATAATAGCACAGGTAAGTAATATTGTCAATGGCTTAAGAAGACTGGAGGATTATCACGTCTTCTTTGCCAAAAGGCAAAAAATATGATATATTATAAGTGATGCAATACGGAAATGCCCCAAAAAACGTAGACGTTGAACCGGTTCTCCCGGAAAAACAAGTTGATCAACCAGAACGCACTGGCGAACCGGGAAGTATTGAAATAAAACGTCCGGTTGAAAAGAAAGAACAGCCGGTTGAGGTGCACATCGAACGGCCGAAGGAACTGCCAAAAACCGAAACCGGCGAGCAGCCGCTTTCGTCAGCGCCGCCGCCCGCCGCAGCAACGGTTCCCGTGCCGGCAAAATCAGAAACTTATCGCCAAATTGAGCAAATATTAGAAGATGACTTGTTCCAGGTGTATCAGGCCATGGACGAGCCGACCAAGCGCCGCTTTCGGGACGAGGGTGAAAAAACCACCTCAAAAATTGAGGTTATCCTCCAAGCCACCAAGATACAGGTGAAGAAGATCCTCGATCTGATCAAGAACTGGCTGAAGATCATCCCGCGGATAAACAAGCATTTTCTTACACAAGAGGCAAAGATAAAAACCGACCGCATTATTGCCTTAAAAGATAATCAAAAATAAACCACCTATGGTTTGGCTTTTGGCTGCGACAGTCAGTCTGCCCGAGGCAACAGCGGTGATCGAGAGCGATACCGGCGGTAACGTACTGGTGACCGTGTTTGTGTTGCTAGGGATCGTGGCGCTTGTGATGGCGCTTTTTTCCATATTCCGCTGGGCCATGAATAATACCATGCTTATCCCGATGGCTTTCCGGCGAAAAGTCCTGATGATCTCAGTGCCAAAGGAGCACTTGGAGCTCCAGGAGCAACAGGACAAGCACAAGGGGAACGTCAAGGAACTGATCGCAGTTGCTGAGGCGCTCTATGCAAATCTCGGCGGTATTGTCCGGATGCAAAAATGGTATTCACGGCTGCTCTACGGCCGGCACGATCATCTCGCCCTGGAAATCGTGGCCGATAAGGGCTTTGTTTCGTTTATTGTGGCGATACCGTTCCAATATCATGAATTCATTGAGCAGCAGATTCATGCCCAGTATCCCGAAGCCCATGTCGAAGCAATGGAGGACTACAATATATTTTCTCCGCACGGCGTCATCAAGATGAACAATCTGAAATTGTCGCGCTCAAACATGTATCCGATCCGGACCTATCAGAAATTGGAGGTTGATCCGATGAATGCTATCACGAACGTCTTAAGCAAGATCACGGAGCCGGAAGGGGCCGCCATCCAAATACTCTTTCGACGGGCCGGCCGGGGCTGGCAGCACGCCGCCCACTCATACGCGCGCAAGGTGATTCAGGGGAAGGGCGGTCAGGCCGGTTCCGGCGCCATGATGGGGGATCTGTGGCGCTCGGCGTTTCCGAGTAAGATGCAGGATCAGAACGAACAGCAAAAAAAGAATTTTTATAAACTGTCGCCGATCGAAGAGGGTAAAATGAAAGCGGTCAGCGAAAAGGCGGAGAAAATCGGCTTTGAGGTTAATCTGCGGGTTATTGTTTCAGCGCGTGATATCGACCGAGCGAAGATTTATATGGATAATATTTTGAACTCATTTACGCAATACACTGCCCATGAAACGGGTAATAGTTTCCGAAAGGCCAAGGTATATCTGAAACATCGGTTCATCCATGATTTTATCTTCCGGAATTTCCGCCGCCGGAACAGCTTCATCCTGAATACTGAGGAGTTAACCAGCCTCTGGCATTTGCCGTTGTCTGACACGGAAACGCCGAATATCCGCTGGGCCGCGGCCAAACGCTCGGCCCCGCCCGTTGATTTGCCGACCGAAGGGCTGATTCTCGGCCGGAGCAGCTACCGCGGCCGCGATCTGCTCGTTCGGATAAAGAAAGACGACCGGCGGCGGCATGTCTATGTCATTGGTAAATCCGGTGTCGGTAAATCCGTCTTAATGACGAACATGGCGGTCCAGGACATTAAAAACGGCGAGGGTGTTTGCGTCGTTGATCCTCATGGCGATTTGATCGAAGACATCCTCGGGCAGATACCGAAAGAACGCAGCGACGACGTCATAATTTTTGATCCGTCCGATACCGAACGCCCAGTCGGCCTGAACATGCTCGAAGCACAGACGCCGATGGATCGGGATTTCGCCGTGCAAGAAATGATCAGCATTTTCTACAAGCTTTTCCCGCCGGAAATGATCGGGCCGATGTTCGAACATAACATGCGCAACGTCATGCTGACGCTGATGGCGGATACGGTCCAGCCCGGCACGATCGTTGAAATTCCGCGCATGTTCACCGATCCGGAATACCAGAAATTCAAACTCCGCAAGGTGACCGATCCGGTGGTGCGGAATTTCTGGGAAAAAGAGATGGCCAAGACGACCGATTTTCATAAATCGGAAATGCTCGGCTACCTCATTTCGAAAGTTGGCCGTTTCGTCGAGAACGAAATGATGCGGAACATCATCGGCCAGTCGCGCTCCGGCTTTGATTTTGAAGAAATCATGAACAAGCGGAAAATTCTGCTCGTTAATCTGTCGAAAGGCAAGACCGGCGAGGTCAACAGCTCGCTGCTCGGCTTGATCATCGTTTCAAAGCTCCAGATGGCGGCGCTCCATCGCGCCAATCTCCCTTCGGAACAGCGGCACGATTTCTATCTCTACATCGACGAATTCCAGAATTTCGTGACCGATAGCGTGGCCACCATCTTATCTGAAGCGAGAAAGTACCGTCTGAACCTCATCATCGCGCATCAATACATCAGCCAGTTGGTTCAGAATAACGACACCAAGATACGCGACGCTGTTCTCGGCAACGCCGGGACGATTATCTCGTTCAAGGTCGGGGTTGAGGACTCGCAAATGGTGGCAAAAATCTATGCGCCCGTCTTTAATGAGTTTGACGTCATGAACATCGAGAAATACAACGCCTACGTCAAGCTCCTGATCGACAATCAAACTGGTCGCGCCTTTAACATGCAGACGATTGCGCCGTTGCCGGGCGACCGGGCGCTGGCGCAACGGATCAAGGAGCTGTCGCGCTTGAAACACGGGCGCGAAAAGAAGGTCGTGGAAACGGAAATAATGGAACGGAGTCAGTTGGGCGCGCCGGCGGCCCGTCTTGGTGACACCGTTGGGGAACGACACATGTAGTCGGGTCATGATTTTTCCGTTATACTAAGGGTGCTATGACACCTCTTATTTTTTTAGCACTGATTATCATTGTCGCCGTCTCTGCTCTCTGGGCAAGCTTCTCGGCGGCGCCGTGGCTGCCGACACGGGCAAAAGACATCGATCGATTGCTTGAACTGGCCAAGCTGTCGCCCGGGAGCCTGGTATATGATTTAGGCTGCGGCGACGCACGGCTGCTCATGCGAGCCGCGCGAAAATATGGCGCGCACGGCGTCGGGTTTGAGATATCGATTCTGCCATTTTTATGGTCATGGGTCAGGGTAGCGCTGTCAAAAGAACGTGGGCGCATCACAATCAAGTATCGCAATTTCTATCAGGTTGACCTCGCGGCCGCTGACGCCGTCGTCTGTTTCTTGACGCCGCCGGCGATGATAAAGTTAGAACCAAAACTGCGCCAGGAATTACGGTCGGGCAGTTGCTTCGTCACGTATTGTTTTAAATTGCCAACCTGGCAACCGACCACGGTCAGTCGGCCGGACAAAAAAGACATACCGATCTACGTCTATACCAAGAATTGACGCGGAACCGGCCATGTTGTATACTATGATTTGATAATAAACAAAGCAAACATAAACGAAATAATACACTAAAAAAGAAGACAAATGCCTGACGAAATAACACGACTCGCGAAAATAAAAGAAGCAATTGAAAACGCTCAAGCCAATCTCCAGATCGCCCGGCAACTGATTGCCGAGATCGGCGGAAAGGAACTGGATGAGCAACTCGCCCTGAATATCAAGGTTGAGGGCAAAGTGGCTGAAGGGCCGGAAGGAAAAATAATCGAGGGCCAGTTTGACGGGCAGAATATGCTTGGACCTGACGGGAAACAGTATTCGGTGCCGGCCAATTATGCTTCAAAGTCAAAGCTAGTCGAAGGCGATACGTTAAAACTTACGATCACGCCAGACGGATCGTTTGTCTATAAGCAGATCGGACCAATCGAGCGCCAACGCTTGATTGGCGTATTAACGCGCGATGAAGAAACGAACGAATTCCGCGTCTTGGCAAACAATAAAAGCTACCGCGTCTTGCTGGCCAGCATCACGTATTTCAAAGGCGAGCCGGGTGATGAAGTTGTGATCCTGGTGCCGAAAGAAAAAGACAGCCGTTGGGCAGCGGTTGAGAACATCATCAAAAAAACAGCCTCGGCCGGTCTCCAGACTGAGACGCCGCCGAACCCTGTTGGCCCGGATGAAATGAAGGATTTGACCTAGAAATCGCATCATAACGTATATCAGACAGCCAAGACGTCAGGTCGGCTGTCTTTCGTTTCACTCGTCTTTTGCCAAAACAGGTCTTTATTGCTAAGATAGGGAAGGACAATTTCATAACGATCACCCCATGTCAGTGACCATCTATCGGAAATACCGCCCCCAAAAGTTTGACGAAATCCTCGGTCAAAACCACGTAAAAATTACGCTTGAAAACGAAATCACCAGCGGTCGTTTGGCGCACGCGTATCTTTTTGCCGGACCGCGCGGCGTCGGGAAAACAACCATCGCGCGGCTTTTGGCTAAGTCGATCAATTGCCAGAAGCGCAAACCGGATCAAAGCGAACCGTGCAACACCTGCGAAGCCTGCCAGGAGATCATGACCGGCCGATCGCTTGACCTGATCGAAATGGACGCGGCCTCACACACCGGCGTTGATAATGTCCGGGAAAATATCATCGAAAACTCGCGCTTTACGCCGACGCGCTGGCCATATAAGATCTTCATCATCGATGAAGCGCACATGTTGTCGCTGGCCGCGTTTAACGCCTTGCTGAAAACCCTCGAGGAACCGCCAAAACACATTATTTTTATTCTCTGCACGACAGAAATACACCGTTTGCCCGAAACCATCATCTCACGCTGCCAGCGCTTTGATTTCCGGAAAATCGGCCAGGCCGACTTAGTCAAACGATTGAAGACTATTGTCGACAAAGAAAAGGTGCGCGTTGACGATGACGTGCTTGCCCGCATCGCCCGCCAGGGTGACGGTTCATCGCGCGACGCCGAGAGTCTGCTCGGCCAAATACTGACGCTCGGGGAAAAACACATCACCGCCGATTTGGTTGAACACGTGCTGCCGCGCTCGAATCTCGAATCGGTTATTTCGCTTTTTGAACATATTGTAAATCGAAACGCCGCCGCTGGATTGGAACTTTTGAATACGCTGGCGGAAGAGGGCGTGAACATCACCCAATTTTTGAAAGAGCTGGTTGACTTCCTGCGAAAAATTTTATTGATAAAAGTGCACGGCAGTCTGGATATTTTTGCCTCGCTCGAGTTAACCCAGGAAATGGAAAAATCAACGCTGAACTTGTCGAATACGATAGAATTGGACCGACTTGTGAAAGCGATTAATTTGTTTATCAACGCCGAGCGCGACCTGAAATACGCTGATATTCCGCAGCTGCCGCTGGAATTGGTCGTGGTTGAATTGTGTGAGAGTGAAGAGAGCGGTCCGCCGCCAGCACGCCCGCAGACGCCGCCGTCGTACACGCCACCGCCAGCCGCACCGCCAAGCCAGCCCACGCAACGACCGACCAAAAAAACAGCCCTGAAAATGACCCTGATGGAAATCATCCAGCGCTGGCCCGAGGTGTTGACGCGAGCTCAAGAATCGTATCATACTCTGGTCATGGCGCTGAAAGTGAGCCAGCCAAAAGAAGTGAATGGTGATACCCTGGTACTGGCGAGTCGCTATCCCTTTTATGCCAAACACCTGAAATCGCAGCCGATCCGGCCGAAAATCGAACAGCTTTTGGCGGACGTATTCGGTGAACCAATCCGGATTGATACCGTAGTGGTTGAAGCAAATGAAGAACCCGAACAAAAACCCGATCTGATTAACCCGTTATTGGAAACGTTTGGCGGGGAGGTGGTCGGATAACCCTTCGCTTGCGCCAGGAGTGCTGCGTTTTTTTATTTAACCCGTTCTGGATAGAGCTCCGGGGTCGTCTAATGGTAGGACGCCACCCAGTACCGCATCGGGTACTGGGTGAAGGTTCCTTGCCGCGCACCGCCGCACAGTATAATATTTATTCATTCGATTTCACAGTTCCGGGGTCGTCTAATGGTAGGACGCCAGGTTCTGGCCCTGGTAATCGGGGTTCGAGTCCCTGCCCCGGAGCTGTGCAATTGAATAATATACCTTAAGACTTTATGTGGCTGGTGTGGGGTGGCCCTGGTAATCGGGGTTCGAGTCCCTGCCCCGGAGCTCTGTCCAGAAATGTCTAAACTTTAACGTGAGAATTATATGTATGACCTTCTTATTCTCGGCGGATCAGCGGCGGGCGCCAGCGCGGCGATCTATGCCGCTCGCGCCAAATTGAATTTCAAAGTCATCACCAAGGATCTCGGCGGCGAGGTTGCTAACTCAGGGGAAATCGGCAATTATCCCGGTTTTAACGTGACCAACGGCGTAGAACTTTCCGAAAAATTCGCTGAGCAGATGCGCTTTAATCAGGTTGATATTGAAACAGGTGTATACATCGAACGGATTGTCCGCAATGGAAAAACATTTGTCGTAACCGCGAAAGACGATAGTGAACAATCAAAAACCTATGAAGCCAAAGCAATCATCCTGGCTACCGGCGCTCGACCGCGCCACTTAGGCGTCCCGGGTGAGCAAGAATACTACCAGAAAGGATTGTCTTATTGCACGACCTGCGACGGTCCGCTCTATCGTCGAAAAATCGTGACGACAATCGGCGGCGGCAACTCCGCGCTTGAGTCGATCCTGATGATGTCGAATTTGGCAAGCCGGGTTTATTCGATAAACATCAATCCGGAGTTTACCGGCGAAAAAGTATATATCGAGAAAGTGAAAAACCTGCCGAATGTCGTTTTAATTCCCAATGCCCAAACAACCACCATTGTTGGAAACGCCGCAGTCAGCGGAGTTGAGTATTTTGAGAAGGCCAGCGGAGATAAAAAAGTTATCGAGACGCAGGGCGTATTTATCCATATCGGAATTCTTCCAAACTCCGACATGGCGAAAGATCTCGGGGTGACGAATAAATTTGGATTCATCGAAGTGAATACGCTCATGCAGACTGCGGTGCCCGGTTTCTTCGCGGCCGGCGATATCGTTAATATTCCATACCAGCAGATTGCGATCGCGACCGGGCAGGGGACGACGGCGTTTCTTTCGGCTCAGGCCTATCTGAATAAATGGCAATAAAGAAGACATCCCAGACTCATCAAATAGCGGGCGAGGCGCATAAACCTCGCCTGCGTCCGTATCGAGTGACGCTTTTTCAGAAGCGCATTTTTCAGTGGTATGCGGTTGAACGGCGCGATTTGCCGTGGCGTCGGACAAGGGATCCGTATCGGATCCTTGTTTCGGAAATAATGCTTCAGCAGACGCCGGTCGCGAGAGTAGTCGACAAATACAGTCAGTTCACCCGGAAATTCTCGAGTCTTCACGCACTGGCCCGAGCGCCACGGCGCCAGGTTCTGATTGCCTGGTCGGGTTTGGGGTACAACCGGCGAGCGCTCCAGCTCCAGGCCGCGGCCACGATGGTGATAAAAAAACATCACGGCGTATTCCCCAGAACGCGTACTGAGTTGCTGGCCCTGCCCGGCATTGGCGAGGCCACAGCTGGCTCGATCTTGGCGTTTGTCTATCGCCAAGACGCCTTGGCATTGGACGTAAATCTGAAGCGGATCATTCAGCGTTTTTTCTACGGCTCGGAATATCGGCAACCGCAAAGCATCCAGGCTATCCGCGAAGCCGGCGAGCAGACAATCCCGCCTGGCCAGGGGTATGATTGGAACCAAGCCTTGATGGATTTCGGCGCGCTTGTTTGCCGGGCGCGCCAGCCCCGCTGTTCAATTTGTCCGTTGAAGGCGCGCTGCCAAGCCAGACCGCAGATTAAACGCGATTTGTTTCAATATGTGAGAACAAGGCGCCCTGAACCAGCGCCGGCCTCGGCGCCAAATGTGCCGAATCGTATTTTCCGCGGCCGGGTAATCGAGCAATTGCGCCAGGCAAAAAAACACCAATTGCCGTTTGGCGCGCTCGCCCGGGTAGTGAAAAAAGACTATACCCAAACGGACCAGGGGTGGTTTCTCCGTCTTTTATCGGGTTTGGAGCGGGATGGACTTATTACGCTGGGGCAAAAAAATAACCGCCGGTCTGCACGATTGGCGTAATTCCGTAAGTGTTTTGCCGAATCTGGTAAAAAGTGGTAAAATAATCTCGATTTGTATGTCAAAAAAAATACTGAAATCTTTAATATTTGGCCTTTTCCTGGGTATAATTTTTTTGCCCAGGCTTGTGTCGGCAAAAGAATGGCGCTTCACTGATTGGGCGTCCGTTTTTCTTGTCCAGACGGACGGCTCGGTTATCGTCCGGGAAACGCGAACGATTGAGTTTAAGGACTCATTTACCTGGGTGGAGTCGTATATATTGAAAAATCGGGTTCGGAACATCACGGATGTCAAGGTTTTCGATGAGCATAATACTGAGCTCACGGAGCCGGACGCCGTCATCACGGACGAGCCGGACCGCGTGAATATCCGGCTGAATTTTAGTGCCGCCTATGAAACGAAATCCTGGGTATTCCAATATACGATCATCGGCGGCGTTGGTTTTTTTGAAGATCACGACGAGTTGTATTGGAACGTGTTGCCGCTTGACCGTGAAGTGCCGGTTGATGCGGTCACGGCTCAGGTGGTTCTGCCGGAAGCCCCGCCCGAGCTTGCTAATTACAAGCAAACTATCTATCTTGGGGCGCTCGGTTCAACGACCGAATCCTTGGACTACACATTCCCAGATGATAAAACCATTGCTTTTCACGGTTCCGATATACCAGCCTATGACGGCTTCACCATCGTTTCTAGCTGGCCGAAGAATATCGTCCAAGATCCGGGCACGGTCCGGCTTGAAGCGCGATTCGGCGATCAGGCGGTTACCGGCAATGTCTATATAAATGGTCAGTCGGTTAATGACCAGACCCCGTATGCCTATCAATTACTGCCAGCGGATGGTCCAGAGAAGACCATCTCGGTTACCATTAAACGTTTTGGCTACGTTGCTGAGACGAAAGATGTAACCGTCCATCGCGGAACGACGCAGGCCTATACCTTCGAGCTCCAAGAGGCGTGGTGGTATCGGGCCGGAAAATATCTCTTCGCAATCGTGGCCGTCGGTTTGTGGATATTCATCTTTGTCGCGTTTTGGTTGTATTACCGCCGCTGGAAACGCTATGGCCAAGACCCTCAAGAGAAAAAAACCATTATCGCCCAATATGAACCGCCGAAGAATATGCGGCCAAGCGAAATGGGTACGGTGATCGATGAAAAAGTGCAGACTCGCGATCTCACGACCATGATCGTCGATTTTGCGGTCCGCGGCTATTTAACGATCACCGAAATAGAATCGGGCGTCATAAGAAAAAAGAAAGATTACCTCCTGACAAAGACGGGCAAAGCGCCGATCGATCTGCTGGCATATGAACGGCATATGCTGGACAGCCTCTTTTCCGGCGTGGCGGAGGAGAAAATAAGCGATCTTCAAGCCGATTTCTACCTCCAGATACCGAAGTTGCGCAGCCTGCTCTATCAGGACGTTGCCGAAAAAGGTTATTTTGAAAAACCACCGGATGCGGTCCGACGCCATTACGCCTGGAAACCGGCCGTGCTCATGAGTTTTGGTTTTTTGGCCGTTATTTTTGCCAGTGCGATCATGCCTTTGCTTATTACGCTGTTCTTGCCACTTGTCTTTATCGGTTTGATCGGTTTGATCTTTGCCTTTGTCATGCCAAAGAAGACGGTCCTGGGCGCCGAAGCCCACTGGTGGACCGAGGGTTTTAAGCTGTATCTGTCCACGGCCGAACGATTCCGGCTGGGCGCGATGACGCCGGAAACTTTTGAAAAATATTTGCCCTATGCCATGGTGCTCGGGGTGGAGAAAAAATGGGCGAACCGTTTTAAAGATATCGTCATCCAACCGCCAAACTGGTATCACTCCTCCACGGGTTTGACCGGCGCCTTTGTTCTTACTAATTTTACCGACCAGCTGTCATCTTTTTCTACGGCCGCCTCAAGTTCTTTAAGCCACTCACCAAGCTCGTCGTCGTCCGGTTTTTCGGGCGGCTTCTCCGGGGGCGGGGGCGGCGGGGGCGGCGCCAGTGCCGGTTAATGCGTTATTTGTTAAAAAAGCTCACAATATAAATAAAACATCATGAAACGTACGCTCAAACTTTTTCTTCTCCTCGGCGGCATCGCGCTTTTTACCGTCGGCTGTCAGCTGCCATTTACAAAGAAAACCGTCACCCTGCCGTTATTAGAAAAGTCGCCCGCAAAAGTAGCCCAGCTGAATAAGGAAAAAACCGCTGCGATTACCACCAGCCACATTGAAATGACGGCCGACATTACCGGCCGAAACACCAGCACCGCAGCGACCGGCGACATGAGCGGCACCATTACGCTGAAGGCGGACACCGACGTCCCTTCTAAGAAAATGCAGGGTTCGCTGACTGGGACAATAAGCGCGTCAAACGCATCGTATAATTTTGGCCTTGACCTGCGCTCATTGAATGACGTCGCCTATTTGAGACTGACCACGTTGCCGACGCTGCCCGGCGCCGCGAGCAATGTTTTTTCAGATATAACAAATGTCTGGTACCGCCTTGATCCGACCGAGCTCCAAAACAGCATATCGGATACATTGGGCGGGATCACCAGTCTCACGCCCGGAATATCGGGAACAAATATCAACACGAACGGCAATATTAACTCAACAACCAATAGCAATGCGAATTTGAATCTCAACGCCGCCCTGAATACCAATGCGCAGGAAGAAATACTCGAGCGTATCACTGATGTAGCGAAGAACGCGAATATCTATTCACTAGGCGATCGTCTGGCCGATGAAAAAGTCAACAATGTAAATTGCTACCACTATAAAATCCTTATAAATTCGACAGAGATCAGAAAACTCCTGACGGACATCATGGGCGCTGAGGGTGATTTATTCCAAGGGTTTTCGGGTTTCGGCGGAACGACAGTTGATCAGAGCGCGGCCATCGACGAAGCCATGAAAATTCTGGACGATATGAATGGTGAAATCTGGATCGGGAAAAAAGATTATTATACCCACAAGGTTACGATTAATCTCACCACCACTCAGGAGACACAAATTCTTACGGTGAGGGTATCTCTCGTCAGCAGCAATTTCAACCAACCCGTAACGGTCGAGGCGCCGGCTGACAGTAAAAGCTTCACGGAACTGATGCAAACCGTGATGGCAATTTTTTTCGGAACGCTTCCATCCGATACCAATACGGATTCGACAGATGTCTGGGTGGGTCCAACCTCCGATGAACGACAAATAGAGAATATAGAGGCGGTTCAGACGGCCTTGTCACTCTATCATGGTAAAAATGGCGAGTACCCCGACCGTTTGTCGGACGTGACATTGATGCTTCAAAACGGCTGCCCGAATATCATAACGGGTGGCTTTGCCTGTGACGTATACACCAGCTTTCGAACGCGCGACGTATTTAACAATCAAACGTACACCTACACAAAGACCGGCGATACGTACACGTTGAAATATCAGCTCACGGTTCCTCCCTCGTCTGAATATCAAGCCGGCGAAAATACATTGACGCCGGATTCACCAGTAAATGATGATGCGGATCGCGATGGTCTGAATTCCGAGAATGAACTTCTGTATGGTACCGAAAGTAATAAAGCGGACACTGATGGCGACGGCTATTCTGATGGCATCGAGGTTTTTGATGGATATAATCCGCTCGGTCAAGGTGTCCTGACAAACACATCACTCTAGGTCGTTTAAGATCGCATTAATTAACACATGGCAAAGCGCTTAATCATATTCCTGATCGCCCTAGCCTGTTTAGCGGGCTTGGTTTCGCTCTGGCCCCGAACGTCCTCGCCCGGTGGTCAGGTCATGGGGCGCATCGTCAATCGTCAGCCGATCGGTAATCTGGGAACAACCTGGGAGCGTTCGTATATTTCTGACCGCACGGGGCAGTGGAAAATATTTCTTATCAGCAACGATCAAGGCGGGGGGAGCGCGATGATACCGGGCAGCCAGCCGCAGCTACTGCCGACTGAAATTTCAAACGGCCACTGGCTCTACTTCACCCAGGAAGAGGGGTTTTACAAGCTGTGGCGGTTTACGCCCGACAATAATGCCAGTCAATTTATTTTAGCCCTCCGTCACCAGCCGACCAGTCTCGCGGCAACGCGCGACGGTCGTTTGGCGGTCTATACCCTGTCTGAAAGTACGCGTACCGACAACAGCCAGCGCACCTTTTTAGTGAAGCTTGAAGCAGCAGAGGTGAAAGAAATTGTTTCGGGAGCGCGCAGTTTGATATTTTCGCCCGATAATCGGCGGATCGTATACACCACCACCGAAGGATTGTTTTCCTCGGAGATTTCCCGCGAGCTGGCCGTCGGCGACCCGCTCTCCATCGCCCCGGGCGATATCTACGCACCGACCTATGCGGCCGACGGCGACAATATTTACTATATTGAAAATGTTGAAGGCGAATATTTACTGAACCACCTTGACCTGAGGACGGGAACAATCCAAACACTCATCTCACTTGGCGTCAATCCCGGAATAACCGATTGGTCGCTCGAACTTTCGCCTGACGGCAAAAAGCTTGTTTATTGTGGTTCGGTGGATAAAAGCTATGTTCATACAGTCATCGGCCGCGTTATGGTCGATGGCAGCGGAGAGAAAATATTATCTCAAGACGGCGGCGAAGCCCATTGGTCGAAATCGGGACAGCAGATTTACTTTAATTCGCTTGAGTTTACGTCGCTTGGCCCCCGCTTGCAGATTTGGCGCATGGACGAAGAGGGAAATAATCGGGAAGCGGTCGCCTGGGAAGGGAATAATTGGCTGAGCCAAGTACCGCGGCCGATCCAGTCGGATTAAGTACTGAATCGCGTTATGGCACGAGTCTATCCTAAAGCACAGACCAACCAGGCGAACAAAAAGTCCGACCGGCGCCGGCCGCGCCGCCGTTTTTGGCTAGGGCCGAGAAGTTGCTTCGGCCAGTTTATATTTGTACTGGTATTGATCGCGCTCGGTCTGGGTATTGCTGTCGCGCGGACCGGTTTAGTAACTATACCGATTCTCACGCCATTGTTTTATCATCCGGTCGAGCCAACCCGGAAAGTGCAATGGAACCGAGCCGAGCTGCATAATATCGGTCCGACGCTCTCAGAGATTTTGGAGCAATACCGGTCTGAGGGGCGCCTCGACCTGCCGCTGTCCGAGGAGAATCTGACCAAGCTGTTGCAGGTGGCGCTGGTGGAGCGCGAGCAACCAACCCTCCAAGACATCCAGGCGGTCATTGAACCGGACGGGATCGAGGTCTCTGGTCAGTTGCAGTCGTCCCGTTATCCCTATCATTTTGACCTGACGGTTTGGCCGACGGTTAAAAAAGGAAAGATTATTTTTTCTGTCCGCCGCGCCCGCCTTGAACGCGTTCCGTTGCCGGCCTCGCTGGGCAATACGATCGTCCATAATTATCTCGCTGCCTCGGAAAACGCCCTTAATCGCGCCCTGAACCAGTATCTCGAGGTTTCAAAGATACAACTGTCGTCTCGAACGGCCATTGTCACCGGACGCGTCCTTCAGTCACGGCTCCCATTTTAAATCTATGCTTTTATTTCGACGGTCCATACCATTTATCTCAACCCTCCTCATCGGTTTTGTCTATGAGTCTCTTTGTTTGAAGCCGGAAGACGTCTATTGGTATTGGGTTGGCCTTCTCGTTGTTGTCGCCGGCACGCAACTGGCGTTGTCAAAAAAGGCGCGTTTGGTCGAAACGGCTATTTTAGGCATCAGTCAAATATTATTTCTCTCCGGCACCTATTATTTTATTTTCTTTGTTGAAGGATCGACCATCCGCCAACTTTTGATTGGCCTCGCCTTGGTCATAAACCTATTCTATCTGACGAACATTTTTTACTATCATTTCCGAACTGAAAAGTACCAAGTAAACGCCCTCCAGAACATTTCAAGCTTTTTGAATTTAATTTCAATCTTTACGCTTAGCAGCGTCGGTTTTAGCCTTATCCTGTATCTTGGGTGGCCGTCATGGTTGATCAGCCTCGGGGTCGCACTGGCCTCGGCCGTGCTTTGCTATCAGACATATTGGGTGAATAAAATCGTTGGCCCCGCCACTTTTCTGTACGCCGGCATTACAGGTCTTGTCGGGGGTGAGATTTTTTGGGCCGCCACGTTTTTACCCACAAGTTTTTTTGTTAACGGCGCCATAGTTACCGTGGTCAACTACTCAATCGTAAACCTCGCCCGGCATTATTTTGCCGGAAACCTGCAGAAGAACGTCGTCTGGCGGTATTTAATAATTAGCGCAACTGTGCTATTATTAACTCTAGTCACGGCGCGTTGGAAGTAAATTTTTTTGAATCATTCCCATGGAACTTAAACCGACCCCAACTTCACCAAAGGCAAAGCAAAACACTGACATTGAAAGGCTTTTTCGCGATAAGAATTTTACTGAGCTCCATCGTCCCGGTCCACGGGGCAGCCGCACTTTTATCATCCTGTTATCAGTGGTTGTCGCCATATTTTCAGGTTTCTTTGGGGGAATGTTTTTCTACTATTTCTTTCCGAACCAGTTAAATCAGACCGGTCAGGTTACCTTCCGTTCGGCCCGAGGCGCTGAATTAACGCCCGAAAAGATAAACGAGCTCCGGGACGACACCCAGCGTGGCTTAATCAGCATTTTTCTGAAAAAGGAGTCGACGGTATCGACTGATCCGCGCAGCGACCTCTATCATCCTTGGGAGCAGCTGGCCACCGGCCTGGCTGTTACGAGTGATGGTTGGATTGTGGCGCCTCGTCTCGCCTTTACCGACCTCAATGCGAGTTACGTCGGAGTGAATTCCGATGGTACGGTCTTCGCCATACAGAAGATAATGGCGGATCCGGCCAGCGCCTTGTATTTCTTGAAGATCGAGACAAATAATTTGCCCGTGGTCGACTTTGCTACTTCAGATGATATCTTTGCCGGCGACGAGATATTTCTTGTCGCCAATAACGGCCAAACCCTGCCGAATTTATTTTCCACAAACATCACTCAGCTGAAACATTTCGTGTACACGTCAGTCGCGGACTATCTCGAGTCGAGCGACCAGTACCGGAGCCGGGCGATATTGAAAGACGCCCTGACCGCAAATTATCAAGGCGCTGTCGCTGTTAATGGATCAGGTAAAATCCTTGGAATCGTGGCCGCGAAAGACTGGCCGTCAAATGAACTTGTCTTAGGCTATCAAATCCGGCCCGGTTTAGCCAGTTTATTGAAGAAAGGTGAGGTTGTCCGCCCGACGCTTGGCGTACATTATCTCGATCTCAGCCGCAAGAGTAATTACCCACCGACAAGTACGGAGGGAAGAAAAGCCGGCGCGCTCATCTTCGGTGACCGTGATACAAATCTGCCCGCTGTCGAATCTGGGAGCGCGGCCGAAAAAGCCGGTTTGCAGAAAGGCGACATTATTATTAAGGTGAACGATCTCACGCTTGATGAGCGGCAAGATTTGACCGACGCCATCCAGGATTATTCGCCTGGAGATACGGTGAAGCTGAAAATTATCCGTTCGTCGAAGGAAATTACCGTTGAGGTTACCCTAAATTCTCAGAAATAAAGATCACGATGTTACTTTCCCTTATTATTCCAGCCTACAACGAAGAAAAGCGAATTCGCAAGACGCTTGAGCTTTTTGTGCGAGAGCTTTGTCCGGGCGACAAGGAGATCATAGTCGTTTTAAATGGCTGCACCGACAACACGCGGTCGGTCGTTGAACAGGCGGCACGAGACTTCGGTAGCGAAATAAAAATTGAAGAGCTTGCAATCGGTGGCAAAGGGTTGGCCGTCGTCCATGGTTTTAAAAAGGCGACTGGTGATCTGATCGGATTCGTTGATGCGGACGGAGCGACGAGCCCGCGTGAATATCGAAAGCTCGTTGAAGCCATCACGCAGGGCAAGGCTGATGGGGCAATTGCTTCGCGCTGGCTAGCCGGATCGCACGTCGTCGCCCGCACCTCGTTTTTCCGTGAAGTAATCAGTCAAGCGTTTTTCATTATTACAAAACTCTTATTCTGGCTGCCGTTCCGCGACACTCAGTGCGGCGCTAAATTGTTCCGTCGCGAGGTCGCCCAAGCCGTGCTGCCGAAATTAAAGGTGATGAATATGGCTTTTGACGTCGAGCTGTTGTTATTGACTAAACAGGCGAAATACCGGATTACTGAGGTGCCGACGGAGTGGATTGATCAGTCAATTTCCGCCACCTTCGGTTCGCCGCTGAAGGTGATAAAGACCAGTCTTAACATGTTTTTCTCCCTTTTTAAAATACGTTTTCAACATTTACGCTCCTAAGACATGTCGGTGGTACAACTGGTCCAGCAAAAAAACATACTCGTGACGGGCGGCGCCGGCTTTATCGGCAGCCACCTCTGTGACATTTTGGTCAAACAGGGGAATGTCATCTGCCTCGATAATTTCATCACCGGGCACATCAGCAATATTGAGCACCTGCTCCACTTGCCGAATTTTGAATTTGTTAAACACGATATTGTCGAGGCGATTGATCTCGAGGCTTTGCCCGAATTAAAAAAGTTCAAAATTCCATTCCACGGAATCCAAGAAATATACCACCTGGCTTGTCCGACCTCGCACTATGAAAATCATGCCCACCAGCTAGCGACGGCCTTAACGAACGGCATTGGCACGAAGCACATTCTTGACCTGACGGTAAAATACCGAGCGGTATTGTTATTTACTTCCAGCGAGGCAATCTACGGGTGGCCGACGGATAAAGATAGCATTGCGCCGTACCACGAGGAATACTGGGGGTACGTCAACCCGTTAAGCAGTCGTGGGTGCTATGACGAGGGAAAGCGGTATGCCGAAAGTTTGATCATGATTTATCGTGATGAGCATAAACTGGATACGCGCATTCTCCGGATCTTTCCGACCTATGGTCCGCGCATGAGCCTGCGGGACAACCGCATGATTCCGCGATTGATTTCGGAAGCCTTGAATAATCAGAAAATGAACATTTATGGACAGCCGACTGATCGCACGACGCTGTGTTACATCACCGATGTGATCGAAGCAATCACAAAAATGATGAAATCGGAACTTGCCGGCCCGATTAATATCGGCAGCGAAAATACGGTTAGCTTGAAGGAAATCGGTGAAAAGATAAAAACCATTACCGGCGCGACCTCTGAAATTAGCTTTGAGAATGAGTCGCCATTCACGCATTACCGGGCTACCCCGGACATTACGCTGGCGCGGAATAAGCTCGGTTGGTTTCCGGTCGTTCCGCTCGATGAAGGTCTGCGCTTAACGATCGAGGACATGCGCGGGAGTCAGGTTGTCGGTATCCAAGACATCAAAGTATAATAACTAATAACAACAAAGAACGTATGGTAATGCGAAAAAAAGAACGTTTTATTTTTACCTCGGAGTCGGTTACCGAGGGTCATCCCGATAAAGTTTGCGATCAGATTTCCGACGCGGTGTTGGACGAACTGTTGCGTCAGGACCCAGGCAGCCGCTGCGCCTGCGAAGTGTTGGTGACAACAGGCCTGGTAGTTGTTGTCGGTGAAATCCACACGCGTGGATACGTCGACGTCCAAAAAATTGTCCGTCAAACGATAAAAGATATCGGCTATGCTAACCATGACTATGGCTTCCACTGGGAAGACTGTGGGGTGATTGTGGCCATTGACGAGCAAAGCGCTGATATCGCTCAAGGTGTGACCGGCCGGGGTAAGTATAAACAGCAGGGGGCGGGGGATCAGGGGTTAATGTTTGGATACGCGACCGATGAGACGCCGGAATATATGCCCCTGCCGATCATCATGGCACATAAATTGGCACGGAAATTGACTGATGTTCGTAAAAAGGGAGTTTTGCCGTATCTTCGGCCCGACGGAAAAACGGAAGTCGCCGTCGAATACCTCAATGGGCGTCCGGTTCGATTGGAGACCGTTGTCATTGCCGCTCAGCATGACGAACACGTATCTGAGCAGAAGTTGGAACGGGATGTCATCGCGAAGGTCATTAAACCGGTGGCCGGCAAGTACTTTGATCGTCGGACGCGCGTATTTGTAAATGCGACCGGTCGCTTTGTCAAAGGCGGCCCGCCCGCCGATTCCGGTTTAACCGGCCGGAAGATCATCGTTGACACCTACGGTGGGTACGCCCGCCATGGCGGCGGTTGCTTCTCAGGCAAAGATCCGTCAAAAGTCGACCGTTCGGCTGCGTATATGGCGCGCTATGTGGCCAAAAACATTGTGGCGGCTGGTTTAGCGAAGAAATGCGAAGTGCAGGTGGCGTATGTTATCGGTTTTGCCGAACCAATCAGCATTCTCGTGGACACGTTCGGTACCGGTGAGTTGTCGAACGAACGGATCGTTTCAATTATCCGGAAACATTTTGATTTGACTCCTGGCGGTATCATCAAACACCTGAAACTCCGCCGGCCGATCTATAAGAAAACGGCTGCCTACGGACACTTTGGCCGACGGGAAGCTGAATTCACCTGGGAAAAAACGGACCTGGTGCCGACCTTACGGCGCTATCTGAAGGCCTAATCACTCCTTAACGATTAGTCACGCTATGAAAATAACGGTCATTGGTACTGGCTATGTCGGTTTAGTAACCGGAACGTGTCTCGCCGAGATCGGACACCAGGTGACTTGTCTTGATATTGATCAACGGAAGATCGCGGGCCTGCGACGGGGGGTTCTGCCGATCTATGAGCCAAAGCTCGATAGCTTGGTACAAAAAAATATTCGCGCCAAACGGTTGTTTTTTACCACGAGTTATCCTGAAGCGATCCAAGACAGCCTGGTCGTTTTTATTGCCGTGGGGACGCCGGCTCGTCCGGATGGAAAAGCCAACTTGCGCTATGTGTATGAGGCGGCCAAGTCAGTGGCAACACACATGTCCGACTACAAGGTGATCGTCGATAAAAGCACTGTCCCGGTCGGCACGGCGCAGGCGGTCAAGAAAATAATCAAACGGCATTATGCCGGTCGCTTTGATGTCGTTTCGTGCCCGGAATTTCTTCGCGAAGGCTCGGCGATCAAAGACTTTATGCGGCCGGACCGCGTCGTTATCGGCGGTGATAACCGAAAAGCCACGAATATTCTGCTCGACGTCTTCAAGCCGATTCACGGAATGAAACTGGTGACGAATCTCGAAAGTGCCGAGCTGATCAAATATGCCTCAAATGCTTTTCTGGCGACGAAAATATCGTTCATCAATGAGATCTCAAATATCTGTGACATCGTTGGTGCCGATGTCGGGGAGGTTGCTTACGGCATGGGCCTGGATCGGCGCATCGGTCCGCATTTTCTCCATGCCGGTGTCGGCTATGGCGGCAGCTGCTTTCCGAAAGACGTCAGCGCGCTAAAACAAATGGCCGGATCGAATGGCTACGATTTTCAATTGCTAAAGGCTGTGATTGAAGTAAATCGTCGCCAGCGGTCCGTCGTCCTGGCGAAGGCAAAAAAAATGCTCGGTTCCCTTCGCAATAAGAAAATCGGCGTCCTCGGGTTGGCCTTTAAAAACAACACCGACGACGTTCGAGAATCAGCTGCTATCGACATCATTCGGTTACTGGAAAGAAAACGCGCCAAGGTGACCGCCTTTGATCCGGTGGCGAGACGAAACGCGGTCAGACTATTGCCAGGCACCGCGATCGTCGGAAGCGCCTATAGCGCCTGCCAAAAAAAGGACTTGATTATCATCGCTACCGAATGGCCCGAGTTTAGAGCTTTGGATTGGACTCGGATCAAACGGCTCATGAACAGGCCAAACATAGTTGACGGACGGAACCTTTTGGACCAAAATAAAATGCGTAAACTCGGCTTTCATTACGTGAGTATTGGGCGTTAAGCGCTATTGTTAGCCAAAAAACATGAAAATTATCGTCACAATACCCGCTTTTAACGAGGCGGCTAATATTTCTGAGGTAATTGCTGAAATTCCTCGCCAGATTAATGGCGTGGATAGAGTTGAAGTTCTGGTCATTGACGACGGATCAACCGACCGAACAGTTGAGCTGGCCAAGCAGGCCGGCGCTGATTACGTCCTGTTGAATGGGGTAAATAAAGGCCTGGCCTACACGTTTCAACGCTTGATCGAAGAGGCGTTACAGAGAGGTGCCGATATTATCGTGAACACGGATGGCGATAACCACTATAACCAATCGCGTATTCCTGAACTCATCGCTCCGATCTTAGAAAAACGGGCTGATATCGTCATCGGCGACCGCGAGGTGAAAAAACTAGAACACATGCCGGCCGCGAATAAATATTTTAATTTGATCGGAAGCTACTGCGTTTCCCGGATGATCGGATTGAAGAAAACGCTTGACGTCTCAACTGGCTTTCGGGCGTACAATCGGGAAGCGGCCATGCGGATCTCGATCTTTTCAAAACACACCTATACGCACGAGACGCTGATCCAGGCGCTCGATCATAGCCTGGCAATTACCCAAGTGCCGATTCGGGCCCGCAAGGTGACGCGGAAATCGCGCCTCATCTCGAATATTCCGAAGCACCTGGTAAAATCTCTCATTGTCATATTTCGGGTGTTCACGATCTACAAACCCCTTCGTGTTCTATCGACGCTCGGGCTACTTGTTTTTCTGCCCGGTTTTATCCTTGTGCTCCGTTTTCTGTATTTTTACTTTTTTACCGTCCGGGGCGGCGAAGGCCACATCCAGTCTCTCATCATCGCGGCAATATTTATCCTTCTTGGTTTTCAAATATTCATTCTTGGCTTAATCGCTTCTGCCATCGGTTGGAATCGGAAAATGTCGGAAGAAATATTGTACCGGATTAAAAAAGAGTCGCTCAAAGAATGACCGTACTTTTTATCACGCGAAAATATCCGCCTCAGGTTGGAGGGATGGAGAATTACAGTTATGGTTTAATCTCCCATTTAGCCATCCGAACGCGGTTGATCGCACTTAAGCATTCACAGATCCATCTCATTTGGTTTCTACCCTACGCCTTTATCGCTGGGCTTTTTTTGTCATGGCGGGTCGAGGTAATTTACCTCTGTGACGGTTTATTGTCCCCGCTGGGCTATCTCTTGAAATTACTGACGCGGAAACCGGTTTGCGTCACCGTCCACGGCTTGGACGTCACCTATCAGAATCGGTTGTATCAAAAAGTAAACGTCGGCTGTCTGCGAAAACTGGACCGTGTTTTTTGCGTCAGCCGTTCCACGATCGAGGAATGTGTCAAACGCGGGATTGACCGGGAAAAATGTGTCTATATCCCGAATGGCGTGCAGATTCCCAGTATTCCCGAGGCGTACACCCGCGAGCAGCTTGAAAAGCTAGTCCGGCGACCGCTCGCCGGGAAGAAAATAATCCTTTCAATCGGCCGGCTGGTTGCACGCAAGGGGACAGCCTGGTTTATTCGTGAAGTCTTGCCGCTTTTACCCGATGACATGATCTACTTGGTCGCCGGCGACGGACCCGAACGCCAGCGCGTTGAGGCGGCGGTTTCGGAAAAGAACCTGTCAACGCGCGTTTTCCTTCTTGGGCAGGTGAGTGAGTCGGAACGCGAGTTACTGTTCCGGACGGCTGATGTTTTTGTGATGCCAAACCAGCGGGTACCTGGCGATATGGAGGGTTTTGGCATTGTGGCGATTGAGGCGGCTGGCCGGGGCTTGCCGGTGGTGGTAGCCAGACTCGAGGGTTTAGCTGATGCCATCAGCGATGGTGAGAACGGGTATCTCGTCGATAGCGAAAACGCCGGAGCGTTTGCCAGAAAAATACGGGAACTGTTGAGTGACCCGGGTCTCGCCGGACTATCCGAGCGTTTTGCCGCCTACACGAAAAAATATTATAATTGGAAATACATCAGCCATCTCTATCTTGAGGAATTAAAGAAGCATTTCAGCAATGCGACGGATTAATCTCGAGTCAATTCTTTTCATCGTCGTTCTTCTGATGTGTCTGCTCATCGCTGGGCTGACCGGCCTCAGTATCTTTTCGGTTTTTACAAAGGAAATCGTCGGTTATCTGGCACTGGCGCTTTTTGGCTTGCCGCTGCTCTGGCTGATCATCACGCGCCGGCAGTCGGTATTCACCATTCAACGCAAGGAAGTTCTTTTTTTATTCGTCCTTCTTTTAGCCGTCACGCTGAGCGGTTTCTTTCATCATGACGTTCCTGAAGGACGTGACGACATGGGCTACATCGCCGCCGCCGCAAAAATTACCGAGAGCCATTCGCTCTCCTTTACCGATGTTATCTCGCGGCCGTATCACCCTTTTCGCAGCCTTGGCAATGACACCTTTACCTCCCAATTTTTACCTGGCTACACGTCATATTTGGCCGGTTTCTATGATTTTGGCGGGCTTCATTCACTCCAGGTTGGTAACACTGTAATATTGTTTCTCACGTTAGTCGCGATGTATTTTATTGTCAGAAATCTTGCTGACGAAAAAACGGCTTTTCTGACAATCCTGCTCTATTTCACTACCTACACGACGCTCTGGTTTTCGCGACGCACCAACTCGGAAAATCTGCTCATCCTTTTGCTGCTTTTTGGCGGCTGGGCGTTATTGCGAGGCTTGCGCGAACGCCGGACGCACTATTTTGCGATCAGCGCGTTTGCTTTATGTTTGCCGTTGCTGGTTCGCGGCGAGGGGCTTGCCTATGCCGCTATTGGTATTGTGATCAATATAATCTTGGCAATAAAATATCGATCGCAAACCAATCGCTCGCGCGTGCTTACCGTCTTATTTTTTCTCGCGGCGCTTGGCAGTCTCTGGCTCTTGATTCGCTATGGTCAGTTCTATGGTGGCGATTACATCAGCTATACCATTAAAAACATGAACGGCGCGCTCGGTTTTCTCGGACGGTTGAAATTCGTGTTTCTCGGATTGGCCGCGCTCGCCGGCTTCCTTCTCTTGGCGCGCCGCCAATTTCAAAAAACAAAGAGGACTCTTAGGCTTAGGCCGTATATTTTTGGCGGTCTGCTGTTGGTTGCGGTCGGTTCTGAGATTGCCTTTTGGCTCTGGGCACGGTCGCACCAGACTGTTAATTGGCGCTGGTTCAAAATCCAGTATGTCATTGATAATTTCTGGGCGTACATGTTGATCCCATATGTCCTGGTGGCCTATTGGGGAATATACAAAAAATACCTGGCTCAGCGGGTGTATTTTCTAGTGGCTATTTTTCTGCCCTCGTTCATCTTCTTGGTCATGCCGGCGATTGCGGTGGATCAGCCCTGGTTCATGCGCCGCTTTTATGGCGGAATTATCCCGCTACTGTTTATTCTTGCCGGCGTCGCCTTTGGTAAAGTGTTGGCTGGCAAGAAATTCGCCCTGAACATGATTGTTCTGTTTTTTGTCCTCAATCTGTCCGTTTCGCTGCCAGTTCTGTTTTATAAAGACAATCAGGGCGTCGAAGGCCAACTTGACGCTGTCGCCGCCCATTTCACAAAAAATGATCTCATTGTGATGCAGCCAGGCTGGCACTGGCAGCAGTGGGGCTATGCCTGGCATTACTTATATGGACTGGATGTCCTGCCGAATGTTGATGGTTTTACGGCCGATGAATTTGTGGCTTTGGTCGAAAAGTATCCCAATGTCTATATTATGAGCGCTGACAAAGAAAACCCCTATGCGTTAGTTCAGGCGGCAGACCTTGAACATGCGTTTGATTTTACGCTCCGGTATCCGTCGCTCATCCCAACGGCGTGGGCAAATGAATACGTCGAGGATAATAAAAGTAACCTGTCGCTGGCTGCCATAGCCCAGGCGTGGAAGGGGACGCCGCCGCGAACGTTTGAAAACGTCGAGCAGCCACTCTATGTCTTTCGGTTAAAGCAGAAAAATATCCTGATTGATCGATTTAGCCAGATACCAAAATTTTAGCTGCTCTATGCGGATTGCGATCATCAACGAATTGTATGGCACCGTGCGGCAAGGCGGCGAACAAGAAGCGATTTTTGAGTTAAGCAGGCGTTTACAGGCCGACACGACGCTCCAGGTTGACATATATACCTATCGGGGCAGGGGCGGCGAGATTAAGATACCGACCGCTTGGCCGGCGCCGCTACGCCAACTTCCGTTTTTTCGCGAATTGTTTGTCTTGCCGCACGTCGGCCGGACGCTTGCGCCGGTCTTGGCTGGACGCTATGGCGCGATTATCACGTCGTCACCCATATTATTCAGTCAGACGCCGCCGCCGGCCCCATTGATCTGCGTCTGTCATGCGATCCGGTCGCAAAAGGCGCAAAAGCTGGCACCTCAGTCGATTGGAAAACGAGCGCTATTTAATTCGTTTGTTCAAAGACGATTAGCGCGACTTGAACAGCGCGCCTTTCAGGCGGCAGCTTCGGTCGTGGTTTTGCGCGCGCGGATGAAGGATTTTCTTGTAGCGACGTTAGCTATTCCATCGGATAAGATAACCATCCTGCCAAACGCCATTGATCAAAACCTCTTCCAGCCTGAATCGGTCGAAAAAGAACATGTCCTCTTTGTCGGCCGGGCCACGGCCATGAAGGGCATTGACCTGCTTCTGGCGGCCGCACCGAATATCCAAGCGCCGGTCGTGGTCGTAACGAAAATAGCACCAGTGAGCGTCCGCAAAAAAGCGAGTCAAGCCGGCGTAAAATTTATGTTTAATATTTCCCACGAGACAATGCCTCAGTTTTATCAGCGCGCTCACTGTCTCGTTCTGCCGAGTCGCGATGAAGAAATGCCGCTGACCGTGCTCGAGGCGATGGCCTGCGGCTTGCCGATTGTTGTGACACGTGAAGCGGCGGCCGATATTATTCGAGACGGCGAAAACGGTTTTCTACTGAACACCGGGGAGCCGAAGGAGTTAGCCGAACGCGTGAATGTATTATTGGCGAATAAAAAATTAGCCGGTGAATTCGGCCAGCGCAATCGACAACTGATTGAGCAACAATATTCTTGGAATGGCTATCTTCGGACTTTCCGTGAGATTTTGACCAGGCTAGCGCCGTAGGTTCTCGTACACCGGCAAGAGATCGTGCTCAACAATTTGTGGCCAGGTAAACCGTTCTATTGAGGAACGTGTATTTTTTTTCAGCCCAGCCAGTTTTTCAGAAAGCTCTAGAAAACCCACCTCGATTCCATTAATGCTATCAGGCACAATGAGGCCGTTATAGCCATTTCGTACGTAGGTTTCATTACCGGCCGTATTTGTCGCTAAAACAGGCAATTCCGCCGCCAAGTACTCAGGCACCTTTAGGGGTGGTTGATGCTCGTATATGGCCATTTTTGGCACGTAGGACACAGCTGCATCGGCGATATTAAGCCAGCTCGATACCTCATGGTAAGGTACGCGGCCGGTAAAAAGGATTTCATTTCCAGCCAGCCGACCGGCTAACCGCTCTAGCTCGGGTCGGTCGTTTCCGTCGCCAAGGAGTATTAATTTACTTTTTGGAAGTTTTAGTAAAGCCTTGATAAAACCGGCCACCAGAATTCCGAGCCGGCGTTTGCGATCCAGCGTGCCCGAATAGATAAATACAGTCGTGTCGTCCGATATTGCCTGTTGTCGTCGTAGCTCAGTCCGTTTGACAATGTCGGTTTTAAATAATTCCGGGTTAACACCCAGGGGAATAGTTGGCGTTGTTTTCCCAGGGAATAATTTTTGACCAAGGCGTTCATCCAACGAAACCGTTACATCGGCCTGCCGGCGGGCGATACGAAAAGATACCTCGGCGACCTTTTGTCGGAGTCCCGGCCGGAGGGAGCCGGTTCGAATGTCGAATACTCGCCGCGCTGATCCGACCAACAGCCGCAAGCCGAACAGCGTAAAACCGGCAAACAAAAAAGGATTGAAAACGTGGATGATATCGATCGGCTCGGCAGCATTGAGTCGCCGGATTTTCTTGATCAGCGCGAACGCAAACCGCCCTGACAGCCAGACCGATTCCTGGTCAGAAAAGGGGAGCCGGTGGATCTGGATACCGTCGAGCGTTTCTTCAGCGGGCTGGTCGGGCTGTCGGCAACAGACAACGTGAACCCGGTGGCCGCGCCATGCTAAGACGCGCGCCAATTCAAGCGTTCCCGTTTTGCCGATGCAGGGCGGAAGATAGGCCAGGTGGGCGAATAGAATGGTAAATTTTTTGTTGGTCATTGTCCGAGGAGATAGCGGAGCGTTCTGATAAACAGCGCTCGATAATAATAGGGGTAATCGTTCCGATAATTTTTCAGATATTCCCGGTGGAGCGCAAACCGCTTGGCCCGTGACAGTGTCTGCGTAATAGCACCGGACGAAACACGGTAGGCAACACAGATGTCAGGAAGATTATGCATTTTACCGACGCGGCCGAGCTTCAGATAAAATTCATAGTCAGAGGCGACCCGGTAGCGCGGATCATACCCGCCGATTGCCAGCGCGGCGTCGCGCCGGAAAACAGCCGTCGAGTTGGTGATCCGATTCGCGGCCAGCATGCCGGCGCGGATTTCCCGGTCAGTTTCTTTCCGGACGAGATCGCGGAGCGGCCGGCCCTGTTCATTGACGATGCGCACGCCAGTGCCGACAACGACGTAGTCAGGATGTTCTTCGAGAAAGGCTATTTGCTTTTTCAGTTTTGCATCGTCTATCCAATAATCATCATCGTCGATCTTGGCGATGTATTGTCCGCGGGCGCGATTCAAGCTGCGATTGGCCGAGGCGGCGATACCGAGCTGTTCCGGATTGGTGATGACCCGGACCCGGGAATCACTGTTGGCGAGGTAATCAAGGTAGCCTTTTGTTTCGTCGGTTGAATGGTCGTCGATGACAATGAGCTCAAGCTCGACGTCGCGCTGACGCAAAACGCTCTCAAGCGCTTGCTTGAGCCAGACGACCCGATTTCGGGTGTTGCAGGTGACGCTGATGAGCGGCTGATTTGCCATACAAACTCACTGGATAATTACGGTTATGACGAGCGTTTTTCGCAAATAATGAAATAATGGTAGAGGTTTTCCTTCACCGGATAATGGCGTTTGATGTCCCAGCCGTTGTTTTTTATATCGGCCAGGACTTTCCGCAGGGGCGTGTTCCGCGCGCCGATTTCCCAGTGGTGGACGCCGTCGTATTTCCATTTCTTCGGCCACAGGATAAATATTCTTGCCCAGGAGAACTTACGAAAAAACGGGCGGAACGTCAAGCTGGAAGAAAATTTCACGGCTCCACGCGCCGTGTAGGGAAGACTGATCACGAGATGCCGATTACAAACGTCTTTCAGGGCGGTCAGACTCCGGAGGAAATCGTCGTAGGTGATATGCTCAAACACTTGGCAGGCGAGGACGAGATCGAACGCGGGCAGACGATAGGTGTTTATTTTTGACACGTCGCCCACGTAATCCGGCTTGTTCCCAGGGTCAAAGTCGAAACTAGAGAGTGCGATTCCCATTTGCTTGAGCGTATAGGCGACTACGCCGTTGCCGACCCCTATTTCAAGGACGTTTTTTGGCTGGAGCCGCCCGACCTCGTGGATTTGATACCAAAAAGAGTTCCAGCGTTCCAAGCTGAGATAGCGTTCTGAGGTGTAGGTGCCTTTTTGCTGGAGAGGGTAGGCCATGGTTTTTCAGTCGAGTTCGTAAATATTTATAATCGTGAAAGCTGATTACTCAACGGGATCAACCGGCGGTTCTTCAGTTATCGCCTCCGGTACAATTTTTGAAAAATAACGTTGCGATACAATCATAACCCAGGCAATCGCTAATATGTTTAGAGCCACCTTTGTCCAGGCGGCGCCGATTGAACCGAACGAGGGAATGAAAATCAGGTTGAGGCCGATACAAAACAGTAACTGAGTGATATTCATAAAAGCGATCGCCCGAACGCGCTTGAGTCGATAGAGAACAACGATCAACGGATTTACCAACATGTTCATGCCGCTGGCGATGAACAAAACGCGCAGGATCGGCGAGGCGTTTTCGTAGCGGTGGCCGAACATGAGATTGATGAGAAACGGCGAGAAAAAGACCAGGATGATAATTGAGACGACAACCAGCGGGAAAAATTTCAAGATGGTTGCATAAAAGCGTTTTAGCCGCTCGCCGGTGTAGCGTGAGAGATGCGGTAAAAAGGTGCTGGTGACCGCGGTCGATGAGATGTTAAAAAAGTTGGCGAAGTTCATGGCGGCGTTATACAAACCGACGTCGTCAAGCGTGGTCATCCGCGTCAGGAAGAAGGTGTCGAGACGCATAAAGATCATTGAAGCGGCCAGCGAAACAGTAATCCATTTGCTGAAATGGAACGTTTCCCGCTGGACCGCGCGGTATTCTTCAATATTAACAGGCCGCCGGATCGGAAACGACGGAACGATAAAGGCGCCGAACATAAGGCCGAAGACCGTGGCGATGACGAGAATGCTGACGGCCGGGTTGGGCGTCAATTCATGTCTCAGCACATAGACGAATCCCAGCAGGAGTAGGATTTTCATCGCGCTGATGAAAATGTTGTATGAGACCTTGATCGCAAAGCGACGATATGACAACAAGACCGATGAGATGAAGTTCTGAATATTAATAAGGAAAACCGCTATCAGCGCCAGGCGGAAGGGAGCGGCGACGGCTGGTTTATTGAAGATAAAATCCACCACCCAGTTTGAAAGAAGGAAGCCGGCCGTGCACAAGAGCGCTGATGAAAGCACCCGGTAGCGCAGCGAGACGTAAAAAATCGCTTTGGCGAGACGTTCCCGTCCTTCAGTCAAATGCTGCGAGGCGAAGCGGATGACGGTTGTGGTCAGGCCGGAGTCGGACAATTCAACGACGACGACCAGGATGGCGGTGGCAAAGGAATAGATACCAAAATTCTCGACCGACATGTTACGCGAGACCAGCACGGAAAAACCAAAAACCAGCAAGGCATTGACGAAATTGCCGATAAACATGATCACTGTATCCCGGGAAACGCGGGAGCGGGAGGCGTGAATGAGATCGTATAGGTAGGCCGATGCTTTACCCATGGGGGCGGGGATTATGGTGGGGTTGTAATTCGATGTGGCCGCGCCAGTTTATCGGCGCAATGAATTGAAGATGCATATCATCGATTGGTTGCGATGATAAGATATTAACATTTTCTGGGGTGATACCTGCAAAATTGATCATTGGATTTTTTCGGATCTCGTTTAACGACGGTATTTTTGCGTAATCAAAGCCCATGATTTTCGCCGCGACGAAATCAACCGCTAAAGGGTGAAAGCCGGCCAGGACAAGGCCCGCTTTTTTGGGCAAGCACTCCATCGGTCCCTCTTTCTCTCCGGCGGTGATTCCATCGACGAGACAAAAATAATTACGCTGCCGGTCGTGATGCAGACGGCCGGCCCGATCAGCGTAAAAGAGGATGTAATTAAGGTCGGCGATCGTCCGCCAAACGGTGTCGTTTCCATACCAGCTGCCCTCAGAAAAAACTCCTGGTGGCGGAAAAAGTATCTGGTACGTCTTTCGATCAGCCTGAGGATAAACGGATTTGAATTTATCATAATCCGCTTGATCAGTTGCGGTTGCGATTCTATTATGTCCGTATTCCAAAACACGGCGCACCTTTTTCAGTACCGTTGCCAGCCAGACGCCGACGAATTGATGCCGCTTTAACATAGAAAAAATTCGGGATTTCGCCAGTCGCCAAAACGCGATTTTCGGATATTCGTCACCGCCCGTGCCGATCTTTCCGACACGATGATGGGCGATCCAACGTTTATCGCCGTTGATGCCGATGATATTTTTTAAGGCGACGGTGAGACCCGCCTTGCGGTGAGTTTTTAATTTCGGCACGTTGATAAATAAATCGGCCGAAAGCATGGTTTTGGCGATATAGTATTCATTAACCTCGCCATGATGATGTTGGCTGACCGATCCCCGCGTGTAGTCGGTTATCATCAATCGTTCCGAATATTCACGAATCGGATATAAGGCGCTTGAGCGATTCAAGTCGATGCTGGCATAGCCTTGCGGATCGCGTTCTTTGAATTCGCGTTTCGAAATAATCTTTTCTGAGTTGAAATATGAAATTTCCTTCCGTAAATCTAGCAATTCAAGCTGTATGTTTTGAGCGCGATAATACTCGACCAAGTCGCGCAGCCCGCTCTCGGTGATGACCTCGTTCCAATCAGAGCTTTGGAGAATGCAATCAGCGATAATTATCTGGCAATTACCGTTCGTGGAAAGCAAAAGATAATCGATAACCGGACGGATAACCGAGGCGTGGGTGATAATACTGAGCACACCCGCGTGGCCAAGCGGGTGATTTCCTCTGACGAGATTCGGTTTAATAACAACGCGCTGTCCGGGCTTGATGAGTTCGCGAAAGGGTTTCCACCCCGGCGTTCCGACGTGACCGCGATCGAGGCCGAGCTGGATAAATAATTCACGAACCTGGTTGTACACCTGGTTCGCGGGGTCGCGATCTGGTTGATAGGGGAGGGAGGCAAATTCGAGATATTGGTTCGGCGGATGGTACGGCGGATCGGGATAATCGCACCGGGCGTCCTGTACCATGCCGACGTCATGGTAGTTCATGGTGCGCTTGGTGAGTTAACGAAATTTAGATTATAAATCCGCGTACACTTGTCATCAACTGGCGGCGGATCACCAAATTGATCGGTCAGGGCGATCATGAGTTCATGGGCTCCCGGTGTAATATTGGTCAGCGGCATACTGACATGTTCGTGCTCCCGTCCGATGGTGGCTCGGCCGATTACACTCCGATCCTGAGACAGTGTCAGGAGGTATGTTTTCTTTGTTGAGCAGGTAAAGGACCAAAAATCGAGGGTGGCCGATGTTGTTTTGGCGCTGGGGTTATTTAAAACCAGCGTGGCGTCGTTTTTGACATAACGTTTCAATTCACGATCGTTGCTGTTTGAAATTGACCCCCAATTTTTATCGATGTAGGCGTATGGTTCTTGGTCGGCTGAGCTGAGTTGATAGAGAGTGTATTGTTTTGCGTTGAACAGTTTCTTGAAAGCCGGATCGGCTACCGTTACGAGCCTGTCGATATAAGCGATTTCCTGATTACTCAGATACCTTTTATCGACAACCAGATATTGTATATTTTGTACAGCCAGGTTCCTTCGCACCAGTCCGGCGTAATAACCGGTGGCATACAGATCGTGACTGATTCTTGCCGTCGTATCAATCTGATGTTGAATCGGCTGGCTCAGTAAATCTCGTAAAAAGGGCTCGTTATTTTTGATCACCAGCGGCGAACCGTCAGCGGCATCAGCCAATCGGTTCATCAAATCGTCGGTTGTTAGAAATCGTGCCGAGTCGACGGTCGATTGGTCGTGACTGGCAAAAGGGTACCACAAGATGTTGCTGGCGGTATAATTTGCGGTCCCGATACTTTCTAAAACGTCGGCCTCGATCGGGTTTTCTGATGTTTGTATCCTTTCTACGGTCACTGGGTATTTATCCAGGTCAAGGGAATCGTTTGTTTCTGGGTCATGGACGACAAACGTCAGTTCATGCTCGCCCGGGAAAGCATCAAAATCAAGCCTGACAGTTTTCAGATATGGGCCAATTTCTTGTCGTCCGATGGTTCTATTGCCATAGATAACATCAAGCGTAGCGAGGTCGTTCGTTGTACGCAGAGTGATATCGATTTCTGCATTCTCATCGGTTGTGGAGAAATTTTTCACCAACACGGTGCTATTCGACTGGAGGGTTCGGTACTTCACGCGGTCGTCATTGTATTGGAGATCGGACCAGTTGTCGCCGAGCGTTAGATAGAGCTGTTTTGGCAAAGGGCGGGTATCGAGCTCATACACTAAAGTATCCCTGGTATCTTCTTTATTGATGACAGAGAGGTTCGTCTCAATAAACTTTTTGATCTCATTGTACTGCTCGAGCGTTAAAAACTGCTTGCCCTCGCCGACGAATTGCTTATCGACGATAATGTATCGTATGTTCTGTTCGGACAAGTACGGCTGGGCAATACGCGAATAATCGTAATAGATTATGTCAGAGTTTTCTTTTCCTGACGGGATAAAATACAGCAAATTGTTTATGCCGGGCGTATTTAGGTCTGCTTGTTGCCGTTCCCAGTTTTTTCTGGCAAAGTCAAACTTACCAATGACGTTCTTATTATGAAACGTATTGTAGTACTTCACTTTTGAAGCGTATAAATAGTTCGAGATGATGGGTAATTCGATGACGGAAAAATCGCCCGGTTCATTGCCAAGCTTTTTATACGCAGCGGGTACAGTGACGGAGTTCGTGACTGTGCTAGGAAGGAATTCGATCAGAAGCAATAGCGTTATTCCAAGCAAAAGCCGCCGTTTCGTATTTTGACCGCTAAATTTTTTCTCAAGTAAATATGAAAATCCAAAGGCACTGAGGACCGACAACGAGAGTAGGCCGATGACGAACAAGCGTCCAACGGTCCGCATATTCTCGAGAAACGGAACGTAATGGTACAAAAAGAGATAGGGTAGGGGAACGCTCGGTTTGACCGTGCCGAGGAAATGGAGAAACGGTCCCAGTGAAAAAATGGCAAAAGCGGCCAGGAGAATAATCCAGAGCCGGACTTGAACATCATGTTTTCGTGAGCGCCAGCCAATGAGAGCGAGGATCAAGGCGGCAAAGCCGACATAGGCCGAGTATTCGGCCGGATTGCCCGTAAACGTGTTCGCCACGTGGTCGGCGAAAAACGATCCCCAGATCGGGTGAGCTGAAGCTGGGGTAAGAAAACCGACCGCGTCATTGGAATAATTAACCGCCTGTTCGAGTCCGGGGTTGAGATAATTATTCTGGGAGGTGGCGATATTTATCCAGTCGCTGTATTTCGTGATCAGGAGCAGAAACGAGAGTGCGATACCCACCCCGAGCGTAATCATGAGTCGCTTGTTTTTGAAAACCTCCCTCCGGGCCAAGGCGTAATAGATAATCAGGCCGGCGCTCAGTAAAAGGGTGGCGACGGCAAAGTGGACTTCGTTGACGGCAATGAGCGCAAAAAATATGACCGCTGGTACCAGGTAGCGCAAGCGACCGGTGTCGAACAGCTTAAAAAAGAAGAGGACGTAGAAGGGAATGAACTCCAGGTGGGTCGCCCCGCCAAAGCCCATGCTGTAGGCGACGTGCAAGGGGGCAAAACTGAAGACGAATCCGGCGATCATCGAGCCCCAGAAGTTTTTCGTCAGATAGCGAGCCAAAAGAAAAGCGCCGAGTCCGGCAAAGATATAGGAACCAAGCCAGACAAGATTATAGGCCAAAAGGTCGCCGAACAATAATGAAAAAAGTGCCCGGATCGTGCTGAGCTCAAAAATATTTTTTATTACATAGACAAGCGCGTTTACCACCCCGTCGCTGATCAATTGATTGTGGATGGTAATTTGCTGGGCGTAAATTGGCCAAGCGTCGTTATCGCCGATTAACTTATGCCCCATCACCAAGACGGTCGGCAGAAAATATCCGACGCTGATCAATATAAAAAAGCAGAACGCGAAGAGCGCGCTATGCCGCTTGAATATTGTGGCTGAAAGACGCATAAAAAACACGTTTAGTTAAGCGCAATCACTGCCTATCATAACATAAGAGGCGATATTTGGCTATCTCTTTGAAATTCAGGTTTGTGACTGGTCAAAAGTATTTTCTAGAAGGGCGGCAATGCTGATGACGAGATGGCGCAACCGTTCGAGAAGCAAAAGGGGCTAAACGTCGCGTATTTTTTTTACCAGGATATCCAGCGTTCTGACGTTGCGATCGTTCACGTCGTACTGAGAAAAATAGGGACTGATTTTTTTCGGAAATTTGCTGTCCGGATTCCGATATTTGAAGAGATACCGTATTTCAAAACCGTTGGCTTGAAACAATCCGATCCAGTCCGAACAACGTAACCGGTTGGTATAAAAAATAGTGCCACTCGTTGATGATTCCCAGGTGGACTCGTCGTATTTGTAGAAATTAAATGGTGCCGCGCGGCCATTGAGGTGATCCTTCAAATCAATTTGATGGAATGAATACCCGCCTGTTTTGAGCGCTTGGTTGATGTTTTTCACAGCCTGCGCGCATGAGTTCCGGGAGAGGTGTTCCAGGACAGCATTTGAAATGGCAATATCGAAGTAGCCGGCGTATGTTTTTGTCCGATGTTCGGAAGTCAGATCCAGTTTGATAAACTTCAAACGAGCCGGCCCGGATAAGGCCGCATCGGCGGCATCGTTGCGTCGATATGGGTCACTGGCCACAAACTCGCTGACGCCGCAGTGCTTGATGAAATAGTCGCCGAGGCGGGGAAGGTTACCGCTCCCGAGCTCCAATATGCGGGTGCCGGGGAGGGGGACGCCGTTTTTTTGAAAAACATCATAGACAGAGGTAAAGATTCGATGATAGTAGGCGTCGTTTTTATCGCTCCAGCCTTTACGCAAGAGCCACCCGTTTACCGACGGGATTTTCTTTATGAGCGACGTGAGTTTCAGTTCAAAACCCAGGGCGGTAAAAACTCCAAATATTTTTCTAGACATATGATTTACGGTTAGTCGAGCGCAGACGTTAGGTATTAAATCGATTATCTTTCAGGGCAACCCCGACAACAATAGTATAGTTACTACACATTCTTTCTGCAACCGCGCAGATCCAGTGGGTGGGGTCGATACTTCACAATTTGTTCATAATATTGTATTATTTTTGTATGTCGATAATGCTGGACCTTAGAAAAACAAAGGGTCAAAAGGATCGAGGTTGGAATAAAATCAGCTTCAATAAGACACTGTGGGTTGTGGCGATCGTCACGATGTTTTTTTGGTTATGTTATAAGTTGGGAGACCTTTATTCCAACGGCCTGTTTTGGCAAAACTGGTATTATCTGCTGGCGGCGATTCCGGTTGTCTGTCTAGTAATTTTGCATTGGCGACGAGACAAATCACTGAAGCTGTGCGCCGATAAATTTGAAAGGGATTACGACGAAAAGAGCCACGAGGTATCCAAAGAGGCACGGCGGAAAAACGTATTTCTGAGCAAACACCCAGTACTCAACCGCCTGCCGGTTATCGGTCCGGTCGCGCGCTGGGCCTATGTCAATGGAGCGACGTTCGTTATCGCCGTCATTCTCATCGGCTTGAACGCCTGGTTTATCCGGATTAATAATCTCGGCGTCTTGCCAATACAAAACGATGAATTTCTGAGTTATGGCGCCATCAAGTATATTGTCGACGGCAACCTGTCTTTCAAAGATATGCAATACGGCGCCGACAGCAATTTAAGCGATGATTTTTACAGCCGCGCCTTGCCGTATTCCCTTGGCGCCGCCTGGACTGTTGACGTGCTCGGCGGTGATTATATGAATTACTTTAATCTGCGGCTGTTTTCGGTGATCTGCGGCTTGCTAACCTTGGTCGTATTTTATTTTTTGATGCGAAGACATTTCACGAAAACCACCGTGCTGTTCTCTCTCTTTGGCCTGTCCGTTTTTTATATGTTTGTCTATTATTCGCGGCTGGCGCGGATGTATTCGTTTCATATCCTGTTATTTTTCATAATGGTGTTGGTCCTGGATCGGTTGTTCTTGAAAATTGAGAAAAATCCGATCGCCCGGCTGCTCAATCCGGGCCAGACGCTTCGGTACTATGCCGTGTTTATCAAAGATAATTATCCGTCGATTCTGATTTTTATCGCTGTGCTGATTCTCGATTTGAAAACCCACTATACCGGTATCTTCATCCTGCCGATAATCTATGCATACTCGGTCCTGCTGGTGCGACGACATAAACAGCTTGTCTATCCAGTGGTGCTGGTTACCGTCGCAGTAGTTGCGTTTCTCATCTTATTCTTTTCGGGCTTTCACTTTTTAGGGGATTGGTACTTTAATAGTCGAAAACTGGTTTATTGGAAGTTTTTTGATTACAACTACACCTATCTGAGGGGTGGATATCTCACGTTGCCGCTATTTTTCTTACCGATGATATTCTATAAAAAAATCCCCTCGTTGGTAAAAATGTCGTACGCCGCCTTTTTTTCCGTGTTGCCGATGTACCTATTCTTATTTAACGGCAGCATGTTTAGCGATCCACGATACATGATGTTTTTATACCCCTTCTACATCATGACCGTTATTTATGCCTTGTATCTGATTTCTTTGTATATTTCTCGCGCCATAAAAAGAGGCAGAAAATATTTGTTTATCGGTGTGTTTGCCCTTTTATTCCTCGCGGCGGCGTTTCCATTGCAGATTGCCGGGGTCTGCGGCGCGAGCGTTATCCATACGTGTCCGATCAGCGATCACAGCAGAATATTCTCCCTTGATCGCTGGAATTACAACCATGACGAATACTTTAAAATAATAAAAGATTCTAGTAATCCTGATACAATCATCGCCGGAAGAACGATCTATGACTTTTATATCGAAAAGTACCAGATAGAAAATCAACTGTTCCGACTCGCTCTGGTGAAAAAATTCATCGACAGCTCGGTGCAATATACCGTTCCGGAGCTGGCGACAAAAGACGTCATTCTCATTGTCTATCCGAAATTAAGCTATTCGCAACCAGCCACTGATCCGTTTTCGGATGTCTACCGGTATTTAGTTGAGGAGCGTACCGGTAAAAAAACATTGTACAAATCGGCCGACGGCAAGGTGATTGTTTATAAATTTGATAAACTGTACCAATAGGGTGTTCACGAAGCTGTCCAAACAACTCGCGAGCGGAAAGGTGTTGGCGCGCTTTTCATTGCTGAAGGCCTCGGGCCAGGTGTTTGAGATGCTCATCCCGTTCGGCTTGGCGGTGGTTATCGCGCCCGATATATTCGGCATCTACTCCTTGGGTAAAATGGTAGTTTTTTTATTTGCGAGTTTGTTTGTCTTTTCGTCCCTGACGCCCTTTGTCGTGTTTTCCAATCAAGAGGCGCAGCAAACCGGTAAGATCAATAATTCTTTTTCCGTTCAGGTAGTGCTCGTCGCTCTGTCAGCCGGTCTATTTCTTCTGATCACGTTGCTAGGCGGTACGTATATTAAAACCTTCACCGAGCTTAATAGCAGCGAGCTTATTTTTCTAGTCCTGGCCTATTTCGGAATCACCATTCGGTTTTTCCTGGAGAACGTATTTTTAGCACTTAATCAAAAGACAAAAAACGCGGCGGTGGATTTTTTTTACGGACTCGTCAGCGTCGTGACCATTGTCATTCTGTATCGCTTTCATGTCTTGAGTGTAGCCACCTTGTTTTTGACGTATTTTATCGCCTCGCTGGTGGTACTCGCCATCTACATCCGCTTCATAGATTTCAGCCTGCTCCGGCCATTTCACATTGAGCGCGCGCATTTCAAGAAAATGTTTAATTTCGCCAAATGGAATATTGTCGGTTCGACCGCCGTCTATCTGACAAACTGGGGAGACAATTTCGTTTTGCGCCTGTTCGTCTCCGTTGACCAGATCGGAATCTACAACCTTGGCTATCAGACCTTCAAGGGTTTAACTGGATTGTATTTTATCCTCAACTCCTATTTCTTACCGTCTATCAGTAAGACGATCGAGGATGTCAAAGCGGTGCAGAATTACGTCTTTACTAAAAGACCAAAGATATTTTTATTGGTCCTGGTTTTTATTGTCGGATTTTATCTTTTATTGCCGACAATATTTCACGCCATCTATTCCGCGAGTTACGACGGCGCAATAATCGTCCTGAAAATTCTGTTAATCGGCAGCGTCCTTGAACTCTACAATGTCTTTTACATTCCGATTTTGAACGCCAGCCGGAAGTATAAATTCACCCAAACGACGAACATCGTCCAGGTTCTGATAAATCTCGGCTTGGATTTTCTGTTGATTCCGGCGCTCGGGATTACCGGCGCGGCCGTTGCCACGGTCACGGCGTATCTGGCGCGAAATCTGATCTACGAGATATACGTGTATCGAAAATTTAAGGATTTTTCCTTTATCAGCCGATGGTTTGTCCGGCGGAGCTAGTCTTTTCGCGCCACCGCCAGCATTGTTTTATTTAGCCCGATGCGTTTGTCGAATCGCATAATCAGTCGCCAGTAGTACCGCGAGCCGGGCAGGGAAGACATGATACTGAACGGGAACACCCCGATTTTTTTTGGGTTGAAACCTGACTCACGCAGGAGTGTCGACATCCTCTTTTTATCAAATGATTGCAGGTGCCCAACGCGATGAAAATGATGTCCGCAATTCGGACAGGTAATTGAGTTCTTTTCCAGCAGCTCATCGAAGGGGACGGTGACAATAAGGTGCCCGCCCGGTCGGAGCACCCGGAACGTCTCCTTTAATCCGGCGCGGAGCTGCTCGGTCGTCAGGTGTTCCAGCACCTCGGTACAAATTGCGGTCATAAAGCTCGCCTCCGGGAATCTCAGATCGGTTATCAATCCTTCCTGGACCAGATCGGTCTTCGGACAGAGATCAATGCCGATTGCATCGCGGTGCCCGTTACGGCGCAATAAGGCGACCATTGCCCCAGTGCCGGCACCAACGTCAATAATCGGATCGACCAGGTATTTTTTATTCATAGCGGTAATCAGTTTGGAGACCGTATCACCAAAATAGGTGAAACCGCAGCTTTTATCGATGAATTTTTGCTTCGAACACTCTTCTAGTTTTTTTTGGTAATCTTCGTTGGCGTGCATTTTTGGATTATTTTAATTTAGATATAGTGTAATGGTATTTTCCGCTGGCGGCCGACTCAATATTGGTGACGCGTTCGAATTTGACGCGGCAATCCGCTCCCATGACCGTGCGAATCGAGGCAACAATGTCGTCCTGGTATCGCGCGAAGCCAGCCCCGTCGCTGATCACGACCTTGACGACAACCAGGTCGTAATCCTCCTGGATCACCTGAAATTTGGAGATGTAGTTTTTATTAAAAACGACACCGATAAAATGGATGAAGAATTCGCCTGGGACAATGCGTCCGGAACGCGTCCGGAAGACGTTCATCTCGCGACCCTCGACGCGCCGTAAGAGCGGCAGGCCGCGCCCGCAGGAGCAGTGCTGGTTCTTTGACCACGCGCCCAGGTCACCAATCTTATAGCGGATCAAGGGCATGACATAATTGGTCAACGTGGTGATATAAATACCACCGAGTTCTTCCGGCGGGCAGGGTTCGAGGCGATCATTCAATATCTCGATATACGAGGTAAAAATATTTATATGCAGACCCTCGTCCTTTTCGCACGAGCAGGCAACGCCGCCGACCTCTCGAGAACCGTAACGATTATAAACCTTGGCCTTGAAAACGCGCTCGATCACCTCCTTTAATGGGGGATACAGCGTGCCGGCCGATACAATGATGCCGTTCGGTGAGAAAATGGGCAAATGATTGGTTTCGATGAATTTTGCCAGCTCGTACAGGGACTGAACGTATGCTTCGATCACCTTCGGTTTTTCACGGTTGATAACGCTCACATAGTGACGCATTGTGTCCGGGGTCATGCGAAACGCATTTAAGGTGGTGGTGTTTAGAATGTACCGGCTGATCCAGCCCCGGGCGCCTTTGCTGCCCGTCAGGATCTCTTTTTCCGAGCCCCACAGCTTCACAAGCTTCTCGCCCTCGCGCCGGCCGGCCCACTCGTAAAACAGAAGCGACGATGCGGTCCGGGACTCTTTACTCAGTACGTCCTTGTAAAACATCACCGGTTCGCCGGTCGTGCCGCCGGTCGTGTCGCGGAAGAATTCCTTTTTAAAAGGGCTGACCTTTATTCGCTCGCGTTCATTGATAATAATATCCTTTGTTAGGACTGGAAATTTCGTCAGCTGGTCGGTAATGCCGTCTTCGGTCAACGTGATCGAGCGTTCCCGCGCAATCTTTTGATAATACGGAGAATTCTCCACGCTGTATTTCAGCATGGAATAAAGCAAAGAACGTTGCCATCCCCGACATTCCTCGAGCGGACGGTATTCATAGGCATGCATCCGTTGCAGTTCCCGAAAACGGCCTTTGGCGACGACCCGCGATGCAAATTGAGCGAGATACTTCCTCATATTTTATCAACTAATGACAGAATCGCGTTTTTAAACATTCCGCTGATTTTTTTGATATCATGATTGGCACAGACGTATTTGTACATATTGGCGCTTTTTTGCCCCCAGTCCGCTCGATCGGTCAATAGTTTTCCTAGTCGCTCGGTCAAGGCGATCTCTTCGCCGGCGCAGGCGTACCCGCAATTATATTTTACGATGAAGTTGTCCGGGTCAACTTTCCACGACACGATCGGGGTATGGCCGAGCCCGGCCTGGATAAAAGTATTTGGGTAACCCTCAGAATCGGAGGTGTTTACGAACACGGTGGCGGCGTCGAAGTATTTTTGGATTTCGCTGAAGGGTACTTGATTAATAAACTTCAAGTTGGGCAGCGACTGCGCTTCTTTTTTTATATTTTCCCATAATTTTTTCTCAGTATCAACAAGCGGCGTGATCATGACAAATTGATATTGCGGGAAGGTTTTTACCAGCCTGAGGAAGCGATCAGGATTTTTTTCCCGAATACAGCGCCCTACCCAAAGGACGTGGTTTTTTCCGGCCGGAGTAGCCGCGTCAGAAAGATAAAAACCGTTTTTTAATACCAAGGCCCTGATAGAGAAATTATCGGCCAGCAGCCTTTGGTGCGTGACGTTTTGGGTGATCACCCCGTCGGCTCGCGTCAGCCCATACCGGTAGATCTTGCCCAGCCAACCGTTGTCGGAAACAAACTCGCCAGTGACCTCTTTTTGATTAGCTGTCCGGTGGATGTGTTTTTTCCGAAACAATTTGCAAAAAAATGTGACGAGTCCGACCGTGCTGTTGGCTGATGACGTAACGTAGACATCGGCGTTTATCTTTCTGAAAAGAAGAAGGTATTTGAAGGCCTGACCGACTTTTGTGAGCGGGGAGTCACCGTTTTTTGGAGTCAGCGAACGATAAATCGAGACGCCGAGTTTTTGCTCGCGGGGCGGCTGGCCAAAGTCGCCGACTACAAATGAGACTGTAAATGCACGGTCTGCCGCCAGTTCTTTGGCTAGGAAAAATAATTGGATTTCAGAACCGCCGTGGACAGTGGCAGAGCCGCTGAACAGGGGATAGGCGTACGATTGAATAAAACAGACGTGTGTTTTAGTCATTGACATGAAGTAAAGTGAATAGCCGCGTCACGACGTTGTTAATGTCATGGTTTTTTTCCGCGTAATGGTGGGCGTTGGCTGAAAGGGTGGTATACAGAGAATTGTCCGAAAAGAGCTTCTGCAAATTATCATTCAGTGTTTGCAGGTCGCCGTTGGCGACATAGCCGCATTGGTAGGAAGTGATGAAGCCTTCCGGGTCGACATTTTTGCTCAGTATCGGCGTCCAATTTTTAGCCGCCTGAACAAACGTCTGCGGAAAACCTTCATAGTCAGAGGTGTTCACCAGGACCCGCGCATCTCGATAGTACTGTTCAATGACATTGAAACTGACAAATTCCAACAGCTGCACGTTCGCCGTTTTTCTGGCGAGAGCCTTTATTTGTTCGTTATGCGTTTCATCTTTGCCGGGCGGGCAAATCAGAATAAAGCGGCGGGCGGGATTACGCCGGGCCAACTCGATGAATTCCTCGGCGTGTTTCATGGGATCGCGCCGGCCGACCCAGAGGACGGTATCGTTTTTGTGCGGTTGGTCCGGGCGAATTTCATAGCCACTATATAAAATTTCGCTTGACAAACGGTATTTGGTCGACAAACGCTCTTGTTGGAATCGGTTTTGGGCAATGAGCAGGTGGGCATATTTCAGCAGGCGAAAATATGGACAGGGCCTGTTACTTCGCTGATAGCGGCCGTCACTCTCCACGTCGCTGGCCAGCATATAGACGAATTTGATCTTCTTCATTTTACAATACAAAGCCAGCAGACAGGAAAACGGGCTCAGGCCGCGCTGGAGGATAATATCCGGCTTCATCGCGGTAATTTTTTGGTGGAAACGAATGAGTTTTTTTATCACCGAATCGTTTTCTGAAAATGTCTTCACAAGCCGGAACTCAGCGTGGTCGGGAAAATCAATAGTGGGGTAGTCGGCGATAAAAGAATAGATGCATACGTTCGGAACATGCCACAACGCTTTGGCCAGCAAATAGGGTTGGACGGTGGCTCCGCCAAACGGCCTCTTTGAGTTGATATTGAAGATCGCCTCGGAGTCTTTGGGAAAGACGATGGCGATTTTTGTGACATTGTTACCGGGCGTGTTCATCGTGCTTCTATTAGACGAAGGTATCTTTTTATGATGGTGTCCCAGGTGTATCGTTCGAGGAAGCGTCGACGCGCCGCCTGCGAGAAGGTATCGCGCAAATTCTGATCGGTCATCAACTGGGATAGTTTTTGCACCACCTCGGAAAAATTTTCGGGGTTCACGTGGATGCCTGTGTCAGCGGAAACAGTCTCTTGTATCGCTGCCTGATTTGAGGCCAGGATGGCGCAGCCAGCGCTCATTGCTTCCACTAGCACGATGCCCTGGCTTTCCGTCTGAGACAGGAGCGCGAAAATTTTTGCCCGATTGTACAAATCAATCAGCCGATCGTCAGAATTATCAAGCCAGCCGGTAAAAATGATGTTCTCGTGGTTCGCGGCCAGGCTCTCCAGGGTTTTTCGGTATGGTCCGTCGCCGACCAGATAAAGTTTCCAATCGTTCCGGCCAGCACTGATAAAGGCCGGAATTAAATATTGGAAGCCCTTCATTGGCTGCATCCGACCGACCGAGAGAATAATATTTTCTTTTTCCAGGCCCGGTTTTGAGAGCGAATGGGAACCGTTCGGGATGACGACAATCTTATCGTTCGAACGTCCGCTCAGGATATTTTTTTCGATCAGTTTTTTTAACGAACCCGATGGCACGGTTACGAACCGTGATCGGCGTATGATCGCCTTGATCACTGGTGCCGTGAAACGGTGGAGCAGGGTAAACCGATCGGGATTGTGCCCGGGCACATCACTCCCGTGGCTGGTCACGATATACGGCAGTTTTGATCGCCGGGAAAAAATGTAGGCGAGTATGCCGGTCGGGACGAGAAAGTGACAATGACAATGCGAATACGTATTTTTTTTCAGCAAGGCTTGAATCGCAAAAAAGGCAGCGATGAGATACCTCAACTGTTCGGGAAACGTGCTGAGCTCTTTTTTCTTCCGCCCGCTTTTGACGCGATGGATATTGATGCCGTCTTTCCGTTCAAACGATGGCAAACCGGCATACCCCATCGTAACAACGTCGACGTGATAGCCGGCGTCGACGTATCCTTTGGTTATCGCATATGAGATGGGCGACGCACCGCCGCCGAGAGGCGGGAACTCGTAATTCAACACCAAGATGCTGCGCCCGGACGGAGAATCGATCATTATGAATTGTCGGTAATATCCCGGATCGTATAGACGCTGCGTTTGCCGTTGTAATATGTTTTGATGGCAATGTCGCCAAGGAGGCCGGAGATAAATAACTGGATGCCGGCGAGAATTAAAAACACTGAGACGAGCGGCCAGATACTGTTTTGGAGGCTGAGGAGTTTAAATATCCGCATGATGGCCAAGTAGAGGCCGAGGAGGAGGCCCGCTCCGCCCAGCAACACGCCAAAACCGCCGAAAAGATGGAGCGGCCGGCTGGAGTATTTTCGCCAGAACCAGACGCTGATCATGTCAACGAAACCCTTTACCATTCTCTTCCAGTTGTATTTTGTCCGGCCGGTAGTCCGTTGGCGGTGGTTTACGTCCAATTCACCGATTTTGAAACCCTTCCAAGCAAGCATCGCTGGAATGAAACGGTGGATTTCGCCAAACAGATCGAGCTCATCGAAACACTCGCGACGGTAGACTTTCAGCGTACAGCCGGAGTCGCGTATATGGTCGGCCACAAAAAATTTTCGCAAGACATTGGCGCCGCGTGATATAAACCTTTTCGAAAATGTGTCTTTACGGTTTTTCCGCCAGCCAGAAACGATATCATAACCTTCATCAAGTTTTTCGAGCAATCTGGGGATGTCAGCCGGATCGTTCTGGCCATCGCCATCCAGGGTAATAAAAATCTTCCCCTGGGCATGTTTGAAGCCGGCATCGAGCGCGGCGGTTTGGCCGAAGTTTTTCCGGAAGCGGATGATTTTGATAGGGGAGAGCGCTGACAGTCGTTCAAATGTTCGGTCCGTGCTCCCGTCGTCGACAAAAATTACTTCATAGGGTTGACCGAGTCGATCCATAACAACTTTGATCTCGCGGTAGAGCGGAACGACCGCGTCTTCTTCATTGTACGCCGGGATGATGATGGAGTGCGCCACCGGCAATTTATTCTCGGTTGTTTGATTCATGGGCGTGTTCTTGATACCAAGCGATCGTTTTTTTCATGCCCTCGGCAAAGCTTGTTTTCGGTTGCCAATCGAGCAATTCCCGTGCCTTGGAATTATCAGCCAGCGTATCGTGCGGCTCAACACGGGCGGGAATATGCGTCGTTTCGCCGCCGACTATTTCCGCAACTTCATTAACGCTGTGATTATCACCGTTGCCGATATTTATTACCTCGCCGTGGCCGACCTTTTCGCTTGTCATGGCAAGGATATTGGCTCGAACGATGTCGCCGATAAAAGTGAAATCCCGCGTTTGGGTGCCGTCGCCCGTTATGGTCAGCGGCTCGTGATTCATCTTTTGCCGGTTAAAGATGGCGATGACCGTTACATAGGCGCCTTCGGATGCCATCCGCGGTCCGTAGACATTGAAATATCTGAGTGAGACCGTTTCAATGTTCCAGAATAAATTTGCCAGCTTCGCGTATTCCTCGCCGACATACTTCTGAAGTCCGTACGGACTTTTTGGATTCGGTTTCATTTCTTCCTGCAGGGGGAGCGAGACAGGGTCGCCATAGGCTGATGATGACGCCGAATACACTAATCGCTTTACGCCAGCGTCACGCGCCGCCAGCAGGACATTCAAGGTGCCGGTGATATTTATATCATTCGTCTCCGTCGGATTCACGATCGAGACCTGGACGCGGGGCAGGGCAGCGAGATGAAAGACCCCATCGAAGCCCGTAAACAACGGCTTGATTTCTTCGAGCTGGCGGATATCCGCCTTGATAAATTCCGCCTTCGGATGGAGATTTTCTTTCTTGCCGGTCGAAAGGTTATCAATAATTCTGACCGTGTCGCCGCGTTCGATCAACGCTGCTACCACATGGGAACCGATAAATCCAGCTCCGCCTGTAACAAGGTACTTTGGCATTCGTAAGAGTATTAAAATTAATCAGAAATACGCATCAATTCTACCACATTTCATTTATTTGTAAAGTTGAGGGATTATTGTATAATAGATACGCTAACTCGTCGTTTGTTGAATAATCATGAAACGTAGACCAGTTATCGTTATCGGGAAAATACTTATTTTGCTTGTGCCAGTTTTTTTATTAGGCTGGGTGATTAATGTTAATGTCGCGCCGACGGGCCACGTGCGGATCGTCCAACACGTCGGCCAAGCGTCGCGGGGGGCGATCGAGCTGGAACCGGCGGCTCGCCTCAGCGATATCGATACAGGCAGCCGTCAGATTATTGATCAGCCGGTTTATTTTTCCATGAAAATGCCGCGATCCTTTGAGACGGCAAAGGTGACGCTGGAATATCAAAATCAAGACCAACCCTTGGTTGAGCTGGGTGTCCACCGCACGGTCGGCACCTATGATTATTTGTTAAAGCCCTTCGATGTCGGTCTTTTACGGAACAGCGAGTGGGATTTTTTGAGCGACAATACTCAGTCCTTGCTGCTGGCCCAGCGGAAAACGGCGATGGTAACAAAGTATACGAGCATCCAAGAATTCACGAAAAACATTCCTCGCGATTCGATAACGGCGGAGTATAATATTGACTATAAAAAAGACTACCGTCTGCCCGATTATCAAAAATTGGACACCGAGCTGAACATAGCCACGTCGCTTCAAGGTCGTCACGTATTCTACGCGTATATTAAAGACGAGCCTCTCAACATAAACGTTGTCTATCAAGACATAAATAAAAACGTCGGTCCCGATCGTTTTCATTTGAATATATATTATGGCGATACCCAACGTATTCAAAGCGTCGACCGTCCGGATGACGGCGAAGAGGGCGCGACCGGCGGTAGCTCGGCCGAGCAGTCCGTCGCGGTAAATATTCCGAATCTACCCGAGGGGATCTACCGACTGGAATTTGACATCAGCGATGATCTTATTATAAAAAAAATACATACCACCCTGCATTATTTAGTCGTTGATCAGCGGATAAAAGTATTGGAAAATCAGAACAAAGAACCGGTACGTTTATTTTCTCGAGCCGACAAATATACTGTTTTGCCCCTCTCATCGGCCGGTCGCCAAAGCGTATCCATCGATTCACAAGACATAGCACTGAACGATTCTGGGCTGCCAGCGGTCAGTCAGACCACTGGTGATCAAAAGAATAATTTACACACCATCGTCTTACCACAGGGGAACGCCATGCTCACGGCCAATGGCGCATTTTCCTTTACACCCGAAAGCTGTTTTTACCCGGCCAGTTTTCTGATAAACTTGGCAGACGTGACCGATTTCTCAGGAATTGATTATGTGTTGACAAAAGATTTTACACCGCCGACTACGAATGGTGATTGGCTGACCGGCAGCCAAACGTTTGATCTCCGGAAGGCATATATATCCGACCGAACGACCAGGTTTGAAATCTCGGCGCCTGGTCTGGCCCAACGCGGCGCCGTTCTGAATGTACGGAAAATTACGATCGATCTCTACCGTCAGCCGATGAAGTGGCAGACATTATTAACTGATCTAAAAAATTACCTCAAGAAGATATAAGAGCATGACCGGGTCCGTCATAAAACAGCTTCTCGACTTTGCCTTTAAAGTAAGCGTCGTAACATACGGCCTCTTTTGGATGATTGAAATACTCGATCCGGGGCGGGTGAGCACGTTTTTTAACTTGGCGCCCTTTCTTATCGTGGTTGTCGGACTGGGTCTGTTGACGCTCTTTTTCCCGCGCGATGATTTCTCGCCGGACCAACCGATGAAAAGAAACAACACCTTTCTGGTGATTGTCGTAATTCTCGCCGCGGCTTTTGCGCTGCTGCAGATTAAAAAGAACTATCTTGTTTTGCTCATCGGCGCTAGTTTCGTTATTATGCTTGTGGCGTATCTTTCAACCATTAAAAAGGAGAATACAACATGAAAGGAATTATCCTTGCCGGAGGCACGGGATCACGTCTGGCTCCACTGACGCGAGTGACAAACAAACATTTGTTGCCCGTATTCAATCGGCCGATGATTTATTACCCGATTGCCACGTTGAAGAATGCTGGTATCACTGACATCCTCGTGGTATCCGGCCGGGGTCATGTCGGACACCTGCTGGAATTGCTCGGGTCTGGTCGAAGATTCGGTGTGAAATTTTCCTATGAGGTGCAAGAAGAACCGGGCGGAATCGCCCAGGCGCTTGGTTTGGCTGAAGCGTACGTCGACAATGACAAGGTCGTGGTGATTTTGGGAGATAATATCATCGTTGATAATGTTGGAACGGCTGTGAAAGATTTTGAAAAGCAACCAAGCGGTGCGAAAATATTTCTGAAAGAAACGAAGTACCCGCAGTCGCTCGGCATCGCGGAAATTGACGGTGATCGCATTGTCAATATTGAAGAAAAGCCAAAAAAACCGAAATCAAATCTTGCAGTTATTGGTCTCTATATGTATGATAGCAGCGTTTTTAAGGTTGTGAAGACGCTGAAACCCTCGAAGCGCGGCGAACTAGAAATCACCGATGTTAATAACCATTTCATAAAAGAAAGCGTAATGACTTACAGCGTACTTCAGGGTTGGTGGGGCGACGGAGGAGAGTCATTTGAAAGTTTATTAGAGGCGGGTCAGCTTGTCGCTAATACTATTAAAGAAACCGGCCATGATCCATGGTGTACAGATTAAAACATTAACCGTTCATCAAGACATTCCTGATCGCGGGGAAGACTCGGGCAAAGCCGGCTTTCTGATGGAGGTATTGCGGGCGGATGACGGGCTTTTGAGCAAGTTTGGCCAAACGACGTTCACCGTGGCGAATAGGGGCGTGATTAAGGCCTTTCATTTCCACGAGCGCCAGGACGATCTCTGGTTTGCGGCGACCGGCAAGGCGATGATCGTTTTACACGATCTGCGTCCCGATTCGGCGACGAAAGGCGAGACCCAGGTTATCTTCGCTGGCCGTGACGATTACAAGCTGATTCTCATACCGATCGGCGTGGCTCATGGATATAAAGTGCTAAGCGCTGAGCCGGTGATGCTTTTTTACCACACGACCGAAGCATATGATCCGAAAAATCCGGATGAAAAGCGCCTCCTGTATGATGACCCGAAGATTGGGTTTGACTGGAATAATGAAATTCAAAATTAATAATTCAAAATTAAAAATGGAGGAGTCCGCTCGGCGGACGCATTAATTTTACATTTTACATTTTGAATTTTACATTTTTTATATGAAAATCCTCGTTTCAGGCTCGCTCGCGTTCGACCGGATTATGGATTTCCCGGGCCGGTTTAAGGACTATATTTTACCCGAAAAAATTCACGTTTTAAGCGTGAGCTTTTTGGTGAATACGTTGCGCGAAAACTTCGGCGGCACGGCCGGTAACATTGCCTATAACTTGGCGCTCTTAAAAGAACAGCCGATTATTCTGGCAACGGCTGGCAAGGATTTTGCCCAGTATCGCGACTGGCTGAGAGAAAGAAACGTCACTACTGACCAAATCGTCCTGAACGAAGATTTCACCGCTTCAGCGAATATTATCACCGATCTCGACAACAATCAGATCACCGGCTTTCATCCTGGCGCCATGAAACAGGCCAGTCGGGTGGATGTTGAAAAAATAAAAAACGCGGAAGGAGAACTTTTTGCGATTATTTGCGCGGGCAATGTGGAGGACATGATCTATTATGCCCGCGAATATCAGCGGCTGAACATCCCGTACATTTTCGATCCCGCCCAGCAAATTCCCGCCCTGAAGTCCGACCAACTGAAATTTGCCGTCACCGGCGCCCGGGTGTTTATCGGCAATGATTATGAAATCGATCTGGTTTTAAAAGTAACGGGCGCAACCAAGCACGATATCTTGAAAAAAACCGAGCTGATTGTCACGACAAAAGGGGAGCATGGCTCATTGATCGAAACCGCTGATTCGAGCTATACTATCCCTATTGCCAAGCCGCGCGAAATTAAGGATCCGACCGGCGCGGGCGACGCCTACCGGGCGGGATTTATCAAAGGACTGCTCGGCCATTACTCGCTCGAACAAGCCGGCCGGCTCGGTTCGGTGTCGGCGGTGTATCCGATCGAATACTACGGCACCCAACAACATACCTACACGAGTCGGGAATTCAGCGAGCGGTATAAAGAAAATTTTCGAGAGGAAATTCGTTTATAAAAAAATAATTAAACATCGATGCCAGCAAAAAAACGCCCCGCAACAAAAGTTTCAAAAAACCAAAAATTACGTCGAGTAAATTTGTTATCAAGCGCTCTTGAATCAAAGAAGACGCATCGAACATCCTGGCCAGGGTACTCGCCGGTGGTCGGACTTTTTGTTATCGTGCTCGTTGCCTTGATCGTCGGGGCGGGGTTGTATTATCTCTCCACCAAGACGAAATCGACGAATACGAACAGCACGGTTGGATTGGAAACGAACAAAAACATCAACGCCAATTCAAATTCCGTTGCCTGTACGATGGAAGCCAAGCTTTGTTCGGACGGCTCCTACGTCAGTCGAATCCCGCCGGACTGCCAATTTGCCGCCTGCCCGGGCGAGACAAACATGAATTTGAATAGCAATGCGAATGTGAATTCGAATACAAATAGCAATACAAACACCGCCGGCTGGCAGACATATATAAACCAGACCGGTGGGTACTCGATACAATACCCAGCCAATTGGATGATTGATACAACTCGGAATATCGGGCCGAACAGCGTTGTTTTTGAGGCCTCGGGCAGCGCGGGTGAAGCTGTTGAAGGGATAGAATTCGATGTAACCACAAAAACTCTTGACCAATGGGCGGCTGAATTTGAAACCGGTATTGTTGAAAGTGTTACCGCGACAACGATTGATGGTAAGGTGGCCAAGAGGGTTGATACGACGGAGTTCGGCCAGGATTATATTGGCGTCCGCAATGGGGATAAATTGTACGTTTTTACCAGCAACGGTACAATGTTCACCAACGGCATGTTAAATACCTTTCAATTCACTCAGTAAATCATTAATCATAAAACGCCTACATGAAATTCGACGTCAAATCTCTCCGTCTGGCCGAAACTGGCAAGAAACGGATCGAATGGGCTGAGCAGTTTATGCCGGTCCTGCGGACCATCCGCGAACGCTTCGCTAAAGAAAAACCCCTGCGCAATGTCCGAGTGTCAGCGTGTTTGCACGTGACCACTGAAACAGCCAATCTCATGCGCACGTTGAAAGCCGGCGGCGCGAAGGTTATTCTCTGCGCCTCGAACCCGCTGTCAACTCAAGATGACGTGGCTGCCTCGCTGGTAAAGGATTTTGGCATTCCTGTCTACGCGATAAATAAAGAAAACCGCAATCGCTACTACCGCCACCTCAACGCCGCGCTCGACCAAAAGCCGAATATCACCATGGATGACGGCGCTGACCTGGTATTCTTGCTCCATTCAAAACGGAAGGACTTGGCGAAAAATATCTGGGGCAGTATGGAAGAGACCACCACCGGCGTTATCCGGTTAAAAAGCCTGGCCGGGCAAGGAATGCTGAAATTTCCGGTGATTGCCGTGAATGATGCTATGACCAAGCACTTCTTCGATAATCGGTATGGCACCGGCCAGAGCACGATCGACGGCATTATCCGGGCCACCAACGTCTTATTGGCAGGCAAGAATGTGGTCGTGGCCGGCTATGGCTGGTGTGGCCGGGGAGTGGCCATGCGCGCTGACGGCCTGGGCGCAAAGGTGATCGTGACCGAAGTTGACCCGGTGAAGGCCATCGAAGCGGCCATGGATGGCTATGAAGTTATGCCAATGGCTGAGGCCGCTCCCCAGGGCGATGTCTTTGTTACCCTGACCGGCGACATTAATGTCTTACGGCCGGCCCATTTCCGGAAAATGAAGGACGGCGCGATTGTCTGCAATTCCGGTCACTTCGACGTTGAAATTGATATCAAGGGATTAACGAAAATCGCCAAATCGATCAAAGAAGTCCGGGAGTACGTCGTTCAATACACGTTGCCGGGCGGGAAAAGAATCAACGTGCTCGCCGAGGGCCGGCTGATTAATCTAGCCGCGGCCGAAGGTCATCCCGCCTCGGTCATGGACATGAGTTTTGCCAATCAGGCACTCTCGACTGAATATGTCGTGAAACATTACAAAAAACTCGAGCGTAAGGTATACCCGGTGCCGCACGACATCGACGCCGGCATTGCCGCTCTGAAGCTGAAAACCATGGGCGCGACGATCGACCGGCTGACCCCTGAGCAAAAGGCCTATTTGTCGGCCTGGGAAATTGGCACGTAAAGCAATTAAAAAATTCAAAATTACAAATTAAAAATGTAGGAAAACGCCTAAGGCGGGAACAATAATTTTGAGTTTTACATTTTGAATTCATAACTTGAATCAAGATATGTTAGAAAAAAGCAGGAGTATTGGTCTAGTTGGACTCGGCTATGTCGGTTTGCCGCTGGCCGTGTCGTTGGCGCGGCATTATCCGGTGGTCGGCTTTGATTTAAACGAGAAGAAAATTCAGCGTTTGCGCCAAGGAACGGATCCGAACAACGAATTGTCCGAGGCGGAACTGAACAGCGTTACGATCGACTATACGACAGATCCGGCCGCTCTCAAAAAGTGCAACTTTATCATAGTGGCCGTACCGACACCGATTACAGCCGACAAAAAGCCTGACCTGACGCCTGTTGAATCCGCTTCTCGGCTTGTCGGCGCGAATATGTCGAAAGGCGCAATTGTCGTTTTCGAATCGACCGTCTATCCCGGGGTAACCGAAGAAATCTGCGTCCCGATTATCGAGCAAGAATCCGGTTTGAAATGCGGCCGGGACTGGAAAATCGGCTACAGCCCTGAGCGGGTCAATCCGGGGGACAAAGAACACACCATCGATAAGATTACGAAGGTTGTGAGTGGGATGGACGCCGAAACGTGCGATGCAGTCGCCGAGGTATACGGCTCATTTACCAAGATACATAAGGCGCCCAACATTAAAACCGCTGAAGCGGCGAAGGTGATCGAAAACATCCAACGCGACCTAAACATTGCCTTAATGAACGAACTAAGCCTGATTTTCGAAAAATTGGGCATCAAAACCAAAGACGTTTTGGCGGCCGCTTCAACCAAGTGGAATTTTCATGCCTATCGGCCGGGTTTGGTCGGCGGGCATTGCATTGGCGTCGATCCGTATTATCTGACCTATCGCGCTCAAGAGCTTGGCTACGAGCCGCAGGTGATCCTGGCCGGTCGGTCACTTAATGATTCGATGCCGATTATCGTCGCCCAAAAGGTTCTGAGCCGATTGAGCGAGACGGGAAAAACCAAGCCAAAAATACAGGTCATGGGATTAACCTTTAAAGAAAACGTGAAGGACTCGCGGAACAGCAAAGCGCGCGAACTCATCCAAGAATTGAAAAAAAACAACGCGCAGGTGACCGGCTGGGATCCATTTCTTGATGATGACGAAGTGAAAAAAGTATTCGACGTCGACAATCAACACCCGTTGGCTGGCGACGCTTTTGATGCGCTGATCGTTCTGTCTCCGCATCGGCAATTTCACGACATTCCAATAAAAGATTTAGCCGAAAAAATGGCCGGCGGGGTTGTCTTCGATCTCACTGGGGTGTATCCGGCTGAGAAGGCTGAAGAACTCGGCTTACGTTATCTCACATTGTAATACATCGGAAATGAAATTTCTCATCACCGGCGGGGCGGGCTTCATGGGCTCGAACTTCATCCGCTATCTGATCAATAATTACCCGGAATTTGAGGTGGTAAATTTTGATAAGCTTACCTATGCCGGGAATCTCGAGAATTTGCGCGACCTCGAACAAAATCCGCGCTATCAATTCATCAAGGGCGATATTGCTGATGAAGCGGCGGTTAACGCAATTATGGGGCAGGACATCGATACGGTCATTAATTTCGCGGCTGAAACCCACGTCGATCGGTCAATTTCCGGTCCGAAGAGCTTTATCGTAACGGATGTGCTCGGAACCTATACCTTGCTTGAGGCGGTGAAAAAACACGGGATAAAGAAGTATATCCAAATTTCGACCGACGAGGTTTTTGGCTCGACGAACGAGGAATTCTCCGAGGATAGTCCGTTTGAGCCGAATAGCCCGTACTCAGCATCGAAGGCCGGGGGCGATCATTTAGTCCGGGCGTATTGGAAAACGTATGGCCTGCCGGTTATCGTCACGCACAGCTGCAATTTTTACGGCCCCTACCAATATCCGGAAAAGCTCATCCCGCTGTTTATCACAAATCTGATCGAAGGCAAGAAAATTCCGGTTTATGGCGACGGACAAAACATCCGGGAATGGATCTACGTGCCCGACTATTGCCAGGCGCTTGACGTCATCCACCAGAAAGGCGAGCCTGGGGAGGTCTATAACATTGGCACGGGCGAGCGCTTTACCAATCTCGAAGTAACACAAATGATATTAGAGCAAATGGGCGTCGGCCAGGAAATGGTCGAATACGTCAAGGACCGGCCCGGCCACGACCGTCGCTATGCCATCAATGCCGAGAAACTGCGCGAACTCGGGTGGCAGCCGGATTGGAATTTTGAGCAGGCGCTGAAGGAAACGATTGAGTGGTATCAGGATCACCAGGACTGGTGGAAGAGGCTCAAGAGCGGGGAGTATTTGGAATACTATAAAAAACAGTACGGCGCCTAAAGAATCTGCGACCGTCTTTACAGTCACGGCGTGAATCGGTACACTATAAGCAGGCCAGTGCGCGGATAAAAATATTTAAAGGAATACCGCATGAAGATTCTTATCGCTGGACACAAGGGCATGCTTGGCTCGGCGCTAGCCGACGTTTTTAAGGGTGAAGAACTTGTACTTTGGGATTTGCCCGAGGTTGACGTGGCTGACGAATCGATACTTGACCAGATGGTAGCGGAAAATCCGGAATTAGTCATTAATGCTACCGGCTATACGGCTGTTGATTTGGCCGAGAAGAATAAGAAGGAGGCAAAAAAAGGCAATATTACGACGGTTGAAATGCTCGCTGAAGCTTGCGAGAAGATTAATTCGCCGCTTGTCCATTTCAGCACGGATTATGTCTTTGACGGCGAAACAAAGGGTGGTTACGAAGAGACCGCCGCGCCGAAACCGATCAGTTTCTATGGGAAAACGAAAGCCGAGGCCGAAAAAATTCTCAGAAAGAAAACAGACGAGATATTTCTTATCCGGACGTCCGGACTCTATGGTCCAAACGGGAAAAATTTCGTGGACGCGATTCTCGAAAAAGCCAAAACCGGCGCTCCGTTAGCAGTCGTAAATGACCAAATCTGCAAACCGACCTATTCGCTCGACCTGGCCAGGGCCGTCCGTGAGCTTGTCGAAATGCAGCCAGAATACGGCACCTATCATCTTGTGAATGAAGGGGCGGTCAGCTGGTACGAATTTGCAAAAAAGATCGTTGAGCTCGCCCAGCTCAAGGTTGACGTGAAGCCAATTAGTTCAAAAGAATACAAGGCGGCGGCAAAACGTCCGGCAAACTCGACGCTTTTGAACACGAAAATGAAACACCTCCGACCCTGGTCAGAGGCATTAGCCGATTATTTAGCCCGTAAGCTGTCGAAAGCTTAAAATAGCAGCCGGCTCCATAAACGCGCGCGCTCATTCGTTTCCTGATAGAGCAGCAGATTATCGGTCGTCAGGGTAAACCAGCCGCGCGCATTTGTTACGAGCGGAATAATGGTATACGTCGGGGCGTATTCGCTCAGCTCAAGCGCTTCGATTCGGTCAGCCCGGGAAAAGATCAGATAGGGGAGGTCGACGAGCTGAGTAACATAATGGATCGGGTCGCTGACGCGCTGGAGCAGCCGATGTTCGGCTGTTTTTGGGTCATAGCGCCAGATTTCGTTGTCGTTGTAGTAGATGAATTGTTCGACGTTCTTCAGCCAAAAGCCGTCTTTGGCCGCATTGTTTATTTTGGTTTGGCGAAAGGTTGAGTCTTGCGGTTCAATCAGATAAAATTCGTGCGCGTCCCCGTCGGCCAGAATGAGATGTTTGTTCTCCGTTGATAAGAGAGTATAGTTGTTACTCGAGGGTAGGCGCGACAGCGGTTGATTCGTTTCAAGCGCGCTTGTGGATCGATAGAGATAGCTTGTTTGACCGTCATTCGTCAGGTAATACACGTCCATGCCACGGACGAAGAATTGTGAGACGTTTTTTTGGGAGCAGGAAACGGTATTCTTTGTCAGTTGAACCTGACAGAGCTGACCGCTGTTTTGTCCAAGCAGCGTGTCGTGGTTCAGCCACTGGAGATTTGTTATTTCTTCCGGTAAATAGGTCAGCGGCATGCTCGAATCAGCCTGATTCGTTTTCACCAGCTCAAAAGAACTGTCAACCTCAGACTGGGAGATGACGACCTGATCATATTGCGGGTCGGCTTCGATCGTAATAGTGCCTGGTCGGGTGACCAGCGTGGTAGCCGAGCCATCACGAAGATTCAGGCGCTTTAGTTCGGTTGTCGTGTCCTGTTTCGTGATTGCCAGCAGTTGATCGTTGTTTGAGGTGTTTTTCAGTTGAATAATGTTCTCATTTACCAAAAGCTGGCTGGTAGTATTGCGGAAGAGAATAATGCTGTATAAGACGCTCGCCCGGCTCGTGCGTACGGTAATTGTGTTCTGCCAGGGCAGGAAACCGTCTTTCACCAGCTTGATATCGTAGGTGCCAGGAAAGATGCCCGTCAGGATGGTCGGGGTTTTTTTCTCCTGATTGACGCCGTTCAGCCAGATTTCGGCCCCTTTCGGACGGGTATTCAGATTAATAACACTCGTTTTTATTAAACGCCGATGCGCCCAATCGAGCCGGTAGCCCGATGAATATAAAACCAAAATAGGCGCGATCACGAAAAAAAAGAGTATAAAACTCAGATAGAGAAAACGACGATTATTTCTAGTCATTTTGACGTTTTTTCAATTCCCAGGTACAATGCAGTGTGATAGCTTCATCTATTCTACCAGTCTTCAGAGCACGTGACAATAACAAGCAATGGAACATTTTCGAATTGAGGGTGGCGCGTTTCTTGAGGGTGAAATCAGCGTCAATGGAGCAAAAAACTCCGCCCTGAAAATTATCGCCTCGACCGTTCTGACCGACGATACGTGCCGGATCGAAAACATCCCGGCCATCGCCGATGTTTTGGTTTTGCTGGATATTTTGAAAGAAATGGGCGCCGAGGTGAAGGCGATCGATCAGCACACCTATGACATTACCTGCGTCGGGATTCGCGAGCCCAGCCTGCCTGACAAGCTGGTCAAGAAGTTACGCGCCTCGGTCGTATTGCTCGGTCCACTCCTGGCTCGGTTTGGCGAGGTGAACATGCCACATCCCGGCGGCTGCGTCATCGGGGAGCGGCCGATCGATATTTTTCTTGATGGTTTTGCTGCGCTCGGCGTCAACGTAAAAGAGGAAGAAACGCATTATCATTTTCATGCGAAAAAGCTGGCTGGCGCGACGTTTGTATTTCCGCGCATCAGCGTGACGGCGACCGAAGCCTTGCTTATGGCCGCGACACTGGCCGAAGGAACGACGACCTTGAAGTTTGCCGCCTGCGAACCTGAAATAGAAGATTTGGCGGAATGGTTAAACGCGCGTGGCGCGAAAATTCGGGGCGCTGGAACGCATACGATCGTTATTGAAGGCGTCAAGAAAATCGCCGGCGGGGCAAAGCGGATCATGCCCGACCGCATAGAAACAGGTACCTTTGCCATGCTTGGCGCAGCCGCTGGCCGTAAAATCGTGATAAAAAACTGCGAGCCGAACCATCTTGAGGTGCCCTGGAAATTGCTCCGACAAGCCGGGGTGCGCTTTGATCTCGGCCAGGACACGGTGACGGTCCATCACTCGCCGAATCTTCAAGCGGTCAATTTGATAACCCACGAGTATCCAGGTTTCATAACAGATCTCCAGGCTCCGTTTACCGTGTTAATGACCCAGGCGAGCGGCCTGAGTCTGATCCACGAAACAATCTATGAAGGTCGACTCTTTTATATCGATAAGCTCAATAAAATGGGCGCTCGCATCATCATGTGCGACCCGCATCGGGCCGTGGTGCTCGGTCCGGCAAAGCTGTATGGCGCAACCGTTGAAAGTCCGGATATCCGTGCCGGCATTGCTCTCGTCATTGCCGCCCTTTTGGCTGAAGGGCCGAGTCGAATCGAGAATATTTATCAGGTTGACCGTGGCTATGAGGCCATTGATGACCGCTTGCGCCAATTGGGCGCGAAGATAGAGCGCGTACAAGACACATGAACACGATTCCGCTTCCACCACCAATAAAAAGGCGATCAAATACGGCCGTGAAGATAATTATCGGCTATTTAGTATTGTCTCTTTTTGCCATTGTCTTTTTTGCCGGGTATGTCATCGGCAATCTCCGGACAACATCGCTGACCGGGGCGCGTCTTTTTTCGAATATCATCCAGCATGTTCCCGACAGTCTGAAGGATAAGAATGTTGACTACACGCTGTTTTGGAATGTCTGGAGCTATATTTCCGATGAATATGTGAAGCAACCAGTCAGCGAAACCGACGCTTTCTACGGTTCGTTAAAAGGGATGGTCGCTTCGCTCGGCGATCCTTACTCGATGTTCCTTGATCCAAGCGAGACAAAAGAATTTAATTTTGAAATAAGCGGCCGGTTTGAGGGTATCGGCGCAGAAATTGGGACCAAAGATGGGAAGATCGTAATTATTGCTCCGGTGCCCGGTTCACCCGCTGAAAAAGCTGGTCTCAAGGCGGGCGACACCGTCCTCCAAATCGACGAAACCGATACTGCCGGTCTGACCGTAGACCAGGCCGTCGCGTTGATCCGCGGCGAGAAGGGGAGCGCGGTAAAACTAACCATTGAGCGCACCGGCGGGGCTGAACCGTTTACCCTAACAATTACCCGGGACACGATTATCACGAGCAGTGTGACGTCAAAAATGCTTGAGGGCAACATTGCCTATATTTCGCTGGCGGACTTCAGTCAGGACACGGCCTCTGAATTCTCAAAAGCGGTCAACGACCTTCTGTTACAAGAGCCAAAGGGCTTAGTGCTGGATCTGAGAAACAATCCAGGGGGATATCTCGATCAGGCGGTGGCGGTAGCCGGGGAGTTTATAAACAACGATACCGTTGTCATTGAACAATTCAGTAACGGTCAGAAACGGGTCCATAAATCAGATGGACAAAGCCGCTTAAAGGATCTTTCAACCGTTGTCCTTATTGATGGAGGATCTGCCTCAGCGGCTGAAATACTGGCTGGCGCCCTGCAGGATTACAAAGCTGCAACGCTTGTCGGCGAGCAGACGTTTGGCAAAGGCTCGGTTCAGGATTATACTGAGTTTGATGACGGTTCGAGCCTAAAAATCACCGTGGCTGAATGGCTGACGCCGCTGGGCCGGTCAATTGACAAAACAGGGATCTCGCCCGATATCACGGTCACGTACACACAAGCCCAGTATGACGCCGGACAAGACCCTCAACTCGATAAGGCGAAAGAAATATTAAGTGCTCCAACACCATGAAACAGCGCATGTCGTTAAAAGTCTATGGCCAGGTTCAGGGTGTTAATCTTCGCTCCATGATCAAGGTAAAAGCTCTCGAGCTCGGCCTTGTTGGCTATGTTATGAATAATAATGACAGCACTGTTTCGCTTGAGGCTGAGGGCGAGCGACCGGCCCTGGAGGCGCTCATGAGCTGGCTGAGAGACAGACCGGGAAATTGCCGGATTGACCGCTTGGCTGATGACTGGAGTGAACCGACCGGACAAGAAGACAATTTCGTTATTAAATATTAACTTCCGATTGACGCGTGAAAATCATTTTACGAAAAACCGTCCCAACACTTGGGGAAGCCGGTGATGTGAAAAATGTTGCCGAGGGGTATGCCCGTAATTTTTTATTTCCCCAAGGCCTCGCTAGCCCGGCGACTGAGCAATTGCTCGCAGAAACGGAGCAATTTCGGAAAAAGCGAGCCAAGCAAAAGACGCGCGCTGACTCAAAACACAGCCAGGCGGCGGAAGCGGTACGCGATCTAACCCTGGTTTTTCGCCTCAAGGCGACACCCGAAGGAACGCTTTTTGCCGGCATCGGTCCGAATGAGATCGTCGAACGGATCCAGCGCGATAAAGGCGTTCGTCTCTCCGAGAAAACCGTCCATCTCGAAAAACACCTCAAAACGGTTGGTCAACACGAGGTTGCGCTCACACTGGGCAAAGAAACGCTCGCGATAAAAATAATTATTGAGGCGGAACATGAAAAATAGAAAATACATTTTCGTCATGGGTGGCGTGCTCTCGGGCCTGGGGAAGGGGATTGCCGTTTCATCAATCGGACTGTTATTGAAATCGCGGGGCTACCGGGTGACTGCCCTGAAAATCGACCCTTACGTGAACGTTGATGCTGGCACCATGAATCCGACCGAACATGGCGAAGTTTTTGTGACCAAAGACGGCTTGGAGACGGACCAGGATATCGGCAACTATGAGCGTTTCTTAAATACCGAACTCAGCCGTGATAACTACATGACCACCGGCGCAGTCTATTTATCAGTCATCCAAAAAGAGCGCAATCTTGGTTATAAGGGCAAGTGCGTAGAAGTCGTTCCGCACATACCCGAGGAAGTGATCAGACGGATAGAGCTGGCCGGACAGAAAAATAAAGCCGATATCGTGTTGATTGAGATTGGCGGGACAGTCGGCGAATATCAGAACCTGCTTTTTCTCGAAGCGGCCCGGATGATGCGTCTCCAGCGACCGGACGATATCGCTTTCGTGCTCGTCAGCTATTTGCCGATTCCGTCCAAGATCGGTGAAATGAAAACCAAGCCGACCCAATATGCCGTACGGACGCTGAACGGCGCCGGCATTCAGCCCGACTTTTTACTCTGCCGCGCTGAGAAGCCGCTCGATCAGCCGCGCCGTGAAAAGCTCGCCATCTTCTGCAATATGAAACCGGCGAATGTTTTGGCGGCAATTGATGTGGATAATATCTACAACGTGCCAATCAATTATGAAAAAGAGAGACTCGCGGAGAAAATACTCCAGCTTCTCAATATTGCCCCGAGAGCGAATACCCTCAGTTCCTGGAAACGCTTGCTCCGGAACATGGACCAAGCGACAAGGCCGGTTCGGATCGGAATTGTCGGAAAATATTTTGCCACGGGTAATTTTATTTTGGCTGATTCGTATATTTCAGTTATCGAAGCAATCAAACACGCCGCCTGGGCGCGGCATTTGAAGCCGGAACTTCATTGGATAAACTCTGAGGAATTCGAAAAAGATCCGAGCGCGGCGAAAGAATTGTCGCGCTACGACGGCATAATCGTTCCGCAGGGCTGGGGAAGTCGCGGCGCCGAAGGAAAAATATCGGCGATTCGCTATATCCGCGAACACAATATTCCATACCTCGGATTATGCTATGGCATGCAGATGGCCGTGATTGAATTTGCCCGGAACGTCGCCAGATTAAAAGGCGCTCATACGCTAGAGGCCGATCCAAAAACGCCCAACCCGGTCATTCATATCATGCCGGAACAAAAAGAATACCTGGCCAAGAAGCAATATGGCGGAACCATCCGGCTCGGTAATTGGCCTTGCCGATTGACGCCAAAAACGAAAACTGCCGCCGCCTATGGCACTGGGGTTCGAACCGTGCAGGAACGCCACCGCCACCGGTACGAGTTCAACATGGCATATCGCAAACGGCTGGAAGACAAAGGCTTAGTTATCGCCGGCACCTCACCGGACGGGAAGCTCGTCGAAGCGATTGAATTACGCGGCCACCCCTTCTTTGTCGGCACCCAATTTCATCCAGAATATAAATCGCACCCGGAAGCCCCCCACCCGTTGTTTCTTGCCTTCGTGAAAGCGTGTGCGGTGCCAAAGAAATAGGTTGTTCCCATACAAAAAAACCGCGCTTGGCGGGTTTTTTTGTATTGAATGAGTCGTTATTGCGGTTTGACGCTGACGTAGACGGCCGTTTTTAGCGTGCCGTCAAAGCGTTTGCGCTTTTTCTTTGAAAATACGACCACCCCATCGGTTAACGAGAAAAGAGTGTCGTCCTTTCCGCGTTTGACGTTTTTGCCAGCATGGTATTTTGTTCCGCGCTGTCGGATCAGAACATTCCCTTTTCTGGCTGGTTGGCCACCGAAGAGTTTCACCCCGAGGCGCTGACTCTGTGAATCGCGGCCGAGACTAGTCGAACCCCCTGATTTTGTGTGTGCCATGCGTTCTCTCTAAAAAGTAGATTAACGAAAACAGTATATCGTCGATTAATAAAAGTGTCAACTCTACTCGGTTTCAACGCTCGCGTTGCTCGGGGCCGGGGCGAACGGGTCATGCGTCGGGAGCGTCAGATGAGTCGAGTCTTTTTTTATTATCTGGTTATCTTTCAACGATTTGAGTAGTTTCTGGTTTATTTTACTCTGCCGGGCGGTTACCTGATTTTCTTGGACCAGCGGCGGGTGAAGTATCGCCTCATCAATGACGCGATACTGGCTGTAGAGCACCCAAATGAGGAAGAGGCTGCAAACGAGCCAGGCGATTTTCGGACCGTACGTTCTGAGAATGGTTGTCGGAATTTTCATATTTATCTCCAATATGAGTTACCGCCGAGCGTAAGTTGTAGGGTCTGGCCGGTGGGCGGTGGCAAGGTTGTCGAGTTTGTTTTATTTGATACTGGACTGGTGGTTACCGTTACGTTCAATTGTTGGAAGGACAAATAATATTCTTGCGATTCGAGCTCGGCGACAAACCCGATGATATTGGCATAACCCCCATCAACTTTTATTGAAATCGGCTGTTCGATCACTGGGCTGGTATTGTCATCCGGAAACTCGTCCAAGTCAATGGTTATTTCCAGTGAGTGTTTCTCGGCAATTCCTTCAAGCGTAGAAATAAATTGTAGAATTTCAGTTTTGTCGATGAGAAAGGAATTGAGTTGGTTTTCGGCCTGGGTGAGTTCGCTGGTAATGTCGGTGGTGTCAATCTTTTGCACCTGTTCTTTTAAGAGCGTCAGATCAACCCGTTTTTCGTTTAAGGTCGCTAAAATTTCCTCATTTTTTTCTTGGTAGGGGATAAAGACAAAAACAATTGAGCCAACGATCACGAGGATAATAGCGACAGCGAGGTAGAAAGTTTTATTGACGCGCAATGTCATAATTTGGGATTTTCGCTTGGTTGAGGATGCCCGTAAACCGAAAGGGGATGTTCTCCTTGATCGTAAGATAGGCGGTTGGGTAGTCGAGGTTCTCTAGAAATGGAACACTTTTCAATTTATTTTGGAAATTGACAAGGTCGGTGCGCGTTCGGGCGGTGCCGCTAATCGTAATATTGTTATCCTCGGGCGCAACGACAATTGTTTGCAGGGTGATATTTTCACCAACCGCCTGGCCGATGGTCGTGAGAACGGTTGACCATTTGATATAGTTCTTCTGGACGGAAAAGAGCGTATTCGCTTTTTGGTTGATCTTTTTCACCAGGTCATCCGTTGGGGCGTGGCCGCTCGTTTGAAGGGTTTGCTTCAAGCCGTCGATCTCGCTTTGTACCTTTCGGGCTTCAGTCTGAATCAGATAGCGCGTGGTCAAGGTCAGTGCGACCGCTAAGGCGCAAACACCAAAGAATGAGATAACCACCCGTCGAATACGGGAAAAGTTTTTTTCTGAGAGCAGCTGCGCTTTTTTTGACGGTGGTAAAAGGTTTAAAATAATCACGGCTATTTTGAATATGATTCAGAAATTCCGATCAAGCCGAGCCCGATCGCAGTACAGTGCGAGGCTGCCTGACTGGGGGAGACTATGTTTGTCTTTCGCAGTGATTCCGCTCTTTGCCATGGGTTTCCAAGGCTCACTTTTTTGGATAGGCGCTGGCTCAGTACAATATCAACATTCTTTAAATTCGCACCCCCGCCGACGAGAACGATTTGTTGGATGTCCGATCCAAGGGTATTATGCGTTTTGTAGAAACTGAGAATCGTGGCAATGTGCTTCTGGATTTTTGAAAGATAGGGCAAGAGCGTGTTCGGGATGACGGCTTTGCCACGGGTTGGATCAAGGCCGCAAAGGCGTTTTGCGTCCTCAGCTTCCTGATCGGTGATTTTCAGTTTTTTGGCAATGAGCTCGGTCATGGCATACCCGGAAATATCTTTGGTCGAGGAGCTGTAGGTAACAACGCCGCGGTCAACGATGATGCTGCTCGTTCGATGGAGGCCGATGTCGAGAACCAGGGCGGAAAAATCTTTTTCCGTTTTTTGAGGCGCCAGGGCGTAGGTTATCGCCATTGGTTCAATGATCAGACCGATCGGCTTTAAGTCGGCGTCTTCGAGAACAGCCGTATACGCGTCAGCCACAGTTTTCGGGATTGCCCCAATCAGGACGCGATGGGTGTTGGCGGTTTGATTTGATTCCAGCACGCGCCAGTCAAGGTACATGTCATCGATCGCATAGGGGATATGTTGCGCCGCCTCCCAGCGGATCGTTTCCGCCATTTGGCTATTGTCGACTTGCGGTATTTCAATAATCTTCACAAACGATTTCCATTCGGGCAATGAAGCAAAAACCCGCTTCGTCGTGAAACGGCCTTTTTTGGGACCGGCGATAAGTTTCTTGATCACTTCGCTGACAGCGCGCGGTTCTAAAATCTCGCCGTATTTCATGAGCCCGGCCGGTACGGGCGTTTGATTGTACGCTTCAATAGAAAGCGTGCGGCCTTGGCCGGTAAATTGAATCGCCCGGATAGTCAGATCGCTGATATCTAGGCCGAAGGCTTTTGAATTATTATGGAGTGATGACATTGCTGAAAATAACTTTTTTGGCGTCTGCTGAATATTAGTATACCTTTTTTTTCTTACAAGAACCAGGCGGCTATCAGGTTTTAATTTCTTTCCAGGAAATAAAGTTATATTCGCCGGTACCGGGAAAGAACGGCGGTGGGGCATAGATTAAAGCCGGTTCGAAATAGGATTCCGTGATTTGATACCCTGAAATTACGGTGCCGCCGCTATTCACCCATGACCAAGTCCAGACATTGTTCGTAATAATCGAGCCCCGGACCATAATTCTGTTTTTTACGTCGCCGGGATAGTAGTAACGCTGGACAGCGCCTTTTTGGGCGACCATGACGGCTTGGATTTCCAATACATTCGGGGAGTAGCGGGGAACTAATACATTTTTTTGAGCGATCAGGCCGAGCATGGTGTCAGTCGGATCGGCTCTGGTCAGATTGCCGTTAATGATGATTGACGAATTCGTGGCGTCGAGATCCGGAAATTGGGCGGCCGCGACAGTAGCTTTTTCTTTTAACACGCCGTCAACCCATACTTTTTTATCTTCAACGAAGATCAGATTTTGAATGCCGCATTCATCAACGGCCAAATCATACCGGTCGACAAAATCTTCGTGTTTAATGTCGTTTGAATCCCAGCCGCAATTTCCCTGAGTATCGCAGCCATAGACGTCCGATTTTAGCTGGGTGACTTTATAGAGCTCGAAGGCGCCGGTATTTTTAAACAAAATGTGATAACCATACGCGCCGGATGGCCCGAAGTAGTAGCCGCCGTTTTGCGCTTTCGTTTTTAGATCAGCCAGGTCGGTCGTGATGACGTTAAAATCCACGGTGGACACGGGGAAGCGCCATAAACCATCGGCGCCGCCGCTCCCGTTGCCCCAGATCCCTGGCTTTTCTTCAGCCGGATCGCAACCGTGCATCGGCTGGCAGGTATATGTTTCCTTCGCTGAGGTCGATTCGGCGTTTTGGGTGCCGTCCATTCGAATGCCGCCATTGGAATGAAGCGGTCCTTGGACGTCTTCGTTCTCACCAATCCAGATATCAGAATTTGTTAGAAAGGCGTACTGAGCCAGCGAGGCCCGATTATACCGCACCTCGATCGTGCGTTTAACATTTGGAAAATCAAGCGTCCAGCCGGTCGATTTGACCGTAACCATCGTGGTGCAGGTAACGGGCTCCGTAATTTCCAACTGGTACTGGCCGATGACGCCGCCCTGAGGGTCGTTGTAATCATAGGTTCCCGAAAAACTGAAGTCGTTTGAGGCGTGGACGAGGTGCCACCGGCTGTAGTTGGCGCCGGCTTCCGCGATGGCCAGCGAGCGTTCCCAGGAGATTTGTCGGATTGTGTACTTATTCTGCGACAGGACAAGATTGATGATGCCGCCAAGCATAAGCATGAAAATAGTCAAAAAGACGACCGCCATAACAAGAATGGCGCCTTGGGGCTTATGATGTGTCGCGTTTTGGTTCATAAGTTATTTTTCAGATTACGTATCTGGACCTCAGTCACCACCTCGGTTTCATTCGGCGCCTGACTTTCATTAACATTTATTCGTAAATAAAAGTTTAAGAGCTTTGTTTCGGTTAAACGGGTCGGCGTCGGCAGGGGATTATGGGTCATATCGCCCGGGTAATCGCCATTGTAATACACGAAGATGGGCGTTGCCCCATTCCGGACGTATTCGGCAATTGTGGTGACAGACTCGGTGGTCGGGTCGTATACGATCGGAATGCCGCTGGGTTCGACCACCCCTTTTTTAAAAACCGTTCCATCAAGAAAATACCGGACGCGCTCGATCGCGCCATCGCTATCGATATTGCTAAAAAAGATGATCTCCTGGTCTTCGGCCCGATTGAGAATATACGAGCCGTCATCACCCGGTGCCGCGTCGCGCAGTTCTTTGACCATCGTTTGGGCGCTTTGGCGTGCATATTCCACTTGTTGTTGCTGTTCGGTGGCGAAGGTTTGAAAGCGTAAGCCCTGGAAAAAGAAGGTCAATAAAGCCGCCAACGCCAGACTAAAAATCGTAAGCGCAACCAGTGTTTCAATAAGCGTAAACCCAGTTTTTTTAGTATTGGTAGGCATGGTTTAGATAGGAGGAATCATCACGACCTCGATGGTTCTTTGACCTTCGACGGTAATGAGCTCGTTATAGATCTCATAGCCGGTGACTTCGATGTGAAGCACATAATCGCTTTGTTCGAGCGGTGTGAAAAACGCTTGCCCCCAGGCCGTCGTTGTCTTCTGTCCGTTGTACGGTGGCACCACCCGGTTCAGCTGGACGGGAACATTCGGCATGAGGACCATGTTTTGGTCACGGACAGTGACGAGCAGGGTGTGATTCGCATGCGGTGTCTCGAGCGCGATGTCGGTATTCTGTGTCGCGCCCGGATCAAGCGTTATCGGCAGCGGTGGATTGGCACCGGCGATATCGTAATTGATTCCGGCATTATCGATGCTGAAGTGGTAGGTATCCCATTCAAGATCAGGAATTGTGATTTCACCTGATGCGTTCGTGGTGAACGTCTGGGTATATTTATAGATCGGATTGTTTTCTCCGTCGGTGCCAATTATTTTTGAACCGTGCAACGCGAAATCGATATTCGGGAGCGGCTGACTGGCCTGATCGAGTGTCCGGATTGTCGCCGTGCCAAGCTGGTCAATCGCAAAGCTCGCTTCGGTCACCACGTTTAAATATACCGACAAGGGCGGATGGGCGGGATTGGGATTGGCGACAGGATCTACCTCATAGGTTTGATCTGTGCTGAAGCCGTCCTTTGTCACCCGGACGTCATAGGTTTCGATTGACGGGGGCATGCCTGGTAAAACCAGCGTACCGTTCGTCTGAGTCGTTGTATCGTACGAGATAACCGGAACAACGTCGGTATTTTCGATATGGACAGCGGCTGATGGTACGGGCTGTCCATGCGCATCAAACACGGTCAGCAGAATTGTTCCACCGTCGACCGTTTTCTCCATCCCCTTGGGCGTTACTTCAGTGACCAAAACGATGGGTTTATTGATAAGCATCCGCGACCACGTTACCTCGATCCGAACGCTCTTGTAATCGGCGCTGTTTGTGTCAGGCGGGCTGCCGCTGGCCGTGCCATCAAACGGATCGTCAACATAGCGGATATCTGTTTCGAGGGTATAGGTAATGTGGTTTAACACCACCACTTCGGTTTGCGGGATCGTGCCATTCGGAATGCCGCTGGCAATGCCGACATCATCATATGAGAGGTTTCGGATCATTTCCATTCGTTTATTCGCGATCGCGATCGCGTCGACGCGGGCTCGGTTGTCGGACAGTATCTTCGTGCCATAATCCATCAGGGTGTAGAAACCGACCATCACGATGGCGAATATCGTTAAGCCGACTAAAACCTCAATAAGGGTAAAGCCGTGTTGTTTTATCGCAGTGTTAGATCGCATTGGTCAGGCTATACATTGGTAAAATAATGGCGACGGCCATGATGGCGACGGCCACGCCCATGATGACAAGAATGATTGGTTCAATAATCGTAGCCAGCGAGGCCATAGTTTCCTCGACGTCTTCCTCATAAAAAAGCGCGATTTCTTCCGAGAGTGTGTCCAGCGTACCCGATTGTTCGCCGACATTGATGATCTGAGTGACAACCGGCGGGAAAAGGCGCGGGTATTTTTCGATGACGGCGGTTATCGGCACGCCCTGCTTCACGCTGTCAGAAATGGCCATCATGGCATCTTGGTAGAAAACATTGCCGAGCGTTTTTGAAATGATTCTGAAAACCTCAACAATCGGGATGTCGGTTTTTAACAGGGAGCTCAAGGTTCTGGTAAAGCGGGCTAAATTCACCTTTTTAACAATTTTTCCGAAAATCGGTGTCCGCAAGAGGATCCGATGATAGAGGCGCCGGCCGGTCTTTGTTCGAATGAGGCGGAAAAAGATAAAGGCGAGAGCGACCGGAATGCCTAATACGAGAAGAATATTCTTGGACGCAAAATTGCTTACGGAGATAATAATCCGGGTAATGAGGGGCAAGTCCACACCGCTCTCGGCAAATACCGCCGTTATTTTCGGCACGACAAAGATGAACATGACGATGCCGATGCCGATCATCGCGACCAAGATAAAAGCGGGGTAGGTGAGAGCGCCCTTTACTTTCGCCAGCAAATTGTGGTCTTTCTTCATTTGGATCGTGAGCCGGTCAAGCACGGTTTCAAGCTGACCGGAGACCTCACCGGCTTCGATCATGTTCACGAATACCGGCGAAAACACTTTCGGGTAATTATGCATGACCGAAGCAAGTGTTTTTCCGGTTTCGACTTCTTGGCGGAGCTGATCGATAATTTTCGCGAAATACTTATTGCCCGTTTGGAGGCTTAAGGTTTTCAGCGCCTTGGCGATTGAGAAACCTGTCCGGGCCATAACCTGGAGATTTTGGGTGAAGAAGATTTTATCGACCAGCGTGACAGACTTAAATTTATCGAGCCAGGACAACTTGGTTGAAGCGCGTCGGTCGACGACGGTAGCTGAAACAAGCAGAAGACCTTCTTTCTTCAGCTGTTCTTGAAGCTCGTTTTGATCGGCCGCCTCGCTCTGAGCGCGTTTCATCGCACCCGTGGCGCTTTGGGCCGTATACAAAAATACTGGCATGATTAATCCTTCGTTACCCGCAGGACTTCCTCAATGGTCGTAATACCCATTTTTGCCTTGATAAAGCCGTCTTCCAGCATGGTGGCCATGCCTTTTTTTCGGGCCAGCGGTTGCAACTCTTCGCTGGTGGCATTTTTTGTCACGAGCTCGGCGATCTCATGGTCAACCTCGAGCACCTCGTAGATACCGAGCCGACCCTTATAGCCAGTTTGGTTGCATTCTCGGCAGCCCTTGCCGCGATAAAACAACAGCGCTTCTGGCGAGGCGGCGGCCGGCGTCACTGCGCCTTCGCGTTCGAGGGCGGTGAGAAGCTCTTTGAAATTAATCTGCCGTTCCAGTTCTTCAATCGCTTTCGTGCTCAAGGTATAGCTCATGATACAGTTAGGACAAATTTTTCTGACCAGCCGCTGTGCCATGATTAAATTGGTTGTAGTCGCAACCAGGAACGATGGGATGCCCATCTCGAGTAAGCGCGGCAAGGCGCCGACCGCATCATTCGTATGCAGGGTCGAGAGAACGAGGTGTCCGGTCATAGCCGCATTGGCGGAAATCTCAGCCGTTTCTTTATCGCGGATTTCTCCGACCATGATGATATTCGGATCCTGACGGAGTAGGGCGCGCAAACCGACCGAAAAACTGAAACCGATTTTCGGGTTTATCTGGCTTTGATTAATTCTCGGAATTCGATACTCGATCGGATCTTCGACGGTGGAAATGTTTACGCCAGGCTTATTGAGGATGTTTAAAATAGTATAGAGAGTGGTGGTTTTTCCCGATCCAGTCGGACCGGTGACGAGGATCATGCCGTGCGGTTTACTGATATTTTTTTTCACAATGTTGTAGGCGCTGGTCAGAAGGCCAAGCTGCTCCAAGCTCAGGATTTGAGCGGATTCGTTCAATAACCGCAAGACGACTTTTTCACCGTCATACACCGGGATGATCGAAACGCGGAAGGCCACCTTATATTCCTCGGTGCTGACCTTGAACCGGCCATCCTGAGGCAGGCGATGTTCATCGAGCTTTAGATTCGAAAGAATTTTTATCCGAGCGATCACGCCGGATTGTATTTTTTTTGGCAGGGTCATGACCTCACGCAGGATGCCGTCGATCCGATACCGCACGATGACGTCACGCTCGGTCGGCTCGATGTGTATATCCGAAGCGCTTTCATAGATGGCATATTCAAGGAGCGTTTCGACAATCCGAATGATCGGCAAATCTTGAGCCAGTTTTTTCAGGTCACCTTGGTCAGCAGCGGCTTCTTCATGTTCGCCCGGGCTCGTGATTTCTTGAAACTTCGCTTTGATGCCTTTATGGTACTGTTTAATGATTTCTTTGATTGAGCTCGGCGTGGTAACGGCAATATTTGGCTCGAGGTTAGTTTTTTTCTTTATGAAGTCGATTATTTCCAGATCGGTCGGATCGGTCATGGCCAACTGGATGGTGCCACCCTCCTGGTCATAGGCAACAACCTGATGCACTTGGACAATCGTATCCGGTATAGTTTGGAGTAAATCCTTGCGGATTGCTTTTCGCTTCAAATCAACGAACGCAAGATTGAAATAACCGGCGATACCCTCGTATAAACCGTTTTCCGTCAGGATCTTTTTTCCGATTAAATAATCAGCCAACGATACATTCTCGTTGGCGGCATCAGTAATAGCTTTATTAAGATCTGCCTCGGGCAGGATCTTTGATTTCTGGAGTATTTCCTGGATTTGTTCCTGTTTTAACATAAAAAACGTTTTTATTTCTATCTATATTATATCACATATGAAAATATTCGTCAAATCCATTATATTGACTTTTCAATATGGTCATGTTTTATTTGTTAAGTTCGGGCAATGCTAGCGGCAATTTCTCTCACGGAGGAGGGTCGGCATGTCGGTCAGGGGGTTGGCCGTTTTCCAGCTACGCGCACATTCGTGGCAACTTCTCGCAGTCAGCGGTGGCACCTCGCTCGCAATCAGTCTGATGTACCTGGCGCTGCTGGCGGGTACAGAAAACCATCTAGCCGCCCAATGGATTCTGATTGGTCTCGGGGTAGCCGGGTGGTTCGGCTTTGCTCAACAGACGGTGCGGCTTGTCATTGCGGCCGGCCTGCTGGCGGTCGTCTCCGTGGTCACAGCCGCGCTCTTCAGGCACGATGGTATTTCTTTGGCCGTCGCCGGTCAGGTCGGATTACTGGTCGCAATTATCGGCAGTCTCTACCAGTTGCGAAGTCGTCGCCCACATCTGCCGAAAATGACCTGGATCATTGTCGGACTCGAGGCGATCGGTGTCGCCAGCGTGGTCTGTGCAACGTTCTTTGCCGCCTTCCCGCAGTAGCGAAGGCAGTCGTCTTGGCTGCGGTCAATTAGAAATCCGCCGCCGGAACGACAAAAGACCGATGAGCCTCAGCTCAGTCGGTCTTTTTCTTAAGCGGTCTCTATTTTATTTCATACACCCAGATCGAGTCGTCGATGACGGCAATCGGCGTATATGACTTGAGCCATGAATACTCGCCCGATTCAGAGTATAATCCAGAGACGCTGATTGCTACCGTCCCGTGAAAATCAGGCAGGCGCTTAATCTCATCATTTGTTGGCGGCGAGGTGTGATTGATTCCGTATGCCTGAGGTTCGGCCGTCCCAAAATAGTGGAAGTAGATGAAATTGAGATCGTGCTTGTCCATATACTTCTTCAGACCGATCAAGCCCTGGCCCCAGTCTATGTTTGAATCGAGGAGATACTTGTGGCCGTTTTTTACGCCGCCAACCGCCTCATTGAAATATGAGAGGTAGTTCGGATAGATCGCTACCGTAGAGGTAAGATAGAAGGCGGTCAGAACGATCAAGGCAGTAATCATGGGTTTGCGCCAGCGCTGGGATAATTTGAACGTGGCGAAGGAACCGATCCAGACGAAGATAAACGGATACACAGGCAAGAGATGACGGACGCCGAGATTGAGTTTGCTGGTTAGGGTCCAGATGAAATACGCGGCCGGCGTTAGGATCAAGATGTATTTGTCAATAGGTGCTCGCCGAAGCTTGTGATAGAAATCTCGGAACCAACCGGCGGGCGGGGGAGTGGATCCTTCGACGACCCGGGAACGCCGCACCAGCCAGGCCACAAAAAGGGAAAGCAAAACGAACGTGAATAGCAGGGTGACCAACGGCGTCTTGACCAGGAAGGCGATGATAAAGTAGTACCACCAGCCGACGCGCGAATACTGGCCGAGGAGGTATGAACTGTGCCCCCAATAGTTGTGATTGGCCAGAACGGCGAAGCCCTTGGCAAAGGTATAGGCCGGCACCGGAACCGTTTTTGCGAGTTGTTCCGTGGCATGGCCAAGGGAGGTATTGGTGTCGGTGATTTGATTGACGAATTTGAGCCAGAGCTTATCAAATTGCTGCGTCGATTTCCCGGGAGCGAAGCCAACCGACACCTCCGGATCACTGAAGGCCGTTTTGACCTCGAAGCCATACGTCGCCCAGACGGTGAAGAAAACAATGACGAGAATCATAAGCAGGCTCGGCCAAAACCTGGCCGGCCACCTCGGCTTTTGTCCGGATGAGTCAGCGGGGAGCACATTCTTTGGCCAGCCCTGCCAGCGCGCGATGAGATAGTAGACCAGGATGAGCGGTATCAGGATGACCGCTGAAAATTTCGCGACTAATGCCAGGCCTAAAACAAAAGCGAATAACAGCAGGCGCTTGACTGTTGGTCGTTTCAGATAGCGGCTGAACATATAGAGTGTCGCGAACATGAAGAGGGCAATGCCGAGATCGGTCGTAATCCAGCGGGCATGGGCGATGGTAGTCGGATCAAAGGCATAAAAAAGCAACGCCAACAGGCCGCCGCCAAGGCCAAAGAGCTCCTTGGCCCATTTGAAAATTATCAGGCCAAGCACTATACTGAGAAGCATGATTGGCAGGCGACCCCAGAAGAGCAGCCAGAAATGATCGACGGTGTTGTGATAGAGAAGCCATTGCCCGGCGTACCATTGGTTATTGGACAGCCAGCCTGGGTTTTCAGACAGCGGTGAGAGCTTCATGAAGAGAAGCGGAAAACCAGCCATCATCTTAATCAGCGGGGGATGCTCGGGATTGAGATGAAAATCCCACAGGCGGACGTAGGAGTACCCAGCGGCAATATGCGGCGCCTCATCGATGATTTGCGACGACTGAATCGCGCTCGTGATTTCAGCCGTGAACATAATCGCTAAAATAACAAGAACCACAACCCAATAGTGTGTTTTGAAAAATTTAAACATGGTTGATATGTTCAATAATGAAAAAGCGATGGGCCGCTTCCGCGACTTCATAACCGATCGGATCGTCTTGGTAACGGTCAGTTTGGCGCTTATTCTCACCGGCCTGGTCAGCTGGCTCCTCTATACAAAATTTCACCAACAGACGGAATTTGTGCCTCTCCATTATAACATTTATTTCGGCATCGATCTATATGGACCGTGGTACCAAATACTCACCCTGCCGGCCACCGGCCTCGGCCTTCTCTTTATTAATTTTATCCTTTCTTTTATACTATATAAACGGGTCAAGCTGTTCAGCTACGCCTTGCTGATCAGCCTAGATCTGTGCGGTCTCATGTTACTTGGTTCCGGCTGGCTCATTGTCAGCCAGTTGCTTACCTAACGAAAATCGATGAACATCGCCCAGGATTATCAAATAATAAAAATATTTTCGCTCACCGTCTTGTCGTTCGTTGTGACGATTCTGTGGACTCCGGCCCTGACCCATTTTTTGTACAAATACAAGCTGGGCAAAAAAATACGCGACGACAAATCAGCGCCGATATTTTCGAGTCTCCATCAAAAGAAATCAGGCACACCCGTCATGGGCGGGCTCTTGATTTGGGTAACGACGTTTGCGCTCGCGGTACTCATCTACTATTTGGGCAAGTTCAGCGGTCTGGAGTTTTTTCAGAAGCTGAATTTTCTGACCCGTTCGGGCACGCTTCTGCCGTTGGGCGCGCTGGTGGCGACCGCGCTTGTCGGTCTGGTCGATGATGTATTGAATGTCCGCGGCATCGGTCCCTACGGCGGCGGCCTGAAAATCCGCCACCGCCTTTTGATCTATACGGCCATCGCCGCAGTCGGGGCGTATTGGTTTTATTTCAAACTCGATTGGGATGTTTTGCATGTTCCGTTTCTCGGCAACTACTCCATCGGCTGGTGGTATATCCCGATCTTTATTTTTGTGATCGTCGCCACCTCGTTTTCCGTGAATGAAATTGACGGCTTGGATGGATTGTCGGGCGGAACGTTGTTGGCCGCGTTCGTCGTGTATTCTGTGATTGCCTACGCGCAAGGCCGGTACGAACTGGCCACCTTCTGCGGGGTGATTGTCGGCGCCCTGTTCGCATTTCTCTGGTTCAATATACCGCCGGCCCGGTTCTTCATGGGCGATACCGGCGCGATGGCGCTCGGCACGACCCTCGGCGTGGTGGCCATGCTGACGAATACCGCCTTGGTGCTGCCCGTGATCGGCCTGCTCTTCGTGATCGAGTCGCTATCAGTGATCATTCAATTATTCAGCCGGAAGTTCCTCAAGCGCAAAATATTTCTCTCAGCGCCAATCCATCACCACCTCGAAGCGATCGGTTGGCCGGAAACGAAGATCGTCATGCGCTTCTGGGTCATTTCAGCCGTTTCCGCAGTCGCCGGATTGATTATCATTTTGATCGATAAGACTTAAAATGTCAGTTAAGAAGTTATTGGTCTTTATCGGCAAGCCCGGCGCCGGCAAAACAACCTTAATAAACCAGGCGTTTCCTGATAAAAAGATTATCGATGTCCTGCCCTTTGTGATGTCATTCAAGGTGGCCGGCAAGGTTCCGGAAGAAAAGACTATAATCGGGTATCGCAACATGTATCGTCATTTGCAGAAGCTCGATGACGATTTTGTTATTTTAGAGCTAGGTACCAATCATGCCGATTTTAATGTTGCGGAACTGAAAAAAATAAGCCAGCTGTTTCCGGTTCAGATTTACCTTTGTGTTGCTTCAAACCAGACATTGCGTGAACGAATACAATCGCGAAATAGGGGCGATGACATGGAAGCCATGGAACGCCGGCTACAGCGCGTTTTTCCGGATGATCACATTACTCTGTTAGAGCGTGCCGGCCTGAGTTATACCGTCCTCGATATGGAAAAGCCCCTAGCAACACATTCGGCTCTAATTGAGAAATAATAACCTATTCATTATCTATGAAAATAATACGGGCGGCCGAAAAATCATGGACCGAAAAAAAAGGGTATAGTAAAAAAATACTTCTAACGGAAGAAGATTTACAAACGCCCGGCTCACGCGTTCAATTAATTAAAATAAAACCGAAGGAAACAGCAAATAATCACTATCATAAAAAACAAACTGAAATTTCTTATTTTCTGAATAATAACGGATACTACATTATTAATGGAAAAAAACATCAAATTGAGGCGGGCGACCTCATTGTAATTGAGCCAAATGACAGGCATGAGGTAGTAAACAATAGTGACCATGATTTTGTTTATGTGGTCTATAAAATAAATTATACGGAAGATGATTTCTATTGGGAGTAATAGCAATATTGAAAATCGGCCGCTGGAGTTATTTTTTGTAGGCACCGATAGGTAGAAAATATTACTAAAACGACTGGCTGTCCCACACAGTTTATTTTTTTTATAGAATTGCGGTATTATGAGATGGATGAAAACGAATTGGAAGGGAAAACGCGTTCTGGTCATGGGCTTGGGTTTGCACGGCGGGGGAGTGTCAGTCGCCCGGTTTTTCGCTCGGCAGGGCGCGGCGGTAACAGTTACGGAATAGGGGCGATGATATGGAAGCGATGGAACGCCGGCTACAGCGCGTTTTTCCGGATGATCACATTACTCTGTTAGAGCGTGCCGGCCTGAGTTATACCGTCCTCGATATGGAAAAGCCAATGTCGGAGATCCGGTCACAGCTCCAGAACTAACAGCAATATCATTTTTCATTTCCGTTTACAGGTGAACCATTTTTTTTATTAAGGGAGGAATTCAGCAAAAATCATTTATAACCGCATCATCAGCGATGAGGATGATCTTTAGATCGTTCATGTCGTCTATTCTTTGACAGACAGTATTTTTTGTAAAAAAAGCAGATGGGAGTCACAAACGACCACCATCCGCAGCGTGGCTTAGCAGTACCGTGAGTGGCGCCACCTTGCTACGCCCGATCAGCGGGCAGAACCATCATCGATGCTCATGAACGCCGAGACCATAGAGGAGAGAACCTCCGTAGCCTTCGGGTAGCGCCGGAGTAGACGAACGATTGCGGCTGTGATCTCCTCATCTCCGGGCATCCACGACCTGATCAGGGTGATCTGCGCCTTGAGCTGTTCCTCGACCACGGCTCTGGCCTCTCCGACCGTGTGAGCCACAACCACATCAATCCGATAGCAGTCTCCTGTCCCGACGTTCACCCTCGACTTAAGGACAAACAACTTGACCGATTCCGTCTTCCTGGGCATGTGCGATTTCTCCTTCTCTTGCGGCTAGGCAATCTATCATAAACATAAAACCCTTGTCAAGGAAAAAAACGCTCGCTCACGTGCTTGGGTTAAATCGTCTAGCGACGTCTTTATGCCGTTACGTTTTGTCTATGAGCATGCCATACTCATTTCCATAACCACCAACCGTTCGCAACAGTTTATTTTTTTATGAAATTGGGGTATCATAATATGGATGAAAACGAATTGGGAAGGAAAACGCGTCTTGGTCATGGGCTTGGGTTTGCACGGCGGGGGAGTGTCAGTCGCCCGATTTTTCGCGCGCCAAGGCGCAACGGTCACGGTTACAGATTTGCGGCCGCAGCGGATTCTCAGGCCATCTTTGGACAAACTTAAGGGCTTGCCAATTCGTTATGTTTTAGGCCGGCATCGAAATGAAGATTTCGCTCAGGCCGATCTGGTGATCCAAAACCCCGGCGTGCCGAATAACTCATCCTTTCTCGCAGTGGCCAGAAAGCATGGCGTGCCGATTGAAAATGAAGCCGGATTATTTTTTACCCAGGCAGCGGGGCGGCTGGTCGGTATCACTGGTACAAAAGGAAAGAGCACGGTCTCGACGCTTGTTTATGAGATATTACGAAAACGGGAGCCTGGCGCACTCTTGGCGGGCAATATCCGCACAACTGCCATGCTGGATATTATTTGGCGACTGAGCCAGTCGACACCGGTCGTGCTTGAACTGTCGTCCTGGCAGCTTGAAGGACTGGCGAAGCATCGGATAAGCCCGCCGGTTTCTTTGATCACCAACATTTATCCCGATCACTTGAATCGTTACGGCTCATATCGGTCATACCAGGAAGCGAAGACAATTATTTTTCGTTATCAAAAACTAAAAGACCTCGTCGTGTTGAATTATGACAATCCGATTACGCGCCACTTCAGTCGGCGGGCGAAAGGACGCGTGATTTGGTTTTCATTGCAGAATCAAGATAAAGCCACCTGGACCGGCGCGTCCGTTTCCGCTGGGACAATTTGGTATCATGCGCGAAAGCGAAAAAAGCCGGTGATGACCACGGGGGAAGTCCAATTGCCCGGCCGCCACAATTTGGAAAATGTCGTCGCGGCCGTTGCCCTGACCTCGGCCCTCGGCGTACCAAGGGAAATTATTCGTTCGGTTGTACGAAAATTCCGGGGCGTTTCCGGCCGACTCGAACATGTACGGACGCTTCACGGGGTGCGGTATATCAATGATACGACAGCCACCTCTCCGATCGCGGCGCAGACGGCGCTTACGGCCTTAACCGGTCGCGGTCCGATTATTCTGATCGCCGGCGGCCAGGATAAGAATCTGCCATGTCGTGATTTTATACGCACGGTAAATAAAATAGTTGAGGCGGTTGTTCTACTGCCGGGTACAGCCTCAACGAAATTTCTCAGGCATCTTCAGGGGACGTCGGTTATTCGAGCGAGTTCGATGTCAGTTGCGGTGCGCCAAGCGGCGCGTTTGGCGAAATCTGGAACGCAGGTACTCCTTTCGCCGGGGGCGGCCAGCTTCAATCTCTTTAAAAACGAGTTTGATCGCGGTGAACAATTTATTAAGGCTGTACGAAAGTTATCGTAATATGTCGCTACCCGTACGTCGGAGCAATCGAATCGTCTCGCAACGGAATTGGCACGCGCCGGATTACGTTCTGCTTGGCGTGCTTGGCGCTATCGTTGTTATTGGTATTGTGATGCTGTCGTCGGCCAGCACAGTGGTCGGTTTTGAAGGGTTCAACGATCCAAACTATTACATCAAACACCAGTTGCTCTATGGGATATTGGTCGGCGCGGTTGGGTTTTTTGTAGCCTCACGGCTTGATTATCATATCTGGGACAAACTCGCGTTTCCACTATTGGTCATGACGATCATCGCGCTCCTCTTGGTGTTCATTCCGGGCATCGGACTGGGTCTGAAGGGCGCCAATCGTTGGATCAATCTCGGCGCGTTCACGTTTCAACCGGCGGAAATGGCCAAGCTGACCTTTTTGTTGTATCTCTCGAGCTGGCTCCAAAAGCGAGGTGGCGGCATAAAAAGTTTTTCCTATGGGTTTCTTCCATTCGTCGTGATTTTGAGCGTCTTGGCTGGCTTGATCATTCTCGAACCGGATTTCAGCACGATGCTGGTGCTGGTCTTCATGTCGGTAGCAGTATTCTTTGTCGCCGGCGCGAACCTTGTCCATATGTCGTGGTTTGGCGCCATCGGTGCCGGCTTATTTTTACTGATCATCAAAATCGCCCCCTATCGGGCGGCGCGTTTCACCGTCTTTCTTCACCCGGAAATGGATCCGCAAGGGATCGGCTATCATATCAATCAAGCGCTTTTGGCGATCGGATCGGGCGGTCTTTTCGGATTAGGACTGGGTCATTCCCGCCAAAAATATAATTATCTCCCAGAGGCGCACAGCGATTCAATCTTCGCGATTATCTCTGAGGAGCTCGGTTTTATCTTTTCCGTGGTCTTAATCAGTCTCTATCTATTTTTAATGGTCCGGGGTTTTCGGATTGCCCGGCGCGCCCCTGATAATTTTGGGAAATATATTGCCGTCGGAATTACGATTTGGATCACCTTTCAAGCGGTTTTCAATATCGCCGCCATGGTCGGAGTCGTGCCGATCTCAGGCATACCACTGCCATTCATCAGCCACGGCAGTACGGCCGTAGCGTTTTCACTTATTGGTATGGGCATATTAGCAAACATATCAAAACAAACGGTTACCGCGCCAGCGCCCGAGCGACGGTAAAATATACAAAATAGCAGCCGATAGATCGTTGACGGAACTGTGACATTTGCTATAGTTTAGGTATGAAGATACTTCTGACCGGCGGTGGCACAGGTGGGTCGGTGACACCATTATTAGCGGTCGCAAACGAAATTCGATTACAATATCCGGAAGCGGATTTTCTTTTCATTGGGACGCATAAAGGACCCGAAGAGATTTTCGCGCAAACGGCTAAGATACCGTTCCGATCAATTCATTCCGGCAAATATCGCCGTTATTTTTCACTGAAAAATTTGCGCGATCCGTTTCTGGTGCTAGCCGGTTTTTTTGAATCGCTTTCAATCCTGCGGGCATACCGGCCGGACGTTGTCTTCGGGGCTGGAGCGTACGTGAGCGTTCCGGTCGTCTGGGCGGCTTGGTTTCTGGGCATACCGTCACTGATCCATCAGCAAGACGTCAATAAGAGTTTTGCCAATCAGCTCTGTCAACGCGTAGCCAGCCGTATTAGCGTAACCTTCGAGTGGTCGTTAAAAGATTTCCCCGAAAAAAAAACGCGCTGGATCGGCAATCCGATCCGCCCTGAATTGTTACAAGGTGACCGCGGACGGGGGATAAAACTCTTTGGCTTGGATCCGGCTATTCCGACGGTCCTGGTTTTTGGCGGTGGGACGGGCGCGCAAAAAATAAATGAGCTGATGGTCGGCGCGACCCTGAAACTGACAGAACATTGCCAAATCATACATCTCTATGGGAAACGGAAAGAATTAATACGGATAAATAACGAACGCTATCACGGCTATGAATTTTTGGGCGATGAGATGAAAGATGCTTTTGCGGTCGCCGATGTTGTTGTCTGCCGGGCCGGACTGGGAAGCTTGACCGAAGTGGCCACGCTAGGAAAATCAGCCGTTATCATCCCAATGCCAGCGACGCATCAGGAAGCGAACGCCATGATCTTCCATCGCGCCAATGCCGGCGTCATTGTTGATCAGCGCACCCTTGATCCAAACTTCTTGGTGAATATTGTCGTCGGGCTACTCTCAAATAAAACCTGGCGGCAAACATTAGAAAAAAACGTCCGGACGCTGGTTCGACCAGATGCCCGCCAGACTTTAACCGGCGAACTCCTTTCGCTCGTGAAAAAAAAGCATGGATCTTAATACGGCCAATCATATCTATTGCGTCGGGATCGGCGGGATCGGCATTTCCGGTCTCGCTCAGCTCTTGTATTGGCAGGGCAAACCGGTCAGCGGGAGCGATCTGGCGTCGTCGATTATTACCGAAAGTCTTCGCCGCGACGGCATCCCGGTCGTTATCGGTGAGCCGGAGCCGAGTCATCTGCCGGCGGGCGCGGATTGCGTTATTTATAGTCTGGCCATCCAGCCCGATCATCCGGAGTTGCGGGAGGCGAAAAGCCGCGGCGTCGTGACATTGTCCTACCCGGAGGCAGTTGGGCAGTACACTAGAAATAAATACCTCATTGCCGTTTCTGGCACGCACGGGAAAACAACGGCCACGGCTATGCTTGGGCAAGTGCTCGTTGAGGCCGGTTTCGATCCGACCGTGCTGGTGGGCAGCCGGCTCGCGGCGTTTAACGGCAATGTCCGTCTGGGCAAAAGCAAATACTTTGTTCTCGAAGCGGATGAATTCGGCCGAGCCTTCCTTCAGTACCACCCAGACATGGCGATTTTGAATAATATCGAGGCCGACCACCTCGATGTCTATACGGACGTTGAAGATATAGAAAAAACTTTTCAGAAATACGTCAGCCAGGTCAAACCAGACGGCTGGCTGGTGGCGAATGCCGATGATCCGCGGATAGAAAGCATCATCAAGAAATCAGTGCGTCGAACGACATCGTTCGGCATCGGCGATGGCGAGTATCGCGGGACACTTGAGCAATTGGTTGGGGAGGTGGTGTTTACCGAGCCTCATGTCGGTCGGGTCGTCCTTCAGGTGCCCGGGCGTCATAATGTCATGAATGCGCTCGCCGTAATCGCGGCCAGCCAGCTCTTGCGGATCAAACCGTCCGTTGTGAAAAAGGCGCTCGAAAATTTTCACGGGCTCTGGCGCCGTTTTGAAATCGTCGGACAATGTCAGGGCGCGCCGGTAATATCCGACTACGCCCATCACCCGACGGCCTTTCGCGTCACGCTCCAGGCGGCGCGCGAATATTATCCGGAAAAGAAAATAATCGCCGTGTTCCAGCCGCATCATCGCCACCGCACCAAGGCATTATATGACGAATTTCTAAACGCCTTAGAATTGTCGGACGAACTTATCTTGGCGGAGATCTACGATGTTGCCGGACGCGAGGATAACACTACCGTAGGCGTCAGTTCGCGGCAACTCGTCGAGGATTTGAAAAAACGGAAAGTGGTCGTTTCCTATGCCAAGGATATTGAGATCGCTGAAACGCTGGCGCGCCAGAAGGCGACCACAAACTCGGTTATTTTAGTGATGGGCGCGGGTACGATCGACGCCGTGGCTCGTAACTTAGTCGATAAGAACAATGGTTAACGCTATTACAAAAAAACTCCCCGGCGTAAAAAGGGGCGAAGTAATGTCACGGCACACTACCTATCGGATCGGCGGGCCGGCGGATTATTTTTATACTGCGAAAACAACAAACGACCTCATTTCGGCCATAACGCTGGCGCGGCAACACCAGCTGCCGGTTTTTTTGCTTGGGAAGGGGAGCAATATCTTGGTGGCTGACGCGGGGGTGCGCGGTCTTGTCATCCAAGTCGAGACTAATGAATGCACGCGGAATGGCGACCGAGTGACGGTGGCTGCGGGCTACAGCTTAGGCGCGCTCGTCCAGTGGACGATTGAACAGGGTCTGGCCGGACTTGAATTTGCTTCAGGTATCCCCGGCTCAGTCGGCGGCGCGGTCCGGGGGAACGCCGGCGCGTTTGGCTCGGAAACAAAGGACGTTATTGAATCGATCGAGATTCTGACCAGTTCATCAGAACGACGGGTGTTGTCAAAGACGGACTGTCAGTTCGGCTATCGCGACAGCCTGATAAAACACACCCCCGACATCGTTCTGTCGGCGACGTTTCATCTGCACGATGGCAATCGTGACGACAGCCGCGCCTTGGTGAAAAAATATATGGACCAGCGGACCTCAAAACAGGATTATTCAATCCCGTCAGCCGGCAGTGTTTTTAAAAACCCGCCCGGCAATTTTGCCGCCAAGATGATCGACGAGCTGGGACTCAAAGGTATGCGGATCGGCGACGCTCAGATCTCACTGACGCACGCCAATTTCATCGTGAATGTCGGCCAGGCGAAGGCGAACGACGTGCTTCAACTTATCTCTTCGGTGAAGGAAAAAGTAAAGGCGAAATATACCGTTGAGCTGGAGACGGAAATACAGCTCGTCGGATTTTAGTTAGAAAAAAAACGCGGAAGGAACCGCGCTTTTTTTATATTCCAAGAAAAAGTTATGGTTGGCCGAGGCAGAGGATCGGATCGGTGCAGGTAAACGACGGTTTGCTGGTCAGCGGCCCGGCGTTCGTAATGCACTCCGAAGCGGTGTCGTAGCTTTTTAGCGCGGTGTCAACGTCGCTTGTAAGATTCGCCGTGCCCTCTGAGAAAGAAGCGAGGAGATAATTCGTCCCATTATCGCAATAGATGAAACAGTCCTGGTATGATGTATTGGCAAACGGATCTCCGCTCGAGGCCTTGACCGTGCAGCCGAGCTGGGACGTTGGAGAGAGTCCGGCGGCGAGATAGGGCTTGAGTTTTTCTTTGAGGGTCAACCAATTTTTTTCACCCTCAGCGAACGGTGTGTCACCGGTGTCATTAATATACAGTTCAAGCGCTGATTGAAACGTTCGAAGATGGGCAAGGCGCGCGTTGTCGCGCGTTTTCGGACTGGATGCGGCAGCGCTGGGAACGATGATAAGCTTGCCTTCGCCGTTTGGATTGTAGCCATTATTTACTTCCTCGCCGTCTTTGTAGCCGTCGGCATCGGTATCGTCTTTCGCCGGATCCGTGCCATAGAGTTCTTCATCGGCGTTCGTCAGAGCGTCCGTATCATCATCAGCGATTTTATCAGCCGCATCTTTTTCTTTCTGCGCAGCCGCTTCAAGCGATGAAGAATCAGGCGTGGCTGTGTTTGTGCCATCAATATAATCTATTATGGACCCGTAATCAGGCAGACTCTCGATAGCCCTCATTTGATAGACGAGCGTGTAGCTGTCTTTTTTTACAGCGTAGGGGTACGGTTTATCTGTATAGACATCGGTTAAAGTAAGATTACTGTTTATATAATTGTAACCAACGCATTCAAACGAATTTGAAGATAACGATGAATTAATTGAATTTATGTTATTTGTATTGCCATTGGTATTTGTGCTCGTATCTTTATTGAGGCATTCGTTATAGCTTTCCTCGATCACCGGGGCGACCGCTGAAAGCGTCTCTGGATAGGCGTCCTTTTTGTTTCTGTATAGATAGAGTGCCGTCCGTAGATTTGAAATCTGTTTCTGCTGTTTCGTTGCAAGTACGGCGGCCTGGCAGTCTTCGGCCGAGATGCCTGAAATCGCGCAGACAGCATCATCAAAAAGTATCGTTTCAGTTTCAGCCGGAGCCTTTACCGTCATCGGCTGATTGGCGTCTTTTAACGAAGCGGTACCGGTTAGGCGGATCTGCCGGTCTATGAGATTTTCGTTCTGGGAATCAAGAGCAATTTTGTATGACAGGCTCAGCTTGGTCGGCAGCCAGTCTTTTGTTGAGAGCCAGAGGTCGATGGTTGCGTTATTTTTCAGCTGGTCCGTGAATTGCCGGAATTTTTCAGAACTGAGATAGGTGGTTGTTTCCTGGTCGATTGATATTTTCAGATCGGGATATTTCTCATTTAAGTATGCCACAAACGCCTGATACGTTTCCGCCGTCTTTGTCGCATCGAACCACATCCGCCAGTGTCGTTGCTCGACGTCATTAATCTTTTCGTTTACAAGTTTTTCTTTGATAACAATAAACCGATGTTCAAGCGCCAAGCGGAGCAGGTCTCTCATTATTTGCTGGCTGGCCGTTTGGTCTAGCGATGGTATGCCGTTCCCTTGCAGAATAGTGCTGCCAAGTTGAAAGTAGGGGAAGTAGGTATCGGTAAACGACGTCTGTTCAATCTTAATCCATTTATTGACAACCTGTTGATATGAAGCACTGAGGTCTACGCCCGGTATGGTCGGGAGTTTCGTAACTTTTACATAGGGAACCTGATCGACGACTTTGAATTGGAGGCCTGCTTCAACAGAAAGATCATTCCCCGAATAACTGCCGCTTAACTCCATTTCACTGTTTGGCGCTGTATCGCTGCTTCCAGTTGTATTGCCGAGACCGGGTAAGAGAAAACCGAGAGCCGGGTTTTTTGTCACATCGGCGTTCGTAGCGGCGTTCGCGTTGCCAGATTTATTAAACAGACCGGTGAGGAGAAGGGTGAGCGTTGAATCCTTTGGAAAGATCGAGGCGAGCCAGTCTCCGCTGGATGAACCTTCAAGAGTGAACGGCAGATAAGAATTTCCGTTCTGATTCGTATTTTCATCCGGCTGGAGCAAATTAAAATCAAGCGGCTGTATGCCCGCCTCTTTTGGTTCATTGGCGATGACGAGATCGTATTGATAGCGGCCGGAATTTATGGCGAGCAGGCTATCAAGCGCCTGGGAGAGATTTTTTTCCTGATACTCTTCAATGACTGACGATGTTATGAACGGCAATTTAAAGGGGAGGGCGATATACCCTTTGGTTGAGGCGAAGACGGCGCCGGCGCCAAGCACGATCAGTACGGCGAACCCGATCAAGACGTATAAAAAAATCCGCTTCCGATTTGTGGGGGCGGTTGATTTTATCTTTGGTAGGGAAGTATGCAAAGCAGACGGAGGGACAACAACGTGCGACTGTGTTGCGTTTTCCATTATTTATTTTGGTTATTTTTTGTATTACAAAATAAAGTATATCATATTATATCGGAAAAGTCAATACGTATTTTTCATGAAAACCGCCCGAACTCGAGTAGAGCGCGGGCGGAGAATCTGTCAGACAGAGCTGTTGCCTACGGGCAGGATGCGCGAATGCGGTCGATCAGGGCATTCACGTGGTAGCACCGAGAGGCAGTTTCGCCATCGAGATGGCGCGTGGCCTGCCTCAAGGCGGCGACACATCGGTCGGGGATGCTCGGGCCAGCGTAGCGCTTCCCAGGTCTCCAGGCCTCCCGTCGTACTTCCTTGATCCGTCTCTTCTTCATCAACACAACCCCCTAAGTTCGTTCCCTCCGTGGTCTGATGTCTAGCATCGATGCAGCGCAACTTCAAAAACAAGGAAGCGTAGCATAGAAAAGGGATCCTGTCAATAGTTATAGCATAAATAAACAAAAAATAAAATATATTAATTTTCGAAATTGTGGTTTCTGTTGATGCGTACCACATTATGTTGTGTGAGAAATGCGTAACAGGGTAATTTATAGAATAAACTTGACTTTTCCACATAAAAACTGTTGTACCGAAGTGTTGACGAGTGTGGTTGGGTGGTGTAAAATGGTATCAGAGTGGTTGAAAGTGGATAAAAGTGGGGATAACCCCATTGAAGTGTGTATAAGCAAAGTTATAAAAGAAAACGTTCCGCATGTTTATCGGCGAATACCATCACACGATCGACGACAAAGGGCGCCTGGCCATACCAGTGAAGTTTCGAGGCGACCTGACAAAAGGTGCCGTGGTCACGCGCGGGCTTGATAATTGTCTCTTTCTCTATCCGAAAGCGGAGTGGGAGAAGCTGGCCGAACGATTGGCCAAGCTGCCGATCAGCCAAGCGAACACCCGGGCATTTTCACGCTTGATGCTAGCTGGCGCGATGGACGTTGAGATCGATAAGCAGGGCCGGGTAAATCTGCCGGAGTATCTTTGCAAATACGCGACCATAAAAAAGAAGGTCGTCATGGCTGGCTTATACAACCGGTTTGAAATCTGGGATGCCACCGCCTGGGAGAAATACAAGCTCGGGACCGAAAAGAACTCCGGTGATATCGCCGAAGCCCTCGGGGAGCTCGGCGTCTAAGCCGGTCAGCGTATCGTATGTTTCACAAATCAGTCCTCACACGCGAGGCGGTTGAGCAGCTCAACCTGCGGCCGGATGACAATGTTATTGACGGAACGGTCGGCGGCGGGGGACATGCCGAGGCAATACTCGACCTGACGGCACCGAAGGGGCAGCTGATCGGGTGCGATCTTGATCCGGCGGCCGTGGCGGAAACAAAGCAACGTCTCGAACGATACGGAGACCGCGTCCATCTGTTCCAAGAAAACTTTCGGAATATTCATTCAATCTATGTCGAACAATTTCCTCATCTTCCAATTCGTGGTTTTCTACTCGACCTTGGGCTATCATCTTTTGAGCTCTCGGATCGGACCCGGGGTTTCTCCTTTCTAACGCCTGACGCACCCTTAGATATGAGATTCGGTCAGCCGAACGACCGGAGCGGTCGGCGGCGAAGCCGGAAAGAAAGAACAGCCGCTGATATTCTGAACACGGCCACGCGCGACGAACTTTACAATATACTCTCGGAGTACGGCCAAGAAACTAATTCAAACCATCTCGCCGACGAAATTGTCCGTCAACGGCAAAAACAAAAATTCGAAACCGTGGGCGACCTGGCCGCGGCGGTACTCCGGGTATATACATATAAGCTCCATTCACATACGAAGCAACCGCGGGTGGGCAAGCGCCATCCGGCCACCAAGGTTTTTCAAGCGCTGCGCATCGCGGTCAATGATGAACTGGCCAGCCTGGCGGCGGTCATGCCCAGCGCGCTCACCATTCTTCAGCCGGGCAGTCGGCTCGCCATCATCACGTTCCATTCCTTGGAAGACCGGTTGGTCAAGGAATATTTCCGACGGGAAAGCCGGGACTGCATCTGTCCGCCCGAGACACCGATCTGCGTCTGCGGCCATCGCGCGCAAATCCGCTTGGTGACGAAAAAACCGATCACGCCAACCCCGGCGGAGATAAGAGAAAATCCACGCAGTCGTAGCGCCCAGCTCAGAGTCGTCGAAAAAATATAAACATCCATGTCAAAGTACTTCTGGTTATGCAAACTGAATAAACAAAAACACGAAAAGGCGCAGCCTCAGGGTTTCTGGCAATGTCTCTTTCGTTCTCGTTCGGCGGTCAACCTTTTGTTTCTCGTAATCGCAATCGTGCTTGGGTCGCTGTATCTCTTCCAAGTGAACCGCACGGCTACCAGCGGGTTTGCGGTCAAAGATCTCAACGCCCAAATAACGGAATTAAAAGAAAGCCACCAAAAGCTTGAGTTGCAGGTGGCCGATCTTCAGTCGCTCCAGCAGATACAGTCAGCGACGAAGCGGCTTGAGTTGATTGCCCGGACGAAGCTTGAATATGTCCAGACGGCAACCGGCGCAGTCGCGCTCGAAAAATAATGGTTTAACGAGGCGGTAATTTCTCATGGCAAAGGTCTGGCGGAAACAGTACTCGGCGCAACGATCCCCGGCGCGGAGATTTGACCGAATGACGTTTCTCGCGGCGGCCATTTTTTTATTTTCCGGGTTTATTGCGTATCGCTTATTTGTTCTGCAAGTATTGCAACATCCGTTCTATGCCGCTCTCGCGTCTGATCAGCATGATATCTATGAAAAACTCATTCCCGAGCGCGGCGAAATCCTGGTTCACGATAAATTCACGGGCGATCGGCTGTATCCGGTGGCGACGAATAAAACCTACCATCTCGTTTACGCGATACCAAAACAGATCGAAGATCCGAAGAAAACCGCTGAGGCCGTCGCACCGCTCCTGGGCGTGAAACCGGAGGATATACGACCGCGCCTGGAAAAGAAAGACGATCTCTACGAGCCATTGAAGCGGCAGGTGCCGGACGAGACTATGGAAAAAATTAATGCGCTGAATATTGCGGGTATCAAGTCTTCAGAAGACAGCTATCGGTATTATCCCGAGGGGAAGTACTTCAGCCATATCATCGGGTTTGTCGGCTTCCAGGGCGACGAGCGCAAAGGGCAGTACGGTCTCGAGGGATATTTTGAAAGAGAGCTGGCCGGCCAGACGGGTTTTCTCCAAGCCCAAATGGACGCCAATGGCCGCTGGATAACAGTTGGGAATTCGAAGATTCAGGAAGCAGTTGACGGCTCCAGCCTGGTCTTAACCATCGATCGGACGGTTCAATTTACGGTCTGCGACAAATTGACCAAGGCTGTGCAAAAACACGGGGCTGATTCTGGCAGCGCGATTGTCATGAATCCAAAGACCGGCGCGATTATAGCCATGTGCAATGCGCCCGATTACGACCCAAATAAATATAATGAGGTGAAAGACGCGAGCGTCTATATCAATCGGGCGATCTACGCCGAGTATGAGCCTGGCTCTGTTTTTAAAGCCATGACGATGGCCGCCGCTTTAAACGAAGGCGCCGTCGGTCCAAATTCAAAATATACTGATACCGGCAGCGTCGAAATAGGAAAATACACGATCCGCAACGCCGATAATAAAGTCTACGGCGAGCAAACGATGACTCAGGTGCTGGAGAATTCGATCAACACCGGTGCCATGTACGCGGCCGAAAAAGTCGGTAATGAAAAGTTTCGGAAATATATGCAGGATTTCGGTTTCGGCGAAAAAACCGATATCACGCTCCAGACGGAAACCGCCGGCGACATCAGCTCGCTGGATCAAATGAAAGACATTTACCGGGCGACGGCGTCGTTTGGCCAGGGTCTGACGGTGACGCCGCTCCAATTAATTGACGCCTACGCGGCGATCGCCAACGGGGGCAAACTCATGAAACCGTACCTCGTCGACGAAATTATCAGTCCAGACGGCTATCATAAGAAAACCGAGCCCGAGGAAGTCCGCCAAGTCTTGTCTTCAAAAACGGCCGCGACTCTCGGCGCCATGCTCGTCCAAGTCGTCGAAAACGGCCACGGGAAAAACGCCGGCGTGCACGGTTATTATATCGCCGGTAAGACCGGGACTGCCCAGGTGCCGAAAAAGGACGGCGTCGGCTACGATCCGAGCAAAAATATCGGGAGTTTCGCCGGCTTCGGTCCGGTGGAAGACCCGGTATTTGCCATGGTTGTGAGAATCGATGTGCCACGCGACGTCATGTGGGCGGAAAGCTCGGCCGCGCCGCTTTTTGGCGAAATCGCGGATTTTCTGCTAAACTATTACGAAGTTCCGCCGACTCGGACGGAGCAAGAGTAAGCACCGTTTTCCCTCGCCAACAATGAAAAAAATCCTGCAACATGTTTTACGCACACTCGCTCGTCGCGTTTTGTTGCGCTACCGGCCGACGGTAATCGGCATCACCGGCAGCATCGGCAAGACATCGACCAAAGAAGCGATTTATACTGTCCTCCAGAATCGTTATCGTTGCCGGCGCAATCAAAAAAACTATAATAACGAAATCGGCGTCCCGTTAACCATCCTCGGCACTGAGACGGGGAAAAAGAACCCGCTGGCCTGGCTGCGTATTATCGGACGTGGCCTATGGCTGGCCTACGGGAGCGCGGTCGATTATCCGAATACCATCATCCTTGAAATGGGCGCTGACCATCCCGGCGACATTGCCTATTTGGTGAAATTCACCCGGCCGGTCATCGGCGTGGTCACGGCCGTCGGCCCGGTCCACCTCGAATATTTTTCAAAAATCGAACAGATCGCGCGCGAAAAGGGCAAGCTTATTTCCGCCTTGCCGGCGAACGGCGCGGCCATTCTAAACGCCGACGACGACTTAGTCGTCCCGATGCGCGAAAAAACAGCCGCCCACATTGTCACCTACGGTTTTGGCGAAGAAGCAATGGTTCGGGCGCACGACCTCCGGTATCGGTATGAAACCGGCCACGAAGTCTGGCTGGGCATCAGTTTTAAAGTAACGTATGCCGGCAGCACTTTTCCCGTGTCATTGCCTCATGTGCTTGGCAAGCATCAGGTCTATCCGGCTCTGGCAGCCCTGGCAGTTGGTTTTTGCCTAAAACTCAACGCCGTCGAGATCAGCGAATTGCTGCGGGAGTACCGTCCACCGGCCGGCCGGATGAACCTGATTCCGGGGCAGCGCCAAACGCAGCTGATCGATGATTCGTACAATTCGTCTCCGGCCGCGGCGATATCGGCGTTGAAAACACTCGCCCAACTGCCGCGGACAGGTCAAAAATATGCGCTGCTCGGTGATATGGCTGAGCTCGGTGCGTATACGATACAAGGACATCAAGAGGTCGGGGAGACTGCGGCAACGTGTGCAGACATTTTGGTTACGGTCGGTGATCACGCCAAGCGTATGGCCGCTTCAGCCGCGGAAAAGGGTTTATCGAAGGATAATATCTTTTCGTTTAATACGGCTGAACAGGCCGGCGAGTTTATGCTGACGCGCCTGAAGGCCGGCGATGTAATATTGATAAAAGGCTCGCAAGTGGCGCGCATGGAAAAAGCTGTGAAAGCGCTGATGGCCAAGCCAGATCGCGCGGCTGAGCTGCTTGTCCGGCAGGGGAGCGGCTGGGACAAATAATGAGTTTCGGATGATACAAAACGTTCAGGCGTTTTTTTATTTTATTCTCGTCGCGGAACAACGAAATAGTCAGAATCATAAGTTGACGAAACGACCGAATCAAACTACTATGGTTGCGGCCGGAAAGGAGGCTCTCATGAGGCTACGCGCGCTTTCGTCCATCAAGCGGACGGGTCAAGGCCTTTTCCAGTGTCTGTGGATCATCGTTATCCTGCCGATCCTCTTAGCGAAAGAAGCGCGGGAGGAACGCGGGAGTGTGTACGAAGGCTTTTCCCTCTGCGTTCTGTTCCTTCTTGTCTTGCCGGGCTATGCCGGCATGATCATGGCGATCCTGCATCCGTACCAGTTCCTTGCCTGGCTGGTCAACGGCTGATCTGTTCACACCGAACAGATCATTTTAATTGGACTTTACAGGGATTAATCATGCGCTATACTATAGCCGTCGTAAGAATTAAAGACGGCGCTCCATATGGCGTTTAAACGCCCGAAAATCTGCCTCCTGTTCTGCGGCGGCTCGACCCTGGTCGGCCATGACAATGCGTTGATTGAGGTGACAAAAAAGTCGGATATTGAACCGTGGCTGGCGGAAGCCTCCGAGCTGGCAATTCTGGCTGACGTGCAGACGGTTTTTGTGTATGGCGATGACCGGAAGACGGTGGCCGTCGAAACCTGGATCGCCCTGGCGAAGGAAATCCAGAAGCGCTATCAGACCTTCGACGGTTTTGTGATCACACATAACTTCGACTCGATTATCTATACCGGCGCAGCCCTGAGCTTTATGCTCCGCAACCTCGGCAAACCCGTAGTTCTGACCGGCGCGCAAGAGACCAGCACAGCCGGACCAGCGATCGCCGACCGATACCACGCGCTAGGTATTCGGGCGAACCTTATCAATGCCATCCAGGTCGCGACCCTGAACATTGCCGAGGTTAGCATTATGTATGGCAACGTTCTTTTGCGAGCGACGCAGACGGTGCGGGCGGCCGGGGCCAAGGGCGAGCTGACCGCCTGGCTCGGCGATAATCTGGGCGAAGTCGATTTCGGGATAAAGCTGTCGGAGCAGCGTCAACACCGGCAAGGCAGCGCGCTCTTGCTCAGGCCGGAAATCGAAAAGAACGTATTCATGATGCATGTCTACCCGGGTTTTGACCTCAAGGCCAATCTTGAGCTTTTAAGCCCGGCCTTGAGAGGGATCATCGTCAGGGCGACTGACGTTATTTTACAGCCCGAAGAGTACGCCGTGCTGGAAGACTTTAGCCAGCGCCGGCGCAGCCCGGTTTTTCTCCTGGCCGATGCCGAGGCGCCGATTCCAAAAAAAACAAAACTAATCGTGCTGCCACCGATGCTTCCGGAAATTGCCCTCACAAAGGTGATGTGGGCGCTCGGCCAGAACCATTCACGCGCCGAACTCCGGCAACGGATGAATGAAAATATCGCCCACGAAATTCTTATCCCGCCGGAAAAACCATGAAGATATACTATTTTGCCAGCCAAAGCGAGAAGCGCGCCAATCGGGATAACCAAGCCCGGATCAAAAAGCTGCTTGAGCAGGCCGGCTTGGTCGTCTTAACCAATCTCCAGGCGGGCAGCGATATCGCCACAAGCTTGCGACAGCGGGCGAACGAGCTCGGCCAAAGCATGCTGGACCAGATGGATGCCATCGTGATCGAGGGGTCGGGCAGCGATCCGGAAATCGGGTATTTGCTCGCCTATGGCATTTCAGCCAAGAAGCCAACGCTCTATTTCATCGAGCAGGGGAGCCAAGCGAACAATCCCTTAGTTTTTCTAGCCACGAAGAATATTCCGAGCCACGTTATTGTGAAGGCCTACACCGCGGCCACGCTTGATACGGCGTTTTATGAAATGCTCGGCCGTCTCGAGAACCAGGAATTTACCGAGGCGCCGACGATCAAATTTACCCTCCGGATCACCCATCTGATCGAACAGTATTTGCACTGGAAAACGCACAACACAAAAATGACAAAGGCTGATTATCTGCGGCGCTTGATCGAAGAGGTGATGAAGAAAGACGAATCGTTTCGCAAATATAAAAAGCACGGCTAAAAAATATCGTAACGATTAACGGCGTGAAGCGATTCAGGCTGTTTTTTTATTGACAGCCACGTCATGTTTGCTAAACTTGTAGTAGGGAATAGCGCCGTCGCATAAATCAGCGCCGTCGCAGTTACAACCCAGGCGCTGGCTGCGACCGATGGTTAGGAAGGATATCATCGCCGTCGCACGAGAGAGCCGTCGCTCAGTCCTGGGGATAGCGCGTTGAAATGCAGAAAGTCGGCCGGGAGCACGTACGAGGCACTATGAATTTAAACAAAGTCAGCCTCATCGGAAATTTGACTCGTGAACCGATGAGCCGAACCCTGCCGTCTGGCCAGTCAGTCACGAATTTCGGCCTGGCCACCAATCACATCTGGTGGGACGCGAAATCAAAAGAAAAAAAAGAAAGCGCAGAATTTCACAATATTGTCGCCTGGGGCAAGCTCGGCGAGATCTGCGGGAAGTATCTCAAAAAGGGGAGTAAGGTCTATATCGAGGGCCGTCTCCAGACGCGCGCCTGGACCGATCGAGCCGGCGCCAAGCGTTCCCGGACCGAAGTGATCGCGGAAAATCTGATCATGCTCGGCCACCTCGGCTCAAAAAAAGAAGAACAGGCCGAAGCCAAGAAACAAGAGCTCCTGGCGAAAGAAGAGGTTGATGTCCGGCAAGTACCGGTTGAATAGGTAACAACGATAAGCAACACGTTCTTTTTAACCAAACCGTTTGCTGCTTGCTCGCCTCGTCCTCAGACCCTAGTGGAAGCCAACCCGTCCTCTGGTTTTCACTGGCGGGAGAAGATCAGGCGGGCAACCAGGAGTCGGCTTGGCTATAGGTAATTATCATCGACGGGCTAAAAGCCCGTTTTTTAATCACTTCTTTTCTGTCCGTCTTCCACTTAATTAATAAGACAAGTCTCCCTGCCGTCTTTTCCCCGAACCGCTCATCCTGGCGGATTCGGGTTCAGGGCTTCGCCCCGTACCCGAGTCTGCTTTGCGGCGAACGGTATGGGGTTTCTGGGAGGCGGACAGGAAAGAGGTGAACGCAAATGAAAAGCTTACCCTAGGGTAAGCTCGAGACAGGACAGAGCGATAGGAAGGAATCAGGCCGGCGGCGTGACAGCAGTGAATAGGTAGGAGGGGTACCAGCGTCCGTTCAAGCCGGCCAGTCTGACGATCTGGAAAGTCAGCGGCATGCAGCAGCAATCGTATGACGAAGGGCAACCTGGCCAGTGTTCATCGTCCGTGTCGGTATCGACCTCCGTCACCCGAAATCGCCCATCAGGCGGAGCGCTTAAGAGGTCTTGCACCTCGGCCTGGCTTTCATCAGCCAATCTGACTAGCTGTCCGACTTGCAGCATGTTTCCATACCTCCGTGGAGTAAAGGCAAGGGAAAGGGCGAGCATTTAGAAACCGTATGATACTATCATACACTTTATTAAAACATTAATAAAGCCCAATTATCCACAATATATTTGGCTTTTGTTAGCCAAACTATTAATATTAAAAAATCCGCCCAGGCTGTCAGGCCAAGGCGGGGCATAGTTGTGTCAGGTTCACGGAGCGACGAGGTGGGTTGTGCCGTCCCAGAACGCCAGCTTCAGGTGGCCGTCTCCCCAGTACTGAAGGCGGTCATTGCCAGGCAGCCAGAGCGGCCCGCCCGCATAGGTATCCGGTAGGCGGCGGCGGTCCCACAGTCCGACGGTACCGAGGTAGAGCCCGCGCTGGTCGCCAGACTCAGCAAACGCGTATCTGGTCCGGTCGGGTGAGTAGGCGACAGAAGTCAGATTCGCCGTCACTACCACTTTTCCGCCGGTTCCGGAGAGCGGATCCACCCAGTAAATGCCGTAGAAGTCGGCCCAGAGGAGTATTTCAGGCGCCACCCAGCAAAGCTGCAGCGACGCATTCTGGAGGGTGCTAATTCTCATGTAAACGGTGTGAACATCGCTCCCGTCGATGCGCATGACGCGGATGATGGCCTGGGTTCCGTACGAATGGTTAACGAAAGCGATCAGCGAGTCGCCCGGCGAAAACGTCGGGTTGTGGTCGTAGACGAAGCCCTGCGTCTGATAGATCCTCCGCACGACGTTCGAGGGCGCGTCGTACAGATAGATTCCGTCGACATAGGCGCCAAAGGCGAGCCGGTCGCCGGAATTCGACCAGACGTAGTCGTCGCTGGCGTGCGGATTCGGAATCTCCGTCCTGATGCTGCCGTCCCGGTTCGCGATCACGATGCTGTTGTTTGCTGACGTGTAGGCGACATACTGGCCGTTGGGCGACACCCGGTACAAGCCCAGGTTGCTCAAGCCGGAAGCCAGCACGCCCCACTCAATTCCGTCGGCTCTGATGAGGAACAGCTTGTCGCCGCGGACCTGGGTGAGCATGATGTCCGGGCAGGGCTCGAACGTGGCCGAGACCGTGGTCGTGTCTTCGCCGGATAGGGTAACCGTCTCGAAGTGCGGGTAGTAACCAGGTAGGCGAAGATACACGTCGCACTTGTCATCGTAGCCGAGGGGGACGTCGGGAACGATCGCCGGCGTCATGACGGACAGAAGCGTGTCGTTCAGCATGATGTACGCCTGGGGCGGGTTTGACAGCAGGCGCAGGATGGCCGGCCGGTGTTCCGAGAAGCTGTGGTACACGGCGGGATTGGCCGAAGCGCTGACTGCGACCGTCTCGGCGTGCGCGTAGTAGCCGTGGATCGTGAAGGTAACGACATGGTCGCCGTAGTCGACGCCGGCAAGCTCGGCATCCGTCACCAGGCCGGTGTCGATGCCGTCGAGCCAGATGGCCGCGCCTACTGGCAAGGAACGGCAGTCGATGGTGCCGTGCTTCTCGGGTTCGGTTCCGTTCTGGCTGCAACCGGCAAAGGTGAGAACAAGCGCGGCGCAGATGAAGAGAATGGCCGGGGAAGTTTTCATGGAGAGGCTCCTTTCATCACCCGCGACGCGGGGCTGAAGGTGGAGGAACTAGGTTTTCGAAACAGCGAAAGAGCTCGTAAATGTAGCACCGGGGTAAAGGGCAGTCAAGGCTGTATTATTTGGTAAAATACCGAAATTTGGGTGGACAATATATGGCTTGAGAGAGTATATTTTTAAGAGGAGTTCGGATAATAATGAGTTAAGTGAGATAGTTTCGGGTGTTTGGAATGATATATTTCTAGAATACTAATTCATATATGAGGATAATTACCTTACCACAACTTCATCAAACTTATGATTATGATTGCGGAGCAAAAGCTTTACAGGCTGTTTTAGTTTATTATGGTATTGAAGTCAGAGAAGACTACATTATTAAATCAGCAGGAACCTCAAAAGATGGGACATCAATCCGGGGAATAATAAAAGTTGCCCAGAGCCATGGATTAAAAACCGATTCTAGACAAATGACGATTAATGATATTAAAGGATATATTCAAAAGAAGATTCCGGTAATTATTGTTTTGCAAGCATGGGCAGAAAAGAAGAAGGTTAACTGGGAAAATGATTGGATTGATGGTCATTATGTTGTGGCAGTTGGTTATACAAACGACAGAATACTTTTTGAAGATCCTTATTCTTTTGTGCGCACTTATTTAAAATACGATGAGTTAGAGAAAAGATGGCATGATGTTGATACAGATGGAAAAACAAATTTCCATCATGGCATTGCTATATTGGAAAGAGACCACAGTTTAAAAGAGACAAAGTTGTGCATATGGATTAATTAGCCCGAAAAAATACTTGCTTCACTCCACGGCATATGAGACACAAACGTTAGGTCAAACAAATCTCTAATCCCTAGAAAATGCCAGACCAAAACGCGTTAATTAAAAAGACTCGCGAGTTTGTAAAGAAGGCGTTTCAGGACAAGCCGCACTACAGCTTCAATCATTGGTCAGTGATGTACAACCACAGCGTCAATGTTCAGAAGCTGGCTCTGAAAATTGCCGACGAAATCCATTGTGACAAAGTGGTCGTGGCAATCAGCGCCCTGTTGCATGATATCGGCAAAACATTTAAAGCCGATGAAATGACGCTGCACAAGGAACACGAAAATTATAATTTGGTAATGGCTGAAGCTTTTTTGAACGGCCTGGCCCTACCAGAAGCCACTTTGCATGCGATTCGCAAAATCATTTCTTACAAATCAGACTCGGTTGAGATGAAGGTTGTAGATGATGCCGACACGCTCGCGTTCTACCAGGACAAAAAACTTCATATGCTATGGATTGCCTGGGCGAGCGAGCGCCAGATGGAAACTGATATTGGCAAGAAGATCAATAAATACGAACGCCTTAATTTCGACATCAGCCGGCGTTTAGGAAAACCGTGGTTCGAGCAGACCAAAAAGGACTGGGAGGCGTATCGGAATAATTAATCACCTAGTTCGTACGAATACAATGCCAAAACCATTGCTGATCATAATTTCGGGCAAGCCCGGCACAGGTAAGACAACCCTGGGCAAAAAAATCGCCAAGGAATTTCATCTGCCTTTCATCAGCAAGGACGCCATCAAGGAATCCCTGTTTGACGACCTGGGCTGGAGCGACCGCGCCTGGTCGAGAAAACTTGGCGTCGCCACGTATTCACTTCTGTACTATTTCATCGAGTCGCTGTTATCGGCCGGGGTGTCGTTCATTGCCGAGAGCAATTTCAAACCAGAATTGGCCAACGAAACCTTTCAGGCACTGAAGAAAAAACACGGTTTTAAGCTGTTACAGATCATGTGCGAAACTAAAGGGGAGGTACTGTTTGAACGGTTTAAGGCGCGCACGGAGTCTGGTGAGCGCCATCCCGGACACGTCGACCATTTAAATCTGGACGAGTTCAAAGAGATGCTATTGAAGGGCGGACACGAACCCCTAGATATCGGCGGCCAGGTGTACCGCCTTGATACGACCGATTTCAACTCGATTGATTACAAAAAATTGTTCAGCGCGATTAAATCAGCTCTCATTAGAAAATAAGCTAGTCAAATAAAAACCCGCCGTAACAGCGGATTTTTATATGGCTCGCAAATATTATTTCTTCAGCGGGTCGTGTTGAGTTTATAAGCTATCCCAAGAGATGATTTGGCGTGGCAAAGAAAATGTCACTCGGATCATTAAGATATTTCTTGCTTGTCAAAATTTGTTTACCCAAATTAAAACGGACAGCCCTGGTGCGGACGGATGTCCGTACGAAGCTGCCCGGCCGGCGTGGCCACCCTAGGCGGGTGTCAGCCGGCGGCCGTGGTGGAAGGTCAGGCCCGCGTCATGCCGTTGAAGTTCGGCTTGATGACGTGGTACCGTCCCTGCCAGGCCGCGTTGGTCGTGAGAGCGATCTGCGCCATGGTTCCGACGTACTGGCCGTTCGTCGAGTTGGCCACGTCGGTGTTCTGCTCCGCCGTCGCCGCGAAGTCGTCGCAGGTGTCGGCGGTGGTGCTCATCGGGATCGAGTACTCGGAGGTCTTCAGGTAGGGTAGGTTCGTCGCCGTGTTCGCGTTCTGTTCGCTGGCATCGGCGGCGGTCTTCGTGTCGGTGGTCAGGGCGGCGTCGGTCTGCGCGTTGGCTCTGCCCTGCGCTTCCTGTGACGCCGAGGTCGATGCCAGCGGGTTCTCGTTGCCGGAGAAGGTGTTCGAAAGAACGGGAGCCAGGTTCGCGGAAAGGAAGGTCGCGTTGGCTCTGCCCTCGCTTCCTACCGTGACCGCGATGGTCTGCTTCGCGATCCAGCTCGATTCCTCAGCGGTCTCGTTGTTGGTCGTCAGCTCGTTCTCGGCATAGGTCTTGCTCGTAGTAGCCGCGAACTGATCCACCCCACCCGCAGCCTCGCAGGCGATATCGGTGGAAGAGCTGATGATGGTCTCGCTGACGGCGACGGCGGTCGATGTGCCGGTGGCGGTCAGCGCGTCCGGAGCGATGGTCGCGACCTGCGCGTCGTTGCTGTACGCCGTCTTAGCGTTGGTGGCGCTGCAGAACGTGGCCGGAACCAGGAACACAACTGCGAACAGTGCGAGTATCCAGAACTGCGTTCTCCTCATGAGGGGTCCCTCCTTGAGGTAGAAAATCACGGTACCTGCGTGTCTAGCACCGATGTAGTGGTGTAGCGTTTATTCCTTTCGTGGGTCCTCCAGGTCCCGATAAGGAATGCCGCCGCAATGGACGACGACGGGTTAGCGGGCGTTGAAACAACACTCACTTCCTCATTAAGAATATCGACAAATTATAGAGAAATCAAGTTCCTGTCAAGTCTTTATTGACGCGAACGGCATTTTGCTTTCTTTTTCCAGCATTTTTGGTACAATAAAGGCAATAATACGTCATAATAATACGATGGAAACACCAGCCACTCCCACGTCCGCCCAACCTGACACGCGCTTTCAGCGATTGCGGCGTTTTAATCTACTGATGTTCATTTTGCATCTCGGTCAGGGCATTGCGATGCTTATTTTGAGCAATGATTTCAGTGTGCCGGTCACGACCGCGTTTGTTCAGTTTAGCCGCGTAACCAATACACTGGAACCGGTGCTGAACGAAGCCTTCAGGCTGAAACTTGGTCCGTTGGTCGCCGGTTTCTTGTTTCTCTCGGCCTTGGCCCATCTCATGATCTCACTGCCCCGGATCTATGACTGGTATGTCGCCAATTTGAAAAAGGGGATGAATCTGGCGCGCTGGATCGAATATGCGTTCAGCTCCTCGATCATGATAGTCGTCATCTCAATGCTGGTTGGAATGTACGATGGCATCAGCCTCATGTTCGCGTTTTTTCTCAACATGATGATGATCTTGTTCGGCTGGGTGATGGAAGTGCACAATCAAACCACGCCAAAAACGAACTGGATTTCCTATATCTTTGGTTGTATCGCCGGTGCCATCCCATGGGTCGCAGTTGCGCTCTATCTATTCTTGTCAGGCAGCGGCGATGCCAAAGCCCCGACATTTGTTTACTGGATTTTCTTTTCCATATTCCTATTCTTCAATGTATTCGCTGTCAACATGATTCTCCAGTACAAGAAGGTCGGTAAGTGGCGCGATTACCTCTATGGCGAGCGCGCCTACATCATCCTCAGCCTGGTGGCGAAATCGCTGCTGGCTTGGCAAGTCTGGGCGGGGACGTTGCGGCCAGTTTAAGAGCAATTATAAAATTCAAAATTAAGAATTAATAATTATAGTACCCACCCAAGGTGGGTCACATTCATTCCTCCTTCTGAATTCTGAATTTGGTTTAATTATTAGTAAACAACTCTGTATGGAAACACCAGCCGAACAAAAACCAGTTGGCTCAGTAGAACAGCCAGTAAAGCCAATTGAAAAACCAGCTAAGAAACACCATCGTCTCCGGACGACACTGATTGTCCTGGCGATTATCATTGTTGTGCTCGGAGTCGGCGTCGCCGCGACCGGACTGATTACCATACCGGGCCTCTCGGATATTCTTGGTACCAGCAAGCCGAAAGATCTGGGCGTGAAAGCCAGCCAAGAGGCGTTGACGAGTTTGGAAAAGAAAATGCCGGTAACGATTGAGGGCGGTGCGTCGGAATTATGCCTGGCCTGTAACCAGACGTATTCGGGTGTGGTTTCAGTTACCGCCAACCGTACGTCCGAAGAGATGACTTCCTTCCTCAAGCTCTGGCCGCGGCAGGAAGACGATATTCTAAAAAACACCCAGGTTAAATTTATTGATGGCGGGTTGGAAATATCGACCAAGCTGCACAAATACATTCAAGCGCCCGTCTACGTGAAGGTGCTGGTCGAGCGGACGTCGAATAAAACGGTGCGACTCAATATTACTCAGGGGAAGATCGGTATTTTCAGCGTACCGGATAAGTACCTCCGTCAAGCGACTGACTTTTTCCAGGACCTGGTGAATAATCGCCTGGCTGATGTGACCGGCTTTTCCATGGACCGGCTCGAATACCATGATGGGTACTCGACATTTTCCGGTACCTATCCGGCGGTAGTGAAGCCGGCGTCAGGCAAGTGGACCGAGACATTTTAAATTGACGATCATCGATTGACAAACCGGGCGCGGCCATGATATTGTGGCCGCGTCGGTTTTCGTTTCATCCAACCACGGAGGGGTGTGCATGAGCTCGACGATGTGGTCGTGGAAGCAGTGGGGGAAACTGGTCCTCTACGACGTGTTCTTTCTGATCGTGATCGGGATCGCCCTGACAGCCGTCAGCCATCGCAGCATCTTTGGTCAGTTGATCTGGCTGGCTGGTCTGACGGGCTTTTCCGGACTGATCGGATTGGTCTTCAGCATCGGGCCGAGATATTTCGTCAACATCGAAAACCGGCCCGCTCGGATCGCGCTCTGGTTCGTTGTCAGCGCGGCAGTCATCAGCCCGCTGGCCCTCGGTACCCTCTGGGCCTGGGAACTGAAGGCCGGTTTGGACGCGTTCGCGCTGTTGGGCGGCGGCCTGGCCGGTTACTTCTGGAGCCAGCTTGATCACTGGCGCCGCACCCTCAGGGCTGGAACAATCCAGCCGTCGCGCCTGGCGTAATGCGCTAGGCCTTTTTTTATCCTCGAGATATTATCAACCACCGGCTAAAAAATAAAAAAACCGGAATCAGCCGGAAATATAATCCCTAAACGAAAATTACTGCGCTCGTATTCGGAAGCCCTTCCAGGCCAAGATAAATGACGCCACAATCCAGCCGCCGAGGATAGCCAGGGCGGTCGGGTAGTCGAACGGCGTACGGCCGTCGATCGAAATGCCGCGCAATATTTTTAAAAGAGAGGTCAGGGGCAGGAAGTCAACGATTTTTCCGACCGCCTTTGGCAGCATATCGGGCGAGAAAAAGACACCGGAAAGAAACATCATCGGCGTGGTAATCGCGTTCGCCATCGCTTCGGCCGTGTTCACGGTCTTTGCCTGTCCGGCCACGAAAAAGCCGATGTTCAAGAACACGATTGTTCCCACGAGCGTTGTCAGCGCCAACCAGACGTAGCTGCCATAGACCTGGACGTGGAAGACAAACCGGCCGACCCCGATAATCAAGGCAATTTGGATCATGGCCAAGAAGAGATAATTGCCAATTTCAGAAATCAGATAGCTGCGGATATTAATCGGCGTGGCGACTAGCCGTTTCAATATTTTTCGTTCGCGATAGCGGGTGATGCCGACCGCAATGCCGATAATGGAGGAAAACATGATCGCCATGCCGAGGATGCCGGGCATGATGAAATCGAGGTATTTAATGTTGTGGCCCTGGACGCCCTCAGATCGGACGAGAAAGAGTTTCGGCGTGCCCGTGCTTTGGAGGGTGTAGTCGTTCAAAAACTGATTTACGACAGTGACGATGATCTGGCTTTGTTGGTTGCTTCCGTCGATAATGACGTTGAACGGTATCGGTTCTTTTTGGTCTTTCGGATTAACGGTCCCGAATTCCTTTGGAATGATAATGATGCCGGCCAGTTCGCTTTTTTTCATTTGCTCACGCGCTGCATCAATCGTGCCGAAATCCTTCTGATAAAAAACATTGAGCCCCATGAGTTGATCGATCAGTTGCCGCGAGGTGTCGTTCCTCGCTTCATCGATGAATTGGACATTAAATTTCTGCGGCGTGTCAAAACGGAACAAGCCGAAAATAATAAGAAACAAAAGCGGGAACAGCAGCGACCAAAAAAGCGACTGTCGATCCCGGAAGGTCATTTTGATATTGGCGACGAACAGCCGCCAGGTCGGGTTATTCACGGAGCCGGCTCCCGGTTAGGTGTAAGAACACATCCTCAAGATTGGCACGCGCAATCTCAATGTCGCGCAGGGGATTGTTTTGCTCATGCGCCCAACGGATCAGCGGCGGCAGGGTTTCAGAGGCGTGAGTGATCTGGAGGCGATAGGTGTCTTCGCCGTTTATTTCGGATTCTTTTACGCCCGGTATCGCCAGGAATGTTTTCGGATCGACGTTTTTCTCGAGCTTGAAATGCAGATGGGCGGTCGCCTGGAGCTGGTGAATCAGATTGGCGGGCGAATCGAGCGCCACGACTTTACCGTGGTCAATGATGCCGACGCGGTCGCAGAGCTCTTCCGCTTCTTCCATATAGTGCGAGGTGAGGACGACGGTCCGTCCCTGGGAGTTTATTTTTCGGATAAAATCCCACATGTGCCGCCGCGCTTGCGGGTCCAAACCGGTAGTTGGTTCGTCGAGAAAAACGACTTCCGGTTCATTGACCAGGCTGACGGCGATCGAGAAACGCTGTTGCTGTCCGCCCGAGAGTTCCTTGACGAGCGCTTTTCGTTTTTCCGACAGCTCGACGATTTCGAGCAGTTCAGCCGCATCAGCTTGCTTCGGATAAAAACTTCCGAAAAGCTTCAAAATTTCCATCAAGTTCAGGTAGTCGAAAAAAGACGAGGATTGCAGCTGAATACCGATGCGCTGTTTCACTTTCTGCACCTCTTTCCGTGAATCAAGACCGAGCACCGACGTGGTGCCGCGGGTGGGGTTCTGCAAGCCTTCAATAATCTCAAGGGTGGTTGTTTTGCCGGCGCCATTTGGGCCAAGTAAGCCAAAAATTTCACCTTTCTTGATCGAAAAGGAAACACCGTCAACGGCCGTGAGTTCGCCGCCGGGTTGGGGGAATATTTTGACGAGATTGTTTACTTCGATAACCGACATAGCCTGACCAGTATATCAGAGCGACCCACGCCGGTCAAACCCTTGATTTGACAGATAAAAAAGGCTATAGTACAATGCTTTTGGGTAAATAAATATTACCAGATGTCAAGATTTTGTCTCGAACAGCGGTAGAATCAAAGAAATTCTCTGTCGGGCTATCTTGACGAGAATTTTTCGTTTTCGCAATCCATGGAGAGACGAAAGCCGTATACACCAACACGACCCCGCGTTAAACCTGGCTTTGTCGAAGCCAGCGGTGTCGTCGAGGAATTATTGCCCAACGCCACCTTTCGCGTTACCTTAGACAATGGTCACGCGGTCTTGGCTCATCTCTCCGGGCGCATGCGCATGAATCGCATCAAGATTCTGCCGGGCGATCGAGTCAGCCTGGAAATGACCCCGTATGATTTAACAAAAGGCAGAATAACGTACCGACAATAATCATGAAAGTTCGCGCTTCGGTTAAAAAAATGTGCATGCAGTGCAAAGTCGTTCGACGGAAAAAACGGCTGGTTGTGATTTGCTCAAACCCGAAGCATAAACAGCGCCAAGGGTAATATCATTATCACGTCTTATGGCCGCACGTATCGCCGGAGTAACCCTCCCACAGAACAAACGCATCGAATTCGGACTAACCTATGTCTATGGCGTAGGGCATTCCTCGGTGCTGAAAATATTGGCGGCGACGAAAATATCGCCCGACATCCGAACCCAGGATCTGACCACCGAGCAAATAAAATCGTTGAGCGACTATATTACGAAGAATTTTAAAGTTGAAGGTGAATTGCGCCGCGAGCGAACTGGCAATGTGAAGCGATTAAAGGATATCGGCGCCTACCGGGGCACCCGGCACACCAAGGGGCTGCCGGTTCGCGGCCAACGTACCCGCACGAACACCCGGACGGTTCGCGGTAACGTCCGTCATACGATGGGCTCGGGCCGTCGGCCGTCGGCAGAAAAGACATAATCTAACGATCACCCATGGCAGAACAACAACCAGCAAAAGCGGAAGAAAAAAAAGAACCAGCCGTCGCGGCTGAAAAAACCGATACCAAGGCGAAACCGGCGTATCGCAAGAAAAAAAAGACGCGAAAATTTGTTACCCGCGGGATTGCGCATATTTCCGCGACCTACAATAACACGATCGTTGCGATCAGCGATCCTGAGGGGAATGTGCTGGGCTGGTCTTCGGCCGGTCAAAATGGATTTAAGGGTCCGAAGAAAGCGACGCCGTATGCGGCCGGTATCATCGTTCGTTCGTTGATGGACAAGCTGCGGGACTACGGCTTGCGCGAAGTCGACGTAAAGGTGAAGGGTGTCGGGTCCGGACGCGAGGCGGCCATCCGTGGTCTCAACGCTCAGGGTTTAAACATATTATCAATCAAAGACATAACGCCGGTACCGCATAACGGTCCTCGGCCGCGCAAGGTGCGCCGAGTCTAAGGCGAAGGATATTTATTATGGCGAGAGGTATCGATCATAAATGCAAGCAGTGTCGCCGAGAGGGTGAGAAACTTTTTCTCAAAGGCGAAAAGTGTTTCAGCGGCAAATGCCCGATCGTAAAGCGGAATTACCCGCCGGGACTCCACGGCGTGAAGGGGCGCTCGCGGCAATCAAATTTCGGTATGCAGCTTCGCGAAAAGCAAAAGGCAAAACGCCTCTATCGCTTGAGCGAGCGGCAATTCTTTAATTATTTCCAAAAAGCCACAAAGCAGCAGGGCGAAACAGTCGAGAATTTCTTGCGCTTGCTCGAACTGCGGCTTGATAACGTCATCTACCGATTGGGTATCGGCGCCTCGCGCGATCAAGCTCGACAGATTGTCGGACACGGTTTTGTGCTGGTCAATGGCCGCGGGGTCAATATCCCGTCGTACCAAGTGAAGGCAGGCGACGTGATTACCATCAAGGAAACGAAGCAAAAACGGCCGGCTTTCCAGGAAGCGCTGAAGAAGCTGGAAAAACATGAAACCCCCTCCTGGCTGTCGTTTGATAAGCCCGCCGTCAAAGCAACGGTCACGGCCGTGCCAACCATGCCTGAACTGAAGCAGAATTTTCAGCCCCAGCTGATCATCGAGTTTTATTCGCGATAAATAATTAGATAAGCCACTTTTATGGAAAAGATACCTTTACCAAAAAAATTAGGAATCACCCCGGTTGCCGATCATCAGGCGACCTTCACGATTGAGCCCTGCTATCCCGGATATGGTACCACGCTCGGCAACGCCTTGCGTCGGGTGCTCTTATCTTCGCTGGAAGGGGGAGCTATTACCGCCGTCAAGATCAAGGGTGTCAATCATGAATTTTCCACCCTGCCGAACGTAAAAGAAGATGTGGTCGAAATTATTTTGAATCTTAAGGCGATCCGTTTACAAGTGAACACCGATGAGCCTCAAACCGTCACCATCAAGGCCAAGGGCGAGAAGAAGGTTACCGGCAAGGATATAAAATGTCCGACCGGCGTCGAAGTATTTACTACCGACCAGATCATTGCCACGCTGACAGACAAAAGCGCGGAATTTGAAGCTGAGCTCCGGGTGGAAAAAGGGCGCGGCTATATTCCCGTCGAAAACCGGGAAAAAGAGAAGAATGAAATTGGCATGATCGCCATTGATGCCGTCTATACGCCAATTCGAAACGTCAACTTCGAAGTGGATAGTGTGCGGGTCGGTCAGATGACGAATTTCGATAAGCTCGTCCTTGATATTACTACCGACGGCACGATTTCGCCGGTGGAAGCCTTTACGCAAGCAACGCAGATTCTCGAAGATCATTTCCAATTCATCCTGGGCGCGGCCAAAGAAGAGCACGCGACCGAGGAGCCGGCCGAGAAGGAAAAAGAGAAGGAAGAAAAAGCCGCCGAACCGAAGAAGAAACGCGGCCGCCCGAAAAAAACTGAAGCGAAAGAGGAATAATAACCGTCATCAGTTATGCGTCATCGAAGTAAGAAAAAAACACTCGATCGTCCCACGTCGCAACGCCGCCTGCTTCGACGCAATTTAGCGGTGAGTCTGATTGTGTCGGAGCACATCCAGACCACGGTCGCCAAGGCGAAATGGCTGCGTCCATTCGTCGAACGGCTCATCACCCTGTCACGGAAGCAAACTCTGGCGGCGCGGCGCCATGCCCTTGATCTGCTGACTGACCGAACAGCGGTGAATAAGCTCATCCATGAGCTCGCCCCGCGCTATGCGAAGCGCCCCGGCGGCTATACTCGTATCGTGAAAACAGGCCCGCGCTCCGGCGATGGCGCTCGGATGGCCGTGATCGAGTTTGTCGATCGTCCAGCCGCGCCAACATTGAAGAAGGGGAAGGGCAAAGACAAGGAAGAAAAATCGAAAGAAGGAACCGGCGATAAGAAAGAACATAAAGGAAAAGAGCATGCGGAGAAAAAATAAGCATACCTTTAAAACACTCGAAACACATACGCTTGATGCCACCGGACAGTCGTTCGGTCGTTTAGCGACTCAAATCGCCCGGCTGCTACAGGGCAAGCATCGTCCCGAATATTCTCCGGAAGCCGACCCGATCATTGTGGTAAATGTAACGCACGCCGAGGCGATGAAAATAACCGGGAAAAAACCGGAACAAAAAATATACTATCGCCACACCGGTTATCCCGGACACTTGAAAGGCGTTTCACTGGCCCATTTTCTAAAGGCGAAACCCAGCGTCATTATTTATAAAGCGGTTGAAAATATGCTTCCGAAAAACAGGCTCCGCAGCCGACGACTCAATCGATTAAAATTTATATAACGTATGCCACGTACTGCCAAAACTCCCAGCGATAAGATAGCGAAAGAAGCCAAACCGAAGAAACGCGGCCGGCCCCGGAAAACAGCGATAAAAAAAGAAATCCCGGTTGTCCAGCCGCCGCCAGTTGTTGAGAAACCGAAGGTGAAGCGCTTTACCTATCTCTTTACCGTCGGCCGACGCAAGGAGGCGGTTGCCCGCGTCCGCTATTATCGCAAAGGCGAAGGCAAGTTTACGGTGAACGCCAAGCCGATCGAACAATATTTTTCAACCTTGGAAACCCAAAATATTGTCAAAATGCCGATTCAGGCTGTCAGCGCCACGCTCGACGGGGACATCTCGATCAAAGTCCAGGGCGGCGGCAAGCGGGGACAAGCTGACGCGAGCCGATTGGGCATTGCACGATTATTGATCTTGCTTGATAAGAAAAACCGGCCGACCCTGAAGCGGCTGGGCTATTTGACGCGCGACCCGCGGGTGAAAGAACGGAAGAAATACGGCTTGAAGCGAGCCCGACGCGCACCACAGTGGCAGAAGCGCTAAGATAATTCAAAATTCAAAATTCATAAGTAAAAATGATGGTATGCTGTCGCTTGTGCGGCGGGTGACATTCATTATACATTTTGCATTTTGAATTATTACTTCACGATGACGCCAAGCTATCACCCAGATCGAATAGCCCGGAATACCTCGTATCTGACGATTGCCCTGACCGCCCAAAAGGTACTTTCCTTCGTTTATTTTATTTATATCTCTCGGTCGATCGGAAGCGAGGAGATCGGCCGGTATCTGTTTGCGCTGTCCTTAACGACGATTGTCGGCGTTTTCATCGATATCGGATTGAACCCGGTCCTGACGCGTGAAATCGCGAAAGACCCTCAAAAAACCCACCTCTATTTAAATACCACCTTTTCGCTGAAACTCCTCCTGGCCGTGCTTGCGTACGGTGCCGTTTTTTTGTTTATCAACCTGCCGTTTCTGGGCTATCCAGCCGAGACGAAACACTTGGTCTATCTCTCGGGCCTCGTCATGATATTCGACACCTTTGTTTTGAGCTTCTATTCGATCTTCCGCGGCTACCAAGTTCTGAAATACGAGTCGCTGGGCGTTATCCTCAATAAAGTCGTGGTGATGGGCTTGGGCGTATTATTTGTTTTAATGCACAAAGGGACGCTCTTCCTGGTCCTGGCAATTTTGTTCGGGAGCTTGTTCAACTTTGTGTATACCGTGAGTTTATTGATTCGCAAGGTCCAGTGGCGCCCGCGGTTTTACCTCGACAAAAATGTTTTAAAAGCACTACTTCGGATCGCGCTACCATTTGCCATCGCCAGCATATTTACAGTCATTTACGGTTCGATTGATTCGGTCCTACTCAACATGCTCAGTGGCGCCCGCGGCAACAGTTTTGTCGGCTGGTACGGTACGGCCTATAAATTGACCTACTCATTTCAATTTATTCCGATTGCGGTCGGGGCGGCGGTGTTTCCGGCCATGAGTTCGTATTTTATTTCGTCAAAGGCCTTATTGGCGCGGACCTTTGAACGGGCATCGTATTATCTGCTCGTGATCGTCATGCCGATCGTGTTCGGCGTTTTTGCGGTTGCCGAAAAACTCATTCTCCGGCTCTGGGGCAATGCCTTCGGTACCTCAATCCATCCGCTGCAAATCTTGATTTTTAGCTTGATCTTCGTTTTTCTCACCTTTCCGATCGGAGCCCTCTTGAATGCCAGCAATCGCCAGACGCGTAATACGATCAATATCGGCATCGCCATGGTCGTTAACATTATTTTAAATTTGATCCTGATACCAAAATATACGTTTATCGGCACGAGTATTTCCTCGCTGGTCTCGACCTTCATTCTTTTTGCCCTCGGTTTGTCGGTCGTCCGTCAAACTATCGCCGTGAACTGGCGGTATCTCGTCACCATTGTTTTCAAAACGCTGGTCTCAGCCCTGATTATGGTTGGCATTCTATTGGCTTTGAAGGAAAGAGTATCGTTTATCATATTAATTCCGCTGGGCGTCGTGATATATTTTCTGGCACTTTTCCTGTTTCGGGGCTTTGGCCAAAACGAGTATAAACGGATATTTCACGTCGTCCTGCGGCGATTTTCATGAAGCGCTCTCTCTTTGTCACGCTCGACTACCCGCCGCGCGTGGGCGGGGTAGCGAGGGTGTATACGAACCTTATCCGCCGATTGCCGCCCGATCGCGTCCTGGTCTTGGCTCCGCCGGAAAGGCAAGACCATCTTTTTGATCGTCGCGAACCATATCGCATTATCCGGCGAAGTTTTTATACCCGCCTGCCGTTGCTTTGGCCGAAATGGTTGCCATTACTGATAACCATTTTTCGGTTGGTCAGGCGCGAACACGTCGAGTGTATCCACGTGGGTCAGGTTTTGCCGATCGGCACGGCCGTATTACTGCTGCAAAAATTTTTCCATGTTCCCTATATTGTCTACTCTCACGGCTTAGATGTAACCGCGCCGCAGGCATGGCCGCGCAAGAAACGACTGATCCAGAAGATACTCAATCAGGCGGCCGCGATTGTCGCCAACAGCGAGTTTACAAAGCAGGAGATAATCCGGCTGGGCGTACCGGCTGACAAGATACTGGTTTTGACGCCAGCCTGCAGCTTGCTCGGCGCGGCGGCGGGTCAGGGCTTGATTGAAACAGTGCGTCGGCGTCATAATCTAGACGGACGCGAGGTGCTTTTGACTGTCGGACGGCTCGAAGAACGGAAAGGCCAAGACAGCGTTATCCGGGCACTGGGAGAATTACTCCCTCGCCATCCGCAACTGGTCTACGTGGTTGTCGGCGCTGGGCCGGACGAACAGCGACTGCACCATTTGGCCGATGAATGTCAGGTAGCCGGGCAGGTGATTTTTGCTGGCCGGATACCGGACGAAGAACTGCCGGCCTATTATCAAAACTGCGATGTTTTTTGCATGCCGTCGCGCGAACTCTCAAATCGAGATGTTGAAGGATTTGGCATTGTCTATCTCGAAGCGAACGCCTATGGCAAGCCAGTCGTTGGCGGGAAGAGCGGCGGCGTCGCTGAAGCGATTATCGACGGTCAAACCGGACTTCTTGTCTCACCGGGCGATCAGCCGGCGCTGGTTCAGGCAATTGACCGATTGCTGACCGACCAGGCGTTTGCCGTTCGGCTCGGACGCGCCGGCCAAGCGCGAGTCGAAAAAGAGTTTAACTGGGAGACGCGCGCCCGCGTCGTACGACAATTGATTGAACGACTGCCATGAAACCAATTGATGTATTAATGCTGAACATGTCCAGTTTCCAGGAATGGCAAAGCGGCATTGTCAACCGAAATTTTCATGTCCTTAAAAACCTGTTAGCCCGGCCCGAGATCGGACGGGTGTTGGCCGTTGATTATCTGCCATTTTCCTTGAAGCGGGGATTAAAATCATATTTAGAGTCACAGGCCTTCGGCATGAAAGGCAAGGTGTTGTATCGGGATTTTACGAATCGGCTTGTTCAAATCGACGCCTCCCGGCTGGGCCGTCACCGCGACAAGCTCTACACATTTTCCACCATTGATTCGGTCGTGTCAGAAGGGTTGGCGATGCGGAGCATTGAGCGGGCCGTCCGAAAGGTCGGGCTCGATTCGCCCCTGCTTTGGTCTTATTTGCCTCTCTATACGAAGCCTTTTACGCTCTTTACGGACCGGCTGACTGTTTTCGACGCTGTTGACGACTGGCGCAATCATTCGTCATATCAGGCACAGCGCGAGAAACTCGAACGCAACTATGCCCTGATCAGCGAAAAAGCGGACTGCATTTTTACCGTCGCCGATGATTTGCGCCTGCTGTTCGGAAATAAAACAAATGTTCATTGGATACCAAACGGCGTTGATTACGAGCGGTGGCAGGGCCGGCCTGATTTTCCTGACGATCTCGTTGGCATTCCGGCACCAATCATCGGGTATGTCGGCGTAATCCAGCACCGGATAGATCTGAAATTAATCCAGCGCGTCGCCGAAAAAAATCCTAATAAATCATTCGTTTTTGTCGGCGTCGTCTGGCCAGATGTCGATCAGTCGAAACTGCAGAGGTTGTCCAATGTCTATTTTCTTGGCCAGAAGCCGTATGATGAACTGCCAAAATACCTGACGCATTTTCATATTGGTATCATCCCGCATAAAGTTGATCCTTTTACGAAGTCCATGAATCCCCTGAAGCTCTATGAATACCTGGCCTGCGGTTTGCCGGTGGTCTCGACGCCGGTGGCCGGATTGGAAATGTTTCCGGGCATGATTCGAGTCGCTTCGGACGACGAATATTTCAGCCAGCAAATCGACGAGGCGCTCGCGACTGACAGCCAAGAACAACGCCTGATGCGCAAAGCGGCCGTGAAACCGCATTCCTGGACGACTCGAGTTGAGACGATGCTGTCGGTCATCAAACCGCAACTTCGTGATTAGGATTTTTTGATAATTTTTGTTACACTTCAGCTATGCTCAAAGAATCAGTCTACGTGAAAATTGAGACGGCTGTCCCGGTGGCAGAGGCCGAACGGATACGGAAAGCGCTCGGCGATGCCGGGGCTGGGAAGGTTGGTAATTACTCGCATTGCAGCGGTTCCTGGATTTCAATCGGCCGATTTACGCCCCTGGCCGGTGCAAAACCCGCCATTGGTGTTATTGGGACGCACGAAGAAGTTAACGAGGAGATAATCCAGGTACTTTGCCACAAGGATAAAGTCAAAGATGTCGTTGCCGCCCTGAAAAAAGCCCATCCCTATGAAGAGCCGCCGATTGACATCATTCCACGATACGAGGTATAAGTTACGGGAAAGGTATTGCATAATGTCAAAATGTTTGGTAATTTGCCGGAGTAGCTCAGTTGGTAGAGCAACGCTTTTGTAAAGCGAAGGTCGGGGGTTCGAATCCTCTCTCCGGCTCCAGACGAACGTCGCAAACCAAATCAGAAAGCCTGGCAAAAAGCTTTAAATAAGTTCATTGCTCATATAAACTCACAAAACAGTAACAGTTGAAATAGCCAGTAAAACCAATAAACAAATTAACTAATCAATCGATAAACCAATAAATCAATCATCTATTATTCTAATAAACCATCCTTATGTCCCAGGACAACCTCATCAAGCTCGAATGCACGGTTTGCAAACACACCAACTATCAATCGCACAAAAACAAGAAGACCCTGAAAAATCGGCTCGAACTCAAGAAATATTGTACTTGGTGTGGCAAGCATACTGTTCATAAAGAAACAAAATAAGCATGACCGGCACGGACGCTCGCTATCCAGAGACTGGCACGACCTGGAAGGTTGTTGATGAAATAATCGAAATCCGGTTAGGTGCTGATAGCGCTAGCCATGAGGCCTCAGTCGGCGAGATGCTTTGGTTGGAAGAACAGCTGAAAATTTTCCAAACGCAATTTCCAAATAAGCGCTGGGGAATCGCGATTGATTTCAGCCGCTTACCGGTTCAGCAGACGAGCGCCGCTCGATTTCGTTCGATGATGAGTTGGCTCTTGAAAGAGGCGAGTGTGGCCGCACTGGCGGTGATTCAAGCGGCGCATTCATATAAAGTGGTGATTCAAACAATTCTTTTTGCTTCACCGAGCGCGACCGGAAAATTAAAATTTTTTGATCAACAGGAAATTGCCAACGAATGGCTGAAGATAAAAAGCAGATAACAAGCAATACCGCGATGAGCGCAGGCAGGCGTAGGTCTCCAGCCGCGTACCGATAGAGCGCATGAAATGATATCATTACATGATGGGGGCGTAGTTCAACAGTAGAACACTGGTCTCCAAAACCAGAAACGAGGGCGCGACACCTTCCGCCCCTGCCATGTAGTGATATACCCCTCGAACGTTTATCGAAATCAGGCAAAGTAAGGCGTCCTCTGGTGCGGGGCGATTCCCTTCGCTCCGGCCAGCAACCACCTCCCTTTGTTTAGACCGCACCCATTTTCAGTTATAAATCCGAAATCAAGAAGAATTGCATAGTACCCGAAAACCGCTATAATTATGCTATGTCGAAAGCTGTGACAAACGAAAAAACAACCAAGCAAAACACGATTACCACGCGCGCCGAAGACTATGCCCAGTGGTATCTTGATGTTATTGCGGCGGCTGACCTGGCGGAGCACAGTCCGGTAAAGGGGTGCATGGTTATTAAGCCCAACGGCTATGCCATTTGGGAGCGCATCCAACAGCTGCTGGATGGCCGTTTCAAATCAACCGGTGTGCGTAACGCCTATTTTCCTTTATTTATCCCGGAACGCTTCCTTAAACGAGAAGGCGAGCATATCGAAGGTTTTGCTCCGGAGGTTGCAGTCGTAACGCAGGCTGGTGGAAAAAAACTGGAAGAACCGTTGATTGTGCGGCCGACTTCGGAAACGATCATGTACGAGACCTTTCATAATTGGATTCATTCCTATCGCGACTTGCCATTGCTCATCAACCAGTGGTCAAACGCGGTTCGCTGGGAATTACGAACACGGCTTTTTTTACGAACAACGGAATTCCTTTGGCAGGAGGGACACACTGTCCATGAAACAGAAGGAGAGGCTGATGAGCGGGCGCGTCAGATGCTGGAGATCTACCGCGAAGTCGCTGAAAAGGAAATGGCCATGCCGGTCGTAACGGGTGTCAAGTCAGAATCAGAAAAATTTGCCGGCGCCCTGAGGACTTATTCGGTTGAAGCGATGATGCAGGACGGTAAGGCGCTGCAGCTGGCAACTTCTCATAACCTTGGTCAGAATTTTTCTAAACCCTTTAAGATCCAATTCCTTGATCGGTCCAATAAACTCCAGTATGGCTGGCAGACGAGCTGGGGTTTGAGCACGCGGTCAATCGGCGGCTTGATCATGACGCACAGCGACGATCGCGGCTTAATCTTGCCTCCCCGGATCGCCCCTCTCCAGGTTGTCATAACGACCATATATTCGTCGAAGCCGGATCAGTCGGCGACGTCGCGGGCAGCGGAAAAATTGAAGATGTCGCTGGCCGAAAAATCAATTCGGGCCCAGGTCGATGAACGGGATCTGCGTCCGGGCGAAAAGTTTTTCACCTGGGAGAAACAAGGCATTCCCGTCCGGATTGAGCTCGGCCCGAAAGATGTCCAGGCCCAAGAAGCGGTGATAGTCCGTCGGGACACCGGCGCGAAAACAAAAGCCGCTTTCCACGGTCTCGCGGACGTCGTCGATAAGTTGTTGACCACGATACAGGCTGACCTGTATCACCGGGCGCTCGCATTTCGACAGGAGCGGACAATCAGCACCGATTCGTGGAAGACGTTTACAGCGGCCATCGCAGCCGGGAAGTTCGTCGAAGCCTATTGGTCTGAGGAAGGGGATATTGAAGCCCAGATAAAGAGGGAAACGAACGCCACCATACGCTGCATTTCTATTGACGGCCAGACCCGGCCAGGCAAGTGCGTAAAAACCGGCCGGCCGGCCAGTCGTAAAGGTATTTTTGCCCAATCGTATTAGCATCTCCGGATGGTTGCGAAAAGCTTTGACGACTAATTCATTGCAATCTCCGTTAGGATAAATTTCATCCGATTATAAAAGGAGGCTGACCCCTCTTTTTGCATTGAGTTGAAATGCGTCTGTTTCAAACAGAAACTTGCGAAGATTGAAAAAATATGTTATAATAGATAAGTGGAGTATAATAAATAAATATTCGACCTATGGCAGAACAACTCGAACAGCAATACAAGGACCTTCTTTCGGAAATTATCGCCAAACAGGCGATCATCCTCGGTCCGGACATTGCCGTGCTAAAAGCCCGAAGCGTGCCGGGTATTCAGGTAACGAATGATGGAAAGGTGACGGGGATAGACGGCGATCCTCAGCAGCTTATCCAGCAATTAGTCGATAAGTATGTCGACCTGTCGGGACAGATTGTAAAAAATGCGCTCGGCTCAGTTTTCGCTCGCTATCCAGGCATACAAAAATAGCTTTTATTAGCGTCTTTTTAACTGATACCTAACCCTATGGAGACTATTGTGCGATCAATTATTCTTTTTGTCGGTTGGCCGGTTCTCGTCGGCGGCAGTGTCTATCTTTTTGTGCGGGGCCGGGCGGTGTATCGGCTCGTGAAGGGCTCGCTCGTCGGTAAAGTAACGAAGGTGCTGGTCATTTCCATGCTCACTGGCATGTATTGTCTCGGCGTGGTGACGACCGTCTTAATGCTCAAGGACGAAAAAATGGTCTGGCTGGGCCTGCCCGTGTTTCTGATTTGGTTCGTAACGTTCGTCTGGAGCCTCCGCGTTCTCAATGAAGCGCAGCAAGAAGCGAAAAAGCTTACAAAATAATCCAAGCGAGCGGGATAAGGACGTTGTCATAAACAACGGTTGCGGCCGTTGAGGTACGTACTATGAATTTCGCATCTATTATTATTGGACTCCTGGGCATTACCGCGCTTGTTTTTGGAGTCTTTTTTTGCCGGCATTTTTATCGTCAGCGTAAAATCTTGGAAGATAAGGCGCGCCACATGGAACGGCGCATGTTTGAATTGTCGATCTTAAAAGAGCTCGGCGACCGGATCGGCTACTCGCTCAATGTTCAGAACATCGTTGACATTATTACCGGTTCGCTCCACCAGTTTATCGAGTACAGTGCTGTTTCGTACATGCTCCTGGAGCCGGAGAAACTCATCTTCAAAGTTCATCTTGAGAAGTCGGTCTCCCGAAAATTTATCAACGACATAAAGGATCGGATGCAAAAATCGCTCTCCGCCCTGCTGAACAAAGACATGCAAAAGATGACGGTCGAAGAAGTCTTGTCGGGCGCGATCGTCGTCGACGAAACTGACGCGCCGGTACAGTCGTTTTTTAACATTCCGCTGGTCATCGGCGAAAAGGTCGTCGGTGTTCTGACCGTCGCGCACACGATAGCGGGTTTGTACAAGGAAGAAGAGACTACCATTCTCTATAAAATAACTCGGCAGGCTTCTCAGGCCGTGACGCGGTTGCAGGAGGTCATCACGATCGAGCAGCGAAAATTGAACGCCATGGTGGCGAGCATGACCGAGGGGGTTGTGATGACTGATCGCGATTATCGCGTCGTCGTGGTGAATCCGGTAGCCCGGCAGATCATCGGCCTCACTGACCGCCAGGAGGTAACCATTTTTGATTTTATCGACCGTCTCGGCGGCAAGTTTGATATTCGCGGACGGCTCGAGGAAAGCGTCAAGCTTGATAAAACGTTGTTGGCTGACGACGTGATTATTGGGGATCGCTCATTTCAGATTTTCGTCTCGCCGGTCAAAGGGACGATCGGTTTAAATGCCAGCGCGGTCTTGGGCGGCGTGGTGATTTTCCACGATATCACCCATGATAAGGAATTAGAAAAACTCCGCGAGGACTTCACCTCCATGATGGTTCATGAGCTCCGGTCACCGCTGGCAGCGATTAAAATGATGACGCAATACCTCGATAAGAAGAAAACAGCCAAAGACCAAAAAACCCAAGGCCAGTATAATCAGCTGATTCAAAAAAACGCAGTCAGCATGCTCAATCTGGTCAACGACCTGCTCGATGTGGCAAAGCTCGAATCCGGTCGGTTTGAGGTCCACCTCGAGCCGATGAATATTGCCACCACAATAAAGGATAAAGCCGCTTTCTATGAGCCGTTAGCCAAGAATCGGGAAATCGATCTCCAGGTTCAGCTGGCCGCAAATTTGCCAGAAGAAATCAATGGCGACACCGTTCGGATCGGTCAGGTGCTCGGTAATTTAATTTCAAATTCTCTCAAATATACGCATGGCGGCGGGACGGTAACAATCCAATGTTTCGTTCATAAAAAAGGACGGTCCTGGAGCGAAGAAGCGGCGCATGAAAATATCCATTGGTTCCTGCCGGCAAAAAACGATCCGAAACTTCAAGCCGTCCCGGACACGGTCGTCGTGGCGATTACCGATACCGGCGATGGCATTGCCGCGGTAAATATCCCTCAGCTGTTTAACAAATTCGTCCAGTTCCGGTCTCGGGCCACGGACGAAGAAGGCCAGAAGGGAACCGGGCTTGGTTTAGTTATTGCCAAGGGAATTGTCGAGGCGCATAATGGAACCATCGGCGTTGCTTCCGAGGAAAGCCATGGGAGTACGTTTTATTTCACGTTACCAATGTGAATAAAAAAAGAGTATACTAAACATGAATATTATGAAAAAAACACCCGCGAACGCACAGGCCGAGGACTACCGATCGCATTCAGTGCTCGTTGCCGATGATAATATCGCCACGCTCGAAGTCCTTACTGACGCGCTGAAGGATGCCGGCTTCATGGTCTATGCGGCCAAGGACGGCAGGGAAGCGCTCGAGCTGGCGTTGAAGAAACATCCCGATATCATCCTGCTGGACATTCAGATGCCGAAGATGGACGGCATCAGCATGTTAACCGAGCTGCGCAAAGATCGCTGGGGGCGATATGCGATGGTAATTCTATTGACGCATTTACCGGGCTCAGATCGGGTCGCCAGGGCAATACAGCTGGGCGCCTTTGACTATCTCCAAAAAGCGAACTGGGATCTTGATTCAATCGTTGATCAGGTAAAGAAACGCATTGCGCTCAAAGTAGAGGCAGAAAAGAGAAAAACCAAATATAAACTCAAGCCCATACCGGCGTCAAAGAAAGAAATGGTTCAACGCCGAAAGATATCGTAAGCCATAATTCCTCACCCGTAACATTATTCTCCTATGCGGACTACAATAAATCGAAGGCGGTCGATGCAAAAGCTTTTCGCCAAAATATTTTACTGGGCTGGCACACTGCTGTTTATTGGCGTCGTGGTAATAGCGGTGATATTAAAAAAGGCTGTCGATCTGCCGCTGACGCCGGCGCTACAAAATTCCTTGATCGTTCTATTAGGCGTGAGCACGGCCGCTCTGTGTCTGGGCATAGTGAATTTTTCAGTGTATTTTATTCGCCACGGCGCACTTGCGCCTGAGGAAGTGAGGATCCCCAGAAAATATTATTTGGTGATAGTTATCTTTCTCGCGCTACTCGGTTTGTCAGCCATTTGATCATACAACAGGCCATTTCATAGGCAAAAAGCCATCCTAATGCGGATGGTTTTTTGCTAACTTGACATTTTCAGCGGTTATTGTAGGATGTCCATTGTTGTACCCAGGCCGAGGTTTTCGGCCACGACGCACACCCAGACAGGGAGGAGGGTCAGAACATGGCCATTCGGGTCGCGACGGTGAAAGCGGTGGACTTCCAGGAGGGCATGACGGCGGAGCAGGTACTGGCGGCGGCCGGCGTGGAGTTCGATCTGGAGACCCAGCGCCTGGTGAGCGCGAAGGACGGCGAGATCAAGCCGGATGCGATCATCCAGGACGGCGACATCGTCAACGTCGAGCCGATCAGCAAGGGTCCCGCCGAGACGGTGATCGACGAGACCGACGCGGGCAAGAAGCCGGGTGCCGAGACGGTGATCGACGAGACCGACGCGGGCAAGAAGCCGGGTGCCGAGACGGTCGTCGGCGAGGCTGGCGCGGGCGGCGGAGGCGGCGAGGCCGTCCAGGCTGCGGCTGGCGGAGCCGGGGCTGCGAAGGAGTAGCGGCTAGTCGTCTGATCGACGGCTGGACCGTGGCGGGGCTTGTTTGAAGAGCCCCGTTTTTTCTTAGCGGTTGTTTGCGGTAAAGGACATCGCGTGATATACTGAAACCATGAAAAAGCAAATTATTATTTTAGCCATTGTAGCGGTCGTAGCAATTTTAGTCTTCTTTTGGCTGACGTCGATTCGTAAAAATCTGGAAAAAACCGCTTATCATCAAATAAAAGCCGTGGCTGCGGTCGTGGAAATCTAACCAGCTACGTTAGTGAATCATATGGAGCATAAACCACGTACAGATCTTATTAAAAGTGGGGTTACGTTTGAGGAAGAATTTGTTAATGTCTTGGCGCGCCGGATTGCTGAAACAAGAGAGTTTGGGGAATTAGACGAAGAAAAAAAAGACAAGATAATAAATATCCTTGATATTCTGTTGAATGAGTCGGTCCGCCACGGAAAACTGTTACAAAATATACTGGATAAATACTAGGACATATGAATGATTATCGGACAACACTCATCAGAGAATTTGCCGAATTGAAAGAGATGGAGTTGAATGCCGGGGGTCTTTATCAATCAATTTTGCCAAGCATATCTGATCCGGCCGACCTGAAGATTTTAGAGGGGATTATTGCCGATGAGAATCGGCACGCAGCGATGGTTCAGGGGATTATCAATATTCTGGAGGCTTAATCCGGCATCGGGGAACGGCGAGGGGTAGGCAAAGGGTTATTATTCCCTGGGCGTACGGCTTGACATCGCGCCAAAATCCGATATACTCATGAAGTCCCAGGTCGGGCTGCCCCGGCGTTTTTTTTACCGCCATACCACAATGAATATTCGCAATGTCGCCATTATCGCTCACGTCGATCATGGCAAAACAACACTTGTCGACGCGCTCTTGCGCCAATCAAAAACCTGGCTGAATAAAGAAGTCGCCGGGACTGATTTGATTATGGATTCGAATGACCTGGAGCGTGAGCGCGGGATTACCATTTTTTCAAAAAACGCATCGGTTGTCTGGCGGGGCATTAAGATTAATATTATTGATACACCCGGTCACGCCGATTTCGGCGGCGAAGTGGAGCGGGTGTTAAACATGGCTGACGGTTGCTTACTGCTCGTCGACGCGAAAGAAGGGCCGATGCCGCAAACGCGCTTTGTTCTGAAAAAAGCCCTGGCCATGGGTCTGCGGATCATCGTGGTCGTGAACAAGATCGATAAACCCGATGCCCGTCCAGCCGAAGTGCTTGATCGGACGTTTGACCTGTTTGTCGAGTTGGGCGCGGATGACCGGACGCTCGATTTTCCCGTGCTCTACGCCTCGGCGAAAGAGGGCCGGGCTGGTCTCACGGCAGAGCTGGCCAGTTTGACCGATATCACCCCGATTTTTGACGCCATCCTCAATGAAATACCGGCGCCGACTGGCGATCCCGCCAAACCGCTGCAGCTGCTGATCACTTCAATCGGCGCTGATGCGTACAAAGGCCGGATAGCGACTGGTCGCATCGCTCAGGGAGTGATTCGGTCAGGTGACACGATTACCCATATCAGCCGGTCAGGGATTCAAAAGAAATACCGCCTTGTTTCGCTCATGACGTATACCGGCCTTGAACGCGTCGATGTGACCGAGGCCTCGGCCGGCGATATTGTCGCTCTGGCCGGCATTCCCGACGTGACGATCGGCGAAACGATCGCGGATGACGAAAATCCGATCGCACTGCCACTGCTCGATATTGAAGAGCCGACCGTAAAAATAACGCTGCGCGTGAATGATTCGCCGTTTGCCGGCCGGGAGGGACAGTATTGCACCTCGCGGCAGATTAACGAGCGCTTGGAAAAGGAGCTAGAAACGGATTTAGCCCTCCGAGTGGAAGACAGCCCCTCGGGCGGCTGGGCAGTGTCCGGTCGGGGTGAATTACACCTTGCCATTTTGATTGAACGGCTCCGGCGCGAGGGCTATGAACTGCAGGTTTCCCGGCCGCACGTGATTCTTCGGACGGTTGACGGCGTTGTTCAGGCGCCATTCGAGCGCGTTTTTGTCGAAGTGCCTGAGCCTCACAGCGGCGCTGTTATCCAAAAACTGGGCAGTCGGGGCGGGGAAATGCACGATTTCCAAACCCGCGAGGGCATCAGTTATTTGGAATTTGTCATTCCCACCCGAGGCCTCTTTGGTTTCCGGAGTGAATTTCTGACGGATACGCGCGGTCTCGGCATCATGAATACCCTGTTTGAGGGCTATTTTCCTGATCCGGGCAACTGGCATGAGCGCGAACAGGGCTCACTTGTCGCCCACGAAAGCGGTGTTTCAAATCTTTACGGATTACTCAACGTCCAGGACCGCGGCACGTTTTTCATCGGTCCGGGCGTCGAGGTGTATAAAGGCCAGGTTGTGGGGCAAAATTCGCGCGAGGATGATATTCACGTAAATGTTTGTAAAACAAAGCAGCTTTCAAATATGCGTTCGAAGGGCGACGGTAGCGCCGAACATTTCAATCGGCCAAAGGAAATGGGCCTCGAGGATGCCCTGGAGTATATCAGTGACGATGAATTAGTCGAAGTCACGCCGAAATCGATCCGGATACGAAAAAAAACCTTAGACCAGGCAATCGCGAAAAAGCTCGCCCGCGAGGGAAAGGGCGCGTAAGCCGGTTTTTGACAGACCGCTACGTGCACGGTAGTCTTAGGAGGTGACAAATATCTTTGCCGTCTATAAGCCTGTCGGTCCGACCTCGAACGACATCCTTGAGGATATCCGTCGTCGCACCGGCATAAAAAAAGTCGGCCACGCTGGCACACTCGATCCGCTCGCCAGCGGCGTTTTGGTTGTGGCCATCGGCCGCAACGCGACGAAGCGACTTTCGGCAGAGGTGGCCAAGGAGAAAGAATACCTTGCCGCTATCCGGCTCGGCGAGGAAAGCACGACCGACGACGCGGAGGGCGAAAAAACGAAACAGGCAATTGAAACACCGCCGAGTCGTGAGCAGATTCAAGAAATTTTGCCACAATTTGTCGGTCAGATCGAGCAGATGCCGCCGAAATATAGCGCCGTAAAGATCAAGGGACGGGAAGCCTATAAATACGCCCGTCAGAATCAAGCCGTTATCTTGGAGCCGAGAATGGTCACGGTAAAAGAAATTACGTTGGTTTCATATGCCTGGCCGGACGTCGTCTTGCGCGTCGTCACCGGACCGGGCGTCTACATCCGTTCCCTGGCCAGGGATCTCGGTCGGGCCCTCGGTGTCGGTGGCTATATTTTCGCTTTGGAGCGGACGCGGGTGGGGGAGTTTACGAAAGATCAGTGCGTCAATCCCGATCAAATAACGGTACGATAATACAGATGACACAAATATCCATATTTGATACTATGAAACAGTCTATGAATGAAAAAATGATCCGGCTTTCACCAAGCACTGGCCTGAATCTTTACCGCGAATGTCCGCGCTGTTTTTGGCTGCATCACAATAAAGGCATCCATCGGCCGCGCGGAATATTCCCGTCTTTGCCCGGCGGGATGGATCTGGTCATCAAGGACTACATGGACAGCTTCCGAAAACGCGACGCCATGCCGCCTGAACTCGCCGGACAAGTAGAAGGCAAACTCATGACTGACCTGGCTTTGATGAATAAATGGCGAAATTGGCGCACCGGCATGGAATATAAAGACACTGCGATGAACGCCGTACTTTTCGGCGCGCTTGACGAATGCCTCTTTGATAATGGCACGTACATCCCGCTTGATTATAAAACGAGGGGGAGCGCGCCAAAAGAGGGGGACTCAGAACGGTATTATCAAGCCCAGCTCGACGCCTACACCTTGCTTTTATCTGAAAACGGCTATCCGACAAAGAATCTCGCCTATTTGCTGTACTATTATCCCCATGAGGTCAGGCAAAACGGTGAGGTGACATTTCGAACCAAGGTTATCCGTCTGAGCACTGACGTCGCACGCGCCAAAAAATTATTCAGCGAAGCGGTGCGGGTATTGCGCGGGCCAATTCCGAAACGGCACAGCAACTGCGAGTATTGCACCTGGAACCACAGCCTTAATGAATTTGATTAACCATTAACGAAAATGCCATGATGCGACTAATGAGTCATAATTTTATTGACAGCGGAAAAATTCCGTCAAAATACACCTGCGACAGCGAAGGAGTAAATCCGCATTTATCTTGGGAGGGCGCACCCGAGGGGACGAAAAGTTTTGCCGTAACCTGCCTTGATCCGGATGCGACCATCGGCGAGTTCGCCCATTGGCTCATCGTCAATATTCCACCAACGGTACACGAAATTCCTGAGCAGTCCTCTTGTCCAGCCGGCGCTGATGAGATCGAGAATGACTCTGGCCGACCCGGCTACCACGGACCATGTCCACCGCGCGGCGAGCATCGGTATATTTTCACGATCTATGCGCTGGGGATTGAACATGTCGAGGGATTAAACCGGGAAACATTTGTGGCTGAGGTAAAAAAACACGCACTTGATTCGGCCTCCCTGACAGGACTATATCAACGGGTTATTCGATAAAAAGAATGGGATCAGAAAAATACTATTCATACCGGGGGAAAATGAGTCGTGCCAATCGAAAATTCAGCACGGTCTACGTTGTTATCGGATGCATAGTTGCGCTCATTGCTGGCGCAATAATTATTGTGGCGAGTAGGCATACGCCGGTTTCCAGCCCTTTGGGTCTCTTAGCCGGTACCTCAAAGGGTGCGTCAGATAATTCCGGTACCAATACTTCTCCGCCAACTCGGTCTGGAAGAACCACCCTTATCGCAGTTGGCGATATCATGCTTTCGCGGACAGTCGGTCAGAAAATACGTGAGCACGGGATCGGGTACCCCTTCGAAAAAACCACCGGAATATTAACCTCGGGCGATTTTGCTTTTGGCAATCTCGAAACTTCGATTACCGAGGGGCCGGTTGTGAAAAGCGGAACGATGATGTTCCGGGCTGATCCCGGCGTTGAAAACGCCCTCAAGGATAATGAGCTCATCATTCTTTCGCTGGCGAACAATCATACGCCAAATTACGGACAGAAAGGCCTGCTTGATACGTTTGATTATCTGACAAAGGCTGGAATCCAATATGTTGGGGCTGGGAAGAATGGTGAAGAGGCGCATACTCCGAAAATAGTTGAGCGCGCCGGCACGCGCATTGCCTTCCTTGCCTACAACGACAGCGATGTCGTACCGGCGTCGTATGAAGCGAGTTCCAGTCGGGCCGGGACTGCTCTGATGAATATCAATACGTTGAAGAAAGATATTGAAACAGCGAAACAAAAAGCTGACGTTGTTTTTGTGTCAATGCATTCAGGTACGGAATACGTCCCTGGCCCCAATGCGCGGCAGACTGCTTTTGCCCACGCGGCCATTGAGGCCGGCGCCGAGTTGGTCATTGGCCATCATCCTCATGTTGTTCAAAGCGTCGAGGAATATCAGGGCAAGCTCATCATCTATAGTTTAGGAAATTTTGTCTTTGATCAAATGTGGTCGACTGAAACGCAGCAGGGCGTCGTGGCCGAAATTTTACTGGCCGGATCAACGGTAACGAATGTCGAATTTACGCCGATCATGATTGAAGACTATGCACAGCCGCGTCTCGCGCAAGGCGAGGAGATTAATACGATTCTTGATCGTCTCCAGCTGGATAAAATCAGCCAGCGCGCTTCTGGCTGGTCGCCCGACAAGTGAAGCGGTGTTATCCATTGTGACAAACAGAAAGACCGCCACGCGGCGGCCTTTTTGTTGTAGTAAACGTGATTCTTTTTTTAAAGAATGGTGTCCTTGGCTTGTTTGGCCACTCGGAATTTCACTACAGTTTTCGCCGGGATCTGGATCGTTTCACCAGTCGCTGGGTTGCGACCCTGGCGAGCGGCGCGGTTTTTCTTGACCAATTTGCCAAGACCGGGCAGGGTGAATTCACCCTTGGCTTTTGTTTCCGCGTAGGCCGTTTCCACGAGGATGTTCATGAAGTCAGCGACCTCCTTTTTGGAGCGTCCTGATTTGTCGGCCAAGACCGCGAACAGTTGAGACTTTGTCATTGATTTTGGCATACGTCTCTTTTAGTTATTAACATTTACCCAATAATTATAACGAAAATACACAAAAAAACAACAAAATTGTGTTAATTATTAATGTTTTTCAACGAATTTACCTGATGACATGTATCATTATTGCAATATATTGTTTAATATTAGCCAAATAAATTTTACATAATAAATCATTCAATTTATGTCAGTAAATACGTATTAACGGCGTTATGTTATAATTTTGCTGTCTGAATATTCACAAATCAATATGAAAAAAATCATCGCTAGCGCGCTCGTTCTTATCTCCGTCGGCTTCATTATTGGTTGCGGAAAAAGCAAGACTGAAAATACAAATCAAGCATCATCACCGACCGAGGCTACGAACAACGGCAATTCGAACAGCAATCCTGCCCAAGAAGGCAATAACGGAAACGTGAGCGCATCGTTCAATCGTAATCTCCAGGATATTGAGACGTTAACAAACAGCGCTGATGCGGTGGGCAAAAATGTTGATACCGAATATGATGAATTCGAAAATCTCGATACGAGCGACGACAGTATAGAGATATAATTATTTACATTCTTGATATGAACAAACGGTACGGTAAAACAATTGGTCTGATCAGTCTCGGCGTTTTTGCACTGTTTTTCTCCTGGCCGGTCGTTACGCAAGCTGTACAAAAGGTTGACGCGCTCAATGAATATCGAAACGCGAAAACGCAGGAAGAGAAGTTGGAAAAAGTCAAAGCGCTCGGCGCTGATATGATTGACCGACGCATTACGTCGCTTGAGCAGCTGAAGAAAATATTAAATCAGGCGGTGAAGCTTGAACCAACCCTGAAGGATTCCTTGATTACTCGGATCAATGACGCCGAAAACGGCCTCAACGCTTTGAAGGCTGAAATCCAGGCGGGCACTGATTTCGAAACGGTCCGTGAAAAGGTTCGCTCGATCATAACCAGCTATCGCGTCTACGCTGTTTTCATGCCCCAGATACGCGGACTCGCTGTCATCGATCGTCTGCGGACGTATCAAGAAACGCTTGATTCTTTGAAGGTTGCTCTCCAGGCGAAGGTTAACGAAGCTGAGGCGGCGAGTCGTTCAGTCGATGAGATCCAAGGGAAGATCGATCGTGCCACAACAGCGTTAGCGAACGGCGCCAGTTTTCTGGCCACAGCTGAACGCGATTTCTCAAATATGAAAATTGACGATGTTGCAGCTGCACACGACCTGTTCAAAAATGGAAAAGGCGATCTTCAGAATGCGCGCGATTCATTCCATCAGGCAAAAACGCTTCTTCGCGAGGCAACGAACGCTCTTCGCGAATTGAAATAAACTCGGTTATCGAAGAAACTGAGGGTTCGGAAAAAGTTACGATAAAAAACTGAAGCCCCCGGACCAGAAGGTCGCAAGGGGCTTGAAACGTTTTCTCGAGCTTACGCGCGAGGAAAGGTTTCGAGGAGATTCTGAAGCATTGTCCCGACCATCGCCAGACCAGAATGAATGATCGCGAGAGCGGGGACAGCAACTTCAGGAAGGAACAACTTGAGCAGGATGATGGTCAGGGTGAGGAAAAACAGGAAGCGGATCATGGGCGTAGGCTTAGGTTAATTAAGCCTGGAGGCTCAAAGGGTGAATCGCGCGACGAACCGCGATCCACGGAGGTTCTTTGTGACCACCATCCTTTGATTCTCTCCAGCGGTAAAGCCGTCAGGACTTTCGCGCTCGCAGCTGTCAAGTCGGGCAAAGCCCGACTTTTTGCTGCTACGCCTGACGGTTTGGCCGACTGCTTTGTTGCCATCTCCGTTTCGACCTCACCGTAGTCATACTACGGTTTCGGCCGAATACTCGATGTCGCCTTGCATTCGGCGCAAACGCGGAAGTCCTGATGATGTTTGAAAAACCTTACTGCTGGAGAGAATGCGTTGTCGAAAGAACAGCAGGGTATGATATCATCATACTTTATAATTTGTCAAGTTTTTTGTTATTTTACGCGAGGTATTGACAATAGACAAAGGATTTGCTAACCTGTTCATACCATCACCAGGTGATGGGAAATGAGGCGCTGATCGGCGGTCTGTAATTTGGACGCTTGCTCCTCCTACGCCAATGGGCTAGGGAGGACGCGGACCGTCAGGAGCCAGTAGCGTAACCGGCATTTGGTTAGTGTTACTAAAGCTCGGGGACTATTAGGATTAGTCCCGATCAGGCGCCTCCTTTGAGGCTCTTTTTGTTGTGAGTCAACAAGGGAGGTGCACCATGCAGTGGATTCTGATTTTTGACACGAATGTCGAGCGGCTCAACCTGTTCTTGTCCGCGCTCCTCGGGTATCAAGTGATTGGCGTATCGGAATTCAGCACGGCCAAGCGGTTCATTCTCGAGCGCCAGCCCGCGATCGTTCTGGCCGATTGGTTCGACTCAAACACGAACCGGCTGCTGAACGAGCTCGAACAGATCCGCGACCGGCCCATCCCACCGTTCTACTTCATGGCTGATGTGCCGAACCAGGCGAAGGTTCGCGAATGCCGACGCCGGGCGCTCAGCCAGGGGGCCTTCGGTTTCATCCCGCGGCCGATCGGTCAGGCTCAGTTCCTGCTCTATGTCAACGGAGCATTGGCTCGGGCCAGAGGCTATCAGGTCGCGGAGGTGGCTACCATAGTGTTGCCGGCCACCTTCGGTACGAAAGATGACCCGCTGCTTGCGGCCTTGAACGGCTCGCCCTATTCGAACATCGCTCATTTGGCCGGCGGCTGGGAAGTCCTCGACTCCATTCTGGAGCGTCATGGTATCCGGGCCTCAGAAGAAGACATGAACGAACTGCGTGAGGCGATCGTTGGCTGGGGCAGTCTTCGGGAAGAGGACCGACTACTCCGGGCGGTCGACTTGCACGACGGCTTGCTCATCGACTGCCGCACCCCCGTTGACCAGGTGATCTATGACATCGCCCATGAGATTCTGTATGGCGCCGGCGTGAAGGGAAACAAGGCCGCCTGAGTTCGGCCGTCCAGTCACATCCGGCATTATCGCCGCGTTCACCCTTATCCGGCCAGCCGAGGAGGCGGCGGGATCTGTGGTGGCTGCCCGAGACCATTCACGTGGTATCTCGGGCTTTTTTTATACAAAAAAGGAGGGTACGATAGTTGGTACCCTCAGCCGTCGTGTTGGTAGCGGCAGCTATGCCTCAGTCGAAGGTTTGGCGCCCAGGTATTTCCTGATGTAGAACTTCTTCATCGTCTCGGACCCCATGAAGAGGACCAGGACCACGAAGCACTGTTCGGCCAGGTGCCTCGGGATCTTAACGGTCTCGAAGATCATCGAGCCGAGCGAGATCAGGAAAAACATGGTCCACCAGGCGATGACCCAGCGGCCACCGCGGCGAGTGATGCGTTTCGTATGTGACCAGCGCATGACCTCCTTGTTGGAGACATACATGGCCAGAAACGCGCAGTACATCGTCACGGTGACGAACGGAACCTGCCAGTGGTCGGCGTGCAGCACTTGCAGCCACGGGAGGAGTCGGATCGCCTCCATCACGTTCATGAGGAACATCAAGCACGTGAAGAAAGAAAATCCCTGGCAGAGCAGCTGGGCGTTGATGTTCGCCCGAGACACCTCATCAACGGTCGGCTTGGCCAACCGGATTTCTCCCCTCAGAGCCGTGTGCGTCCTCATGGCGGACACTCCTTTCTGATGCAGACCCAGGTGTTGATTTATGGAAGGCGCAACCCCTCGAAATCTAGAGCTGATGAGTTTAGTTCATAAATGGGCTTTTGTCAATGCCGGGATGTGCACCAGTTATGCACCGAATTTTGCTAAGGTTTAACAAAAAACATAATTACAGAACAAAACCCAGCCAGTCGTCAATTGGCCTTTATTTTTCGGGTTAAATCTGATATGCTAGGATGGACTTTTAAAAACACGTTTCTTCAGCCGGGGTGTAGCGCAGTTGGCTAGCGCGCGTCGTTCGGGTCGACGAGGTCGAGGGTTCGAGTCCCTCCACCCCGACTGAGGAAAGGTGTGGAGCGATTGACATGTAAACACTTATTTTAGCATGAGCCAAATTTCCTTCTACGAAACCCAATATTACATGTTCTCAAATTTTTCAGCGCACGCGGTTGAGTACCGCGGCGATTTGTTTATGACGGCGGAACACGCCTACCAAGCGGCGAAATTCGACGACGACGCTATAAAATCAGAAATACAATCGGCGCGGAGTGCCTATGCGGCAAAAGAAATCGCCCGTCAGCATAAAACTAAGCGTATCTCAAACTGGGATCAAAAAAAGGTTCAAATTATGGAAGAAATTGTTCGGGCTAAATACCGTCAGCATGGCGATGTGCAGAAAGCGTTAAAAGAATCGGGTAATGAAGAAATTATTGAAAATTCTCCAATCGACTCATTCTGGGGTACGGGTGCGGATGGTAATGGCAGAAACGAGCTAGGTAAAATATGGATGAAGCTGCGTCTAGAATAGTTGATGGGCAATAGCGATCTAACTGACCAGCTGAAATAAATTATTTCGAATATTACCAAATGAGGTGTCCAATGGGCGCCTCATTGACATTTTTATATGACTCGAATAAGATGCACCTGTTATTGATCGGCTTCCAGAGTCTCAGGGCAGAACCACAAGGAGGATTCACGTGCCCCAACATGCCATCTCTGACGCACCAGCCGGAACGGTAGTCCCCGCAGACTTCTCGATCGAAGTCGTCGGAACAGTGTCCCGGCATTTCCCTCCGCGCCGGGACGTCTTGTCGGCCATCGTGGCCAAGGGGATGCAGATCAGTCTGCGCGATACGTTGTGCAGTGTCATCCCCGAGCATCCCAACGAGCCGGTCTGTCGTACGGTCCTCGTTACGTCGCTTCAGATCGACGGCGTACAGGTCGAGCGTGCGACGGAAGGTCAGGAGGTCGGAATCCTGACCGGAGGGCCGTTGTGGGTCGTCGGAAGCCAGGTGCTTCGACTTGCTCGCCTGAAGACAGAGCCGGGAAAAGCACCAGGCTGCGCCGTCTGACGGTCGACCGCACGCCGTCGCGCTCGCTCTTTGCTCGCCCTCTTTGCACACCCCACCCTGGTGGGGTTTTTAATTAGCATACTCGCAACGGTAGATATGACCTGTCTGCCGCTAGCATTGCCAGATGGCGTAAATTCTGCCATGATTTATTTGATAGAATGATTAATAATAGTAACAACATGATTGAAGGAGAACCTCAAAAATATAGTCCGTCATCAGTCGAGGTCAATGGCGTGCGTGTGTTCGGAGAAAAAGCCGGACGGGTTGAACCGCGGGAAATCGACGAAATAGCGTCACGGACAGACCTGCTTTTGCATCTTACCCGGCACCTCGCGTCGCTTTCACCTGAAGCGAAACAAAGACTCTGCGAATTGCGGGTCCGCGTTGGGCAGGAGATGCGGCCTGTGGACGACGCCTATTTAGCAAAACAAACTGAAACGGCCGGCTCGAAATTTCATCCGGCGGTGGATGACCCGTATAAACTCATTGATTTTTGCGTTGAAAAGCTGCGCCAGATGGTGTCCGACGAATCAGAAATACCCTGGGTTCGTCTCGAGACAGGTGAGTGGCGTGCGACTTTGCAAATACCGATAACGCCGGAAGATAAAGCGGAGTTTGGTATACCATCCGGGGAGTCGTTCGGGACGGCGTCAGTCGTGGAAATAACGCCAGAACTTCAAGCGAGAGTGGAAAAGGAGGCGCGGGGCAAAGGTGAGGCAGTTGACGGTATTACCGTGAATGTTATCCGGGGCATGCCGGAGCCGCCGTCAGACAACCTTATCGTAGTCATTCGCAAACGGAACGAAGGCGAACCAGCTCAGCTCTATACCGCGTACACGGGCGTGCCAGCACCGGCCCTGCCCCGGCCTGACAAACAGTCGCCGGAAGAGCTCAGCTATAATAGCGAATGGTGGGAGAAACACGCGTTTATTAAACCATAAAAATTACGTATATGAGCGAACGTACCTCGAGGGAATTCGAACCGAGTAAAGAACAGGAGCCGTCAGTCGAAAGCACGGTGGCGTTGCGTTTCATGCGCCATGCGGAAAAAGAAAAGCTTGATATCCCCGATGACGATATTCCGCTCACTGTCCCTGGCAGAATGAATGCCTGGCGAAAAGGCACACGGACGCATGCAAAACCGGAAGTATCAGTGGCAGTCGGTAGTCCGAAGAAACGGACGCGAGAGACATCGGCACACGTCATGCTGGGGAGCCGGGTGGCGCCGCATGCCGATTTAGAAGAGATGGAACGCGAGATTGCACGGTTTCTGAAAGTTGGGAAAAAGGTAATGACCGACGAACGCTTAAATCTTGGGGCAGTCGGTCCGGTGGGAATTGAGACGAATAAATCGTATGATGAGAATGCATATTTTCGCTATTTAGCGGAGAAGAGCGATCTCCGGGCGGAAGAACTCCACGACCTTGAATCAGGCACGTTAAAGCGCTACGCGGGCAATGTGGCTGAGCTGATACAACACTATCTCGAAATAAGCGACGCCTTTCATGGTGTGGTTGAAAACGATAGCGAGAAATACAAGAAATACAGTAACCGATTGGAACGGTATCTCGGTACGCACGTCGGCATCCAGGAAAGCTTTATTGTGAAAGTCCTTGAAAAGCTCAGCGAGGATACAAGGCGGCGGGTGTTTATCGAGGCCTACCCGAATGGGTTCGCGGAGCTACAGGGCATGAATATAGACATTTCGACGCATGGACGCGAGCGAACCATTTTTCTAACCTACGAAGTACCCGATAAATCAGGCCACCCGAAAACAGAGAGAATAATGTTCGGTGCTGACGTTCTCGAACAGATCATCGAAGAACGGTACCAGTTTGAACAGGCAGTGGCTGAAAAAGAATAATACTTGGCAGTGGATAACCGGCTTTACAAATTGTTGGTTATTTTTTAATATGCATTCGGCCGGAGAGCGTTGGTTCCCCGGTCGCAGCAGACCTCGTTGGGGCCTTCTACCGACGTTGGCATCTGCCACCAGGCGGATCGCCAGGAGTTAAAGGAGGTACGGCCGAGCCGTCTTGCACAGGAGAGCAATCTCTTGCGAGGGAAGCGGCCGCCCGGGCGTGTTCGGGTTCAAACCCCGAACTCTTCGGAGCACTCCTCTCAATAGGGGGATAGGTACGGCACGTCCCAAGATCGGCGATAGTATTGAACCATGGTTTGGGTCCGGGCGTCTGAGCGCAAAGCCACGCGGCGATGCGTTCGGGCGCCTTTTTCTTTTTTATTGGCGCTTTTTAAAGAGTCGCGATACAATATACCCATGAAGGCAAAAACAGCAAATACAAAAGCGCCCTGGTTGTTTTTTATTGCGTTAGTTCTATTTGGTGCGCTGGTTTGTTATTATGTCGTGAAAAGTAATTTTCAATCAGACGTGGCGGAGACCGAGGTTGCAAACAACTCAAACCAAGTCAATGCAAACTCAACGCCACCCGTGGCGAACACCAACAATCAGCTGAATAGCAATGTGCCAGTGAACTCCCAACCGCCAACCAATACCGCGAATACAAATGCTCCAGCGCCAACGGAAACACCGGCGGGCGAGGAAATCGTCCGGATTGATACCAAGGAAAACATGGTCGTTTTCACGTTTGACGCTGGCAGTAGCGACGTCTCGCTGACAAAGATCCTTGAGGCGCTCGCCGCGCATCAGCTCACCGGAACGTTTTTCATGACTGGTACGTGGGCGGAAAAATTTCCCGAGGGGGTGAAGCAAATCGCGACCGCCGGACATGAAATTTACAACCACACCTATTCACACCCGCATTTGACGCAACTTTCCGACGCTAAAATTCTCGAAGAGTTTTCGAAAACCGAGCAGCTGGTAAAAAATCTTACGGGTAAAACAACCAAACCATATTTTCGAGCGCCCTATGGCGAACGAAACGACCATATTTTGGAAGTGGCCAGTCAGGCCGGGTATCAATCGGTCTATTGGTCGACGGACGCACTAGACTGGGAGGAAAGCACGGGCATGACCGCTGAAAAAGTACGCACGCGCGTCTTGGACAACCTCAAGCCCGGCGCGATTTTCCTCATGCATGTGGGTGACACGATCACCGGCTCGATTCTTAATGGTTTGTTTGAGTCAATTGAGCAGAAAGGCTATCAGATCTCTTCGCTGGGCAATGCCACCGGCCAATAACGGAAAAATGACTATTTCTTGACACTTTAGCCATTTTTTTTTATCCTAAAGAGACATGTCGGAACTTATTCAGGTTAAGAATTTAACGAAGGAATTCAACGGTTTTCTGGCCGTAGATCACGTAAATTTCTCGGCCAAGGCCGGTGAAATATTCGGGTTGCTCGGACCGAACGGCGCCGGGAAAACGACCACGCTCAGAACGATTGCAACCGTGCTCGCGCCGACGTCCGGCACAGCCGTTGTTGCCGGGTATGACATCGTCAGCCAGCCCGAGGACGTCCGTCGCCATATCGGTATGTTAACCACCGACATTGGCGTGTATGAACGATTCAGCGGCCGAGAAAATCTATATTATTTCGGCCAGCTCTACGGTTTATCAGGCGAAAAATTGGAGCAGGGAGTGGCTGAGCTTGTGCAACTGCTCGATATGGCGGATTTCATTGATAAGCGGGCGGGGAAATATTCCACCGGCATGAAACAAAAGCTCGCCATCGCTCGCTCAGTGATCCACAATCCCGACGTCATGATTTTCGACGAGCCGACGGCCGGCCTTGACGTCTTAGCTTCCCAAACTGTCATTCGATTTATGAAAAAAGTCAGCGAACGGGGGAAGCTGGTCATTTTATCGACGCACGAGATGACGGATGCCGAGAAACTGTGCGATCGGGTGGCAATCATGCATCAGGGGAGGATCGTAACCGTCGACACGGTTGAAAATCTGAAAGCAAAAACCGGCACCCAGGATTTGGAGGAAACATTTGTAAAGCTCGTTCACGGTGATAATCATCGCCGTCCTGACGTCGCCGTTTCCCAGAAGAGCAAGACAATGAAAATCAAGATGTCACCCCTGATGATGGCAATCCTATTAGAGGTCGTTTCCATTCTTCTCATCGGGATCGGTATTCTCGGCAATATGCAGAAATGGTTTAGCGTTGGCGTCGGGTATGTTTTTATTTTCGCCGGCCTTATTCCGTCGTTCATTGCGCGGCGCCAATTACGAAAAATGCGGTCGGGTCCACGAGTATAAACGCATAAAGAAATTACAGCCATGAGCAGAGTAACCACTATTTGGAAAAAAGAACTTCGGGACGGCATCCGCGACCGGCGGACGCTCGTGTCAACGATTATTTTACCCATGCTCCTGATGCCGGGCATCATCATCGGCATGGGGAAGTTGGTTACCTGGCAAATATCCCAGGTTAAGGATCAGCCGGTGACGGTCGGGGTGGTTAACGCTTCGTCCGCGGCTGATTTCATCTCGCAGCTGCACGCGACAAAAAATGTCGCCGTCACAGAAATAACCGGTGAAATACAACCTGAAGTGAAGAATAAGAAAGTTGATATAGCCATCGTCTTTCCGGCTTCATTCCAAACAGCCATTGAAGCGGCCCAGCCGGTTCAGCTTGAGGTCTATCAGAATTCATTGAATACGAAATCAACGACTGCGCTTACTCGGCTCACGACCGTGGCTGTGCAGTACAATCAAACACTCCTGCAAGCTCGATTAGCGAAGGGGAACATTAGCCCGCTTGTGCAAAACGGCGTTAGCCTAAAAACAACCGAGGTGGCGTCCGATCAGGAAATTGGCGGCTTCGGGCTGAGTTATCTCTTGCCGCTCTTCATTGTCATGTGGGCAGTCGTCGGCGGCCAAACGTCAGCCGTGGACATTTCAGCCGGTGAAAAAGAGCGAAAAACGCTCGAATCGCTCCTGCTCACACCGGTCAGCCGTTTGCAGATCGTTTTTGGCAAATTCCTGGCCGTGGCCACCATGGCGCTGTCCTCGGAGATCATCGCGCTTGGCAGTATGTATGCTGTTTTTGCGTTTGGCGGTGGCGACTTATTTACCGCCACAGCCAGTCAGTCGTCGGGCCTGGTGCAAACGTCGGCGGTCGGGGTGAATTTTACGCTCCAGCCGCAGGCCGTTATCCTCATGTTCCTGGTCAGCATCCTGCTGGTGATGCTTTTTTCTGCACTTAACCTTTCCGTGGCCATATTCGCGAAAAGCTACAAAGAGGCCCAGAGCTATATTGGCCCGTCGTACCTCATCGTTATCTTGCCGGTGGTGTTAGTAAACATGTTGCCTGGTTTTCAGGCGAAGCTCGGTTTTTTCACTATTCCGATCGTGAATGCCGTCTTATTGTTCAAAGAGGTGCTGGTAGGTGTCTATAATACCAGTCACATCGTTATGACGATTGGAGTCATGATCGTCAGCGCGCTGATCACGATGTACATTGCCAGCCGGATCTATCGTCGAGAGGGAGTCTTGTTCAAGGATTAACCGAATCGTTATGGTCGATCGCGCCGTTGGTATCGTTAAGAACGGAAATTCAGTTCTCCTTTTCCATCGACGGAAGAAAGAGCGCGAGTATTTCTACTTTCCGGGCGGGGGAGTGGAGAAAGGTGAAACGCTGGAACAAGCGCTCTACCGAGAAATTCTTGAGGAGGTGAATCTGGAAGTGCGCGGTTCTCAGCATATCGTTTCCCTGCGAAACCGCGGTCGTCACGAACACTATTTCATCGTCGATCGTTTTACTGGCCAGCCGGCGCTCGGACCGGAACAGCTGGAGAAGATCAGCCAAGAATCGTATATCGCCGTCGTCTGGAAATCGCTGCAGGAAATATTTCAGCTCAACGTGTATCCGCCGGAAATATTGCCCCATATTTACCAATACGCACTTTCCATTGCGTCAACGTTCGACGATTGATAACACATATGAACACAATCGAGGTAAAAGATTTACGCAAACACTTCGGTTCGACGAAGGCTGTCGACGGCATCAGTTTTGACGTTCGCCAGGGGGAAATTTTCGGTTTCCTCGGTCCGAATGGCGCCGGCAAAACAACCACCATTCGTTGTCTGATGGACTTCATCCGGCCGACGTCGGGCAGCATCCAGTTGCTTGGCCAGGACAGCCAGGCCAACTCAGTTGAGCTGAAACACCGGATCGGCTATCTCTCTGGCTATGTTCGGCTCTACGATAAATGGACCGGTTGGGACCACATCAGATTTTTCAAGAAATTTAACGGCCGGACGGATTCATCGGCGGAATTGATCAAACGGCTGGATTTTGACCCGACCCGGAAGGCCGGCCAGTTGTCGTCCGGCAATAAGCAGAAACTCGGCATTTTGCTGGCGATGATGCACGATCCGGAGTTGCTCATTCTCGATGAGCCGACGATCGGCCTGGATCCATTGCTCCAAAATGAGATTTATAAACTGCTGCGCGAACGCATTCAAAAGGGCATGACCGTGTTTTTTTCGTCGCACAACCTGCCTGAGGTTGAAAAGATCTGCACCCGGGTCGGCATCATCCGGCAGGGGAAAATGGTGGCAGTTCAGAGCATCGACGAATTGAAAGAAAAGAAAGTCTATCGCATTCACGCGCACACGCCGAGCGGCTTTGATCGGTCGCAATTTAACCTGCCAAACGTGTCGTTTCTGGAATCGCCAGCCAACGAATTAAGCCTTGAGGTGCGCGGGGAGGTGTCTGAAATCGTTCGCGCGCTCGGCAAATATCAGTTGTCCGATTTATCGATTGAACGCGCCCCCCTGGAGCAGATATTTCTTGAATATTATGAACAATAATATGTGGTCAATTATCGTTCGGTTTCTCAAAGACAGGCGTATATCGCTTCTCGTGTACTGTTTGTCTGGCGTCGCGTTTCTCGAAATGTACGTGGCGATTTATCCCAGCATCTTTTCCCAGGCCGCGCGTTTCAACGAACTCTTCCAGAGCTACCCGAAAGAGTTTTTAAAGGCCTTTGGCGTTGACCGGCTGGACATGTCGACCTTGGAAAATTATATCGCCATGGAACATTTCAGCATGATCTGGCCGCTGATGATGATTATCTTGATGATTTCAATCGCGGGCGGAGCGTTGGCCGGTGAAATAGAGCGGGGAACGATCGAGCTCGTGCTGTCTCGGCCGATTTCTCGGCTGAAGCTTTTTATCGGAAGATATACCTATGGTTTTATCGCCCTGGCGATATTTATTCTGACAACGGTTTTTATGATCATTCCGTTGGCTGAGCTGCATAACGTCACGTATGATGCCGGCCGATATTACCTGATAGCGATCCTTGGCCTTCTTTTCGGCCTGGCTGTTTTTTCGCTGGCTATGCTGGCCTCAGCCCTGTTCTCGGAAAAGGGCAGAGTTTCTATGATTATGGGCGGCTTACTCGTGCTCATGTACGTATTAAACCTTGTGGCCGCGCTTAAAGAAAACCTGTCGGATCTGAAATACCTCTCGTTTTTCCATTACTTTGACGCCCAGTCGGCGTTAACCAAGGGCGAGCTGAACCTGACGTCGGTCTGGGTGTTTGCCGGGATCATTGTCGTGAGCACGATCGTTGGGGCGGTGGTGTGGAAGAGGCGGGACGTGTAATGTGGCTGAGTTTCTAGACTGTTCGGTCAAGCCCGACAGTGACAGACGATGGTGAAAAAACAAACATCGTCGCTACCCGGTTTATCCGGGTAGCCTAGAAAAATAAAAGGGGTATTGACGGGATTTGGCAGATAAGATGTTTAATTAGATTTTTTATACATCTATGAATCCGAAAGAAGAAAAAATAGATCCGACTCAAAAGCCAGGGAACAAAAAAGAAAAATCACGCCTCGCAAGAATTTCCGGCTATGTGGCAAATGTCATCATTCATGCCGTCATGCTTTGGGTTGCGGTCAATCTGCTGAACTGGGGCGCGCAGTTCATCCTGCCGACCTGGGCCGACGTGCTCGGGATCGTGCGTTTTTCATTCATACTGAGCATCGTTGCTTACGCGACGTTCATTTTCTACGATGGCCGGGGGTATTATTATCTCTTGCGGACAGCCATGGACGCGGTCAGCATCTACGTCGGGTATCGGCTGGTGACGGTCTTTCCGTTTGACTTCTACGGATTCTATCACCAGGGCTGGCTGAACGACGCGTTTCCGTATGTGCTTTGGGTGGGGATCATCGGATTGGTGATCTCGATCATTGTCCGGACGGTCAGATTAGCAGCAAATAAGAACATATATTATTAGGCGCGACAGTTCTGCTGGGCGACCTGATTTACTTGCGATGAATGAATGAGCGGGGAGAGTAACCGGTCACTCGTTTTGTTTTTTCTTCTATTAGTGCTACACTGCTTATACCCCTACCTGGGGTGGGGGTGTGGAAATCTATGATAATGTATAATGAAAAATTAAAAATTCAAAAATATTGCACCTAATACTAGAGAAAATACCCATATTTTACATTTTTCTCCTTGCGGGAGATCTCCCGCAGGGATGAGAATTATTAATTTTGAATTGTCTTTATGACCCCCAAGCACAAAAACAAGGCACTCGTAAATTTCAAAAAAGCCCAGAGCCTCCTGGGAAAAATGATCACGATGTTGGAAGAAGGTAAATATTGCATTGACGTCATGCAGCAGAACCTGGCTGCGATTGGGCTCCTGAAATCCGCCCACCAGACGCTGATGGAGGGGCACTTGAATTCGTGTTTTAAGAGCGCGATGAACACGAAGAATGAAAAGCGCAAACAGGAAATGACCGAGGAAATACTGACGGTCACGCATCTTTTTAACAAATAATAAACTCATCCATGTATCAAAAGCGTTGCTATACCGTCAAAGGCATGCATTGCGCGTCCTGCGAGGTGTTAATAGAGAAAAATCTCGTGAAAATACCCGGCGTCATGTCGGCCGACGCCTCAATGAAAAAGGGCCAGGTAACCATTGAATTTGACGGCAACCCGCCGGACGCGAAACGTTTAAGCGAATCAATCGCTGAACACGGCTATAAAGTTCTTGATAATGGCGTGGCCGCCGTTGATGATGAGCCGGTCCCCGGCAGCCTATTGAAAACATTGCTTATTGCCGGACTAGTAATGGCGGTGTTTTATTTCCTGTACCGTTCTGGCCTTAGCTCGGTTTTATCGGTTAATAATAATTCCGCCTTGCCCGCGTTTGTCGTCTTCGGCGTGTTGGCCGGCTTTTCTTCATGTGCCGCGCTGGTTGGTGGAATAATCCTCGCCATGTCAAAACAATGGCTTGGCTTGTACGCGCCAGAAGCCACCACCCGACAGAAACTCCAGCCGCACGTGATGTTTAATCTCGGACGGTTGGTCTCCTACGCCGTTTTTGGCGCCTTACTCGGCGTCGTGGGCAGCGTTTTTAAACCATCCTTGACTCTGACGACGTTGTTGACGTTGGTGGTGGCGATTTTTATGGTCATACTCGGTTTGCAAATGCTGGGGGTCCGTTCGTTGCGCAATTTCCAGTTCCGCTTGCCGAAGTCTTTGACCGGCCGGGTGGCTGACGAAACGAGGTTTAAGGGCAGATACATGCCGTTGGTGATGGGCGCTTTGACGTTTTTTCTGCCGTGCGGCTTTACCATAACCGCCCAAAGCCTGGCATTGCTGTCCGGCAGCGCGGTTCGCGGCGGGCTAATCATGCTGTTTTTCGCGCTCGGGACACTGCCCGCGCTCATGGCGATCGGATATTCCAGCGTGGCCTTAACACGCCAAAAACAACGAGCTGGAATTTTCTTGCGGGTTGCCGGGATCGTAGTGTTATTTTTCGCGCTCTTCAATATCAATTGGCAGTTTAATCTGCTCGGCTGGCCGAGCCTGAGCGACATTTCCTTGAAAAGCCATGCCGCCGTCACCAAACAATCGGATCAAAAGAACGACGACGAACAATTGCCGCCGATTGTTGAAGGCAAACAGATCGTTAAAATGGACGTTACCTCATCAAAATACTCACCGGATCGACTCGTTGCTCGAGCTGGAACGCCGGTCCAGTGGGAGATAACGGACGCCGGCATGAGCGGCTGTTCAAGCACGCTCGTTGCCAAAGATTTCTTCAGCGGCGTCACCCAATTAACCCAGGGCGGAACCAAAGTCATCGAGTTTACGCCGACCAAGCCCGGCACCTATAAATTTAGCTGCGGTATGGGCATGGTCAGGGGTACATTTGTCATCGTTGAAAGTTAAAAAAAATATGCCAAACACTCCTTCATCAAAAACTATCCTCTCGATATCAGGCATGCATTGCGCCTCGTGCGCCGTAAATATTGAGGCGGCAGTAAAAAAACTGCCAGGTGTGCGTTCGGTTGCGGTCAATTACGCCAATGAAAAGGCCTATCTAGAATTGGAAAATGCGGCTGCATCGCTTCCAAAGGTTAAACACGCCATTCACGATTTGGGGTACAAAGCCATGGAACACGATGACGCTTCGCCGGAACACGATCATGCGCACCATGCCGCGCTCAAAGCCGGCGAAACTCGGCAAATGCGGCGCCGTTTTTGGACTGCGCTCATACTCGGCTTGCCAATTATCTATGTTTCAATGGGCGGTATGATCGGACTGCCGATGCCGCCGATTTCCGAACGATTGAACGCCACCATCCAAGCGTTCTTGGCGGCTGGCGTGATCAGTGCTGGATTTTTTCTGTGGCGTTCGGGCGCCCGCGGACTGATTAAATTGCGGCCGAATATGGATTCGCTTGTCTTTATCGGCACGGCGGCGGCGTATCTCTATAGCCTCGTCGTTTTGATTCGCGACCTGGCGTCGTCACAGGAAACAGTCGGTTCACTCTATTTTGAAAGCGCGATTTTCATATTTATTTTCATCCTGCTCGGGAAATACCTGGAAGCGATCACGAAAGGGCGGACCAGCGAAGCGATTCACAAACTGGCCGGTTTGGGTGCGAAAGAGGCGACGCTCGTCCGTGACGGCAAGGAAATCAAGGTGCCGATTGATCACGTTATCGTCGGCGATTTTATCCGTGTCAAACCAGGCGAAAAAATTCCGGTTGACGGAATTATTACCGAGGGCTATTCGGCCATAGATGAACAGGCCATAACCGGTGAAAGCATTCCGGTAGAAAAGAAGGCGGGCGATCCGGTCATCGGGGCGACCATGAATAAAACCGGCAGCTTCGTTTTTCGAGCCACCAAGGTGGGCCAGGACACCATGTTGGCGCAGATCGTAAAAGTCGTTGAGGCGGCCATGGGCTCGAAGGCGCCCATCCAATTATTGGCGGATACCGTCTCGCTGTATTTCGTGCCGGCCGTCATTGGCATAGCCATTATCGCCCTGGTCGTCTGGCTGCTCATCGGCTATACGTTTACCTTTGCGTTGACTGTATTTGTCGCCGTGTTGATCATTGCCTGTCCGTGCGCGCTTGGTTTGGCCACGCCAACGGCAGTGATGATGGGCTCAGGGATAGCAGCGCGGAAAGGCATCCTGATAAAAAATGGCAAAGCCCTGGAAATCGCCCGGAAAATAACCCTCGTCGTCTTTGATAAAACCGGCACACTCACGCAAGGCGAACCGATCGTGACCGAGGTGCGAGCGTTTGTTCCGGCGCTGGACGAAGACGGCGTCTTGGCGCTGGCCGCATCCGTAGAGAAGCAATCAGAACATCCGCTCGCGCAGGCGATTATTCGTCAAGCAGAGCAAAAAAATATCTCATTGCCGTCAATGTCAAAATTCCGCGCTGAACCAGGGCGCGGTGTTATTGCCGAGATCGAGGGTGATATGGTGCTGATTGGCACAAGGAAATTGATGAATGAATTTGGTGTGTCGTTACCAGCTGGAGCACTCGATCAAATCGACCTATTTGAGCGAAACGGAAAAACGGTTATGTTGGTTGGCCGGACAAAAACGCTCGTCGGTTGTATTGCCGTGGCTGATGTCGCGAAGACGCATTCGCGCGCCGCGGTCGAAACGCTGCATCGGCTCGGGAAAAAAGTCGCCATGATAACCGGTGACAACAAGCGCGTCGGCGAAGCGGTGGCCGGTCAATTGGGTATTGATCGCGTGCTCGCCGAGGTATTGCCCCAAGAAAAGGCCGCCGAGATTAAAAAGCTCCAGTCGGGCGGGGAGCTCGTCGCCATGGTGGGCGACGGCATCAATGACGCGCCTGCGCTCGCGCAAGCGGATTTGGGAATCGCTCTCGGCTCGGGAACTGATATTGCCATGGAAACCGGCGACGTCGTTTTGATAAAAAACGATCTGCGCGACGTTGTTTCGGCCATCCGGATCAGTCAGTTTACTCTGCGGAAAATTAAGCAAAACCTATTTTGGGCTTTTATTTATAATATTATTGGCATCCCGGTAGCTGCCGGAGTGTTTTATCCGGTAACCGGCTGGCTGCTCAGTCCCACCATTGCGGCCGCTGCCATGGCATTTTCCTCGGTGAGCGTGGTGCTCAATTCGCTTCTGATGAAGCGTTCGCAGGCCTCGCGGTAATATTGTCTTACCTCGGCGTTTGTTGTATGCTGACAGCAGATAAGCCCAGTTTTCATAAAACATCTATAAAAGAAAGGGGGTGAGAAAGATGAAAAGAAACCCTCTCGACTGGATCGCCTTTATTTTGCTAGTTATCGGCGGATTAAATTGGGGATTAGTCGGTATCTTCGACTATAATCTCGTGGCGAAGATTTTTGGCGACACCGCTGTTATAACGAAAATCATTTACATCCTGGTAGCTGTCTCGGCGCTCTATGCCCTGCTCACCATGGGAAAGAAGCCAAAGTCCGAAACCGCGAAACCGCCAACGCAACCTTCTACGCCAGCGTAAGCAAAAGAGTGATATCTTTACGAATATGGGAAAAAAACTCATTGTTTTGGTCGTCTTTTGTCTCGGCTTTTTTTGTGTCACCGGCCATGAGGCTAGGGCAGAAAATTTTCGCCAACCCGAAATAAAAATCTATGATGCCAAGAAGCTGACGCTTGAAAAAACTTGGCTGGCATTTGACGCGGGCTTTAAAGGCGGCGCGTCAGTCGCTGCCGGCGATGTGAATGGCGACGGGAGGGATGAAATAATCGTCGGCGCTGGTCCGGGCGGCGGCCCCCAGGTCCGGATTTTTAAAAGAGACGGGTCGCTGCTGTCGCAATTTTTCGTTTATCCGGAAAATTTCCGCGGCGGCGTGAGAGTAGCCAGCTGCGATTTTGATAAAGACGGAAAAGACGAAATCGTAACCGGGCCGGGTCCGGGCGGCGGTCCTCAGGTCCGGATCATGACCTCCAAGGGCGTTGCCAAAATTACACCTGGCTTTTTTCCGTTCGATCCGAATTATAAGGGCGGCATCAACGTTGCCTGTGGCGATGTCGACGGTGATAAGAAAATCGAAGTTGTCATCGGCGTCGGCGTCGCTGCCGAACCGCATGTCCGTGTCTTTACGCCAAAGGGTGTCGCTGAGGGAATTGAGATCTATCCGTATGCGAAGCGCGACAAGGGCGGTGTGGCCGTGGCCGTGGCCAATGTCGACGGCGGTCCGGCGGCCGAGATCGTGACCTCGATCTATCGATTTGGTCGCTCGCTCGTTAAGACATATCGCGCCGACGCACAACGCTCTATCGTGGCACAGTTTGAAGGTTGGCCTGAGCAGGTGCAGAGCGGTTTTCAGGTAGCGGGCGGCGATGTGGACGGTGACAGCCTCGATGAGATACTCGTTTCCGTCGCAGCCGGCGGCGGACCGCACGTTCGCGCGTTTGAGGCGTACGGGAAGCCATTGCCGCAAAACTTTTTCCCCTATGAGAGTAATTTTACTGGCGGGACGCTGACAGCTGTCGGCGATGTGGACGGTGACAAACGGCAGGAGATCGTAACCGTTCCTGGCCGCAACACCATTCAAGGCCGGACGGATTACTATAAATATATTGAGGTTCGGCTCGATGAACAGCGACTCTATGCCTATGAAAACGGCATGCTGGTAAAAACTTTCCTTGTTTCCACCGGGATCAATAAATATCCGACACCGCCCGGGGATTATTCCGTCTTAGCCAAGATACCAAGAAAGGATTATGAGTGGTCATACGGCCCGAACCACCCGGACAATTACGATATCAAAGACGTTGATTTTAATTTGCGGTTTTTTAATGGCTACTATCTGCATTACGCGTATTGGCATCATAATTTCGGCCATAAAATGAGCCATGGGTGCGTGAATATCGACCGTCCGAATTCCGAATGGGTTTATAATTGGGCAGAGGTGGGCA